>JAANMU010000150.1_pt1 | contig 87984 bp, 76 predicted proteins | sample 7279701 | NCBI WGS metagenome assembly JAANMU01 (sample SAMN14094539, study PRJNA606508) | bioreactor metagenome | isolation source: A lab-scale SPAN reactor treating ammonium-rich wastewater day 57 | place: Ireland: Galway | collected 2017-03-13 | reverse complement strand
ACGGGTGACGAACTTCGCCGCAGCGAAAAAGACCGCGCCGAGAATGTGATGATTGTTGATCTGCTCCGGAACGATCTTTCGCGCGTTTGTCGCCCCGAGAGCGTGCGCGTCACGCAACTTTGCGGATTGGAGCTTTACCAGTATGTACAGCACCTGGTTTCGGTGGTGCGCGGGGAACTAGCCGAAGGGCGGTCGCTGCTTGATCTGGTGCGGGCCGCCTTTCCCGGCGGGTCGATTGTCGGCGCCCCCAAGGTGCGGGCGATGGAAATTATTGCCGAAATCGAGCCGACGGCCCGCGGTCCGTACTGCGGTTCGCTAGGGTACTTGGGATTTGACGGCTCGATGGACATGAACATTCTTATTCGAACCATCGCCGCGGGCCGTGGTTGGCTACAATTCCCCGTGGGGGGTGGCATTGTCGCCCAATCGGAAGTCGAAAGCGAACACGACGAGACTTGGCACAAAGCGGCGGGGTTGCTCAAGGCGCTCGCATGATTGCCACGACCCCAAACCGCGTTCCCGCCGCCTTGTAGCGAAGCGAAATCCAGCAACACCCCAAAAATCCAGCAACGTAACGTGATCCTGCTGATTGATAATTACGATAGCTTTGTCCACAATCTGGCCCGTTATTTTGAGCGTCTCGGGCAGACGACGCTGGTGGTGCGCAACGACGCCATGGATGTCGCGCAAGCGCGCCAATTAAACCCGCAAGCAATCGTCCTGTCTCCAGGACCATGCACCCCCTTTGAAGCCGGTTGTTCATTGGAGTTAGTGGATAAGCTAGGCGCCCACACTCCCCTGCTCGGGGTGTGTTTGGGACATCAGACTATCGCGGCGGCGCTCGGTGGCCGCGTGGTGCGGTCCCCCCAACCGATGCACGGCCGGACCAGCCTGATCCGTCACACCGGGCAGGGTGTGTTTGACGGCGCGCCCCAGCCGCTTCGGGCGTGTCGCTATCATTCGTTGATGGTCGAAGAAGCATCGTTACCGCCGCTCTTGGAGATCACCGCTCGCACCACCGAGGGAGTGGTCATGGCGTTGCGTCATCGCCACTTGCCGATCGTCGGGCTACAGTTTCACCCCGAGTCGATCTTGACCGATGCCGGTTATTTGCTGCTGGCCAACTTTTTGCGCATGGCGGGAATCGAACCCACCGCGGCGCCCGCGGTCGAAGATGAGCGACCAGAACCGCCCCACGTCCAAAGTACGGCGCCGCAAGCGTCGCTCACATTCTAAAGGGTCCGCAATGGCGAACGTTTCTATGGATGTCCTGCGTTGCTTTGAGCCATGATTCTTGAAGGTATTGTAACCACGCTGAACGCGGATCAACGGCCGAACATTTCGCCGATGGGCCCCCTGGTCGATGGGGCAATGGAGCGGCTCACGCTACGTCCGTATCAAACCTCGACCACGTACCAGAATCTGAAACGCACGGGGCAGGGCGTATTCCACGTGATCGACGACGTGGAACTGCTCGCTCGCGCCGCCATTGGCCGCCTGGAGCCCGCGCCGCGGCTAGTGCCTGCGAATTCGGTGGAGGGGGTGATCCTTGGCGACGCCTGCCGTTGGTATGCCTTCCGCGTGGCGCGATTGGATGACGCGCAGGAACGGACCGTCATCGAGTGTGACGTGGTGGAGAACGGCCGGTTTCGCGATTTTTTTGGGTTTAACCGCGCGAAGCATGCGGTGCTGGAGGCCGCGATCCTGGCGACTCGTATTCACTTGCTGAGCGCGGATTACATCCACGAAGAGTACCAGCGACTAAGAGTGCTGGTCGAGAAAACCGCTGGCGATCAGGAGCGGCGGGCATTCGCATTGTTGGAAGAACATCTCGCCAGCAAGCTGGACACGTTCACGCGGTTGTAAATGTTTCGGCAAGTAGGTCCCATCTGCCGGGCGAGAACTACCGCCGGCGCCGCGGATTGATGTTTCGGCGGGAAAAGGATGAGAAAACTTGTGATGGAAACAAAAAAACCGTTGACTCCGAGGGGATGGGGGGGTATCCCTTCGCCGTCAACGGTTTATCAGAGGAGGCGCCGACCGGACTCGAACCGGTAGTCGCGGATTTGCAATCCGCTCCCTTAGCCATTTGGGTACGGCGCCCGTTTGATTGGGGAAGATTAGAGAAACCGCCTCCGTGGGTCAAGGGCGTTTTCCGCGGCTTCCGCTCTGTGGATCAAATATCCGAAGGAATCGTTACGGGCCGCATCTTCCGAACAAACGGCTTAACGCCAAGCGGCGTCAAGCCATCCAATCCTTCTATTCGATTCTTATAGGAGGTTCCGCCGTGCGACACAAGACCACTGCCCCCAGGGTTTCGCGCGCCGCGGAGTTCGTCTCCTGGAAAGGAAAGGATGCTTCGATGGAGATTCTCAACTTAATTGCCCATTTGCGCGGCGATGCTCGGATCTCGGAACTGGCCGAGGACCTTGCCGACGCCAGTCACGCGGCAGTGCGGGCACGTGTCTCGGCCCGCCTCGACGCGCTGGGAATCGCCGAAGCGCGCGGATACATACGGGCCCGCGCGGCCGCCGTGGTGCGCCCCGCCGTCGATCGGCTCTTGGCGTCCGATTCCACGCTCAAGCGCAGTTGGCGCACGCAACTTTGCGAACGCGCCACGGAAGAAGTTGTGCGGCGGCTGTTGTGGGAAGAAATGGACCGCCGCCGCTCGACCCTGCCCGCGCGCCGCGCCGCCTAAATGCTCGCGCGGTCCGATGCCGTCCTCCCCCCTTGGAGATTCCGCCCATGACCTGGCAACCGCCCAACATTTCGGGACTTAGCGACCGTCTGGCGTCCCAAAACCGGCGCGTCGAAGGTTACTTGGAAGGGGTCTTGGGCCGGCTAGATCGCCTGATCGACGCCGCCCTGGCGCGCGATTGGGAGGGCGTCCGGCATTGGAGCTTGGAAATCACTCGGAGCAGCGAAGTTCGCGAGGAGGACGATGTCCGGCTCTCCGCCGACCGGGTGTTGGAAGCGGCCCACCAGGCCACCGACGATGTTGAACTAAAGCGGCGCGTGATGACGCTCATCGCCGCTTGCGGCAAGGCCCGACGCCGGAGGACAATGCCGTGAGGCCGCACGGCGTCAGCGGCGACTCGCAGCTTCACCGGCCCCCTCTGCCCGCGATGGATGTTCCCGAAGATGACGATGCTCCGATCGACTTGGCATCCTGGCGCGAATGGCCCGTTTGCCCTCAATGCGGTCAGCGACGGCAGGCGCGCTGCCCCACCTGCGGATTTGCAAGCGAACAAATCCCACTGGCGGATTACCAGGAGCTAGGTGTTCCTACGCTGCCGCTGCTGGACCGCTCGGGCCGACGGCGCGATCCAGATGCGGGACAACCGGCCGTGCTTCTTATGTGCCCCCACTGTGAAGAGGCCTTTCAACCCCGTTTCTATGACCGCTGTGCCGCGTGTGGGTACGACTTTGAGGAAGGAATCCAGGTGAACTTTGTCGGCGACGACACGCTGACCCCGCGCGTTGTGGGGGTGGCCGCGGCGTTGCTGGCGTTCATTCTCGGATTGTTCTTCTACTTCTGGGCCATCGTCAACTTTCGGTGAACGGGGCGCACTCGGCAAAGTTTCCAGAGGCCCGGTTGTTGTCAGTTCACCGCTTCGTCTGTGGCAATGATTTCCGGCAATGGCGCCACAGATTTCGGCGAGCAAGGGAGCGTGAGCCGGCTGATGGAACGGCCGTTGGATGCGGTGAAATGCGAACGCTCGCTGGCACATGAGCGGGGCCGTCAGCCGACCTACGCCGGCCGCAAGCCCTAGAAACTTGCCGCATGCGCCGCTTCTGTCCCGCAGACAAACGAAGAGGCGTTCGCTAGAATGCGGTCGAACCGCTTTGAATTTCCCCCCTCTCGCAATTCTCCATCCGACCGATGACGCAGCAGCTCCTTTTCGATTCGTTCGGCGCCCGCGACACGTTCCAAACGACCCAAGGCAAGGTGGGGATTTATCGGATCGCCCGGCTGGCGGAACAAGGGATCGGAGCGGTGGACCGGCTTCCTTATTCCTTGCGGGTCCTGCTGGAAGCTGTTTTGCGAAATTGCGACGGTTACCAGGTAACCGAAGCCGACGTGAAAAATTTGGCGTCGTGGAATGCTCCGAATCCGGCGCAGGTCGAGATTCCCTTCAAGCCGGCGCGGGTGGTGCTTCAAGACTTTACTGGCGTACCGGCGGTCGTCGATCTTGCGGCGATGCGCAGCGGTATGAAGCGTCTGGGGGGCGATCCTCAAAAAATCAACCCGCTGATCCCGGTCGATCTGGTCATTGACCATTCGGTACAAGTCGACCGATTCGGCTCGTCCGACGCCTTGGCTTTCAATAATGAGTTGGAGTTCCAACGCAATCGCGAGCGGTACGAGTTTCTTCGGTGGGGGCAAAAGGCCTTTGATAACTTCCGCGTTGTCCCGCCGAACATCGGCATTGTGCACCAGGTAAACCTGGAGTACTTGGCCAAGGGCGTGTTCGTACGCGAGGACCAACAAGGTCCGGTCGGCGTGCCCGATACGCTGGTGGGCACCGACAGCCATACGACAATGATTAACGGCCTGGGGGTCGTCGGTTGGGGCGTGGGAGGCATCGAGGCCGAGGCCGTCATGCTTGGCCAACCGCTGTACATGCTCATGCCCGAGGTCGTCGGCTTTGTATTGACGGGGGCGTTGCCGTCGGGCGCCACCGCCACGGACCTGGTGCTCCGCGTGACGGAAATCCTGCGTAAGGAAGGTGTGGTCGGGAAGTTCGTCGAGTTCCTGGGCGCGGGGGTTTCGACAATGTCGTTGGCCGATCGAGCGACGATTGCCAACATGGCGCCCGAATACGGCGCCACGATGGGCTTCTTCCCGATCGACGCCGAGACCTTGAACTACCTGCGTCGAACAGGGCGGACCGCCGACGAAGTGGACCTAGTCGAGCGCTACGCTAAGGAGCAAGGACTTTTCCGCACCGACGACGCGCCAGCGCCGACCTACACCAAAACGCTCACCCTGGATTTGAGCACGATTGAGCCGTCGCTTGCGGGGCCGAAACGCCCGCAGGATCGCGTGCCGCTAACGCAAATGAAACAGGCGTTTCAAGCGGCCCTTCAGGCTCCGGTCGCCCAGCGGGGGTACGCGCTCGATCCGGTGTCGCTGGTAAAGACCGCCAAGGTTGAGGCCAACGGAGCCGGCGCCGAGATTACGCATGGAGCCGTAGTGATTGCCGCCATCACCAGTTGCACCAATACCAGCAACCCGTCGGTAATGTTGGCGGCCGGGCTACTGGCCAAGAACGCGGTCGAGCGTGGCTTGCGGGTCAAGCCCTATGTCAAAACGAGCCTGGCGCCTGGCTCGCGCGTCGTGACGGATTACTTTGACAAGGCCGGTTTAACCGCGGCGCTTGAGCAATTAGGTTTCCATACCGTGGGCTATGGCTGCACGACCTGCATTGGCAATAGCGGCCCGTTGCCCGACCCGGTGGCCAAAGCGGTAACCGAGGGTGACTTGGTGGCGTCGGCCGTGTTGAGCGGGAACCGCAACTTCGAGGGCCGCGTGAACCCATTGGTCAAAGCGAATTACCTTGCGAGTCCGCCGCTGGTGGTCGCCTATGCCCTGGCGGGCACGACCGATATCGACCTGACCAACGAGCCTTTGGGGAAGGACCCCAAGGGCCAGGACGTGTATTTGAAGGATATCTGGCCGTCGCGGGAGGAGATCGAAAAAGTCATCGCCGAGTCGGTGCAGCCCGAGATGTTCAAGTCGCGCTACGCACACGCCTTTGACGGCAATACCGCCTGGAACGACATTCAGGTTGGCGGCGGAGCTCTTTATGAATGGAACGACTCGAGCACCTACATCCAGGAGCCTCCGTTTGTCGTTGACATGCCGCCTGCCGCGCCTCCCATTCAGCCAATCCGGGGAGCGCGGGTGCTGGCCCTTTTGGGCGACTCGGTCACCACCGACCATATTTCGCCGGCAGGCTCGATCGCCAAGGCCAGCCCGGCCGGGCAATATCTAATAGAACACGGCGTTCAACCGTTGGACTTCAATAGCTATGGCTCGCGCCGCGGCAACGATCGCGTTATGGTCCGGGGGACGTTCGCCAATATCCGCATCCGGAATCAACTGGCGCCGGGCACCGAAGGCGGCTGGACGCGCCATCTGCCCGATGGCGAAGTGATGTCCATCTATGACGCAGCCGTGAAGTATCAGGAAGAGAAGGTTCCGCTAGTGATCTTGGCCGGCGCGGAGTATGGAACGGGGTCCAGCCGGGACTGGGCCGCCAAGGGGACGTTGTTGCTCGGCGTGCGGGCGGTCATCGCCTCCAGCTACGAACGCATCCACCGCAGCAATCTGGTCGGCATGGGCGTGTTGCCGCTGGAGTTCCCGGCCCATCAGACGTGGCAGTCACTCGGTCTGACAGGCGAGGAAACCTATGAAATCCAGGGCCTGGACGATAGCCTGCAAATCCGTAGCGAAGTGACGGTCAAGGCCACGTCGTCCGATGGCGCGACGAAAGAATTCCGCGCCAAAGTACGGATCGACACGCCCGTGGAACTTGACTACTACCGCCACGGCGGAATTCTTCCCGCGGTGCTTCGCAAGCTGTTGGAGTAAGGGTGAGCGGAGACCGACGATCGGTGATTTGGTCAGCTTGGTTGTTTGCTCGGAGTGGCGAGAAAAAGTTCGACGCCCACTCCCCAAACTCCGATGGCTAAATCTAGAAACCATCGAGAGGTTGTGAATGTTTTGTCCGAACTTCGTAGCGGCGGGGCTCGCGCCGCCGCCACGGAAACATTCACAGTCACTGACCGCTGGCAACCCTTAATAACTCCACTGGCAGCCGAAGTTCAGGCCCATGACCCAGAAATCGGTCGTGTCGAAGTTGAAGGCCGGTCGGTTCACCAAGGGAGCCGTCGTGTCAACCACTAGGTCGATTTGGTCGCCGGGCCGCACCACGCGGCTCCAATAGATCATCGAATAGCCGACCGACAACTCCAAGTGTTCGGTGGCGCGGTATCCGAGGTTCAAATTGACTTCGGGCGAAATGGCAAAGTCATCTTGCGTGTGTTCGCCAATGTTCGTGGTTTGCGCCAGGAGGCCTTGCAGAGGAGCGGGGTTGCCGCCTCCCGAGATGTCCACCGTATGATTCATATTCCCTAAGCCGACCTTGGCCAGGACCGACAGCACGTAGGGTCCGCGGTCGAACTCCGCTTGCAAGCCCAACACGCCAGCATGGAACTCATTGCTCGCGTCAAAGGTATCGAAAATGTTCAGGGCGGCCGGCGGTCCGGGCGGCAGCGTCGTCCGCGTGCGAATGTCGATGGCTTCGTTGATCCGAGAAAACTGGTAACCGAACAGGAAGTCGAGGCGGCCATCGCAGTCGCATTCGATCCGCTTGCGGAACAAGGCGTCGCCACCGTAAACCTCGGATTGCACGTCGATGTCAATGGCCCCGCCCGGCGGCGTCACCCCGGTCACGTCGAACGCGTTCTGAGTTCCATCAGGATTGATGAAGGGTCGGGAAATTGCGTCGTTGGGACCGCCGGTGCGCTGGAAATCAATTCGGCCGTCGCCGAGTCCAAAGAAGCGGCCGCCAATCCCGAAGCATTCTTGGTCGTCCAGCCAGGTTCCCAAGGTTACTCGACCACCCGCCTGCGGACCGAACTCGTAATCTCGATCGCCAAAGAAAACGGTCGCGCCGGCTGCGTTTAACGGTCCAGTACTGACCAGCGGCGGCAATGCGGTTCCCTTGCGCCACCAGACCAGGTATTCGACGCTTCCCCAATGCGAAAGCCGCGGGTGCGGCCATAACAGGCTGCCCCAGCCGTAGTCGTCGCAACAAGCTGCTTCGTCATAGCCCATGCCATGATCGTATGCGTAGGGATGCGACGGATAATAGGCCGGATGCGCCATGGTTGCGGGCATGGCTTGAGTGTGTCGAGCCGACGCCAATTGCGCGGGCGCTCCGCCAGTCGCAGGGGCCGTGGCGTTCTTCGCTTCGGTTACCCCGACCGTTTTCGTCGTCGCCGGTTTCGCGGCGGTGGATTGCTGGCCCAACGCCGCAAGTGGCGACAAGGCCCAGGCGACGCAAAGCGTGACTGTCAAAGGTTTTGTGCTCATCCGTGCCACTCGTTTCATCCTGGGGGGAGGGCCGCAACCGTGCAGCCGCGGACCGATGCCGACGGCAATCGACCGTACCCAGTTTTTCGGCAAATCCGAACGTGCCGATTAGTCAAACTTTGCGGACTACGTGATCTTTACCGATGAGCGCGGGCAAATGCCCTACTTCCCACCCAACAGATGTCATGTAAAATCCGCAGTCAACGCATTTTCACAAAGGAGGTAGTTACATGCACTCGGGCCGGTACCTCTTCTCTTTCGCGTTGGCTGTGTTGGCCGGCGTTGTTGCGATCAACGTGCCTTCCCACGCCTTGGACAACGCGGGGAAGCGCGAATACACGATCAAAGATGTGATGATGACCGCCTACAAGGCGAAACTGGCCAACAAGGTGATTAAAGGCGAAGCCACGCCGGATGATAAGCAGCGGTTGTTAACGCTCTACGAAGCGTTGGCCGAAACGGCCCCCCCGCGCGGCAGTACCAAGAGTTGGCAGAAAAAGACCGACGCGCTAGTTCAGGCCGCTCAAGCCGCCATCGAAGGTCAACCCAATGCCCCGGTCTTGTTGAAAAAGACCATGGAGTGCGGCGCCTGTCACACGAATCACAAGTAGAATCGTCGCCCCGCCAAATTTCAAGTTGTGGCCGTTAAAACTCTCGCGGTCCGGAACTGCGAGATTCAATTGGCATGGGAGCGAACGCCGCTGGTTCGCTTTCTACCGGCGTCGTGGGAGGAGGAGCATAAATGGGGAATGACTCCCAACGATTGGGGCCCGTCTGAACCTGCGCCTGTCCGACCGATTGACGCACGTGGAACGCCACACGCTCCCCCCAGATGTCGCCTGGCAAATACGGCCAAGGCGTAAAAACCGAGGCGCCAGAGCGCGTCCAGGCATGATCTGGCAGGCCCCATGCCGCAGACCGGCCGTAGGCATTGGCATCATTGAGATACGGTAAGGCAGGATAAAACACACCCATCGCGGAAGGGAAGCCATTCCGCCAGCGCATCAATTCATTCAGGTGGATTTGGCGCCGCACGGCTGCGAGGCGTTCGGCTTCGCCAACGCTTGGCGCGTCGGCCGTTGATTCGACGCCCGCAAGCGGAACGATCTCTCCGCATTGACCTGACGCATGGATCGACAGGACGCTTGCCGTCAAAAAAACTACCGTCTTCAAACGCTTCATCGCGGACCTCGCTTTCCCATTTCAAGATACGACGTGGTGATCTGGACGAGAACCCCAGGAACCGTGGGCGGGGTAAATGCTTCTGGTTGACGCTTGCGCGCTGGCAGCGATACGATTGAAGAAGGAAATTGCGGGGTGCGTTCTACAATGTGGCGAGGTTCTCAATGGCTGTCGAAGTCGAATCGCGAGCGGCTCCCCCTCTGCGGGGAAGTCGGACCGGAGACTCCGTTTTTTTTGCAATGGGTGTTTTCGTTGCGGTTCTGTTCAGTGCGACTTCCTCGGCGCAGGGCGACCGAATCGTATTGCGGAATTTGAATGTGATTAGCGACAAAACGGTGGCGGACTTCGACGAGGACGGCGTCCGATTTGCCGAAGGCGGGGCGGTTACCTGGGACGAGATCGAACGCGGCTCGGTGGCGTCGGATAAGCAAGCGGCATTCGACAAGATGTTGGGGGAATTGGGCGCTCACTTGTACCGCATTCGCCAACGCCTAACCGTCGAAGATTATTTAGGATTGCTTCCTCACGCCGAGGCCGTTTATCCTCGGTATCGTCAGCGTCGGAGCGAAACGGCCTACATGGTGTGTCAGGCGACCATGTGGGGGCGTGTGGCCGCACGCCGGCGCGAAGAGGCGGTGGAGCCTTACTTACGATGTTATGAGTTGCTGCGCTTGGCGAAGGACAACTCGCTGAATCTGCCTGGCGAGCGGCGCTTGCAACTTGATCTTGCTACTGGGTTGTCGCCGGAACTGCTTCCGGTCTGGTTTAACGGCGACGCGGCAAAGGCGGCATTAGCCGACGTTTTCCAAGTAGTTTCTCAGTTGAGCAAACCGTTGCCAGAAGCCGCGCGCGTTTACTATGGCACGTTGTCCCTCGCGGCCGGCGACGAGGCGAAGGCGGTATCCGTGCTGCGCGGGTTCACCCCCACGGCCCCCGTAATTCAACAGCTTCGAGACGCGGCCCTTGCCCAACGGGAGGTCTTGGCCGGAGAGAGCGCCGGGGCCATCACGCACTTGGAAAATAATTTGGATTCGTTCTCGCCGTTGGCCCGCCCGGTCGCATTGTATTGGATCGGACGCGCCAAGTTGCCATCGTCCGATGAGCGCACGCGGCAGGAAGGCATGCTGCAACTCCTCCGTATCGCTGCGGTCTACGGTGACCAGCAACCGGAATTGGCCGCCGCGGGTTTGTATCACACCTTGGAAACCATGACCCAAAATAATGCGGCGGCTCAAGCCGTGGCGGTGCGCAAGGAGTTGCTCGAACGCTACGGACAGACATACTACGCCGCGCAAATCAAGCCATAGCGCCGTTCCCCCACAACCCGACGGCCCGCGTTTTGGCTGGCAAGAGTCGGCCACGCATTACGGACCCGTTGCGGAATTGAGTGTTTTCGCCAACGTCATGGGACAAGAGAACAAAGGGCAATCGAATCCGCATCCGGCGCGAATACGCTCTTGAAACTGCGCAACGCGCGGTGCGTGTCGGTCGGCGTCACTTTCATGCCAGCGGGCGAGCCTGTAGCGTACTTGGAATTCAACTCGATCAAAGGACCAGGAACTTTTGGATACCCATCGACGTTACGAAGAGCGAGACAAACGGCCAGTCACACGCCGCGGAGCGCAAGGGTCGCACGTGCGTAGGTTTCGCGTGGCGTTTTGGCTCGTTTGGCTGGGCGCGATCAGCGTAGCCATAGTCGCGCCCAGATCGCTCGTGCAAGTCGCCGCCCAGGAGGAAACGCTGGAAGACGATCTTTCGGATATCGCGCCGACTGAGAACGCCCAGCGCACGACCGGAAGCGAAAGCCCGCCGCCCCAAGAACGCACCTTGCTAGACGAGGTTGTTGCGTCGGGGCTGATTGGGCTGGTGATTATTCTTTTGTCGATGGTCTCGCTAGCGTTCATTATCGAACACTTCTTGACGATCCGAAAATCGGTCCTGATCCCCGAACCGGTCGTGCAGGAGGTCGAGGAGTTGATTGCCCGGGGCGACGTGGCAGGCGCCATCCAGGCGTGTCGCGACCCGGCCAATCAAAGTCTGTTTGCCGATGTGGTGCTGGCGGGGCTGGAGCGTTATCAAACCAGCGAGTTTGGCTTTGCCGAGTACCGCGCCGCAGTCGAAGAGGCGGGAGAGGACCAAACCGCGCGCTTATATCGCAAGACCGAGGTGCTCAACGTTATCGGCGCCATTGCGCCCATGTTGGGATTGTTGGGAACCGTTCAGGGCATGATCATCGCGTTCAACACCATTGCCACCAGCGGCGGCGCCGCCAAGCCCCACGAGCTGGCCGATTCCATTAGCTTAGCGCTGGTCACCACGTTCGAGGGCCTAGTCGTCGCGATTCCCACCATGACCGCTTTTAGCTTCTTTCGCAGTCGGATCGACTCCATTGTTGCGGAAGCCGGCAAACGCATTGAACAAATCCTCACGCCCCTGGGCCGAAGGCGGTAAACGGTGCGACTTTCCAAACATCGCCGTGATCCCAGCGCCCGCATGAACATGACGCCCATGATCGACGTCACGTTCCTGCTGCTTATTTTCTTTATGACCGTCACCCAGGTGTCGGAGGTCAATAAAGAACGGCTCGAATTACCGAAACAAACCGGATCGGCCGATCAGCAACCAGTGGAACTGATAATTAACATCACGCACGAGGGCGAACTGATCGTTTCGAGCGAGCGGGTGAGCATGGCCCGCTTGACCGCGATCCTGGCCGAGCAGCTCGCCGCGGTCGGTGACGAGCCGCAGCGGGTACGGGTCGCGCTGCGGGTGGACGAACGCGGAACGAGCCAAGTGGTCAACGAGGTGATCGAACTGTTGAATTCGATGCAGCTCTTGCGGGTCCACATCGCCGTACAGGTGCCGCAATGAGGCTATCCAGCCATAAAATCCAGCGGGGCGGCACGATCGATCTCCCCATGACCAGCATGATCGACGTGGTGTTTCTGCTGCTCATTTTCTTCATGACCACCGCCAGTTTCGTCGCCACCGAACGCAATTTGGACTCGGCGATCCAGGCGCGACAACGCTCGGCCCAACAAGCGCAATCGAATCTTGAACCAGCGATTGTCGAAATCGTCGAAAGCGGCGGGCGGTACGTATACAAGTTGGGGGCGCGCGAGACGGTCAGCGACCAGGAATTACAAAATCTGTTGCAACAATTCCCCAACAAATTCGACGGCGCCTTTGTGCGCGTTCGCGACGGGGCGCCGTTCCGCATGGCGGCTGGCGCGATCCAAAGCGCCAAGTCAGCCGGATTTTCCGTCGTTACCTACGTTCCCTGGCGCAATGACGATTAAGCGAAACCTGGGGCAACTTGCGCCGGCCGTGTAGAATACAAGCATGAGGGTTCCGTTCTTGCAGACCGTCGCTTCGTCTTGGATGGCGACGCACGTGTTGCGTGCGCTGAGGGCGCCCGGTTGGCGCAGTGCTCGGCGGGTCGCGCTTTGCTTGTTGGCATACTGGATGCTCGGCGCCATTCCACTTCACGCCGCAGACGAAGAAAAGCTAGAGCGATTCCTGGCCCGACTAGGTTTGTCGGATTTGCAGTTGGTCCATTTGGAGAATTCTCTGGAGAGCCCCACGCTTGCCGCCGGGGAACGAACCCAACTAGCCCAACGTCTTGCGGACTTGTACGCCGAGCAATTGATGGATAGCGCTGGCGACCAGGCGCGGTATCGCGACCTGATGCAACGCATTGAATTATTGCTTTCGCGGTTTCCCCAGGCCAATACGCCCGCGCTGCAAGTGATGCTGCTTCAGGCCGATTACAATCGGGCCGAATCGCAAATCGCGCAGTGGATCGCGGATCGTTCTCATCAGACCGCCTTGGAGGAAAGTCGCAAGATCCTGCAAACGATCGCGCCGCAATTGGATGACCACCAACGCCGGCTGAACACTCAGGTGGAGTCGCTCTTCGCGGAATTGGAAAAACTTCCCGAGGGGCACCCGGACTTGGCAGCCAAGGAAAACGAGGTGCGTCGGCTTCAGGCGGTGTTGGGTAGGGCGTCGTACTTTGCCGGTTGGGCGAATTACTACCTGGGCCTTGCCAAAGCTCCGTCCGGCATGGCCGAGTATCGCCGCAGTGTCGCTATCTTCCGCCAGCTATTGGCGATCGAGGGCGACGATTACGCCAAGATCGACCCCCAATGGTTGTCGCTCGACGTGATTTGGCGCGCTCGCGCGGCCATTGGTCTGGGGCTTGCCGAGGCGGCTGTCAGTAATTTGACCGCGAGCCGGGCCGTATTCGATTGGCTAGGGCAACCAGGCGTCCCCTCTGAGATCAAGGACCAGGCCGATTACTGGTACGTGCAAGGGCTGATTAACGCGGGACAACGAGACCAGGCGCATCAGTACGCCCGCCAGCAAATTGAAGCTTTTTCTGGACCGGCCACCCAGGGCAAAGTCAGTCTTTGCGTGGCGCTGGTGCGGGCGGGCTTTGGCGAGGCCAACGCGGCGTCGTCGGCCGGATCGCGCGAATTGGCCCTGGCCGGAATTGCCGGCTTGGCGAAACTGGGGCAATACAACGCGGTCCAACAACTGCTGGAGAAGTACGACATTCCCTTAGAACAGGAACAAGGGTTTTTTCTCCAATGGATGCGCGGTCGGCAGCGATTCGCCGAAGCACAAAAGACTCAAAGCGCCGATGATTATCGTGCCGCCGCCCAGGTGCTCGCCGCCGCACTGGAACAACCGGACGCGGCCGACCACACCGTTGCCGCGGGCCATTGCCGCTACGAGCTAGGGTGGTGCCGCTATCGTGCCGGCGACTACGACGCCGCGGCGCGAACATTTGAGTTGGCGGTTACTCCGCTTAAAGCGGCGGGAGCGCAAGAAGGCGCCAACGCCGCTTGGATGGCGTTCGTGTCTTACAAACAATTGGCGGAAGAGCAGCCGCGCTACGTGGCGTCCGCCATCGACGCGCTCCAGCGCATTCAACGTGATTTCCCTAATCACGAATATGCCAAGAAGGCCGATTACCACGCCGCCCAACTTCAGCGAACCGCCGGCTCGCCTCAAGATTCCATTCGCAATCTCAAGAGGATTCCGCGCACCGATCCGCGGTACCTGGCCGCTCGCTACGACCTATGTTTGCTGCTGTATCAGCAGTGGTCCGAAGCAAAAACACCCAGCGCCAAAACTGCGGCGATTCACGATCTACAAGAAGTCGCCCTGGAGTATCAGAATTCGGCAGGAACGCGAGGCGACCAAGACCGACAAGTTCGCGTCCTTTCGCTGGTGGTTGCGGCGGCGCTCAGTAATGATCCGCCCGACCAATCGTTGGCGGAAGCGTTCCTGAAACGCGCTGCGCCTTTGGCCCGCGGACTGGCGGACGACAGTTCCACCAAAGCCGAATTCCATTACCGCGCATTGCAACTGGCGCGGCGCCAGCAAGACGACCTTGCGCGCCGGACGCACTCTCAATGGTTGCTCGACCATGCGGGCGCCTCGGTATATGAAACGTCCGCGTTGATCGAGGTTGCGCGCGATTTGGAGCAGCGTCTCAAGGCAGCGTCCGACACCGATAGGGCCGCGCTCCAGGAAGAAGCCTACACGATTTACGCGCGGCTCGTGCAGCGATTGGGAGACTCGCCGGCCGTCCTGGGATCGAAGAAGAACGCCCGTGTGGCCTTGGACCGCTTGGCCGAACAAGCCTACGCGACAGGCCGTTACGCCGAAGCGGCGCGAGGGGCGGAGGCATTACTCGCTCTTGAACCGAAAAATCAGAACTACCTTCGCCGCGCGGGCCTGGCCCATTTTCAGACGGGTCGGTTCGAGTCGGCGCTGGCCCAGTGGCGCACGTTGGCGTTCGGTTTAGGACGCGGGTCGCAAGAATGGTTCGAGGCCAAATACTACCAAGTTGCCTCACTTTCGGAAACGGATCGGGAACAAGCCCGAAAAACACTTGACCAGGTACAATTGTTGTATCCTAATTTCGGCGGCCCCCCGTGGGAGAAGAAATTTGAAGCGCTGGCGCAGCGTTTGAAGTAGCCAGAAAACAGTTCCCGTTTGATGTAATTTACGGCGCGTCACAACGCCGGCGTGTGCTACTGGCGATTGCTCAAAACTCGTAAGAATTCAGCCGCTAGGCGAGACGCTGATATCGTGCGGCATTCGCTCCCAATAACGCGGCAGTCGAAGAATTCTTTTCGACGCCCGCAGTTCGCGGTCCGTGGCTCATGGCATTCCCTGACGACATATCCGATTTCACGCCCGTTGCCGAGAACCCGCAAGTGCGGCTATTTCTCGATCGCGCCGTGGCGGTGGTCAGGCAATGTGGCGGACTTGATGCAAAATGCCGAATTCTCTTGGGCCGCCTCGCCGACGAACTCGGCCTGTCGCGTGACGAGGCCGAACCCGCCATCCGCACATTATTAATCGCCACGGAAGATTTCTCGGCAGGGAACGGCAAGGACCGACGAACCGGCGGGGCTTCGCCTCCCAAGCCGCCACCGCTTCCCAAGTCGGTTCCTCAAGTAGACCAGGCGCCTGGGGCCGCCGTACCGCCCGTCGTGTTGATCGACGACAACGCCGTGTTGCAAAACTTCATCGACAAGGCGGCCTATGTTCTCGCGCAACATGGAGGCTGGAATCCCAAGACGCGCGTGATCTTGTCGCAAATGGCGCATGCGATGGGTGTGACCTCGCGCGAGATGGAAGCGGCATTGGCGTCGTTGCAGGTCGCGGCGCGGGGTGTCGCGGTCAGCGCGGCTCCCGACGAAACGACTCCGTCGTTTCCCACTCCGCCGCCAGTTGTGGGAGACGCGGCCCCTCCGCCGCCGGATGGAACGGACCCGCCGGGATGGGCGCCCTCGAATGTCGTTCCGCCGCCACCGCCCCAGCCGAAGCCGCCCGAGGTTTATCGTTCCTACCTGAACAAAGCGATTGACGACCTGGAGCGTCCCCGCATTAACCCTCGCCGCGAGCGACGGCTGATTGAACAAGGCGTACAAAAGCTCGGGCTTTCACCCGTATTCGCCAAGCAATTACTATGCGAAGTGGCGGCGGAGCGGAACGTGCAGGTCGAGTCGCGGCAGGCCGGCGCGGCGGAAGAATCGTCCCTCCAGCAGCGTACGGAGGAGTTCCTCCGGCAGGCGCGGGCCATCATCGCGGAACAACGCGGCGCCACGCTGGCGGGACAAATCAAAATTTCGGCCGCGGCGCAGGAACTAGGGCTTTCCGACGACGAACGCCTTCGGGCCATGTCGCTTTTGCAAGAGGGCGCGGCGCTGCAATCGCAAGAAGAGCAACTTCGCGCAGAGCGTTTGGCCGTGTTTCGCGAATCGCTGGGTTCGATCATTGCCGCGCTGCCGCGCAAGATCATGACGCCCGACGTGGTTGCGCAACTTGTCCAGCGCGGTTGCGATTACTACGGTGTGCTTCCCGACGAAGCCGAATTGGCCGTGCGTGAATCGGCAGCCACGCTCGGCTTGCGGTACGTCTCGCAACAGCGTGCGTTTGAACATTTGTCGCGCCTCGTATCTGAAAAAATGGGGGGCTTAGCGGCGCTCCGCGAAAATGACCGCCAGCGAATTTTTGCTGAAGGCGGCCATTGGGGACTCGGCCCGCAAGACATCGAAGCGATCATCCTCGAACAAGTCGAGACAAACCGGCGGATACAAGCCGGGCGACGCCAACGCGCGCAACTTGTGATCGGACTCACCAGCATGGCCGCCGTATTGGTCGTCATCGCGGTGGTAGGCTGGCGCCTGACGCGCGACGCGACTTCTCCGCCGATCGCGACAAATGAAAGCATGAGGGCGGACGCTTCCCTGGATCCCGCAGCGCCCGCTTCGCCGCGGGAAGGCGACTGGTGGGATGTGAACCTGGCTGTGGCGATGACGCGCGCGAAAGTGGAGTTGCATTATCTTGACGCGGCCCTGGAGCAGGTTCGCTCGCCTTCGCCCACTTCGCGGGGGAATGGCTATGAAAGACTGATCGAGGGGCTTCCACGCATTGTCGATAGTCGCACCGCCACATCGGTACTGCAGGAGATTGTCGCCGGCTGTCACGCCCTTGACCCATCCGACGCCGCCGCAACCCGCTTGCGTGAGCGATTGATCTTGGCGATTCCCAAACCCAGCACGCCGCTTCCCAACGACGCACGACCCTTTCGGCAGGCTTACGCCGCCGCTGAGATGGCGATTGCCGCGGTCGCGAGGCCCAGTGCGCCCACCGCGCGCTCCACCGAGATGCGACAAGAACTTGGCCGCGCGCTGGGAGTATCGCTTGATCCTTCGTGGGACAAGGTGGAACTTCGCAGACAAGTCATGGCCGCGCTTACCCGGCAGTTGTATCGGTTGGTCACCGACGGCGCGGGGGACCAAGCCCCCGCAGTGCAGCCTTTATATGCATTCGTGGCGGCCGAGGCAGCACGTTACTTGGATGATCCGACGACGGAGCGGCTGGACGCCAAGTTCTTGAGCGCGCTGCTTTCGGAAGACGAGGACGTCTGGAAGCAATATCAAGAGCCGATTTTGCGCGTCGTCAACGCCGGCGATCCCACCACGGTTCTGCAAGCGGTCGAACTACTGGAACGCACCGAAGACGAAGGGCTTCGTTTCTACCTGGCGGCGGGGTTGTTGCGGCGGATCGGCGTGACGCCAAGTGGGCAATCCTTTGAGGAGGTTGCGTCGGCAGTTCGCGTGAAGTTTGGCGTTTCGGCGCGTTCGAGCGCTCCCCGCGAAGATGGCTGGCGGCGGTTCACGCGTGAGTCCGAAGAACAATTGAACTCGCTTGCCGATGAGAACGCGACGCCTTTGGAGTTATTTGAAGAAACGGCGAACCTGACCCGATTGGCCGCAATGGGCGTGGCGCTTTCCCAAGGTGAGTTCGGGAGCGCGATCTGGGAACAGTTGACATCGAGCGAACCGGTGAACTTGAGCTTCCGTTCGCCGGAGATTAGCGAAGTCGCGCGTTCCGGCGATGCCATATCCAACGCTCGTTCCCGCCTGGTAAGCCGCTACATCGATGGATTGGCGCGATCGACCCATCCCGTGCAACGGGTTGGCTATCTGCGTGGCGTGGCCGACAACGCAGCCCATATCCAGGAAATCGAACCGCAGGAGGCGGAGTTGATCGCCAAATATCTGCTTTCGCCGAAAACCGATGAGGAGCGTGAAGCCATTGCGGAGTTTCTTCCCGTCCTGGGTCGGTGGAAGTTGGTTCGCCTGGCATTGGCCGACCTTCTGCCCGAGACTCAGGTTCGGCAGGAGTTGGTGGAAGACATGATAAGCCAGGTTCTGGAAGGCGCATCGGATTTGGGCGGCGGCGAACATTGGCGCCGACGCTTACGGGAAACGCTCATGCGGTCGGTGCTGGACGGGGGCGCCGTCACGCTTGGCAATCATCCTTACGATGTGGCGCAAGAAGCGATGTTGTCCGCCTATCTGATCCAGGCCCAGGTGCTCGGAAGTTCCGCCGCGGCGAATGCGGAGATTGTTTCTCCCACGGCCATTCTTCCAGCGATGATCGAAGCCCGAGCCGCGCGCCTCAGTGGCAAGGCGGTCAATGCCGACGATCGCGAATTTTTGGCAAGGCTGCCGCATGAGCTTGCCGTGGCGGATTACTTGGGCGATGACGACTTACGGCGGTTGGCTTTGTTGGAGCGGATCTGGCTGCGGTTGCTGGCGATTGATGTCACCACCGCGCGACGCGACCGCGCCGACGCCGCCGCAAAGATTATTGCGGAACTGCAACGGCAGGACCGTACGGCCAAAGATGTGCTGGTCCAACTGCGCAATGGTCAGGCTGCGTTGGTTCAAATGTGGCGCCTCCAGGCGCCGTGAACTTGTTGGATCACGTGCATGGACCCGTTTTGAAAGCCAGAGATTACGAACGACGACTTAGCTTCCGCAGTGTCATGAATTTTTCCTGTTTTCGCTTCCTGATCGTCGTGCTTCTTGTATCCGCTTGGGCAGCGCCAACTCAAGCGGTAACGCTCTTTGAACGCGGCAAGATGGAACCGACGCGCGGCCGGATGGTACGGCAGAGCGCTGAACAAGTAACGATCGAGGAAGTTCTCCCGAGCGGCGAGTTGCGCGAGCGGACCATTCCGCGCAGCCAAATTGAGGACCTGATTGATCCGGTGGATGCCGAACGTCTCGCGGCGCTGACGCCCGCGGAGCCACAGGCATACCGTAATTACGCGGAAGAATTGGCGGAGAAGCGCGTCGATCCCGATGCCCGCGCGGCTGCGATCCGTCTCTACCTGATTGCCGCATGGCTTGATCCAGAGAACCTGGCGAAGAGTTCATTTCTGGGCATGACCGCACTCGCCCGTTCGCCCGAGGAAGAGCGCAACTTTCGGGCTTTGGCCTATCTGCACGATCCTGGCCATGATCGGCGACTGCTCCGCGAATCGCCCCAGAATGCGGCGCCCAGCAATCCATCGGATGTACGCGAGGCTTTGCTACGTGCGCTCAAGCTACGTCGCCAAGGGAATCGCCGCGCGGCGCTGCTCAATCTAGGCCGCGAGGGCGTTCCACGGGAGCTTGAGAAATACGGCGATCTCCTCACGGTCGAAGAGTTCTCGCAAACCGGGCTGCCAGCCTCGCTACTGCAAAAAATCGTCGCCTTGGAGCTTGCGTTGGAGACGGGCGAGGCGGCCGAAAGCGAGGCGCCAAGGAATTGGTCACAAATCTACCAGGACGGCGCGACGTCGCCTGTACCCGCATTGTCGCTGGAGACGATCACCGAGTTTGACCCGCGGCTCTGCGTCTATCGCGCGGGGAAGTGGACAGAGCCATAGGCGGATTTCCCGCGATCGTGTACGTTGGCCGTAATGGCGAAGGGGCCGCGTCGCGGGTAACGATGGCGCCAATTTCGTTCGTTGTCCTGCCTCCCATACACTCAGAAGTTCCACCAACCGGTGCTTCCCTGACGGAATACGTGCGTCATTGTCCATACCGCCTTGATCCATTCTTGCCTGATGCGTTCCATCTATCTCGACTACAACGCCACCACGCCTATTGCGCCTAGCGTGCAAGAGGCCATGCTTCCCTTTCTGGCCGATCATTTCGGAAATCCTTCGAGCGCGCACGCGTTGGGTCGCGCCACCCGCGAGGCAATCGAAGACGCTCGCAGCCAAGTGGCGTCGCTCTTGGGCGTCGACCACGACGGGGTGCTTTTTACCTCCGGGGGCACCGAAAGTAACAATCTGGCCCTCTTGGGCGTGATGCTACGCGAACCGCCATCGGCCGGCGGACATCTTGTGATCTCGGCGATCGAACATCCAGCCGTGCTGGAGCCAGCGCTCTGGCTAAAACGTCAAGGATATTCCGTAACGGTCGTCGAATGCGATGCTCAAGGCGTGGTGGCGCCGCAAGCGGTGGCAGCGGCCATTACGTCAAAAACGCGGTTGGTGAGCGTGATGCACGCCAACAACGAGACGGGAGTGGTGCAACCGATTCGCCAGATTAGCGCATGTTGCCGGGAACGCGGCGTGCTGCTTCACACCGACGCGGCGCAGTCCGTCGGAAAGCTTCGCACGCAGGCGCCTGAGCTTGGCGTCGATCTCTTGACGGTCGCTGGGCATAAACTTTACGCCCCCAAGGGTATTGGCGCGTTGTACGTGCGCGCCGGCGTTCCTCTGGAGCGCGTGATTCATGGGGCGGGGCAGGAATCGGGGATGCGTCCCGGCACCGAGAACGTTCCACATATTGTCGCACTCGGTCAGGCAGCCCGTTTGACCCAAAAGTGCGTAAGCGCCGCGTCGGAACGAATGGGGGCGCTTCGCGACCGGCTGGAATGTAGGCTCACGGCGGCCCTCGGCGCCGACGCGGTGGTTCATGGACAGCGAGCCGAGCGTTTGCCCAATACCTTGAGTATCAGTTTTCCCCGTGTGTTGGGAAGCAAGTTATTAAGCCGCATTCCCGAGTTGTGCGCATCCACCGGGGCCGCCTGCCATGACAACGCGGCCGGACAGACTTCGGGCACGCTGGCCGCGATGGGCGTCTCGGCCGAACAAGCACGAGGCACGGTGCGCCTTAGCGTGGGGTGGTATACCTTGGATGAGGAGATCGACCGCGCGGTGGACTTACTTCTGGGAGCTTGGGAGACGTTGACTTGAAACATCGACAATCGACAGGAATTGCAACGCTCGATGAAATGCTAGGCGGGGGCCTACTGCCGGGGACGCTTACTGTGGTGGTGGGCGCGACGGGCATCGGCAAAACGCAATTAGGGCTTCAATTTGCACAGGCGGGGCAGGCGCAGGAAGGCCGTCCCGGCGTGGTGTTCGATTGCGCCGCCCGTGGCGATTCGCAAAACCATCATCGTTACGCGCAGCGGATGTTTGGGTGGTCGCTGCACGACGCCCCCGCGGATCGCCAGCCGCTTTTGGACGATTTCTTTGCCAGACTCGGTGAAAGCCCCCCTGGCGATTATCTGCACGTATTCGATTATCGCGGGCAGCGCGTTACCCAGCGTGACCTCGACTTTGATTCCTGGCGCGAGTGGCAAGCGGAACTCAATGCGAAACTGCGGGCCGCCATTGCCTTCCTGTATGGAAATTTCGTCTTGGGTTGCCGTCGTGTCGTGGTGGATGGCGTGGAGCCGGCCAATCGGCCGGGAGAATCCATCCAGCTCAACCTGTTCGAGTATGTCTATCACCAGGTACTCCGCAAAGAGCCGGAGTGGGTCGCGCGCGACTTGTTCCGCGAGAAATACCGAGACAACGCAACCGCCGCCGCCGCGCACGTTTATAGCACCGGCGAGATTGGTTGCCTTCTGTTGCTGACTTCCGCGGAAACCATGTTGGATGATTTGATCTCGCGCTCGTTGGACGAGGGCGATGCGCTGTCGAACGCCAATACGCTCATCTATATGGGCAAGGTCCGCGATGGCCTAACGATGAGCCGCGCGCTATACGTCGCTAAGCATCGCGGCAGCGCATGCTCGGAAACCATCGCGCCGTATGCGATTGGCGAACACGGAATCGACCTTGTACGGCCGTAATGGCGGTTCCTGCTCGGAGCCGCCGCGCGGCTCTAACCCAACACGGTTTGCACGAAGCGAGGCAACAGCGCCTCTGCGTCGGGAGTATCGCGGCACAGGGCGGCAAACTCGGCAACGGTTGTGCCCGCGATGAGTTCAACATATTGCGGGTACGCGTCGAGTCGTCGCAGCAAATCGTCACGTTGGAGTTCGGGGTGAAATTGCGTGCAGTAAATCGGCTTGTCGCGAAAGCCAAACGCCTGGTTCTCCACGCGATCCGATGACGCCAGCAATACCGCTGCAGGCGGCAACTCGATGACAATATCTTGATGTCCCATCTGCGCCAGGAAGACGTCGCCCAGAGGCCCGAACACGGGATCGTGCTGTCCGTCGCGGGTCAAGCGTAGCGAATGTGTTCCCAGTTCGGCCCGCGAAAGGTCGGTCACGACGGCGCCTCCCAAGGCGCGGGCCATCGCTTGAAATCCCCAGCACGAGGCAAAGGTCGGCTTGTTCCGCGCGTGCAGGTCGCGCATGCTCTCCAGCGCCGCGGGAAGCCAGGGCCCGCCTTCGGCGACGGAATAGTCGCCGCTGCCGCCGAGCAGCACGACGTCCACCGAGTCAAGTAGCTGCTTGCTTGGCACACCCGCGATCAAATCACACACGCGAATCTGCTCGGCCTCGCAACGCAAAGCGCGCGCAAAGCAGGCGATCTCGTGGCTTCGCATGGGATCGTCCGCGTTTCGGACTTGAAGCAGCAGATAGCGAACCGCGTGGAGCATGACCTTATTCTGCGGCATACATCGCCTCGATTTCCTCGGCGAAGTGGGCTGCAATTTCTTGCCGGCGCAGCGTGAGTTTCGGCGTTAGTTCGCCGCTTTCGATGGTGAATCCACGGCTCAAGAGCCTGAATTTGCACACTTGCTCATATTGCGACACGCGCGCCAGTCGCTCGTGGATTCGCTCGCGATACATGTCTATCACTTGCGGATGGGCCAGCAGTTGGCGCGGATCGGCGAGCGGGATGCGCCACGCGGCGACGGCCTCTTGGAGCGCGTCGGCATTAGGAACAATCAGGGCGGTCAAGTAGTTTCGCCCATCGCCAACGACCATCGCTTGCAGGATCAGCGGGTCTTCGCACAGCAGCGACTCCAGGTACACCGGCGCAACATTCTTTCCTCCCGCGGTAACCAGGATTTCCTTCTTCCGGCCGGTAATAAAAAGAAACCCGTCCGTGTCAAGTCGCCCCAAGTCGCCAGTGTACAGCCAGTCGTCCTTAAACACTTCGGCCGTGGCTTCGGGATTGCGCCAGTAACCCGACATGACGTGCGGGCCTCGCGTCAGTACTTCGCCATCGTCCGCAATGCGCACCGCGACGTTGGGAATGGTTTTCCCCACGGCTCCGCGCTGATGGTGCTGCTCGGTCGAGACGGTAATCACCGGCGACGACTCGCTAAGCCCGTAACCCTGCAAGAGCGGAACACCACGTTCCCAATAAAAGTCGTACACCGCATCAGAAAGCGCCGCGCCGCCGCTACAACACAGTCGCACGTTGCCGCCCAACGCCGCACGGAGCGTGCCCGGTTGATCCGCAACTTTCTTCTCGCACAGGGTTCGCCGAACTCGATCATAAAAATATGGCACGCCGTTCAGCAGCGTTGGTCGGATGGCGGCGCAGTCCGCCAGCACCGTTTCACGCGCTTCGGCCAAGGCAAGTTGCGAACCGCGGGCGATCCAGGTGTTCATGTCGCACGTGCGGGCGAAAATGTGGCTAAGCGGTAGAAAATTCAGTCGCACATCCTCCCGACGCTCATGAAAAGCCTCCAAGGTGGCAAGCGTGTTCGAGGCGAGATTCCGTTGCGTGAGCATCACCCCCTTCGGTTCACCCGTTGTCCCTGAGGTGTAAAGGATGGTCGCTAACGAATCCGGGGTTACCAGGTCCAGTCCGCGCGCCTCGATCCGTCGCCCTTCCTCGTCGTCAATCTCCTCGGTCTGGCCGCGCCACGGGAGGACCTGGCACGCGCCAATTTTGACGTCGCACGGATCGAACGCGAAATAACGCACGTCGGCGGGCGGTCCTTCGGCGCGAGCAAGTTTCTCGGCCTGCGCCTGATGGGAAAGCAAGACGACCTTCGCGCCACTATGGCGAATTTGCCAGAGCATCTGGCAACCCGTCAACGGCGCGTGAATGGGGGTGTGCACGGCGCACGCCATCTGCGCCGCCAGGTCTGTCACGATCCACTCATGGCGGTTTTCCGAGATTTGGACCACGCGGTCCCCCGGCGCGACGCCCAGGCGCACCAGCGCTGCGGCGGTTCGACGGACATCCCTGGCGATTTGCCCCCAAGTGAGTGATTGAAACTCGCCCGCACGCTTCACCCACAGGGCGTTTTGCTCTGCATCCTCGGCGACACGGCGGCAAAACAGCGCCAACACCGTGGCATTCTCGTCATACATGGCGGACCGAATTAGGAAGTAAGTCGAACGTCGTGTCAGGGGCGGTTTCGCGGCGAATCGAGAACAATCCGGCGTAGCAGTTCTTCGCGACTTCGCGCCGTGGCGGGGAGATCACCGAAGGGGGAAGCAGGTTGTTCATACGATTCCCAGCGCCCCGCAGTGGAACTTCCACTAAACAACGACGCGACCGGAAATAGCACCGCCGCCACCGCCGCGCCCAGCACAGCGCCCGATACAGGAACCACCACCGCCGGCACGACAAAAAATTGAAGGAGATTTGAGATGGCCACGAAGTTCATCACCGTGCTCGGATGACCAGCGAGCCGCAGGAAGAAGACAACGGAAAGCGGCGCCGTCACCAGGGCGACAAGAAGCCAAAAAGTAAACTTCGCGCCGAACCGGGCGCCGCGTCGCGACGCGAGCCACAACGCCGCGGCGCGTGGCGAACGCGTAGTGGATGAAGATGCAGTCATTGCGTCCGAGAGCAGAAAAACAACGATTGCCGTGGGGCCAAATTCGCAGCGATAGTCGCAAGGCTATGAAAGGGATCGCTCGCGAAAAGGTGAATCTTCGCGAGTTCAACAATCCGCAAACGGCGACGTTGAAATCACGAAAAGAATCTTGTCTGCAATTATACGCGGGATGGTCTGTTTGGCGACCGGCGCCAAAGCGTTGGATCCCGACCGTGCCGTGAGTGCAATCGGCCGAAGTTTCCGCCGCTTCATCGACGCGGTTACCCGGAACTGGTCACCCAGAAGATGCATCCTCCAACACTTCCTCGGACACATAGATGGGCAGGATAGGATTGCAGGTGACCGCGACGGCGATAGCGTCGGACGGTCGGGCGTCGATTTCGATCAACTCGCCGTTCGTGCGAACCCGCAATTGGGCGAAGTACGTGTGGTCGCGCAATTCATTGATAACCACGCTGTCCAGTTCGCCGCCGAGCGCCTCGATGGAATTCACGAGCAAGTCGTGAGTGAGGGGCCGCTGGGACTTATAACGTTTCACCCGCCGATCGATGCTGGTCGCCTCGTAGATTCCAATGAGGATAGGAAAATTGCGATCGCCATCCACCTCTTTGAGGTAGATGACTTGTTGCTCATTAATTTCGCTGATGATGATCCGCGACAACTGCATCTGCACCGGCATCGGCGGCGTCCTCTCTAGGGAGGTAACAAGAAATCGTGGCGCCAATTCTCCGATTATAACTGCGGCCCGCGGCCCACAACTAGAGGCAAGGCCTCGTCATAAAAACCAGCCTGCGCTAGAATCGGACGGATGGACCTGCAACTAAACAATGATGTAGCCGTGGTCATCGGCGGCGCGAAGGGCATTGGACGCGCGATAGTCGAGGCGTTTGCCAGCGAGGGCGCCAAAACGGTGATTGTCGATATTGACCCAACGGCGCGGACCTTGGCCGAGGAACTGAGCTCCCGCTACGACACGCCCCCAATTGCGCGGTTGGCCGATGTTACCGATTATTCGGCGCTTGAATCGATTGCCGCTGAGGTCGCTGAGTGGGGCAATGCGGCCCACCACCTGGTGTATGCGGCGGGGCGTGGTTCTGGCAAGTACGGGTTTCCGTTTTGGAGCCTGGAACCGGCGGACTGGCCCGAAGTGCTGCGCGTCAATTTGCTTGGCGCCGTGAATGCGGCACATGCATTCACGCCTACGATGATTGCAGCGCGCCGGGGCACCCTGTTGTTTCTTTCGTCCATTGCGGGGCAGATTGGGTCGCAAACTGACCCGCCGTACAGCGCCGCCAAGGCGGCGCTCATCAATTTTGCGCAATGCGCGGCCAAAGACCTGGCGGAGTTTCAGGTCCGCGTGAATTCCATCTGCCCGGGCATGGTCAAAACCGAGCTGAACCGCTCCGTGTGGGAGGCATGGCGAAAGCGGCAGTCCGGAGCAGTCATTCCCAATTACGAGGAATGGGCGGAGGATAAAATCGCGCGCGTCGCGCCGCTGGGGCGTTGGCAAACCCCAGAGGATATCGCGGCGCTCGCGGTGTTTCTTGCTTCGCCGCGGGCGCGGAACATTACGGGGCAGACCATGAACGTGGACGGCGGTCAAGTCATGCATTGGTGACGCGCACGGCCCAGCCCAGGCCGCCGACCGACAAGCGGCAGGGATTCCATTCATTTGGGTCAATAGAAGTCAAAGGCGCCGTCGAAAATCTGCCGCGATCCGCGGGCGAGCACCCATGCAAAAAACGGAGCCATACATTAAAATACGAGGGTGGCCGTTCGGTTGACCACACTTTCTTGGGGCGGGGATGTCCACCCATGCTGGAAGGGGTCCAGGTTTTTTGTTTTGCGGCAAGTTACGCCGTGACCCTCGTTTTGGAGGTGTCACGGTTGTTCTTCCGTGCGCCGATACGGATCGTTATTACGTTGGGGTTCGCGGGCGCCGGCTTGTTGGCGCATTCGTTGTACTTAATTGGCGAAGCCCGCGGCGTGAACCCGGCCAGCGGCGTCGCGCCGCTTTCCAGTTGGCATCATTGGTGTCTTCTCGCGGCTTGGGTGTTGGTCGCCACCTACGTGGCCATGGCGATTACGCGTCCCAAAAATGCGTTGGGATTGTTCATTCTCCCGCTGGTGTTCGTATTGATTGGCGTCGCGTGGTGGTTTCCCGGTTTGCAAACGCCTTTTCCCCGCGCCCAAGCGTATCAGTATTGGACCGTGGTTCATGGTCTTGCGCTCCTGCTGGGCACCGTCGTCGTGATGCTCGGATTTGTGGCTGGCGTCATGTACCTGGTGCAGTCCTACCGATTGAAAAACAAGTTGCGGCCGCGCCAGGGCTTGCATTTGCCGAGCCTGGAGTGGTTGCAACGCATGAACGAGGACTCGTTCGTCCTTTCTTCCTGTTTACTGGCCGCGGGTCTTGTCTCGGGCGTGGTGCTGAACATGATTCACCACTCAAACATTGGCGAAGGATTGCCATGGGACGATCCAGTGGTGTGGACTTCGGGAGCGCTATTTCTGTGGCTCGTCGCCGCTTCGGTGTTTACCCTTGTCTATAAACCCGCGCGGCAAGGGCGCAAGGTCGCGTATTTGACCGTCGCGAGCTTTATCTTTTTGGGAATGGCTCTGGGAGTGGTGCTTTTCGCTTCGACGGAACACGCCAACCCACGGTCGGCGATACTGGGGCCAGGGCGCCCTGACACCGCCAGTCGTGACAACCGCCCGGAAACAGCCAATCTAACGGGCGTGCGCATTTCCATCGGGCCGTCGTCAGGAGGAGCGGCATGAAGCTCCAGATGGTCGGTTGCAGCCACCATCGAAGCTCGGTGGAAGTGCGGGAGCGACTGGCGTTTACGCCCGATCAGACCCGTGACGCTCTCCGCGATTTTCGACGTCTGTACCCGCAGTCCGAAGCCGTGCTGCTCTCGACGTGCAACCGGGTGGAAATCTATACCGCTTCGGAGGTAGACGAGGGTTGTCCGACACACCAGCAAATTGTCGAATTCCTCGCGCATTATCACGGCCTGGATCCGGCCGAAATCTTTGACGACCTCTTTGAGCGCACCGGCGAGGACGCTGTGCGGCATCTGTTTACGGTGGCGGCGAGCCTGGACAGCATGGTGGTCGGCGAAGCGCAAATTATCACCCAGGTCAAACACGCCTACGACGTGGCCGCCGCCGATGATGCGGCGGGAGCGTTGACGCACATCGCGTTTCAGGCGGCAATCCGCGTGGCGCGGCGCGTGGCCCGAGAAACGGCGATAAACCAAAAACGGGTCAGTATCGCCAGCGTCGCGGTTGCCGATTTTGCCCTCGGTGTATTCGACCGTTTTGACGACAAAAAAGTGTTGGTGATCGGCGCGGGCGAGATGGGGGAGGAAACCCTCACCTACTTGCAGACCGAAGGCGCACAAGACATTACCGTCGTCAACCGGAATCTGCTGCGGGCCGAGCGTTTGGCGCGACAATTTAACGGAAGGGCGGCGCCGTGGGAAGCCATGTTCGACCTGCTCGGCGAAGCCGATTTGGTGGTTAGCACCACGGGCGCGAGCCGACCGATTGTGACGCTCGAAGACTTTCACGCCGTGGAGAAAAAACGCGAACAACGCAACTTATTGGTATTGGACCTGGCGGTTCCGCGCGACTTTGATCCCGCCATTGGAGACTGCCTTGGCGTCTATCTGGTGGCAATCGACGATTTGAAAAAGGTCTGTGACGAGAACCGCAAATCGCGGGAAAAAGAATGGCCCAAGGCGCAGCGAATTATCGAAGATGAAACGGCCCGGTTCATGGCGGAGTGGCGCCATCGCGCCACAGGCCCCACCATCCGCCGGCTTCGCGAACGCAGTGAAGAGATCAAACGCGAGGAACTTTCGCGCCTTCTCAACAAATTGACTGAACTGGATGAACGATCACAGCGCGAAATCACGTTGGCCTTTGATCGTCTCGTCAACAAAATGCTTCACCCACCGCTCAAATCACTTCGCGATGAGGCCCAACACGGCGCCCCGCATGGGTTGTTGGAAGCGCTCAAACGATTATTTCATTTAAAGGATTGATCATGACTCATCCCTGGCACGATGTAACCCCCGGCGAAAACCTCCCGCGAGAATTCGTGGCCATCGTCGAAATTCCCACCGGCTCGAAAGTCAAATACGAGCTGGACAAGGAAACCGGCCTGTTGCGACTGGACCGCATTTTGTACTCGTCGGTGCATTATCCCGCGAACTACGGATTCATCCCGCAAACGCTGGCTGAGGACGATGATCCGCTGGACGTGCTCGTGTTATGTCAGGAAAAGCTTTATCCCTTGACGCTGGTGAATGCCCGCGCCATCGGGCTGATGACGATGATCGACAGCGGCAAGCGCGACCACAAGATCCTTGCCGTCGCGGTCGATGATCCCGAGTACAACGGTTATCGAGAAGCAGCGGAATTGCCTCCGCATCGACTCGCGACGTTACGGCGTTTTTTTCAAGACTACAAGATGCTTGAAGGAAAGGCCGTCGAGGTCGATCAATTTGAACCCGCGGAAACCGCGATTCCCATTATCGAGAACGCCCTGGAAGCGTATAGCACCCAACGTCGCCGCGGGTTCCGAGCCAAGGGTAAATGAGAATCGACCGATCAGGCCACGGACGGCTTATAGCTCTAACTTGGCCCGGTGCCCCTGAAGACTACTGCTTTGTGCCGCCAGCACAACGCTCAGCGCGCGGTAGGCGTCGTCCAGGTCGGATCCCTTACGCACCAGGCTTGTAACAGCGCGGTGGAACATCGTTAGAAGCTGTTCCCCTACGGGCCGCTCGCTATCGAGCGATTCAACGTGTTGGCCCGCCTCGTCGAACCAGACAATTTTCGAGGGAAGATCGACAAACGCAATTCCGCGCTCGCAACAAACCTGGAGCGAACTCGGCGGTCGAAAGTAAACAGCGTCCCGCCAGGAAGCGGGCATGTACCGCCCACAACTGATTTGTGCGATGGGGCCTTCGCCGGGAATTCCATTCTTCGAGAAATCAAGGCTCATCATCTGGTAGTCGTCATCGGCGGGATTGCCCGTCACGCCATGCCGTATACCGACCACGGATGTCGGCTCTTCTCCCACCACGTAACGGCACCAATCGACCAACTCCATCAAGTCCCGCATGGCCAACGGCCAATGCCGGCCGTAGATCGCGTGGTTGACCTTTTCGGAAACGAGCAAGCGTTCATGGCAAAATAGCAACTTGGGTCGACCCAGGCGCGTGGCGATTAATTCTTTAAGGCGTAACGTGGCCGGAGCATGGCGCCGAGGAAACTCCGCCATGAACGCGATCCCCGCCTGTTCCACCCGTTTCCGCATTTCGCGCGCTTGCTGAGGATCAACATCCAACGCCGCGGCGCAATAAACCGCCTTGCCGGTCTCGCACGAGGCGAAAATTGGAAGAGGCCCGAACCATTGCGGCGAGAGCATCAACACGGCGTCAATGTCCCGCCGCCTGGCAAGAGCGCGAAAACCGTCTACCGCCGTCGCGTTAAACTCTTGGGCCGCCTGTTCCGCGCGTTTTGCGACTTCCGAACATACAGCCCGCACCTCAAATCGATCTCGCAAGGCTAATAGAGCGGGACGATGACGCGATTCCCAGGCTTCACCCAGTCCGACAAGTCCTACACGAAGTTTCATGCGCAAATCACTCTTGGGTTACCAACAAGCCCGGGGCCGCAAATTCGCGACGGATGAAAGATTATAACTACTGACGAGAAAAAGTCTTAGTGATAAGGCGCCCCTGTGGCGCCAAAAATCTCCTTCGCTTGCTTCTCCGGTTTACCCAGATTTTCTAGGAATTCGTTCATAGCCACCTTGTCGGGACCGAAAACGCGGGTATTATCATACTCTTACCAGCCACAAATGCCCGCAAAACCCTCCTATATAACCCTTCTTACCCATTTTGCCCCGGTTGCTCGGGATTAGCCCGAGTTTAATCCCACCTACGCAAGGAAACTTCAGGATGACAGGACTGGCTGTAAGCGTAGTTCTACAAGCCGCCATGTTGGCCACGGGCGCCCAGCCTTACTCTCAGGCGTACAACGCCTTGATTGCAGACGGCAAACCCATGTTGGTGGTGGTCGGCGCCGACTGGTGCCCTGCCTGCCAGACGATGAAAAAGGGCGCGCTCGCGCGGATGGAACGGCAAGGCAAATTTGAAGACGTGTCGTATGTTGCATTGAACAGCGACCACCACCCCGAACTGGCCAGTAAGATCGGCAGCGGTGGAATGATTCCCCAAGTTATTCTTTACGAGAAGACCGCCAATGGATTCCGCCGGCGTCAACTGACGGGAGCCCAGAGCGAAGGCGCCCTTCATTCGTTGATCCAAGGCGCTCGCGACCGCAGTGTCGCGCTGCGAAATAAAGTAATCAAGCCCATCAGCAATTGACGTGAATATCGTGAGCGCAATCGACGCCCTGGATCAGAAGTCCAGGGCGTTTCTTTTTAGTGGGGCCTATTTGTTATCCGGCGACTCGAGTTCGTAGCGGCGAATTTTTCGGTCCAGCGTTGAACGTTCGATCCCCAGCACCGCGGCCGTGCGGCTTTTGTTCCATTCGCAGTAGTTCAGGGTCGCCAGAATGTGATTGCGCTCCATCTCCTCAAGCGTTAGCGGTTGGTACCGACCCAGCATGGCCGGCGTCAATTCGCCGGAATCTCCCGAGGTGGCGAGCGTGGAAAGCGCTAAATCTTCCACTCCAATAAACTCACCCCGCCCCAAGACCACGGCGCGCTCCACCACGTTTTTTAGTTCGCGAACGTTGCCCGGCCAGCGGTATTGCTGCAGGAGTTTAAGCGCTTCGGGCGCGAAGCCACGAAAACGCCGTCCGGTTTCGGCGTTGAAGCGCGCAAGAAAATGGTTCGCCAAATCCACCACGTCGCCGGGACGACGGCGCAACGGGGGCACGGTGATCTCGACGACGCGCAGCCGAAAGTATAAGTCGCGGCGGAAGTTATTGTTGGTGACCTCTCGCTCCAGGTCCCGGTTGGTGGCCGCAATCACCCGCACGTCGACCTGAATGGCCTCGCTGCCGCCGACACGTTCAAAGGAGTGGCCTTCGAGCACGCGCAAGAACTTCGCTTGGATCGAGGGGCTCATTTCGCCGATTTCATCGAGCATCAACGTGCCTTGATGCGAAGCTTCGAATTTGCCGATCTTCCGCTCGGTTGCGCCGGTAAAGGCGCCGCGCTCGTGGCCGAACAATTCGCTTTCCAACAGCGACTCGGAAAGCGCCGCGCAGTTCAAGCATTTAAAGGGGCCATTCTTGCGAGGGCTAGCGAAATGAATGGCGCGGGCCACCAACTCCTTACCGACCCCGCTTTCGCCGCGGATTAGCACCGTGGCGCGACTCGGCGCCGCTCGGGCAATATCCTGTTGGACCTGCGCCAACGGCGCGCTCGACCCGACAATGTCGCTTTCGTCGCCCAAGCGTTCGCGGAGCTGGACGATTTCGCTTTTCGATTGGGAAAGATCATCGGCCAACTTTTGTTGGCGATTCAGATTGCGCAGCGCCAGGGCCACGTTGTCGGCCACCGCCAGTGTAAACTCCAGGTCATCGACATCGGGCGCGACGTCGCCATCGGTCGCGTAAAGATGGATCAACCCAACAACTTCGTTGTCCTGGCGAATGGGCGCACAAAGCACGCTCGTAGCTTGAATGTCTCCTTGGCTGTCGCGCCCGCCCAGGGCGCTATCGTCACCTACGTTCCGAGCCAAGACCGCCTCGCCCTCACGAAGCACCGTGGCGGCCAGGAATGTAGAAATGCGGTGGTAGGTCGGCTTCTTGTCGGTCCGCGCGGCGAGGACTTCCAGGTTCTCCTCGGTGGTTTTCCCTTCAACGCCCTGACGTCGAAGGAGCACCGCCCCGGCGTCAACCTTGGTTCCGTCGAACAAGCCGTCGAGCGCCAGCGCGGCGACCGATAGCACGTCGGGTTGCTTGGCCAACTCAAACGCCAAGCCGCAAAGTTTCGCGGCCGCGCGCCCTACCTTGGGGATCGCCAGTTCTTCGTCGGCGGTGCGGGACGCAAGGAACTTCGTCTGATTCCGTCGGTGCGTGATCGTCGTGGGCGCGAAAAGATCGAGGACGTTGGAATCACTTGTGGAAAGGCTGGCATCCGAGGGATAGGTGGCGATGACCGTCTCGTCCCCTTGTTCTTCCCCTCGGCTCATCGATTCCGCGGCGAAAGCTTTGGTGAGATCGTGAACAAAGGCCATTTGGGTATGCGCCACGCGAATCACATCGCCCGGTTCCAAACTGTAGTCGCCTTTGATTCGGGTTTTTCCCACGACCGTGCCATTGCGGCTGTCCAAGTCGCGCAAAGTCCACTGGTCGCGCGTCATGAACAGTTCGGCGTGGTACCGACTGCACCGTTCATCTTTGATCACGATTTCGTTCGTGGGAGCTCGCCCGACGGTGACTGTGCGGCCGGGTATCAACCGGAACACATCGCTCCATTTACTTCCCTCGCGAATAACTAAATAAGCTAACATGCCAAGTCTCTATCGTGATCCGGAACCTGTTTGCGTTCAAGCGCCGAAGTTGATTCCCGGCAAGGGATTACAACCATCGCCGCCATTGTCGCCCATCGATTTCGGGTTTTCTTGCAAAAATGCGTCGCATGGATTATTTTTAATGTAATTCGCGAAGTCTTTCACGCTTCGCCTCTCTCGACGCACAACGGCTTACGCCCCACTCCAGGATTTTGTTTATGTGGAATCGATATCGGTGGTATTGGATGTTGGGGGTGGCGGCTCTCATGGCGCTTCCGCTCGTTCCTCTCGCCGAAGTCTTGGCGGGGTGCTGCATCGGTTTCCGCAATCGCGCTGTAGGAGGTGTGAATATCTCGGCGGAAGGGCTGGTGGAGGAAACCACCCCCGCCTTTCGCGAGGAGCTACGCAAAGAGATGATTCGCACCGCCAAAGCGGCTCCAATGGGAATGGAGACTGCCGCGGAAATCCGCAAGGTGTCGTTACGCGGCTTGGAACGCGCCGTTGCGGACGCATATAAGAATAATATGGCGGTGTTGCCCGACGAAGTGAAGTATCTCGGCGGCATTCAACGCGTTCAATATGTTTTTGTGTATCCCGAGCATGGCGATATTGTGCTCGCTGGCCCCGGTGAGGGTTGGCGAGTTGACGCCAAAGGCTCCGTCGTGGGTGAAAAGAACGGTCGCCCGGTGCTGCATCTGGACGACCTGATTGTGGCGTTGCGCACCGCGGACGCGGCCCGCACCGAAGGGATCAGTTGCTCGATCGATCCGACGGCCGAGGGTCGCCGGAACCTGGAAGCCTTTTTGAGCCGTCAACAACAGTTTACGCCCGCGGTCATTCAAGGCGTCGAACAAGCCCTGGGACTACAACAGGTATCGTTCACGGGTATTCCGCAAGACAGCCATTTTGCCCGAATGATGGTGGCGGCGGACTACCGGATGAAGCGTCTAGCGATGAAGCTTGAACCTGCCCCCGTGGCGGGATTGCCTAGTTACCTTGATTTGGTGCGTTCGGCAGGGGGCAACGTCACACCACGCTGGTGGCTGGCGTGCAATTATGAGCCGGTCCGTCGCAGCGAAGACGGTCTTGCCTGGGAATTGCGGGGCAAAGGCGTCAAGGTACTCACCGAAGATGAATTCGTCGCGGAAGACGGAGCCGTCAAACAAACCGGCCGCACAAGCGGCCCCGCGGAACGTTGGGCGCAACTCATGACCGAAAAGTATGATGAACTTTCCGTTGCGGAGCCGGTGTTTGGTGAACTGCGTAATTTGATGGATTTGGCAGTTGTCAGCGCTTTGATTCAAAAGCATGACCTGCTAACGGCTGCCAAATGCGAGTTGCCCATGTTGCTTCGTAAAGAGGGCGGGGCGTCCATTGAGTCCTGGAACACGCCCAAGGCCATCGCCACGCAATCGAGCTTCGTCAAACGTGGGCGCAACTATGTGATTACGGCCTCTGGGGGCGTGCAAATTGAATCCTGGCAAGTGGCGTCGAACACCGAAGTAGACGCCCAAGTGGCGGAAACGCGCCGACGCTCGGCTTCGTCCACCGGTAGCTGGTGGTGGAATTGAATGAAAGTCGCCGTGTCCAATGGAGGTTCCTGTTTCCCGGATTGGGCATCCGGGAAACAGGATATTTTTGGCGGAAAGAGGTTGTTTCACGCGAATCTCGGTATTGGCAAGGTGAGTTTCGTGCCCGACGTTCCCATTGCAGGTTTGTTAAATTGTCAACGGCCATAGCCGCCTATAGTTTGCGATCCGTTGGCCTGTCGTGAATTCGCGGCCGATCGTCAGGGGTTCATGTCGCCCCCTTCACAAGAATCCAATTCCCAGGCCCAACCTCGAACGGGACCTGGGATTTCTTTTCAAGGCGATCGAAATATCTTGCGCATGCCGTAAGGTTCCGGCATTCATCATGCGCCGCAAAGTTTGCCGAACGCGATGTGCACGAGAAATGGTAAAAGGCGCTACAACCGGGCTTCGATAACGATTCCGAGCAATCGTTGAAACCCCTTCCCACGGCGCCCGGACATTTCATGGACGTACCGGCTTATCGCGTGCTGTGGCTGATGGCTATTGCGGCCTTGGCCGGTTGCGTTTATCCCACGGGTGGAAGAAAGTCGTGTTGCCTGCCGTGCCCGCCAGGGTACATTGCCGCCGAAGCGGATCTCCTAGAACGGGGCGCAATCCTGGCCGATGCGCCGCGCGTGTCTGGCGATCTGGCGATTCATGCTTATCCGCAGCCACCTGAAGAATCCTATCGCTTGTTAACGCCTTGCGAATGCCAGTGCGACGCGGTGGCGCGGGCGACGACCGCCTATTTGGTGGACATCGAACGCCAACTCGCGATTGCGTCGATCCCTCCGCGTCCGCAAAGCCGCATGGCGCGGGGCCTTCGCGTACATCGTCGGTTGTTAGAGCTTCGCGCGGCGCAAATCCGTAACGACGCGTCGGGACAAGCACTAGAGGCGTATTATCAGTTGGCTGCGGCCGAAGCGTCGATGGAGGTCGTGATACGCAGCCATGCACATGTGCGACGGCTGTTGGGGTATGTTCATGAGTTGCAAGCCCAGGGCATGCAAGCAGCGTTGGATGTCACGGACCTAAAAGGGCAGGAAGCGGAGTTACTCAGCCAGAAGGCGGAACTCGAGTGGACGATCGCCCAACTGAACGGCCGTTTGCGTCTGCTGATCGGTTGGGACCTGGCCAGCGAGGCGCGCATCTGGCCAGAAACCGATCTCGTGGTGATTCAAGGGCCGCTCGACCTACATTGCGCGGTGCAAACAGGGCTGGGGGCGCGCCCCGATTTAATGACGTTGCGATTACTCTCTGCGACCCTTGACGAAGCTACGTTACCGCTTGTCCGCGGCGCGCTGCAAACCCAGGACGCAACGCTGGGGAACGTGACCAGCGGCTCGGAACGGCTTAGTCAGCTCCTGCGGCCGGCTCGCGGTGACGACGAACTTCGCGCGCGGCGGGCCCAACTCAACGCACTCTTGGTCGAAAAGGAGCGTGAACTCACGGTTGCGATCCATGCGGCGGCAGGCGCGGTGGCGATGCGGCGGGACCAGGCCATCCTCGTCAGACATCGGCTGGAGATCGCACAAAAGCGACTCCGCGAGTTGCACCAGTTGCGCGCTGTCGGACAAATACCTCCCTTGGATGTCTTTTCGCAGGAAGGGGTGCTGCTTGAGATCGAGGCCGACCTCGTTCGTAGCGCCGCCGCCTGGCGTTTAGCCGAGGTCCAATTCCGCCAGACCTTGGGCGTATTGGCGTGGGAATGCCTCACGCATAATCGGCCGTGCATGCTTCAAGATCGGGGCGATGCGGTGGTGGAAGGCCCGCTCCCACTTCCAGCGGATCTCCAAGAAGCCTTGCCGGCCGCCGACGAGGCATCGCTGGATCTCGATTACGCCCCGATGTCCGAACCGCCGCTTCCGCCGTTAGTGCGTCAGGCGAAGCCAAGCAAGGGAAAACCGGCGACCCTATTTCAATTTCTTTCACGAAGCGAGCCAGCGCCGTTGGACGCGTCGGACCGTTAAGACGACGGTTGCCGGCGCCTATTGACGCTCGAATAGCGTCTTACGCAACTCTTCTTCAAAACTGGCGCTCTGCTCGATGACCGCCAGGAAGTCAGCTTTGCCCAATGCGTATAGCACCGTCGGTTCGAGCGCCCGCACTGTGGCGTTGCGCGGGGCGTCGGTGAGCAGAGCCATCTCGCCGAAGTAATCTCCCTCGCCGAGCACGGCTAACACGCTCGTCTTGCCGTCGCGAGTCGCCTCGACTTCCACGTTGCCTTTGCGAATCAAGTAAAACGTCTCGCCCGGATCGCCCTGGCGAATAACCACATCGCCCGCCCGGCGGTCTTCGCGGAGCATCTTGTCCGCCACATCGGCCAGCGTCGACGTTGTCAGATCGCTCAAGAAATCGCATTTGCGTAGGAACCGGCAGACTTCCGCCGCTTCCTCAACGAATACGTTGGACTTAATTCGGCCACGATCCATGTTCACAATGCGATCGGCCGCATTGAGGATGCTTTTGTCATGGGTCACAATCAAAACCGTGCAACCCTCGTCACGGGCGAGTTCCTGAAATAGCGTGACGGCCGCCTTCGCCGAATTTTCGTCCAGCGCCGCTGTTGGTTCGTCCGCCAAGATCAATTTGGGGCGATGCACCACGGCCCGGGCAATCGCCACGCGCTGGCATTGGCCGCCGGAAAGCGCTTCGGGCTTGTAGTGGATGCGTTCGCCCAGGCCAAGGCGCGTCAGGGTATCCTCAATGCGTGTTTTCATCTCCTGCTGGCCAAGGTCGAATAGCTCCAACGCCATCTTTACGTTTTGAAAAGCCGTCAGCGACTCGAACAGGTTGTGTTTCTGGAAGATAAACCCGATTCGGCGTCGCAGAGTCATCAAGTCGTGCGGCGCGGCGCCAACCATTTCCTGGCCTAACACTCGCAGACTTCCTTCGGTGGCGGTGCGCAGGCCGCCAATGAGCGTCAGGAGCGTCGTTTTTCCCGAACCCGACTGCCCGGTCATAATTACCACCTCGCCGGGCATGACATCCAGGTTGTTGTCGAACAATACCTGCTGGCGTTTCTCGCCTTGGCCATAAAAAAAGTTCAGGTCCTGGGCGCGAATTGTGGGCGTGGCCGAGCGCGACAACGCGACGCTACGACTCGTTGCCGGTAGCGAAAGACCGTAGGACATAAGCCTTCATCAATCAAAATTCAGAAAAGTTCGGCGGGATCGGCCGAGAGCAATTTACGCATTGCCAGCCCCCCCGAGACGATACACATGGCAAGGGTAAACGCGTACACCTGGGCTGCTCGTCCCGGCGTGAGCATCATCAACAACCCGGTCCAGTTCGCGACCAACCAATAGAGCGCTCCACTGATGAAAAGCCCCGGTACAAACCCCAATACCGATAAGTATACCGACTCGGCGACCACGAGCTTTGTGAAGTAACGGTTGCGGTAGCCCATGGCCTTGAGGGTCGCGAACTCAGCCATGTGGCTGGCGATGCTGGCGTAAATGATCTGGTAACAGATGATGACGCCCACGACGAAACCAAGGATCGTTCCGACCCAGAATATGTAACCGATAGGCGTGTTGTCACGCCAAAACGCCACCTCCCGTTCGCGAAACTCTTGCTGGGTATAGACCGCTACGTCGCCCGGCAGCAACGCCGTAAGGCGCGATTTAACCTCATGGACGTTGGCGTTTGGTTCGACTTGCACGACGCCAAGATCGACAAGGCTCAGTGGGTCGCCGCCCCGCGCCCGAAAGGGAAAGTACCGCGCGAAGTTACGCGCGGTCATGATGACGTTCCCGTCGTTGGCGAAATCGGCGCCCATCGAGAACACGCCCACGAACTGGATTCGCCGTCCCGCCAGTTCCGCCGAATGGCGGCGGAGCGCCGAAAGGTCGCGTAACGGCGCGCCGAACTTCGGCTTGCTGCGGCGGTCGATCAGCGCGGTGAACGGTCGGTCTAGTTCCTGGGCATAACGCTCCACGGCGGGAAGCGCGAACACAGGGTCGCCACTTTCGAACGCCAAGACCCGTAGCGGATGTCCCTTCTGATGCGGCTGGCGGAGCACCGCCAAGGGTTTTTCCATATACAGGGGGTAGACTCCCTTCACCCCGGGACATTGCCGCGCCACGACGAGTCGCAGACGATGAAACCGCTGCCGCGCTGGAAGTGCATACTGCGCCTTGTTAACCACGATCAAGTCGGCCCGCAATTCATCGATTAACTTGACTGTACTATCGAGCAGCGCGTAGCGAAAGCCTGACTGCATGAACATCAGGAGCACCGCGAACGTAATCCCCCCCACGGCGACCGCCAGGCGGCGGTAGTCGTGCGTGAGATTTTTGTACGCGAGCGGTACGCGACGAAAGCCAGCCATGCAAGCCCTAAAATAACTCCGCTGGATCAGCGAACCAGATTTTCCGCAGCGCCGCAACGCCCGACGCTGCGCACATGCCAACCGTCAACAACAACACGCCCAGGGTTCGAGCCAGGGTCATGTCGATCGGAATACTTGCGAGGAGGCTAGTCGTTTGGTACAGAATCAACGCCGCCAGTAATCCTGGGAAAAAGCCGAGCAATGCAAGGATGATCGCTTCGCCTAGCACGACCTTCGCCAGTTTTCGGTCGGAGTAGCCCATGGCACGCAGGGTGGCGTATTCCTTGGCGTGAGCTTCCACATCGCTGGAAAGCACTTGGTAAACAATCGCTACGCCCACAATCACCGCGATCCACGCGCCCATTTGAAAAATCATTCCGATGGGCGTGTCGCTCAACCAATGCCGCGTTTCCCGTTGCTCGACGTCATCCCTGGTCAACACTTCCACGTCCGGCGGCAGACGACGACGGAGCCCTTCCACCACGCTCGTTGGATCGGCGCCCGACTCGGTTTTCACAAGTCCGAACGTCACGTCGTTCAAGGTCCGCGCCGGATTGATCTGAGCGAAGCCTCGATCGCTGGTCACCAACGCGCCATCGGCGGCGAATCCTGACCCCAAGGCGTAGTGACCGACAAGACGTAACGTTGCTTCGCCCACGTATACGCGGCGACCGAGATCCTGATCGCCAAAACGCTCACCGTTGACCGGTCCGAAGGCGTCATCCGACTCGCGATCGATGAGCGCGTAGTCTGACCGCACGAGTCGGGGAACCTCGTTCCGAAGTTCGCTTGGCGCCAATCCAGGGTTTGCGGGATCGACGCCCATCACCAGAATGGCGCGGCGAAGTCCATCCTCGCGATTATGCCACTGGTTCATTTGGACATAGAAAGGAACAACCGCTTTCACGCCCGGAGCCGACGCCGCCAGCGGCAGGCGGTTTTGCGGAAAGGAGCGCGCGTCGGAGAAGTGCAGGTAGTCCGCTGAACGGACCAGGACGTCAAAATCGAGCTTTTGGTAGATCAACGTGGCCGTGGTCACGACAGCGCCTTGAAACCCCAACTGCATGAACACCAGCACCACCGCGAAAGCGACGCCCGTCACCGCGACCAGCGTGCGCATTTTATTGTGGACGAGATTGCGCCACGCCAGCGGAATTCTCATGGTTGCCCTCGTCCGACGCTTGGATGGTGACGTCAACTTGCAGGTTCGCTAATTGGGCCGTGGGGGGGATAGCTCCTTCTTCAAATTCGACAATCACTTCCACCACGTGCCGGTCAAGCGGCGCCGAGGGATCAATCGCTCGCAGTTCTGGGGAGGCCACCATTCCGCCAATTCGCGTCACGCGGCCGCGAATTCGTTTACGTCCCGGTGGAAAAGCCTCGCTGGTGACAATGGCGGGTTGACCGACGCGAATACGCGAGAGATTGCCTTCGTACACTTCGGCGATGCAGACGAGCCGCCTTAGGTCGGCCATTTGCAAAATCGGTTGGCTTGTAATGATCTCGCCCTCGCGCGTAAAGATTCGCAAGACCGTCCCCGCCGTCGGCGCGGTAATCAGAGTCTCCGCGGTTTGTCGCTCCGCCAGTTCGAGTTTCTTTTTGAGCGACCCCACGGGTATGGAGTTAATGACTTGCTGCTTGGCGGCTTGGGCCGCGTCAAGTTCCGCCTGGGCGGCTTGTTCCGCAAAGCGGCTTGTTTCGCGCGCCGTGTCAAGCGCGGCCTGCGCCGCGGCCAACTCCGCTTCCGCTTTTTTCGCCAGCAAGCGTTGTCGCTCCAATTCTTGCCGCGACACCAGCGCGGCTGAAAGTCCCTCCAAGCGTTGAACGTCTTTTTTCGCGAGTTCCAGATTGGATTCCGCCAGCGCCACCTGCTTGGTTTGCGCGTCGAGCTCGGACTGGCTCGACTTGGCTTTTTCCAAGTTGATTTCCGCAATTCGAATGCGCGCGTCGGCGGCCGTGGCTTCCGCCTCGCGACGGGCCTCGGTTTCGGCAATTTGAATTTCGAGCGAACGTTGTTCGATTTGCCGGAGTGGGCGACTTGCCAGCACGGCGATCAGATCGCCCTTGGTAAGTTCGTCGCCCTCCTTGACTTTCAACTCGTCAATCCGATCGCCAACCACGCCGACGATCGTCAGGATTCCACGCACTGGCTCCAGGCGACCGAGCGCTTGAATCTGATAAGGCTCGCTTCCCTCATAATCGGTGGAAGTCGCACCGCGGGCGTCATCGGTGTAATCGTGCGGCGGCGTGCTGGACCACCATCCCGGACCAAGCGCCGACCCATCCCAGCGCCATAGGGCAAGTCCGCCCGCGATGAGCACGGCGAGCGCAACGACAACGACAATCGAGGCCTTTTTCACGTTCGGCAGGCTCTCACCTAGGCGCAGTAGCGGACATGTAAACGAATTACGCTCAAAGTTAGCACGCGGAACGTGACATTCCCACGGTACGCGGCAACAGTGACGCCCTCGCCCAACGTACCGCCGTGGGCGCCTTATTGAAAAATCATGCCCGCATAGCCCACGACCCGATTTTTGTCGCCGTTAACATCGGCGCTCGTGGCATAGGCGATACGCTCGCAACGACTCAACCGATTCATGCGGCGCAGCGTATCCATCACAATCACCGCGGGCAACACTCCACACATACTAATCTGGTGATCGCGGACCGTGTTGTAAAGAGTTTCCGGATCGAGAGTTTCGATTGCCGCCAGCGCCAATGCATCGAGCCGGCGATTCTCGGCGTCGGTGGCGAAATGGTTCATATCGGTCGAAATCACCAGCAGAACGTCGTCGCGTTTCTGTATCACCGACGCCAGACCCTCGGCGAATCGCTGGCATTGTTCGAAGTCCGCGGCCCCCAAAACGATGCCCACTACCCGCGCCTGTGGCGCTACATGGGCAAGCAGCGGCAATTCCACTTCGATTGCGTGCTCGCGCTGGTGCGCCAACGCGTCACGTTCCAGGCCGGGGATTGCGTCGGCCAGTTCCCGCGCCAAGTCGGGGTCCGAACCAACGGTAATCCCGGGTAGTTGCCATTCGCGATGAGGCGCCACTGCCCACTCGACGCCCAAGGAAGTGTGCTTTGGCCCGATCACAACGATGGTGCTGGGCGCCTTGACGCGCTGAAAAACCCGCGCTGCGATCTTTCCCGAATAAACCAGGCCCGCATGGGGGGCCATGACTGCATGGCACGCGACTGGCTCAGAAGCAACATCCTCGAACAAGTCATGAACCTGCTGCCGCAATTCGGCCGGGTCGGACGAGTAAAATTTTCCGGCGACGCCGGGGGGGCGCGCCGTCTCGTCCAAAACCGGGCGTGCGGCGGTGGAAATCAGGATCGGGTTCTTGGTGGACAAAGCGCGAAAGCTATAGACGTTTGCCTGGTTGGGCGTAAGGATTTGCGCATCTTTCACGGCGCGCGCCAGCAATTCCTTGGGCGATGCCGTCGCATCAAACGCCCAGACCGTCTTCCGGCGCTCAACGATCACCAAAGCGCGCGTCGTCGGATCAAGGCCGCGGAGGTCCGGCACGCCGACGGTCCCATGCATGGCGAGATCACTAAGGAGCGTCAAATTTATGTCGAGTGTGCTGCCTCGCGGCATGCGCATGGCGCCCGAACGCAACGCATCGGCAGCTGACTCGGCCAAGCCGAATAAGGTCGATTGCAGCGGCATCTCGGGACGAAGCGTGAACTTCAACACGTGGCTTGCCGGTTCTTCACCCACCACGCCCAGGCTTAGAGCGGCGCCGTAAATCTCGCCTTCCGGGCCAGGCACATAGTAATTCGGTGTCGCGCCACGCAAGAGCAACGCGATGTTCTGACCGCAAAAGTGGGTTAACGTTTGTAGTTCGGCGGAGGTGTATGGCAAGGAAGACCTGGGTTGCATCGTGCTGTCATGTTCCAGTGGGCCGGCGATGCACACACCTTCGAACGTTTCCAGTCGTGTCGCATCGTCTTTCCACGCCTCGGGACGAAGTCCTGCTTTCAGGCAGACCTGTCGCAGAAAACCTTCGACATCGAAGCCGTTGTCAACCGCGACCCCCGGCAACAACAACCCGCGGTTTTCTCCGTGGGCGATCTGCAGACCGTGTCGACCAATCATCACGGCGCCAATTCGCTCCGCCCCCCGTTCTCGCACCACCTGGGGATTGAACAAGAGCCAAACTTCCAAGTCCAAAAACGGTAACTCACTGGGCGACAGTCGTGGCAAACGGACATCCTCCAAGGCGGTGCGCTGCGCGGCGCGTGAAACCGCTTCGCCCAGCGAGATCGGATCGCCCATGACCCCGCAACATCCACGCAATCGTCCGTCACGTTTCAGGCTGACAAAGGCGCCCATCAAGGGTTGTTCCACCACGCCAGTTAATTCGGGATCATCCAACTTCGTCGGTTGGCCATGGCTCGCCGCCGACACTAACCGCCCCGTGGCGCGATGCATCGCGCGCTCCTGTTCGGGAGAGATGAGCGGCGCTTGTATGTCGATGCGGGAATTCGGCGGTAGGGCGGCGGGCAACGGTTTGTCTCCAGTTTGGGGAGTCGCAGGCGAAGTGCGTTGCAGCGGCTTAATAGCAACTGGCGGCGCGAACTTGGCGATCTGCACGGGCAAGCGGCGACGGCCCCAATCGCCGGGATGGTCGGCAAACCGGCCCGCAATTGCTCCGTCGCAATGGCGACATCGATTGCCGTTTAAATGATACTCGCCCAGTTCATACCAGTCGCGTTCGATGACCAGCTTTCCGCAGTGGGGGCAGTAGGTGCTTTGGTGCGCCTCGTCGTGAACGTTGCCGACGTAGACATACTTGAGACCTTGCCGTCGAGCAACCGCCCGCGCCTCCAGGAGCGTCTCTACGGGCGTTCCCGAGCGATCCATCATCCGGAAATCGGGGTGAAACGCCGTGAAGTGGACCGGTGTCTCATCGCCAACATGGTCAAGAATCCAATCGCACATCTGGCGAAACTCGTCGGCCGTATCGTTCGCCTCGGGAATCACCAGGTTGGTAATCTCAAACCAAACATCCGTTTCCTTCTTAAGCCAGACCAACGTATCGAGCACCGGCTGAAGGTGCGCAAGAGTCAGGTGGTAATAGAACTTCTCGGTGAACGCCTTCAAATCGACATTCGCCGCGTCCATGTACTCGTAGAATGCGCCGCGGGCCTGCGGCGTAATGTAACCGGCCGTCACGGCCACGGCTTTGATGCCCGCGGCGCGACACGCCTTTGCGGTGTCGATGGCGTACTCCGCCCAGATGACCGGATCGTTGTAGGTGAATGCAACGCTACGACAACCAAGCTGTTGTGCGGCGTGGGCGATGGTCTCGGGAGTTGCCTGCTCGCTCAGCAAAGCTACCTCGCGAGCTTTGGAGATGTCGTGGTTCTGGCAAAACTTACAACCCAAATTGCAGCCTGCGGTCCCAAACGACAAAACGCTCGTGCCGGGAAAAAAATGGTTCAACGGTTTCTTCTCGATGGGATCGATGCAAAAGCCGGTGCTCCGGCCGTAGGTATTGAGAACCATCTGGCCATCGCGGTTCTCTCGCACGAAGCAAAAGCCGCGGTCGCCCGGCTTGAGGAGACACGCGCGCGGGCATAGGTCGCAGACAATGCGGTTGGCTTCATCGACATCGTGCCACCAGCCGCCTAGGCAGGCGCCATCGGGCAATAAGCCGTTCGGAGGAGGGACATCAACCGTGCGTAACAGGGAGGACATGGCAAGTGATTGAAAAACGGGACCGCGAGAAAAGGAAAACGAGGAGGGGGTTGTTTAGAGAGGCTTGGGAGGACAAAATCTCCCCAACCCTACGGTTACAGGAGATTTTGTAATTAGTCAGGATTTCGATCCCCCGAAGTGAATACTTCGGTAACGTACGAGGAAAACTCATGGCGACAAGAAATGGCGTGTTCTTTTCATTATTATGCACTTTGGCCGTGACGGCAAACCTTACGGCCGAGGACAAGGACACCCAAGGTTGGGTCGCGCTGTGGGATGGCAAATCGCTCGATGGCTGGAAGGCGAGCGAAAACGCGGACTCTTGGAAGATCGAGGACGGCGCTATCGTTTGCCACGGCCCGCGGAGCCATCTGTTTTATGTTGGCGACGATCAACCGTTCCGGAACTTCGAGTTCCAATGCGAGGTAAAAACGACGCCGGGCAGCAACGCCGGGATTTATTTCCACACGAAGTTTCAGGACACCGGCTGGCCCAAGTACGGTTATGAAATTCAGGTCAACGCCACCCACACCGACCCCAAGAAATCGGGTAGCCTTTACGGCGAGGTCAACGTGAGCGATCCGCCCATCAAGGACAATGAATGGTACACGCAAACGATCATCGTTCGCGGCAACCGCGTGATCAGCAAAATCAACGATAAAACCGTCGTCGATTACCGGGAGCCGGAAGGTAAAAAACCATTATCGGCCGAGTTTGAGCGGCGACTGGACGAGGGTGCTTTCGCGTTCCAAGCCCATGATCCTGAAAGCAAGGTTTACTTCCGCAATATTCGCGTGAAGCGTTTGCCTTGACGATGCTCCGAGCAACGCGACAAACAGGAAATTCCCGTTCGCGCGTTGGAGCGTCCCTCTTTGAGCGTTGTTAACGCGTTCCCCGGCTCTTGCTTGGGAACGATTACGTAAGGCGATTCCCGTCGAATACAGTCGATTCGTGAGCGACCCACTTCAGGATTATCCGCAGTTAGACGTGATCGCCGTTGGCGCCCACCCCGACGACGTGGAAATCGCCTGTGGCGGCACATTGGCGCGCTTGGCGAAGCTCGGCTACCAGGTTGGCGTTATCGACTTAACCGATGGCGAGCCAACTCCGCTTAGCGCCGGTCCCGAGGAACGCTTGGCCGAGGCGCAAGAAGCAGCAAGAATCCTCGGGATTGCCAAACGCGTAACACTCGATTTGGGCAACCGGCGGTTGTTCGATACGTTTGAGAATCGAGTGGCGCTGGCCAAGGAGTTTCGCAAATATCGCCCGCGGGTGGTGATTGGGTTTGGCGACAAAACGCCGATGGCCTCGCCCGACCATTGGCAGGCCATGCAAATTACCGACGCGGCAGTGTTCTACTCCCGGTTGACCAAGTGGGACGATACTTTTGATAACTTGCCGGTTCACATGATCGCCTCCCAGCTCTATTTTCGCCTGGCGTTCGAACCGGTGTTAATGAACCCCGTATTGAGCCACTTTGTAGCCGACATTAGCGATACATTGGAAACCAAGATTGCCGCAGTGCGTTGTTATAAGACACAGTTTCCCGCAAGCAAGGAACACGTTTTCGAACGTCTTCGCGGGGCGGCGATGTCGGCCGGGTCGGCGGCGGGGTTTTCCGCTGGCGAGGTTTTTGCAAGCGTAAGACCTCTGGGGACGCCCGATTTAATCAAGTTGCTGTTCCCGACTTGACGCTTCCGCGCTGCGAACGCTTCCGCCGCCGTCGCCCGTCCCTTTCGCCGAAATGAACCTGCGGAGGCGTATCGCGACGAGTGACTTACGAGTCGTTTTGGGTATCGAACACCTCTTGGTATTCCGGTACGTGGACGGCCCAACCCAGTTCCTTGCGAATCTCCGTGGCCAGGCTCAAAGCTGCCTGCTCTTCGCCGTGCGTAAGAAAGAGTCGCCGGGGAGGATGCTCGAAGAACCGCACCCAGCGCATCAATCCACTTCGGTCGGCGTGTCCTGAAAAGCCATAAAGCTGCGCTATTTCCGCGCGTACACGGTAGGAGCGACCGTGGATGCGCACTTCCGCTGGTCGTTCGAGAACCTGGCGCCCTAGTGTGCCGCGACCTTGATATCCGACGAAGAGAATCGTGGATTCCGGCCGTTCGATATTATGGCGCAAATGGTGTTTGATGCGTCCGGCGGTGCACATGCCCGACGTGGCCATGATGATCGCTGGCGATTGACAATGGTTGATTTCCCGCGATTCCTCGACGGACCGCGCCATGTGTAATCCTGGGAAGCGTAACGGCGGCTCGCCGGATGCGATCAGTCTCCACGATTCCTGATCGAAGGCGTCTGGGTGCCGTAAAAAAATGTTGGTGACGTCTACCGCCATGGGACTATCAAGAAAAACCGGCACGTCGGGAATGTGATCTCGATGTACCAGGCGGCTAATGTAATACATCAACTCTTGGGCTCGTTCGACTGCGAACGTCGGGATCACCACATTGCCCCCGCGACGCACCGTGGCATTGATCACGTCGGCCAGTTGCGTTTCAATTTCGCCTCGGGTTTCGTGGTCGCGGTCACCGTAAGTCGATTCCATGACCACATAGTCCGCACGCCGAAAGTAACTAGGATCGCGAATGATTGGCTTGTCGTGTTGTCCGATATCGCCGGAGAATAAGACTGTCGACGCTCGCCCCGCTTCTTCTATGCGCACCTCGATCATGGCGGAACCGAGAATATGGCCAGCATCATGGAACGTCGCGGTCATTCCGGGAACGATCTCACGTGGTGCGTTGTATGCAATGGCCCGCAACAACGGCAACGTCTTGCGTACGTCTTGTTCCGTGTAAAGCGGGATTTCGGGATGTTTCCCGCGCCGGCCTTCTCTTGCGTGTCGCCGTTTCTTATAGGCGGCGTCTTCTTCTTGAATCTCGGCAGCGTCCCGGAGTAACGGTTCGGCCAACTCACATGATGGTCGCGTTGCGTAAATTGGCCCTCGATAACCTTGTTGGACGAGCTTGGGCAAAAGCCCGCTATGATCAATATGGACATGCGTTAATAGCACAGCGTCGATTCGAGGGACGAGAATTGTAGAAGGCGCCCAATTGCGATCCAGGTACTCGCGCTCCTGAAACATGCCGCAATCGACCAGCACGCAGCCCGCGTCGGTTTCCAAACAGTAACGCGAGCCGGTAACTTGCCGATTGGCGCCAAGGAAATGAAGTTTCATCAGACGACTCCCAGGAGATGAACGCCGCGGAATCACTTCCTTGCGGCAGTCCGCAATGGACTTTTGGGGGGAATGAAATCTAAAATGATGGTAGGATGGTGCGTGTCGATTAATCCTAATAAGTCAGAGAGAAGTATTCCTACGCTTCCAACGCCGTTGGTTTTGGGAGGCCCCGGATGGCGACTCTGCACGTACTGCGAGGCGCGAGCGCCGACTCTTTTTTTGAGCTGGACGCCCACCGCGAAACAATTCTCGGACGCGATCCTCATTGCGATATTGTCTTGCGAGAGCGAACGATCTCGCGGCAACACGCACGGATTCATCCGTCCGATGGAAAGTACTTTATAGAAGACCTCCAAAGCGTCAACGGCGTCAACGTCAATGGACGCCGAATTGTCGCTCGGATACGGCTGTTTCACGAGGACCAAATCGCGCTTCACGACATTGTCTTTCAATTCCTCGACCCCGCATCCAGCGACGCGGCGCCGGCGCAGCGCCCCTCGGACGCGGAGGCCGCGGACGACGAATCGACCAGCGACGGCCTACAGGCGATGGGCGAGTTTGTCGCGCTGCGCGATCTGGCCACGGAGGAGCATTCGGCGGTTATCACGCCGCCGGCCGCCTCTCCGACGGGCGCCGATTCCCCGGGCGGCGTTCCTGGTCGGGATCACTCGTACACCAAACTTCAAGCCATCCTCGATATCACGCAAAGCCTCGGTGCGTCGCTGATTCTGGGCGAGGTGTTGCCGCGCATCCTCGAAAGCCTGTTTCGAATTTTTCCGCAAGCCAAGCGTGGCTATATCTTGCAGCGCGACAAGCCGAGCGGCGAGTTAGAACTCCGCGCCATCAAGCATGAAGCCTCCGGCTCGGATACGGTAAGCCCCATCGGCGGGCAGGTGGCGCAACGCGTCATGCGGGAGGGGGTCGCGTTTCTCAGTAGCGATGCTCAAGCCGATGACCGGTTAAGCGATCTCCAATCTTCGGCGCTGGACGAAAGCGAAGTAATTCGGTCGGTCATGTGTGCGCCGCTTATGGGCCCGTCGAGGTCGCCGCTCGGCGTGATTCACGTGGAAACGAATGACCCTCGGCGACCCTTCAGTCAGTCCGATCTCGAGGTGCTGGCAAGCGTGGCGTTTTTGGCCGGTCAAGCGGTCGAGTATACGGAAATACATGAGGAGTTATTGGAGCTCGGTCGGCGCAATGTGGAGTTGGGCGTGGCGCGCAGCGTGCAATTGGCGTTCCTCCCGCAACGGGCTCCACGCACGTTGGCGTATCAATTCGCACATCATTACCGGGCGGCGCAGTACGTAGCGGGTGACTACTTCGAATACATCGAATTGCCGAACGGGCGTTTGGCCGTGGTGGTGGGCGACGTGGCGGGCAAGGGTATCTCGGCCGCCTTAACCATGGCGCGCTTGTGCAGTGATGTTCGTTACGCCCTGTTGACCACCGACACGCCCGCCGAGGCCGTGTCGAAACTCAACTGGCAACTCTCGGTGCAATTCCCTGACTTGCCCTTCACGACGCAAGTCCTATGCGTGCTGGACGACCACGCAAACACCATGACGGTCGTCAACGCGGGACACCCTTACCCCTTGCTGCGCAGGGCCAACTCAAAACAGGTGAAACAACTTGACGAGGTGGGCGGACCGCCGCTGGGGATCCAAGCATCGCACACCTACGAACAATTTACCGTTGCGCTCCAACCAGGTGACTTGGTGTTGCTATACACGGACGGAGTTTCCGAAGCCATGAACCGCAATGACGAGCTTTACAATGCACGCATGGGGAGTGCGCTCGTGAAAGCGGGCGTCGAGCCAAAGCACGTGATTCGCGCCGTACTTAACGACGTGCGAATCTTTTCCGAGGGCCGCGGCTTTCACGATGACGTTTGTCTCGTGGGATTCCTGCGACGACACAATTGACGGTCACCTGCGGACCCCGCCGGCACGAATTGCGGCTTTCCCGAGAATTGCGAAAACCGTGGAAATTCCGGCGAACATTGCCCGCCCCGAGGTTGGCGTTTCGCTACTCGGCGGCCTTTTGACCAATGCAATAGAGGAAATGCTCCGTGCGTAAGTACAAACGCCCCGCACAAATCACTGGACTGGCGAAACCGCCATCGCCCCCCAAGTCATTCTGCCCCAGTTCCTCGTAGTGGTCGGCCGCCTTAAAGATATGCATTACACCCGCTTCGTTCATCGCGAATACGGCGCCTGCGGCAAGCACGGGTGACGCGCTGAAGCTCCCGCCCAGGCGCTTGCTCCATATCTCTTCGCCGCTACCGGCGTCTAAACATCGGGCAACGCCGTTATCTTGAACCACAAAGAGCCGATTGCCAGCGGCCAGAGGCGAGGGTACATATACCTTGCCGCCCTGTCGCCACACAACCTCACCGCCGTCGCGTGATCGGATCGCTAGTATACCGCTTTCTGGATAACCACCGCTTGCGAATACCAAGTCTTCGTTCCACGCGACGGTATTGGCCGTGATTTGGGCCGGCCCGGGTGAACTCCAAACCTCTTTGCCCGTGGCGGGATCGTAGCTGACGACCGTCGACTGACCGCTGAGCAGCAGTTGATCGCCGACTGCGGTTGCCGCAAGATTTGGTGAGCCGTAACTCGGATCATCACCGCGCGCCGTGCGCCAGACAATCTGGCCCGTTTCTCGGTGCAAGGCCGTGAGGTAGCCGCTACCGTCGTTATCGCCCGAGACGATCACCAGTGATTGGTAGAGTACCGGAGAACTGCCATAGCCATGTTGCGACGAAAACGGGCCGGCTTGGGCGCTCCACGCAATCTCTCCCGCCATCGTGACCGCGACGACCCAAAGTGCGTCGTCTGCAAGGAAGGCGACAAAGACGCGTTCGCCGTCGCAGGCGGGCGTGGCCGAAGCGTGCGAATTTTTTGCGTGGGCGTGCATGAATCCACCCTGGTGCAGTTCGCACGTCCACCGGAGCTTGCCTGTGGCCCGGTCATAGCAGAGAACTTGCTGCGATTCTTTCGCTTCGTCGGCGGTGGCCACCAACACCGCGTCACCCCATAGGCAGGGCGTCGCATGACCCCGACCAGGGACAGCCGCCTTCCAGAGGACATTTTCCGTCTCGCTCCAAGTGAGCGGAGGCAGCGGCCCTTGCGCGTGGTTATTGCCGAAGGGGCCGCGCCACCACGGCCAATCGTTAGACGAGACCTCGATCGATGGTAGGTCGCTGACGATCGCCCCATCGGTCGCGGCGATGGGTTCGATTGGCTGACCGCCACAGCCAAACCACGCCAAGCAACCAGCGCACCAGCAAAATCGAACGAGCAAGGTTTTCATTGCGTTAACACTACCGGGTTTTCGGACATAACATTATGCGTGTGGCGACCACTTCTGGAAGTTGCGCTGCACTTGCAAACCCGAACCGGTTCCTGGAATTGTCGTTTGAGGTCGAGAAACGCTAGAGTTCGCTGGCAAAGTTAGTTGCGCCATCGGCCGGCTCACGCCAGCCGCTCTGGATACTTTCCACCCACCGGCAGTCTAACGCTGTCACGATCAGCCAGACAAGTTTGTATCGTGGTGAGTGGAAAAAATGGCTTCATGCCAGTGCGAGTTGCAGCATGCCAAGAGCACGCTGGCCGAGACGGCGGTGATCTTTGAAGAGCAAGGCGAACCGATGCAATCGCTTCGCGCTTGCCCCGTTGGAGGCCGTCGTGCCGGATCGCTTGGGTGTTCCATCGGAAGAGATCGTAACGGGCGGAACGTAGGTATAAGGAAACGGCGCCCGCTACTCGTGCTTTGCCGACGCTCGATTCTGGGGTCGCGGCCTTGGATTCCCAAACCGGTGGCCAGCGCCATTCCGCTCCTGTTACGCAGCGCGTGAGCGGCAAGGCGCTAGCCGCTTTTCCAAAACGACGAAATTGGGAACGACGCGGGCATTCGGGAGGGGAAAGTCTCTTTTTTCATGACCGGGGTGTGTTATAATCGAACCGCGTCCCTCCTCCCTTTTTCTTCCAAGGAATCATTCCGTGTCTTCTTTGCGCACCGAGCAAAAGGACGATGTGCTGGTCGTCTACATTACGGCCTCGAAGATTCTCGAAAACGCCAAAATTCAACAAATTGGTCAGGAGTTGTCCCAAGTCGCGGAGCAAAACCCCGGCGGCAAAGTGGTGCTCAATTTCCACGAAGTGAAGTTCATGTCCTCGGCCATGATCAACAACGTGGTCAACTTCCATCGCAAATGCCAGAAGAGCGACGTGACCCTGAAATTGTGCGACATCTCCAAGGAGGTGATGGAGGTGTTCAACCTCATGAGGCTGCACAAGTTCCTCGACATTCAGAAGAACGAGGAAAAGGCGATCGAATCGTTCACCAAAAAGGGCTGGTTCGGCTAATTGGCCGGTGCGTTCCGTAGGCAAGTGCGGGTCGTTGCTAAACGAGGTCTTTCGGCAATTCGGTCACGTTGCCAAACGACAGCCGTATCACTTCCTCCCAGCGCGCCGCAACGACCGTGTACGCGCCTGCTTCATTGCGTTTGATAAAGACGCCGTAAGAAATTCGCGATAATTCGGGCGCAAAGAACTCGGCGTCAAGGGTTGCCCCGTCGCGGAAGGTTACCTCAACGCCTCCCTTCCCGAAGTTTCGCATTTGCGCACACAGGGCGGCCAAAGGGTGGGCGCCCTCGGTGGGCGGAGGCGGGGGCGATAAATCCGCCTCCTCTTCCCATTCAACATCGTCGATGATTTCTTCGTCGTCGATTACTTCCACGTCCTGAAGAACTTCCCCCTCGTCCCCGTCTTCAGAATGCTCGACCATCTCGCCGACGGGAATGGCTTCATCGATCGGGGGCTCGGGCGCGTCGAACACGGGAATGCGAAACTTGGATCCGCAATGCGGACATTGCCCGGCCTTTCCCTGCAGCGAGCGCGGCCCAGTCAGTCGATGATCGTTGGGGCAAAGAAAGGCGATGGTCGTCTCGACGCCAGGAGTCGGGGCGGGCTGGCTCTCGGCAAGCGGGGCCGGTGCAGGCGCGTCGGGAACGAGGAACATCGCCTGACATTTGGGGCACTTGCCCGGCTTACCCGCAAATTCATCGCCCGCCGACAAGGGATGGCCGTTAGGACAGGCAAATTTAATGACCATGACCGAACCACGCAGCGAGAGAACAGCAATGGCGAAAACAGCGCATCGCCAATGGTAGTTGAGCCGCGTTGAGTCCACAACGCTTGACGAGCCGCGACCGTCTGCCAAACTAGCGGCTCGGAAGTTACAACAGAAACAACGTCCCGAGCGCCACGCCTCGTCCTTGCTCTCAAGATGCCCCATGGCGATTCAGATTATCTGCCCCGGCTGTCATAAGCGATTCCAAGTCAGCGATAAGTTCGCCGGCCAGAAAGGTCCGTGCCCCAGTTGCAAAACGATCATCAGCATTCCGAAAAAAGAGGAAGAGGCGGTGATCCATGCGCCTGAGGAATTCGGCCCGAAAGGGACCGCCGGGCGGCCGACGTTCAAACCGATTTCCCGCACCGACGCCAAGTTCTCGCCTGCCGTGGCCGCGCTGGTGACCGCGGCCTTATTGATGGCGTTTCTGCTGGCGTGGTTCGTCGGGCGCGGCGCCGGGCCCGAGGGGCCGCCGTCGATCGTGCTCGTGGTGGGGGCAGTTGTCCTGGCGCCGCCGCTGGCGCTGGCGGGATACCTGTTCCTCCGCGATGATGAACTAGAGCCTTACCGGGGGCAATCGCTGTGGATTCGCGTGGCGATCGTGAGCGCCGTCTACGCGTTGCTGTGGGGGATCGTAGGTTACTGGATCAAGGACTATTTTTTGGAGGAACTAAAGCTTGAGACGTTTCAATTGGCGATTGTATTGCCGCTGATGATCGGGATTGGCGCGTTCGCGGCGCATGCGGCGCTGGACCTGGACCTTTCCACCGCCGCGCTCCATTATGGGCTGTACTTGCTTGTAACCGTGCTGCTGCGGCTGACAATGGGCATGTACGACACTTTCGGGTTGGTGTGACGCGGGCGTGGTAAACGCCCTCGTTGTGTCATGGTGAGTTTCATTTGCTGGGGGCGTTCCGTGTCCACGTTACGCGAGATTCCCGAAATTCAAGGGCTGGATACCTGCCCTGCGCTGGTTCGCATCCCGCCGGAGCTGGATGTGCCGCTAACGCCCCGCGTGCGACGACTGATCGATTCGGCGCCGTTTCGCCGGCTTTCGCGCATTGGGCAGCTTGGCTTGGTCTCGCGGGTCTACCCGGCGGCCAACCACACCCGGTTTGAACACTCTCTGGGCGTCTACCGTATGGCGCTGCTCTATCTGCGCCGTCTGTCCTACGACCCTCGTTTTCAGCAAGCTATCGATGCGACCGACGCTGAAACGTTAATTGTCGCCGCCTTGCTCCATGACGTGGGCCATTGGCCGTTCTGTCATCCCATCGAGGACATGCGACTGCCCGGCGTGCCCGAACATGAATCGTTCGCCCGGCGCTTTATTCTCGAAGGCGAAGTTGGGGACATCCTTCGAGACCATTGGCGCCTCGATCCCAATCGTGTGGCGGCCCTGTTGACGGAAGACCGCCAGGATGCCAAGTCGCGCATCCTCCAAAGCGTTCTCTCCAGCCCGATCGATATTGACAAGATGGATTACTTGGCGCGCGACAGCCTCCATGCGGGTACGCCCTATGGTCGCAATTATGACCAGCAGCGCTTAATTGGCAGTTTGTGCCTGAACCGGGCGGGGGACGGGTTGGCTATTACCGACAAGGGCCGAACCGCCGCCGAGATGATGGTGTTTGCGCGGTACGTGATGTTTAGCGAAGTATACTGGCATCACGCGGTGCGGGCAGCGACGGCGATGCTTCAGCGCGCTTTCTACGGCGTTTATCGCACTTTGGATTGGGAAACGCTGTTCCCGCTTGCCGAGGAGCCTTTTATTGACGCCCTGCGCGGCGCGGGCGATCGGGCTGCGGATGAACTGCTCGACGCGCTCTTTGGCCCGACGCGCCGACTGTACAAACGCTGGGCGCAATACAGTTATTTTCAACACCCAGACATCTACCAACAGCTTGCCCGCCGCCCTTACCCTTGGTTAGTGGCCTGTGCTGCGGAATTCGCGCGCCTTGTGGAAAATTGTTTGGGGCGGGCCATATCGCCGCATGAAATCCTGATCGACGCGCCGCCATTGCAGCGCGAAGTGCAGTTCAACGTGGATGTCTACTTTCCCAGCGAAGGCGACTACCGTCCCTTGGGAGAAATTTCACCCGTGGTCCACACGCTTGCCACTCGCCAGTTCGACGATTATGTGAAGCGCGTGCGAATCTTCGTACATCCGCGTTTGGCCGATGATCTCCGCCAGTTGCCGGGCCGCGACGCCCTGCTTTTGCAGGCCGTGGCGGCCGTGGGGCCAGAGGAGGCGCTAGCCTAGTACGAAGGTTCAAGGCGGTTCGGCGGCGCCGCGCTAAAAGCGATTACACTAATCCCCGACGCACCGCCCACACGGCGGCTTGCGTACGGTCGGTGACCCCCACCTTGCGCAAAATGTGCTGGACGTGTTCCTTCACGGTCTCGTAACTGATATTCAGAGCCTGGGCGATCTCTTTGTTCGTCAACCCCAGGGCTAATTGGCGCAGCACTTCACTTTCGCGTTGGGTCAAGGGGACCTCGACATCGGCGTTCAGCCGGGGAGTCGCCAAGGCTCCGGTGACGCGGCGCAACTCCTCTCGGGTCCAAGCACTTTCTCCCCGTGCGGCGCGGCGAATGGTGTCTAGCACTTCCGCTCCCGGTAGCCCCTTATTGATGTACCCGGACGCCCCCAACGCGACCGCCCGCGCGACGTAGGTCGGGTTGTCGTAGGCCGAGATCATCACAACCGGAAGCTCGGGCTTATCGAGTTTGATCCGGCCCAGGGCCGTCAAACCATCTCCGCCCGACATGCGGATGTCGAGCAAAACGACATCGGGATTGCCGCTCAGAGTCTTCTCGACCGCCTCGGTTCCGGTCGTCGCTTCCGCAACAATCTCGATGTCTTCCGCCTGTTGGATCAAGTTGCGCATGCCGCAGCGAACAACTTCGTGGTCATCAGCAATCAAAACTTTAATAGCCATGGGAGCACCTGACGCAAATAAGGTTGATGGTAGAGGGTTGGGTTTTTTCACAGCGGGGGATGGGCTTATCCCCCGTACCAGTCATTTCTTATACTATCGCAGCAGATGACGGGTAACGCTATCCCTTAGCTGAGGGGGTGACGATGGGATTTATCGTAACATTTGTTGCCCGACGCCGTAACCCAGGGGCGAAGCACCCACCCATTAGCGACCAAACCCGTTCAGGCGCCAGGGGCGAGAATGCCCCCTGGAGACGGCGCGGACCACAATCATCCAGATGAGTCTGAGAACGCCGGGGCAGACGCTGAACGTCCCCGCCACATGGCGCGGCCGCATTGGTTTGTGGAAACCGCAAGCCGCCTAATCACTTGATACGCGGAACGTGGCAACACGCTGGCCCGGCAAGGGGGATACATTGGCCGCCGTTCTTGCAAGCGGCGGCTTTCCAGCGTCCCGGTCGCATGATTTAATCGGTTGAACAACAATTACGACTATGAATGCGAGGGTTCGGTGAGCGCGAACGACATGACGGGACTACTGCTAAGCGGTGGTTTGGACAGCACCGCGTTGCTGTGCCGCATGCTGGAAGAGGGACGGAGCGTGCAGCCGTTTTACGTGCGTTCCGACGTGGCCTGGGCCGAGGCGGAAACCCAGGCCGTCCAGCAATTGTGTCACGCGTTGGCTTGTCCGCATTTGGCTTCCTTGGTCATGCTTGAATTGCCGTTGTCGGACATTTATCAATCGCACTGGAGCGTGACAGGGGCTGACGCGCCAGGCGCCGATACGCCTGACGAAGCGATGTTTCTGCCTGGCCGTAATTTGTTGCTCGTCATGAAGGCCGCCATCTGGTGCCAGATGCACGGCATCGGCGAGTTGGCCTTGGCGCCGCTTTCAAGCAACCCATTTCCCGACGCCACGGCCGATTTCTTTGCCGCCTTTGAGCAGACGCTGGCTTTGGCGGGGTTGCGGCCGGTGCGTTTACTCCGCCCGGTCGCAACGTTGTCCAAGAGCGAATTAATCCGCCAAGGCCGCGCGTACCCGTTGGAGTTGTCGTTTTCGTGTATTTCCCCGCAAGGGGGGCGGCATTGCGGAGCCTGCAACAAGTGCGCGGAGCGCCAAGACGCGTATGCCGTGGCGGGGCTGCGCGACCCCACGGCGTACGCGGCATTTTCCGTGGCGTGAGCGGCCCTCGTATAATGACGGTAATGCCCTACCACATAAAGGAAATCTACTACACGCTCCAAGGCGAAGGCGCTCAATCGGGCCGGGCGGCTGTGTTCTGCCGTTTCACTGGCTGCAATCTTTGGACCGGACGCGAAGAGGACCGCGGAACGGCGGTTTGCTCATTTTGCGATACCAACTTCGTCGGCGTGCATGGTCCCGGCGGCGGCGTCTTCGCCACGCCCAAGGACTTGGCGCGCGCGGTGGCCGCTGCCTGGACGGGTGCGCCGCGCGTGGGACGGCCATTTGTGGTTTGCTCGGGCGGCGAGCCACTCTTACAAATGGATGAACCGCTCGTCGCGGCGATGAAAGCGGTTGGCCTGGAAGTGGCCGTGGAAACCAATGGCACGCGTCCCGTTCCGCGTGGGGTCGATTGGCTATGTGTCAGTCCCAAGGCGGGTGCGCCGTTAACGGTAACTTCCGGCAATGAACTCAAACTGGTGTTTCCACAAGCAGGGATGGACCCGGCTGACTTTGTGGGGCTGCCATTTGATTACTTCTTCCTCCAGCCGATGGATGGCCCGCACCGCGCCGAGACGACGCGGCAAGCCATTCATTATTGCCTGGAGCATCCCCAATGGCGGTTGAGTCTGCAAACCCAGAAGTATCTCGGCATCCCCTGACTTTTGCGTACGATGTGGACCACGATTGCGTTTGGTTGCATGTTGATTCTCGCTTCGTTGGGGCTGGTGGTGTCGCACGTTCTTGCCCGGCGCTCGCATGAGTCGGAGCATTTGGATACGGAGGAGCGGAAATACCGGCAGCTCCAGTTTCGCCGGAGGATGCAGGCCAGCATCCTGATCGGCGTCGCGGGCTTGGCTATTTTGGCCGGGACGTGGGTTGACGGGCCGCCTATCGAGGCGTTGTACTGGTGCGGCGTGCTGCTGGTGGTAGTGTGGATCGTATGGCTTGCCGCCGCCGATTTCGCGTCAACGCAATCCTTCTTTCGCAACGTTCATCGTGATCGCGTCCGGGAACACGCCGCCCTGCACGATGAGATTGAGCAGTACTACCGTCATCAAAGCAACGGTCGCCACGAATCGAAACCGCCTCCATCGTCATGAAAACCTTGCGAATTGCTGTTTATCCCGGCGACGGGATCGGGCCGGAAGTCATCGAACAGGCCCTTCGCGTGCTCGAGGCAGTCGTGGCGCCGGACAATCGTATATGTCTGGAAACCACGCATCTTCCGTGGGGCGCGGCATATTGGGAGAAACACGGGCGGGTGGCGGCGGATGATTTTCTTCAAGTATTGCGGCCGTTTGACGCAATACTCCTTGGCGCCGTCGGCTGGCCGGAGAAAATCCCTGACCACGTGACGTTGGCCCCGCTGGTGACGATCCGCCAGGCGTTTGATCAATACGCCTGCATGCGGCCCGCACGGCTTTATCCTGGCGTTCCGAGCGTGCTTGCCCACAAAGGGCCGAGCGACATCGACTTTCTGGTGATTCGCGAGAACTCGGAAGGCGAATACGTCGATAATGGCGGGCGTTTCCGCCGTGGGCAACCGGACGAATTCGCCGTGCAAACTGCTTTACATACGCGCCGCGGCGTCGAACGCATCTTGCGCTATGGGTTCGAGATGGCCCGCAAACGACGCCTCCGGCTGACCATGATCACCAAGTCCAATGCTCAGCGGTACGCTTACGTGCTTTGGGACGAGGTCTTGGAAGAAGTAGCCCCGCAATATCCCGACGTAACCGCGGATCGGCAACACTGTGACGCCGCGGCGATGAACTTTGTGCGCTGGCCGGAACGTTTTGACGTCGTGGTTGCGTCCAATCTTTTCGGGGATCTGCTGACCGACTTGGGTGGAGTGCTGAGCGGCGGATTAGGACTCGCTCCTAGCACCAATACAAACCCTGAACGGCGCTTCCCCTCGATGTTTGAGCCGGTCCACGGCTCGGCGCCAGACATTGCCGGCCAGGGGATCGCCAACCCGGTGGCTGCCATTCTGAGCGCGGCGATGATGCTTGATCACCTTGAGTTGCCGCAGGCCGCCGAGCGCATCCGACGCGCGGTGGCCGCCGCTTTGGGCGCTGGACTTCATACCCGCGATCTCGGCGGTACGCTGACCACCGAGCAGATGGGCGACGCCGTTTTAGCACGGCTTTCCGATTAATCGCGGCAAGCAAACCTCGATGCTCCGCTGCGGCGACATCCCGCCACGCAACACGGGAGCGAAACGCTCCCGCCACGATCGGGTTGGATGAAACGCAACCGAAGAGCATTTTTCACGATGGCGTGACGGTTTTAATGTAGGTTACTCGCTGGGGCGAGTAACCAACGGCGAGCGAAGCGAGCCGAAGAGTCCGTTTGTTTCACACGCGATTAGTTACTCGCGGCGCGAGTAACCCACACTCAAAAACCCGTCACACCTGCCTGAAAATCGCTCTAGTTTCCGGCCGAGGTCGGCGTTTTCAAATAGGAATCAAATACGCGAACCTTGGCCCACGTCTCGCGGTTTTCCTCAATGAACTTATTGTGACGGGGGTGGTCCTGGTAGGTGTCGTGCGCCGCCTTATTTTGGAACACCAGGTTAAGCGCCACATCAAAATCCCGATCGTTCACTTCTCGCTTGAATTCTTCCGCCAGCACGCCGGCCGAAAAATACACGGTTCCTTCGTGCCCGGAAAGATATTTCTGGCACGCCGCCACTAGTTTTTCGCACGCCGCGGGAGAGCTATCCTTCAGTTTAAAGTAGACCATATGGGCCAACTGCGGATCGGCCGCCTGCACATTCGTGGCTACCGCGACTACCGCCAAGACGAACATCATCACGAAAAAATGATTCATCGAACACCTCCTTCATTGTTTGCGAGAATAGAATGTCGTGCGAGGTATTCTGATTCGCGCTCGCCAAGGGTGCAAGCGGGCGCCTGCTGGTGAGCCGGGCGGCCACGGGTCGATAATCCTCAACAGGACCATCAAAGCAACCATCATCGAAGGCATTTGGGGCCGGCTGCATGACGCAACTCGTGATTCAACCCGTTCGCACGCGACGCGAACAAAAGCAGTTTCTCCATTTTCCTTGGACGTTATATCAAGGCGATCCTAACTGGATCCCACCGCTCCGTTCAAACCAGCAGGAATTGGTCGGCTTCAAGCCGCATCCGTTTTACGACTACGCGGAAAGCCAGGCGTTTCTTGCCGTGCGCGGCGGCCAGCTACAAGGCCGCGTTCTGGGGTTGGTGAATCGCGCCCATAACGAACGCTATAAAGAGCAGCGAGGGTTTTTCGGGTTCTTCGAGTCGGTGGACGATCAAGAAGTGGCGAACGGGCTACTTGACGCGGTGCGTCAGTGGCTCGCCGAGCGCAACATCGCCAAGCTCCGCGGACCGATGAACCCGTCGCAAAACTACGAGTGCGGGCTGCTGATCGATGGCTTCGATACGCCGCCCAGCTTCATGATGACCTACAATCCGCCGTATTACGCGCGTCTGCTGGAGAATTACGGCTTCCGCAAGGCTCAAGATCTGTTTGCCTACCAGGCCCATCGTGAAATGCTGGCGACGGTGGACCCAAAGATCAAGTTCATCATCGATGAGTCCACGCGGCGATTCGACATCAAGCTGCGTTCGCTCGATAAGTCGCGCTTTTTGGACGACGTGCGGCTATTTCTTGATATTTACAACAAGTCACTTCCGGGAACCTGGGGGTTCGTGCCCCTCTCGGACGCCGAAGTGGAACACATGGCTCGCGGCTTGAAGCACCTGATCGTTCCTGAATTGACGTGCGTGGCCGAAGTTGAAGGCCGCCCCGTCGGGGCCGTGTTTTGCTTGCTCGACTACAATCCGAGGATCAAGCAAATTGACGGCCGGCTGTTCCCTTTTGGTTTCATCCGACTGTTGTGGAATCGCAAGAAGATCCCCAAGGCGCGCGTGCTCAGCACCAACGTAACACCCGAGTTCCAGCGGTGGGGTTTGGGGCTGGTGCTCAATGCCTACATGGTCCCGAATGCGCTGGAGTGGGGCATGCAAGAGGGCGAGCTATCTTGGGTGCTGGAGAGCAATCATTTGTCGCGCAAAACCATTGAACGTGGCGGCGGCCGACGCACCAAGACGTATCGAATTTACGATTACGGCCCGACCGAAGACGTGGCCATGCCCTAACCATCAGGCGCGCGGGCGGATCACGAATTTGCTCCGCGGTACCCTCGCATACATTTTTCCGTCTGGCTCGCGATTCCCAAACAGAAGCAAGTTACGGCTGCGCTTCGTAGCTCACATTCCGCACGTCGGGCAGGCGTTGCGTCATCGGAAATAACGGAGGCGCCGAGGCCAACTGCGGCGCCGTATGCGGATAGTGCGATCCCGGCGCACCCGCCGCGGTTTCAGGCGCGGTCGTTGAGGCGATCAAGGTTTCCGGAGACGGGGTCGCCGCGGATTCGGCGTCCGCTCCGGCCTCCGCGCTTGCGGAGGCAAGCAGTTCCTTGCGTGAGTTTGCTACTTCGTGGCTGGAACGGTACTTTGCCCGTCGCATGACGCCTCCCTCGCTCGATCCGGCGGCGCCAATCATCGGCGGCGTGGCGGGAGTTGGTTGATCGCCACCGCCTGGAAGCGAACATCCTGGCGCCGCCAACAAGCACGAGATCACCGCCAAGGCGGGCAGCATTCGCATTACGGAGGATTGCCAGGCCACGCCGTAACTCCTTTCACGAAAACGAGGGATCTTCTCTCCTGCCAGCAACCGCGATGCAATTTGCATACACGGCGAGAGCAATGACGCCCGTACATTGCTATCGTCCGGCAGAATGGGAATAACCAGGAGAATGCTCGACGCGGACAAGAACGCCCTAAACCGCAAAGTTTAACTGGGTCGAGAGACTACCGAGACACGGGCGCCTCTCACGGCGGATAACGGCTTACAGAATAAATCGCCGCCGAGGTACGTTGCTAAGACGCCTGAAACGCTTTGCGGAGAAGGTCCAAGCTCTTGGGAATGGCGGTGTGGTAATCTTCGCGGCCTTCGAACTCCAGCGAAACATAACCGCGGTAGTGGTGCTTTCGCAAAATTCGCGCAATACGTGAGTAATCTAGCTCCAGGGTGTACCAGGTTCCACCGCCGTAGTACGTTTTCGCCTGCACATATGCCGTCTCAGCAGCGATTTTCTCCAATGCCTCGTAGGGTTCTTCTAAAAAGTTGCCGGTATCCATCAGCACCCGAAGCCACGGCGAGTTGATCTCACGCACAATGCGCAAGATCGCCTCAGGCGTGCGACTTAACCCCCAATGGTTTTCCAAGGCCAACGTCACGCCACATTCTTCGGCCTTGGGCAAACACTGCCGCAGGCTGTCGTTCACCCAGGTAAACGCTTCGTCATCGGTGCGACCTTCGGGCGTAGGTTCCATGCCGCGGTTGGCCATCAGGTCATCAAAACTCTTGATGGTTCCCCAGCGCCCGGTGTTGACGCGGATCGTCGGAATTCCCAGGCGGTACGCTGTTTCGATGCAGGCTAAGGTGTGTTGAATATTTCGGTCGCGCACCTCCTTTTCCGGCGAAACAAATCCCTGGTGCGTCGATAGCCCGCAAAGCGCCACCCCGTTGAGAAAGGCCCTTTGCTTGAGTTTTTGCAAATAGGCGTTGTTGGAGCTTTCCATTTGTATGTGCAAAATCTCCACCGCATCGAAGCCCCATTTTGCGGCCCAGTCGATGCAGGTTTCGATTGGCAGTTTCAATCCCTCCTGAAACCGCCAGAACGAATAGGTGGAAACGGCAATGGGGTTGCTTGGGCTCAACTGCAGCGTCGAGGCTTCTGCCGGAGCGTCCGGTTCCTGTGCACGCCCCGGCGCCGCGTTCGCCAGCGCCGCGATGGGAAGCGATGCGGCGCCTACCAGCACCGATCGTCGCGAGAGTTTCGTAGTCATGGGTAGCCGAGGTCGGGCGACATTCGAAAAGACGAACGACGATTCTACCCGTAGTCGCGCGACCGTTGCAGATGGTGCACCTGCGCGCGAACGCCTTCCAACCCTGGATTGAGCCGCAGCGCGCGTTGGAAGCTCTCTAACGCGGCTGCGGGGTTGTTCAATGCCCGGTGGCAATGGCCGATTCCTTCGGCGGCGGCAAAATGGTACGAGTTCAGCTCCAACGTTTGCTGGAAGTCGCCGAGCGCCGCGTGAAAGCGTCGCTGGTGGAAATACGCGATTCCGCGCTGACGCCAGGCTTCGGCAATCCACGGCGTCCCGCACAGCAGCGCGCCGGCGTCGACCACGGCGGCTGCGAATTCGCCGGAACGAATCGTCCACCGAATTCGCTCTAACCGCGCGCGTTGGGCGGCGCTTCCTTGTCGGCGCCAAACAGCTTTTAGGCCGTTCTCGGCCAGGAGACGCACGGCGCGATCCTCGTCGCCCAAGGCGCGTCCCAGCGCTTCATTGGCGGTATAATCGGCGGTAAGCCCCAGCGCCAACACCGCGGCGCGGCGAATGGTGCGATCGCCTGAGCTGCTCAAACGCTCCAACGCATCGCCCGTGTAGTTGCGAGTGACCGCTCGGATGAATGCCGCCGAGTCTTCACTTTCCAGGAAGTCAAAGTAAAAACGCAGCAACAACGGGTGTCGTGGCTTGGGCAATTCCACGCGATAGCCTTATCGGGAAAGACGGGCGAATTTCTCTTGTTGCCCCACAATCGGTGTCTCTAGAGTTTGGTAGAGCCGACGGGAAACGCGGTCATCCCTCCGATTTTAATTCGCGGAACTAAAACTCTCAAACCACCAAGCCATAATGCGACACGCTGCTTCGCCACCCTCCGCGGAAGACCATGACCTGGAATTGGCAACACTCCTAGACGAATTGAGCGAGCGTGTGCGCCAGGGCGAGGCGGTCGATATTGAACGGGTGGCAGCCACCCGACCAAAATTTGCGGATGAATTGCGCCGCCTCTGGGGCGCGGTCATGCTTGCCGACGCTTTGGGAAGCCATTTGAGCCAAGTGGCGGGGACAGTTGATTCACCCGAAGTCTCAGAGCATCCGTCGTGGACACCGCCGCCTTTGCCCTGGCGGCTTGGCGACTATGAGCTATTGACCGAGATTGGCCGCGGCGGCATGGGAGTCGTGTACCGCGCGCGGCAAATCAGTCTCAATCGCGAGGTTGCCGTAAAAATGGTGCTCCGCGGCCCTTTGGCGTCGACGGCTGATTTGGCGCGCTTTCGGGGTGAAGCCGAAGCGGCGGCGCGGCTCGACCATCCCGGCATCGTGCCGGTGTACGAAGTCGGCGAGAGTGATGGGCGACCGTTTTTCAGCATGAAGTACGTTTCCGGCCACACGCTCGCCCAGACGTTGGCTACGGGGCCGCTTCCGCCGCGCGACGCCGCCGCCGTGCTGCGCGACGTGTGCCGGGCGGTCCATTACGCCCATCAGCAAGGCGTACTTCATCGTGATTTGAAGCCGTCCAACATCTTGATCGATGATGAAGGTCGGCCGCACGTGACGGACTTCGGGCTTGCCAAGCAAGTGGCCGACGCAGCCAGTTTAACCAAGACCGGCGCGGTGCTCGGCACGCCCGCGTATATGGCGCCAGAGCAAGCCGCCGGCAACCGCGGGGAGGTGGGACCGGCGAGCGACGTTTACAGTTTGGGCACCATCCTCTACCACATGCTGACGGGCCGGCCGCCATTCCAAGCGGCCTCGCCCCTGGATACGGTGTTGCTCGTTCTGGAACAGGACCCACCGCTGCCCCGGTTGCTCAATCCCAAGGCCGACCGTGATTTGGAGATGATTGCGCTCCACTGCCTACAAAAACCGCCCGATTTGCGTTATTCCACCGCGGCTGCGTTGGCCAACGACTTGGACGCGTATTTGAACGATGAGTCGATCTCGGCGCGGAGCGGACGATTTGGGCAGGTGATGTCGCGATGGTTTCGTGAAACGCACCACGCCATTCTGCTCGAAAACTGGGGTCTGTTATGGATGTGGCACAGCCTGGTGCTCTTTACTGTGTGCCTGGCGACAAACGTCATGTATTGGATCGGATTTACAAACCAGAACGACCGCTGGTACTACGCGGCGCTGTGGCTGGCGGCCTTGTGGACTTGGGCGGCGGTATTCTGGGCTTTGCGTCGGCGAATGGGGCCGGTGACATTTGTCGAGCGTCAAATCGCGCACGTATGGGCGGGCGCCATGGGCTGTATCACGCTGCTCTATCCGTTGGAGTATTGGCTGGAGATGCCCGTGCTGGGGCTTTCGCCCGTATTGGCGCTGGTGAGCGGCATGGTATTTATGGTCAAGGCGGGCATCCTTTCGGGGCAGTTCTACGTTCAGGCCCTGGCGTTGTTTGGCACGGCGGGCCTGATGGCCTGGCAACCGGACCACGCGCACCTGATCTTTGGGATTGTCGCGGCGGCGTGTTTCTTCTTTCCGGGATTGAAGTATTACCTCCAGCGCATGCGAAGCACGGAGAATTCCTGATGAAACCTCCGGCGCGCGACTGCGTACATGAATCCACGGCCCGGCGGCGTCTCTGCGAAAAGATTCGCTTTATAGAAAGGCGTCGGCTTCCGCGGCCCGCGGCTCAAGCGTCGCCAACTTCTCGGGATGGTCGATCAAGTCTTGAATCCACCAGTTTGTAGCGTTGTAAAGGCAGGTCACATTGCGGCATTCATGCGACGCGTCGAACCGGAGAAGCATCTCGTTTAGGCTCTTTTTCGTTGTTTGAGCGTTAGAGCCGTCCTGGTAGCCGGTGCGCGTGGCGATTCGCGCGATGGGGTTGCTGCGATAGCCGGGGCAATTGAAGACTCCGTGCGGCGTCAATACCTGACGGAAGAATTGCATGTGGCAGGTCTGCGGTTGCTGCGCGTATTGCCGCCAACTTTGCTCTTCCAACAACCGCAGGTTGGTGCTTTCGACGATCTTGAAACATCCATCTTCCAGCTTCTTGGCTTCGTTTACTTGGCGCCGGATTTTTTCGATCACGCGGTTGAGTTCTTCTTCGGCCGCTTCGGGATGCAAGACTTCGGCGCCGTTGTCCTCGGCGCGTAGGAGAAACGGCTTGATCGAGAAATAGTCAAAGCGATACTGCTTGGCCCGTTGGGCGGCGCTGACCAGTTCGTCGATGTTTTCGACTATCTTCACATCATCGCGCTGGGCGCCTTTCCACGTGACGATAAACGAGTAGCCCATCTGCAAGTCGGGGTTGGCGTCCTTGATTTGCGGCACCCACGCGCAGATTTCATCCAGCGTTACTGGTCTGCGGGGCTTGTGCATGGCCTGGAATGTGGCGTCGCTCCCCGAATCGAGCGACAGCCGCACCCAGTCGCCTAGGGTGAAATACGGCGCCGCTTCGAGAATGCGGTCGTTGCGGCCGCCGTTGGAAACAACGGCGACTTGCTGCCCCAACTCCTGCTTGAGGAATTGGACGATCTCGACGAACCGCGGATACACCGTCGGTTCACCGCCGCCAATGAGGATGACCGACTTCATGCCGCGCTCGGCCATTAGCCGCAACGAATCTTTGAGTTCCTCCTCGTCGTGCTTGACTCCCGAGTTGAGAATGTCCCAATCGATGCAATGGTCACAGCGATAGTTGCAGGCCGTCGTCAGGTCCAAATTAATGGAAATCGGCGCCGCGTCGGGCAGTTCGGGCAAGGGCGCGCCAGCGGTTTCGGCTTGTCGCTTGGCATGCGCCCACCGCACGTAGTCGATGACCCGCGGAAGCAGCGAGGGCTGTGTGAGTTTCGCGTTGAAGTCATGAAAGTCGTGGGCGCCGTCCATGCCATGCTCCTTGGAGGTTGACCTTGGCCAACATCGAGAAAAAGTCCGTTCTCAGGCGAACGCGGATCGGGCCGCGTCGACAACTTCCGACAAGAGTCGCGTGTTATCCACCATTGTCGGACAGACGCGGTCCTCCGCGCCAGCATATTCGATACGATGCACAAAATCGGCAAGCAAGCGTGGCAGAGGGTCGTCAAGCGCGACGCGATTCCCATCGCCATTATTCGCCCCGTGCTCCACAAATCGCCAAAACTCTTCGTTTCGAGTGAACGCCCGACGCTCCAACGACATGGAATAATCCGGCGAACTGATGACGCGACGCACGCCAAAACCGTCGAGGGCGTATCCGGCCGGGCGCGGCTGCTGCAAGTATTGCCGAAACCGAGCCGCGACGCGCGTTTCACCTTGCGCATGGACGTAGCGGAACTCCACGTCGAGCCTGTCGTCCGCCGAATTGTCGATTTCGATGTCCTGAGCATCGCCTCCCGCCGGCGCCACGGCGAACAGCAAGCTCAGTACGTGTGGCAAGGCGTTGGGGATCATTGCCAGCCCCCGTTCGGACGGCGACAAAAACATGGCCAGTTGCTTTGGCGCCGCGCCGTGCGTGTTGCCCCGAGGCCAACACCGCTTGAAATACGGCAACGTGTAAGGCCACTGTTCATTGACCATCAGCACGCGATGCTCGGCGGCGAAGGCGGCGGTAATGGCTTGCGCGTCGCGGGCCAGGTCGCGCCCCTCCTCGAACACCAGCGGTTTTTCGCATAAGGTGTGGAGGCGGAAGTTCAACGCGGATTGCAAATGCGCGCGATGAAACCGATGGGGCGAACAAATCGCGACAGCGTCGAGAGGTTCGCTTTCCAACATCGCCTCAATTGAACAATACCCCCGCACGGACAGGCCATAACGGGCGTGGAGATTGCGACGGGCCGCATCGACGGTGTCGGGAGTCGTGCCCACGATCGCGGTGACGCTCGCCCCCAAGGACGCCAGATCCCGCGCCACGTACTCGCCGATTCCCTGCGAATTGCGCCGAGCGCCGATCACGCCGATCCGAAGTGGCGCCATAGAACTCAATTACTCGCGGCAAGCGGTGGAATGAACCAAGACAAGAACCGCCCCGGCGCAAGGGCTTATTACGGACTGAGTACGCCAGGCGGGCGAGTTTAGCCAAAACCGCTATTTTTCACCAACCCCAGTTCGACATGGGATACCGCAACTTACGTCATTGCGTCGAGGACCTGAAAAAAACAAGCCGTCTGGAAGTTCTGGACGACGAAGTTGATCCGTACTTGGAAGCGGCTGAAATCCACCGCCGGGTCTTTGCTTCGGGTGGGCCCGCGGTGCTGTTCGCCAACGTCAAGGGATGCCGGTTTCCGATGGTGTCCAACGTGTTCGGCTCCTTGGATCGGGTGCGGTTCATTTTCCGCGATACGTTGGACGCGGTGAGCAAGTTAGTGGATTTAAGAGTCAATCCTAGCGCCGCACTGCGTCATTGGGTTAAGTATGTTGGCGCGCCCCGCACGGCGCTGCGCATGCTTCCCCAGTCCCGGCGGTCAGGGCCTGTGTTGGCTCATGAAACGTCGCTCGATCAGTTACCCCACATGCAATCTTGGCCTGACGACGGGGGCGCGTTCATCACCCTGCCGCAGGTTTATACCGAAAACGTGGACGCCCCAGGCCTGGCGAAGTCCAACTTGGGGATGTACCGGATTCAACTTTCGGGCGGCCAATATGAAACGAACCGCGAGCTTGGTTTGCACTACCAAATTCACCGGGGTATTGGAGTGCATCAGACGCTTGCCCAACAACGCGACGCGCCCTTCCACGTCAACATTTTTGTCGGCGGCGCTCCGGCGATGGCGGTCGCCGCGGTGATGCCGCTACCCGAGGGCATGTCGGAGTTGGGCTTCGCCGGGGCGTTGGGCGGACATCGAATCCCGATGATTCGCCGTACATCGGGCCTGCCGCTCTACGCCGAGGCCGATTTCTGCATTTCCGGCACGGTGGTCCCCGGCAAACTGTTACCCGAAGGTCCCTTCGGAGATCATCTGGGGTATTACAGCTTGGCGCATGATTTTCCGGTGCTGCGGGTCCAACACGTCTATCATCGCGACGGAGCGATTTGGCCGTTCACCGTGGTAGGGCGCCCGCCACAGGAAGACACGCTGTTCGGCAAACTAATTCATGAGATTACCGGCCCAATCATTCCAACCGTCGTTCCCGGCGTGCGCGCCGTTCACGCCGTTGACGCCGCAGGCGTGCATCCCCTGTTGCTCGCGATAGGGAGCGAGCGATACACGCCGTTTTATCCCGTGCGCCGCCCGCAAGAGTTGCTGACGCAAGCGAACGCAATCCTGGGCCAAGGGCAAATGTCGCTCGCCAAGTATTTGATGATCGTGGCGGGCGACGACGATCCCGCACTCCATGTGGACGATATCGCGTCCTTCTTCATGCACCTGCTGCGGCGGTGCGACTGGCGAAGGGACGTCCATTTTCAGACCTGCACCACAATTGACACCCTGGATTACTCGAGCGGCCGGTTCAACGAAGGGTCGAAAGTCGTGATGGCGGCGGCCGGACCGGTCGTGCGCGATTTGCCGACCGCCTTGCCGCCGGGATGTCCCTTGCCCGAGGGATTCGGCCAGCCACGACTTTGCATGCCGGGAATCTTGGCGATCCAAGGGCCGAAATTTGACGAGACGCGCGGCGCCGTCACGGCCGAGCAATTTTGCGCGGCCCTCGGCCCCGATTCGCCGCTTCATCCATTTCCGTTGGTGGTGCTCGTCGACAACAGCGAATTTGTCGCGGACGCACTCGACAACTTCCTTTGGGTCACCTTTACGCGCAGCGATCCAGCGGCCGACATCCATGGTGTGGGCGCCTTCGTTGAGCAGAAGCACTGGGGATGCACTGGTCCCTTGGTGATCGACGCCCGGAGTAAGCCGCATCATGCGCCGCCCTTAGTCGTCGATCCCGATACCGCGCGTAAGGTGGACGCCCGCGCCGCCCGCGGTGGACCGTTGTCGAAGTATCTTTAGCGCCAAAGTAGCACGCGTCGCGAGGCGATCGTCGCGACGGCGGTCGGTTTCTGGCGCGGCGGACTACCGACGCGGGTTGTTCGGACTGCGCCGGTTGGATATGTCGTGCCAAGAATGGCTTTAGCGCCGTTCCGTGGATGGCAGCTTTACCGACTGTCCGCCGAGCGAACTAGACGTTCCCTGCAAATGGCCGGGTTTCCATTAGCGCCCGTTGGACGGAGTCCGATTTTTAAGACGTATCGCGTGGCGGCGCCGTGAGCCCGACCGAACGCCGCAAGGATGTTCTTTGTTGACATGGAAGAATCGATGGAACGCCCTCGTCGCGCAAAACTCCTCTTGGTTGTCGCTACCGGCGCGTCGCTGGCAGCTGGCGCCGTCGTGTTCTCTTCGCGACCATCATTGAACGGGTCAGCGATGGAGGCCGCTGGCGAGCGGGCAAGTGCGCCGCCCCGATTGCTGGACGTACCCGCCGACATCATGCCCGTGTCGGTGCGGTTTGCGCCTCCTCCGTTACCCACGGACGAGCGAATGGTTTCAGAAGCCTATCCGCCGCAGGCGGCTCAATGGCAGGACGGCGAGGGAAAGGAACTGGCTCGGCTGCCCGCGGTCGAGCCTGCCTTCCGCGCTGCCGAACGGACCGATCTTTCAGAAACACGATTCAACCAACGCGAGTTTGGGAACGAGGCGGAATCGCAACCGCTGACCGCGCCGGCGCCCGGGGCGTGGCATTCTCCCGACTTGGCGTCTCCCTGGACTTCCTTGACGAACGCCGCGACTGATACCGCCACGCCGGAGCGGTCACCATCCAATTTTAGCCGGTCCGTGTTGACCACTCCCTCTTCCCACGAGGCAATCCCGGGGCCGTCTGTCCCGGCGTGGAAATCGCCGAATAGTTCGTCCGACGTGGGACGCGCTTTAGCGGCCGTTGAGACCCGCGCGACGACTGCGGTGCAGCATGCGTTTGCCTTGGCGGAACGAGGCGCGGTTTACTCAGCGCGCGCCGAGATGATGCAGGTTCTGCGCAGCGTGGCCGAAGCCCGAGACGTCGCCCTTGGAGGCAAACGCCATACGGAAAGCCTCGCGGCGGCGCTTCGCGCTCTGGAGGAAGCCGACGACTTCCAACCGCAGTCGGCGCGGTTGGAGGCGAGCCTCCACCTGAAAACCTTGGTCATTGGCCACCGAACACCTGTGTTGCAAGATGCGGACCTCGACTCGTTGACCGCCATTGCGGCGATGCAGCAATACTATTCCTTTGCCCGAGTTCAGTTCGCGGCCGCCGCGGGCGACTGCCGGGCTGCATCGCTTGCGCTCTTTGGCCTGGGAAAACTGCACACTCCCGGCGCACAGGGCAGCGCTCGCGCGATGGTGTATTACGAGGCGGCCTTGGCGATTGATCCACAAAACCATTTAGCCGCAAACGAGTTGGGCGTACTGTTGGCGGGTTGCGAACAATGGATTGACGCAAAACGCGTACTGCAACAAAGCGTTCAGTCCTGCCCACTCCCACAAACGTGGCACAACTTGGCCGCGGTGCATGAACGGCTCGGTGAAAACGATCTCGCCAGCCTCGCGCGAAACGAACTTCAAATACTCACCCGGCGCACCGGTCGCCCGCTGACGACGGCGCCTGGTCTTTCAGTACAGTGGATTACGCCCAACGAGTTTGCCATGACCGGGGGAGCTAAAGCGCCCTTGGCGACGGCGCCGCCCGCGCGTCCGGTGCAAACGAGCGATCAGGAATGGTGGAAACCCTGGACGTGGTTCTAAGGTCTCCATTACTTCGTTGCCCGAGACGTCCTCGAAGCGGCAGAAAGATTGCAACCGCTGGTTTTCGCGAATAACGGAGTCGGACGCTATGGCGCTTAGCTGGTGGAACATCAGATGGTCGGTACGGAAGCCCCGAAGTTGCGTCGCAGTTGCGTTTGTCTTAGCCGCAACCGGCGGATTGATTCGGTGTTTTCCGGGGGGCGGGGATGTCCAGGATTCGCCAACGGCGCCCGTATCCGACACCGCTGTTGCGGCAAGCTTGACGCCTCCTGGCACGATTGCGCAACCGTCCACCACATTGCCCGAAACGGCGTCGCCGATCGCCGTTTGCCAAGCGTATGTTCCCGTTTGCGGCGACGCCTGCCACCCCCAAGTTTCCGGCGTCGATTGCCTTTCCGGCGGTTGCGGCGAACCAACATGGCGTCACGCGGGACCGATTCCATGGCAGGTATTCGCACAAGGCGAGTACATTGGGCCGCACCGCACGGCGCACACGCCGGACTATCAGTTGCGCGTGGACGACCAATTGGATTTTGTGTACCGGCTCACGCGAGAGCAAACTCCCTACCCGTATGAACTGAATGTCGGCGACTCGGTGCGCGTCGAGTCGCTTACCGACAAGAATATTGACCGCGAAGAATTGGTGATCCAGCCCGATGGCTCCATTACCGTTCGCCTGTTAGGCCAGGTCCAGGCCGCGCGCCGCACCATTGTTGAATTGACGCAGGATTTGGAGGAACGTTACCAAAAGTATTACCGCGTGCCGTCCATCACCGTGACGCCGGTTCGCGTCAACACGCGGCTGGAGGACCTTCGGGCCGCGATCGATCGGCGGGCGGGCGTCGGTGGGCAGAGCTTGCAAGCGCGTGTCTCGCCCGATGGCACCGTGCAGCTCGTCGCGTTGGGATCGGTTCCCGCCGTGGGGCTGACTTTGGACGAACTGAAGTGCGAGATCGATGCTCGCTATGCGACGATTGTCCAGGGCATCGAAGTGACGCCCATCCTCGTGCAACGAGCGCCGCGGCAGATTTTCGTGGTGGGCGAAGTGCGCCAACCCGGCCGCTTTGCCTTGGAAGGCCCCACCACACTTATGCAAGCCGTCGCGCTGGCGGGAGGCTGGAACGTGGGGGCCAACTTGCGCGAAGTTGTCGTGTTCCGCCGGGCCGATGATTGGCGCCTGATCGCCACCAAGCTCGACGTGCGTGGAGCGCTCTACGGTAATCGTCCCATTCCCGCCGATGAGATTTGGTTGCGAGACTCCGACCTGGTCGTAATTCCCAAGCACGCCATCTTGCAAATGGATGACTTTGTGAATCTGGTGTTCACACGCGGAATTTACGGCGTATTGCCCTTTAACGCCAGCTACGGCATCCAGGCGACGACGCTCTAGGGCAGTTTCATGTAGATAGCCGTTCAATCAACGCTCGGGTGGCTTCCGCCACCAGCCACCCTCTGGGCATTAAACAACCAATCTCATGAAACGGCACTAAAGCCGTGCTGAAGCTCGGAACGGTAGGACCGGTTGGCGTGCGAACGATTACCCTCGTCGCGGCCTCAACGGCGCTCACGCGAGCTGCCGTGATAACCTACGCGTCCAGTGGCTGCCACGCTTGACGCCGCACCGCCCGGCTTACTCGTCGGCCACGTTGACGTAAACCTTGAGTGCGGTGCTATCTTCCACCAGCAACTTCATGACGTCCTGAAATTTATCCAGCCCATTGACCGGCGTGGTCAGAATCTTTTCTATGACACCGGGGTACATGACCTCGCCCAGCGCGAGGTCCTTGATTCCTGACTCAAAATGTTCGCGGTTGGCGTTCACCGAACCGAGCAAGAGCTTGTTGCCCAAGACCCAATCCAGGTTGATCTTGTCGGAGGGGATATCCACATTGCGATCGCCGCCCGTGATGCTGGTCCAGACCAGAACGCCGTTGTGCCCCAGCGCCTTCATGGCGTCGAACGCGATCTGGCTGCTCCCCGTGGCGTCGACAATCAGATCCGCCTTTCCCGCCTGACGGGCTAATTCGTCAAGCGGCGTATCGGCCGTGCTGACGTACGTTGCTTCTAGACCTTCAACGATCTCGGACTTTAGCGAAGGCGGCTTGCCGCGAGCGATGGTATAGACCTTCAACCCTCGCAGTTTCAGAATCAGCGTGGTCAATAGGCCGATTTGTCCGGCGCCCAGGACGAACGCCGTTTCGGGCCGCCAGACCTTCATCCGGCGCTGAACCTCGTAAGCCTGATGGACCGCCTTGGCGGCGCAGCTCATTGGCTCCATAAGCACGTGCAAGTGCTTGAGGCCCGGTGGCACCTTCACAATGTAATCTTCATCGTCCACGTAGTATTCCGTCAGAAACCCGTGGAGCAGATTAATTCCTCGCTCGTAGTACGTTTCTTCGCTGGTCATGTCGTAAGTGCCGATCCGGTCGTAAATCGACCCGCCTGGCCGGCGCACGGTGGCGGTCACGAAATCGCCCGGTTTCACGCGCTGAACGTTCTCGCCCACTTCTTCGACCACGCCAAACGATTCGTGTCCCAGCACGAGGTAGTTGCACCCAGGGGGCGCGTTGCCGTACAAGGCTTCGTTGATCTCTTTGTCTGTCGCATCGACGCCAACTTTCAACACCCGCACCAGAACCCCGCGTCCGGCAGGTACGCTGTTGATGTCCGGCCTGGGGATATCTTCCAAGTGCACGCTGTTCTTTTGACCCGGATAAACCGCAACCGCCTTCATAAAAATCGATTTCCGAAAACGAGAAAACAGGTAACAAACGATCAATCGCGAAGGTTGTTATGATACCGAACTTTGCGAAGAAAGCAGAGTAGAGACCGTTTTCTTCAGCTCAAAACCATCTCGCAAAGCCCTAACCAAGTTGCCCCCATCAGTTGCCTTCAAGATGGGATAACTGGATCAGATGGTGATAGCAGGCAATTTCTGCCGCCAAACCGGAAACTTCTGATTATTCGCGTTCTGCCGGGCCGATCGGTTGTAGCGTGACATTGTATTGCGCGGCGGTTCGCGCTCTAGGGAACGCACCATACGTGGCCGCCGGCCCGCAGGACGCCCTCGCTTTGGCGATCCCGGGACAGGCTGAGTCGCACGATTGATTCCGTGTCGGAGGCAAACTGATGAAGCGGAGCCTTGCCTGGATTGTAGCGCCAATGGCCGGGATTCTCCTGGCGATAGCGCACGCCAATGCTCAAATGGCGCCCTCGCCGTACTATCCCGCCGCCAATTACCCCGTTCAGCCTGCCCATTATTCCCCGTATGGCTTGCCGCCAACGATGGGCGCAGCTTACGGGTATCCGGTGGCGCCCGCGGGTTACAACGCTCCAATGGCGATGTATGACCCACACGTTATGCAGGCCGGGTTCGGCGGCTGCGCCTGCGGCGGCGCGGGCTGCAATGCCTGCGGCGGCGGCCCCAACCAAGGATTATTACAAGGTTGCAATGGCTGCGGCGGTTGCGCCAGTTGCGGGATAGGCGGAGGAATGGGACTTGGTGGCGGCGGGCTGGGGCAGCTTGGCGTCTCCACTCCCTACGGGATCGGATGCAACGACGGGCAGGGCATTTGGGGCAAACATGGCCCCCAAGGCACCGCCGGGTGTTGCAATCCTCGGTGGTGGGACATTCAAGCCGAAGCCATGTACTTGAGCCGTGAAGACGTCTCTCGCGAAGTGAACTTCGCTTCGGACGGAATTGCCGGCCCCATCGTCCTGAGCACAAACGATTTGGACTTTGACGGAGCGCCCGGCTTTCGGCTGATGGGGTCATACCTGCTCGGCCCGGGCACGAATCTAGAAGGCGGTTATTTCGGTTTGTTCGAGTGGGATACGTCGGCGGCGGTCACCAGCGATACCAACAACCTGTTTTCCGCGATCAGCAACTTCGGCCAGATCAACATTGTGAATCTGCCCGAAGTGAACAACTCGAACTTCCAGTCACTAAACTACGAGTCCGAACTTCACAACTGGGAACTGAACGTGCGCCGCCGCTGGGTTTCTCCGAACTGCCGCTTTCATAGCTCGCTGTTGGTGGGCGCCCGGTACCTGAGTTTGGACGAGGATTTCCTTTACTTTGTCCAGGCCGGAGATCCGGTCATCGGCACAACCTCGTATGCGATCAACACGACGAACGATCTGGTGGGTGGTCAAATCGGTGGCGACTTGCTGCTGTGCGTGATACCCGGGCTGAAGATCGGCGGCAACTTAAAGGCGGGCCTGTACGGAGTTCGCGCTGAGAACAACACCACCATCCTGTTGGTCCGTCCGCCCGATCCGGACTTGAACCAAACCTTTGAGGAGCGTGCCGGCGACCAGGACACGGCGTTTGTCGGCGAAGGTGGAGCCGAAGCGATTATCGAAGCGACCGAACGCGTTACGCTACGTCTGGGTTACCAATTCCTGGTGGTCGAAGGAGTCGCCTTGGCGCCCGAGAATTTCAACCCGGACTTCCGCGTCGTCGGCCGCGAAGCGCATGTCAACCACAACGGCAGCGTGTTCTATCACGGTGTGTACGGCGGCCTGGAATACACCTGGTAACCAGCGGCCGAGCGTAACTCGCCGCAAGTAAACGTTCCGATTAGCCGTCATTTGCAACCGCTTTCTCTGGGGAACCGCACGAGCTTGGGCGTGCGGTATCACGGGGGAAGCGGTTTGGCGTTGTCAAACTATAGCGGTTCCGCGGGAGGCGCCGACAACTCCGAACATGCTGATGGCGCCGTGGAAATTCGCCGAACGATATAACGGCGTTGTCCGCGTTCTTCCGATTTTACAGCCCGCGAAAAAGGTAGCGACGATGCGTGTTCTCTCGTTCGCCCGACGCCTGACGGCGTCGCTCCTAGCCTGCTGCGGTGCGATGGGGCTTCCTTCCATGCTCATAGCGGAACAACCGTGCAACTGCTATCCCGCGCCCGCGATGGCTGCCGGGGGGTTCGCCGAGGGAGCGCCCGTTCCCGGAAGTGACGTAGTCGCTCCGCCCGCGGTGATTATCGAGCAACATCCTTGCGTCTACAAACCGTACGACGTAGACCCATGTTACGACATGCGATGCCATTTATACCCGGGTTCGCCTCCGTCTTGGTTCTACGTCCAGGCCGACTATGCCCCGCTCTTCCGCGATACTGCGCGGGACGTAGCCTTCCAGTCACTCGATCAGGAAGGGCCGATCGTTCTGGGAACCCAAACTCTTGACATGGAGTTCCAGGGAGGGCTGCGGTTGTTGGTCGGCGGCCGAGTGAACGAGATTTATCGCGTCGAAACGATGTTTCAAGGTTTCCAGCACTGGGCCGACACCGACACGGCCCGCGATTTTTCGCCCAACGATTTCGGTTCAGAAGGGAACTTGTTCTCGCCCTTTAGCGGTTTCGGCAACCCGGACTTAAACTTCGACAATGGTCCGGCCGGGATTGTGGGGTTGGATTTCAACAATTCCGCGCGACTCAGCCTACAAACCAGCTATGACAGCGTCGAGTCGAACGTGCTGGTAGATATTCCCCGCTACCGCAACTTGGAGTCGGCCGTGTCACTGGGACTCCGCTACACGACGATCGGAGAGGAACTGACCTATGCGACCGCGTCGGCGGCTCCGGCCGCGGTTGGCGCCGGCGTACTACTCGAAAATGCGGTCGAAAACGACATGCTTGGCCTGCAACTGGGATATCGAGCTCGGTTGCTCGTCGAGCAGAGGATGTGGCTGGACTTCGACTTGCGCGGCGCCATTTATCACAACGACATCGAACACCGCCTGCGTTACGAACAAACGCAAGGCGCCGCGATAGTCGGGGCTTTCGCCGATACGGCGGAAGCAGAAAAGACCACGTTTGGCGGCGACTTGTCCCTCGTGATGCATTACCTGGTGACGCCCAACTTCGCGGTGCGTTTAGGTTACCAGGCGCTGTGGTTCGACAGCCTGGCGCTGGCGGCCGAGAACGTCATTCCCGATGGCGTGCGCGTAACCACTCCGGCCGGGGGACCCAATACGCTGGTATTCCAGCCGCTGGAAATTGATCACTCGGGTGAGGTCGTTTATCACGGACCCGTGGCTGGTTTCGTCGCGACGTGGTAGGCGCCCACGACGTGGGGCTGGCGCTGATCCATCGAAAGTCGCGCCATCATGAATGCCGCCCGCTCGCCGCCTTGACCCTTCCGCGCGCGGCGCCTACTATAAACATTCGGTTCTATATTTGGCAACTCTTGGTGTGATTTGAAGTTGCGCCGCGCAACTTGCTGGGGACGAGTTTCTGTTCAATCGTGGGTCATGGCATCATCGTTGGAAAAATCTGAAATTCTGGCAGGGTCCATCTCCGGCGAATTAGGGCCGGACGAACCATCCACGGGGGCTGCCGCCAGTTCTGTGGACCTTCCGCGCATCGAACGCGCCGTGCGAGAAATCCTGGCTGCGGTCGGCGAAGATCCCAATCGCGAAGGTCTTAAAGAAACGCCGGCGCGCGTGGCGCGCATGTACGCCGAGCTGTTCCAAGGATTGCATCAGGACCCGCGGGAACACGTACAGAAATTTTTTACCGAGAAGTATGACGAAATCGTACTCGTGCGCGACATTACGTTCGAGAGCGTGTGCGAGCATCACTTGTTGCCGTTCATGGGCAAGGCGCATATTGGCTATCTTCCCTCGGGCAAGGTGATCGGACTGAGTAAACTCGCGCGTGTGGTCGAGGTCGTTTCGCGCCGGCCGCAGGTGCAAGAACGGATGACCGAGGAGATCGCGAACCTCCTGGTCGAAGAGTTGGGCGCCAAAGGGGTGGGGGTCGTGGTCGAAGCAACTCACACCTGCATGACCATTCGCGGCATCCGCAAGCCGGGCAGTTTGTGCGTGACCTCGGCCATGAAGGGTATCTTTCGCTCGAACCTTTCCACGCGTGCGGAAGTCATGCAGTTGATTTACGGCCACAACAAATAGCTGACGCATTCTTGCGAGTGCAAAAACTCACAACCGCGATCGTCGTCTTCTCGGGCTTGGGGATGGTCCGGACGATCAGCGCGCCCTGCAGCGTGGAAACGCCTCAATCCCAATTGCTGAACAACCGTTGGACGTTGCTATAATGCGCGTGACGCGGCGGGGGAGAAAGTCGGCCTTGCCGCGCATGCCCCCTTTCATTAACCTTTCGCGCCGATTCCGTGTTTACCCAAAGAACCGCGCCGGGGTCTGAGTCTGAGGAAATCCCGTTTGGGATTCCCCCCCTGGCGCGAATCGGGCTGGCGACGGTGGGCGCGCTGTTGGTAACGTTGCTGGCCGTGGCCGCCAACCTAGAACCGGATCAGCGCGGGTACGGGACGCACCGCCAACTTGGGCTGCCGCCGTGTACGTTCAAGGTGCTGGCGGGGATGCGCTGCCCTTCGTGCGGGATGACGACCTCCTGGTCGCATCTGATGCGGGGCCAAGTGCCATCAGCGCTGGCGGCGAACGTGGGCGGGGTGGCGTTGGGGGCGGTGGCGATGGGGTTGGGGCCTTGGATGCTCGTGTCGGGCATTCGCGGCCGGTGGCTGTTGGGGCGTCCTCGTGATGCGCTGGCAGTCACGATTACAGTGGGCGTCATTATAGTGACGCTTTTGGATTGGATCGTGCGGCTCTTCATCACCGGGTAACGGTTGCGGGTGCAACTCAGGCGAGGGAACGCCATGCTGATGAATGTTTTCGGCCTTCGGACCTTAAAAGCGATGGGGTTAACCCTGACGCTGACTTGCTTAGGTGGATGCGCCATCGTCAACCACCTGATGTACGTCGTCGGCGGTGCGACGGTCCCGGCCGAGTTCGACGGCCTCAAAGGCAAACGCGTGGCGGTGGTTTGCGTTTCGCCGAATGATGACTATGGTCCCGGTTCGAACGCCGTGATGCTCTCGAAACAAGTGGAGAGCTTACTCCGAGCGCGGGTTAAAGAAATTCGCGTTGTGCCCCACGGCGAAGTCGCCAACTGGATCGATCGCAATAACTGGCAATACGACTATCTTCAGATTGGTCGCGGCGTGAAGGCGGACTTCGTCGTCTCGATCGACTTGATGCGGTTCAGCCTGCGGGAAGGCTCAACGCTGTACAAAGGTCACGCCGACGCTAACGTCTCGGTGTTTGACATGAGCCAGGGAGGGAACAAGGTCTATCATAATGTCTTGGAGGACTTTACGTTCCCCGCGCGCGGCGCGCAGCCGGTGACCGATATCTCGGAATCAAAGTTCAAACGGGCGTTTGTTCGGGTACTGGCGGAAAATATCGTGCGGAGCTTCCACGAATACGACATTCAAGAAGACGTGGCCTCCGATCGGGCGACGCTGGGCAACTAAAACCGCCAACCCACCGGCCGCTCGTCGCGGCAGGCTGCCGGTGGCGAGCAACACACAATCTTCGCCCGTATCTGGCGCCGCGAAATTGGCGCCTGGCGCCAAGGCGGGAGTCGCCGCGGTGGCGTGCGGAGATCTACTCTTCCTTTGCGGTCTCTGCCAAGTCGATCACGCCCAGGTCATGCACGCCGCCCACTTTGTCGGCTGGCACCTCGACTTCGATGGGCGTGTTCTCGGGCGAGAACTGCGTAGCTATCGATGGATCGTCGAGATAGGACGATTGCGACAGCCCCACTTTGTAACGCCCCGGCTTGATTCCGTTTTCAGGTCCGACGATCTCAAACGTCCCATCGGCGCCAAGTGGAGCGGACCATGGCTCGGCGCCGACCTCGGAGCCTACCGGGGTTAACTGAACATTCACCGTTGCGCCGGGTATGTTCTGCGGAGCTTGAAGGGGAGTTCCGCCTTGCACGAGTTTGCCCTTAACGATGACGCCCTCTTCGTAGTTCACCCCTTCGCTACAGCCAAGGCAGGCGAAGGCAAACGAGAGCAACCAAATCCCACAGATAGGGTACTTCATGTTTGATTCACTAAGGTAGAACAATCGGGTTGCCGTCGCTCCGCAAACCGACGCGATCAAAGGTGGTTAGGTCGATTGTATAGCTGATGAAATGGACGCTTCCATCAACGAACACACTCATGAAGCCGCCGGGGTGCGATGAACCGAAGCGAAGTTGGCCGTCGCCTGACTTGGGATCCGGCAAGGGAGCCTGATTCGAGGCGCGCATGGCATCGTGATCCCACCCACAGGTATAGCCTTCGTTGTCGTCCGTCTGATACTGGCCCAACAATGTCCGATTGAGCCGCTTCTCGCCGACCATTAGAACGTTGGCCGTGCCGTCGGTGATACCGGCAAAGGTAATGAGAAACGCCTTATTCGTGTTGGGCGTGGTGGTATTCGGGTTTTGCACAACCGCGCCGACGCTGGCTGACTGCACGCAACAACCCGCGTAGTCCGTCGGAGCGTGAGGGTAGTTTCCGCTGGGGCCATACCAACTGGCTTGTGAAGGCAAGGCTTGGGGAGAACGGCGACTGGGGCAGAAAAACGCTTCCACCGCGGCCCCCATGACTTGAATTTGTCGGTCGCTGTTCGTCGTCTTGTTACCGCCTTCCCAAAGTTGGGTTTGTTCCAAAAACGGGAGAATCTGAAAGCCCCAACCGGCCAACTGGCCCGATCCAATCTCGGGACTTCCCGAAGTGTTGTAACTGGGGGCGTGACTCCAATGTTGCCCACCATGAGGAAGAAACTTGTACGTGTCGTGGTGGTTATGGAACGCGAGTCCAAGTTGCTTCAGGTGATTGGAACACTCCGTTCGCCGTGCCGCCTCGCGCGCGGCTTGAACCGCCGGAAGCAACAAAGCCACCAAAATCCCGATAATGGCGATCACCACGAGCAATTCCACGAGTGTGAAACCGCGCGACCCAGGGCGCAACGAGTACATAGAACGACCAACAAAAAAATGATGAGATGAAACGGCTCACGCGCCACGGCAAAGGAGTGGCAAACGGGAGCATTCCGCAGGCAATGTAGAAAGTTTATGCGGGACCTGCTAAACCTGCAACTCGCTTGCCAAAAAACAAAAAACCAGGGTTCGACGAGGCTCGCCCTGGTTTCAAGAAGAAAGACAACGATCAAACATCGTAGTACAAGCAGAATTCATACGGGTGCGGGCGGAGGCGGATCGGTTCGACCTCGCGCTTCCGCTTATAGCTGATCCACGTCTTGATGACGTCCTCCGTAAACACGTCGCCTTTCAAGAGGAATTCATGATTCGCTTCAAGAGCATTCAGCGCGTCTTCGAGCGAAGCGGGAGTTTTCTGCACGGCCGCCGCTTCTTCCGGCGGCAGATCGTAGATGTCTTTATCGAGCGGGTCGCCGGGACTGACCTTGTTTTGAATTCCGTCGATCGCCGCCATTAGAATCGCCGAGAACACAAAGTAAGGATTGCAACTCGGATCGGGGCAACGGAACTCCACCCGTTTGCTCTTGGGACTGGGGCTGTACATCGGAATGCGGCACGCCGCCGAGCGGTTGCGTTGCGAATACGCCAGGTTGACCGGCGCTTCGAAGCCCGGCACCAGTCGCCGAAAACTGTTGGTGGTCGGGTTTGAAAAGGCGATGATCGAAGGCGCGTGTTTCAAGACGCCGCCGATCGCATACAAGGCCATGTCGGAAAGCCCCGCATATCCACCCCCCGCGAAAAGTGGTTCACCTTCGCGCCACAGGGAAAAATGGGTGTGCATGCCCGATCCGTTGTCGCCAAAGATCGGTTTAGGCATAAACGTCACCGTCTTGCCGTACTTGCGGGCGACGTTCTTGACGATGTACTTGTACATCACCAGTTGATCCGCCATTTTGATCAGTTCGGCGAATCGCAGGTCGATCTCGGCCTGGCCGGCGGTGCCCACCTCGTGATGCTGCGTTTCCACGTCCATGCCGCACTCAATCATGGTGAGCATCATCTCGTTGCGGATGTCCATCAACTGGTCGGCGGGCGGGCAGGGAAAGTAGCCCTCTTTATGCCGGATTTTGTGACCCAGGTTCGGGTTCTCCACTCGACCCCGGTTCCATTCGGCTTCGCTGCTGTCGATGTGGTAATACGCCTCATGGTTACGCTGATCAAAGCGCACGTCGTCAAAGATAAAGAATTCGGCTTCAGGCCCGAAGAACGCGGTATCGGCAATACCGGTGCTTCGCAAATAGTTCACAGCCTTACGGGCCACATTTCGCGGATCGCGAGTATAGTCTTCGCCGGTTACCGGGTCTTGAATGTCGCAAATCAACACGAGCGTGGGGATTTGCGTGAAAGGGTCCATGAAGGCCGTGGTAGGGTCGGGGATCAAGAGCATGTCGCTCTCGTTGATTGCTTGCCACCCGCGGATGCTGGAGCCGTCGAACCCTTGACCTTCTTCAAAGGTGTCTTCCTTTAATCGCGCGAAAGGTATCGACGTATGTTGCCACAAGCCCGGAAAATCCATGAAACGGAAGTCCACCGCTTTCGCGCCGGCCTCGCGACCCAGTTTCAAGACGTCATGAGGGGTTTTGATTTCCGCCATCTGCCTTTCCTTTCGATTGAATGAAAAGAGCCGCGAGGAGAAAGAGCGCCAGGGCTTAAAGTCGCTACGGGTTCGTTGGTCCGATCGAAAGGTGGATTTTCGCCCTTCGCCGGTGCGACCATCAACAAACGACATGATGGGGCGCAGAGCCCGCCAACGACAAACGAAACCTCGCCCGAGGCTTGAAGGTTGGTTGTAACGCCTTGATAGCCGTTTGCAATCAGGTTGTGCCGGTTTTTGAAAAAAAACGCCGGCGCCCAACTAACCACGCCAAGAGCGAACTTCGCGGACGTTGTTGAGACCGCGCCACGGGCATCGCCATCGGCTTTGGGTCCGGGGAGCCATGGCAACACAGCAAGGTGACTCGCACGCGCTGCGACTCTCATTCCCGGCCGCGACGGACCGGGATTGCGTCGAGTAGGCGCCCGCAGTTAGCGGGCGCATTTCCCCCGCGTGTTTGCGCCTCTGGCGCGATGCAGAAAAAACATTTGAACACGTCGATTTTTTTGGATGCGTGGGGGATGTACATGGACCAACGTTTGTGCCATATTTCACAAACTTTTGACGGCGGGGGGCTTCTCGGCAGTCCGCTTTCCTCGACTACGGGCCACCGATAGGGTTACGACTCGTGGGTCATTTTTTCAATGATTTGTTTGGCGTCACCGATCATGTTTGGATCGGATACACGCTCGCCGCGCTCATCCAGTGCGCGATTCTGTTGAATGTCGTTGCGGTCGGCGCCCTGTTCTTTATTTGGCTTGAACGAAAAGTCTCAGGGCGCATTCAGGATCGTTTGGGGCCGACGCGCGTGGGCGGTCGGTTTGGCTGGCTTCAAACATTGGCAGATGGTCTGAAGCTCTTAACGAAAGAAGACTTGACTCCGGCTGAGGCCGACGCTCTGTTGTTTCGTGTCGCCCCGTACATTAGCTTTGCGGCCAGCTTTGCGGCTTACCTTGCCTTGCCGTTTTCGAACGGTTGGGTGGCGTGGGAGTTGAATGTCGCAGTCTTTTTCATCCTAGCCGTGGTGGGCCTCGAGGTGTTCGGCGTGATCCTGGCCGGCTACGCTTCGGCGTCGAAGTGGTCGCTGTTTGGCGCCATGCGCGAGGCGGCTCAAGTTGTGAGCTACGAGGTGCCGCTTGGATTGTGCGTGGTGGTGCCAGTTCTGCTGTGTGGAACGCTTAATCTGGTGACCATCGGCAACATGCAGGCCGGGCTTTTCACGAATTGGTTGGTGTTGCACGATCCGTTTACGTTCTGCATTTTTTGGGTCTATTTCACCTGTGCGACTGCGAGCGTGAACCGCGCCCCCTTCGATTTAGCCGAGGCTGAAAGCGAGTTGGTGGCGGGTTTTCACACCGAATATTCCGGTCTGCGGTGGAGCTTCTTCTTCATGGCCGAATATGGCTCTATGTTCGCGGTAAGTGGATTGGCGGCAATTCTCTTCTTCGGTGGTTGGAATGGCCCGATTCCCATCTTCCATTGGCTCGGTTGGGCGAATTCGGAAGCCTGGATTCTCCGCGAAGTCGCTAATCTCTTTGGCGCTTTGAATTTTGTCTTCAAGGTGGTATTGGGCGTCACGTTCATGATGTGGGCCAGGTGGACGCTCCCGCGACTGCGCATCGATCAGGTCATGACCACCTGTTTGAAATACTGCGTCCCCTTGGCCGCCCTGGGATTTTTGGGCGTAATTGCGTGGCAATATCTGGGCCTATGGTCGCCTAACGACATTTACCTCAATCGCATCGCCAAGCCGTTTGAGCATCGCAGCGAAGTCCGCGAACGCTGGGTTTTGCGGGCCGAACGGGAAGCCGCCGAACGAGCGACTGCCTCGCCGGCTACCCAGGCGGAGAGTGCGGCGCTGGACGGCGAAGCGCTGGCGGGCGCAGGTCGTGTTTCCGCCGACCGTCAACACGGAGGCGCACAATGACTCCGCTCCTGGCAACAATTACCGATTGGCATTCGTTCTTCTTTTATCTTTTCGCGGCAATCACCTGTGCGTTTGCGCTGGCGGTGTTGTTTTCAAACCACATCGTCCACATGGCGTTTTACTTGATCGTATCGCTCGGCGCCTCGGCGGGATTGTTCGTGCTGGCTGGCGCCGAATTCCTGGGCGCGATGCAATTACTGATCTACGTCGGCGGCACGTTGGTGCTGCTTATTTTCGGCGTGATGCTCACGGCGCAGGAGCGTTTCATTTCGATGAAAACCACTGGCGGCGAGTGGGTCATGGCTGCAATTGTGGGCGGCGCCATCTTCATGCTGCTTGTGCAAACCGCATTCGGCGTAGACGAGTGGAGTCAGCCGCGCGCCCACCCTGAATTGGTTTCGCCGATTGAGACGCAAACCGCTACTCGATTGGGGCTGGCGTTGCTCGGGATTCGTTCCGATGCAACCGAACAGGCGGATCCGCTACTGCGCCAGGGCATGTCTGGCTACTTGTTGCTCTTTGAAGTGGCCTCGGTCCACTTGCTGATCGTGCTGATCGGCGCCGCGTACTTGGCTCGCACCAAACGCTTCACTCCCGAATACGGTAGTGTCCCGGCAGTAGGGCGTTCGCAGTCGCGGAAACGCCGCGGCCTGCTAGCAACCGTATGGGTCGTGTTATGGTTGGTGTTAGACATCGCTAGCCTCGCGATTCTGGTGTACGCCTTGGCCCGTCGCGACGTGATGGAGGGGTTGCTGGCCGAAACTGGCGCTCCACGTTGGTTGATTACCGCGAGCTTGCTCCTCACGGGGTTACATATCTTGTGCTTGATTGCCCTGTTGGGCTGGCAACGCTGGGCATTTTTTGCTCTTGTCGCCCTTGCGGCGGTCCTGGTGGTAATTAATGGGCTGGCGCTGGGGTTCTTGCCAGCGCTCGCCACTGCCGTGTCGCAGGGTATTTGTTTGCTGATCCTTTACGGTTTGCTCAAAGTTGGCGGCGCTCACGGAACGTGGGCGCAGTTGGAATAGTTTATGGCCCCTTTGATCGCACAAATCACGGTTACGCATTACCTCGTCGTGGGCGCGGTGCTATTCGTTACGGGCATCGTGTGCATGGCGACCAAGCGGAACATCCTGGGCGTGCTCATGGGCGTCGAGTTGGTGCTCAATGGCGCGAATGTCAATTTCATCGCCTTCGGCAGTCCCTTTTTGCGTGACAATCATTTAGGGCTGGACGGCCAGTTAATTGCCGTCTTTGTGATCGTGTTAGCGGCGGCCGAGGCGGCGGTGGCTTTGGCTATTGCGCTGAATTTTTACAACAACCACACCACCATTGACGTCGATCGGGCGGATGACCTGAAAGGCTAATGGACGCGCTACCTGTACTATTGGGCATTGCCGTACTGGCGCCCCTCGTTTCGTTCTTCGTGATCCTCCTGTTTGGTCCCTCGCTGGGGCACGGAGGCAAGAGCGCCGCGTACGTGGCCATTGCGGCCATTCTTGCGTCGGGTTTGCTTTCGTTTACCAGCTTGGGGATTTGGCTGGCAAATGAATGGCCGCAGGGTCACGAAGAAGTTCAGCCCGCGCCCGTGGAGGAAGTTGTCGAAGATCTGGGCGAAGGACCCTCCGCCGTTCCCGGGGAGCCGCACCCTGAGTCTCACGCCGCCGAGGCAGGCCATGCTCATGCGACGCACGAGGGCGGAGAGCACCATGGTGACGCACATCACGCGGTCATTGTCCCGCCGAAAGTCTCGGGTGAGTACTATCTGCTTGGTAAGTTTGGCGACCTTCGGCTGACCATCGGCTATTACATCGACTCGCTGACCGTGTGCATGTTCTGCATGGTCACTCTGATTGCCTCGTGCATCCACTTCTACGCCGTCGGTTACATGCACGACGAGTTGCATGACGTGACCGACCACGAGGCCCATCTGGCCAATGGCGACCATGTCCATCGGCCGGGTCGGTTTCATCGCTTCTTTCAGTACTTGTCTCTGTTTTGCTTTAGCATGTTGGGCCTGGTCCTGGCGGGCAACGTGCTCATGGTGTTTGTGTTCTGGGAACTGGTGGGCATTTGTTCGTACTTCTTGATTGGCTTTTACATCGAACGCAAAAGCGCCACGAACGCCGCCAATAAGGCTTTCATCGTCAACCGCGTGGGCGACTTTGGCATGATTATTGGCCTGATGGCCATTTGGAGTTCGCTCGGCACGTTCGCGTTTGACGACATATTCTCACAGGTCCGCCCAGCGCCGGAACATCATCTGCAAGTGCCGGAGGGCATGGTGTACGCGGGCGCGCAAGAGCGCATTGCGGAAATAGCGCGCGAACTGGGGCCTACCGCAACCCGCGAGGAATTGGCCGGCGCCATTCGCCAGCGCCAG
>JAANMU010000149.1_pt1 | contig 88824 bp, 81 predicted proteins | sample 7279701 | NCBI WGS metagenome assembly JAANMU01 (sample SAMN14094539, study PRJNA606508) | bioreactor metagenome | isolation source: A lab-scale SPAN reactor treating ammonium-rich wastewater day 57 | place: Ireland: Galway | collected 2017-03-13 | reverse complement strand
CGGCGGGGATCTCGTCTTCCGGCAGCGAGTAGCCCTGCCGCCCCGGCGCCCCGCGCTCGAAGATCGTCGGTTCCGCGAAGATCATGCCGCGTTTGCCGGGACCTGCCTTTTTGGGTTTATCTATCATATTCATTACAAAACTTCCCGCATCGCCCGGACGTAATCGTCCATCTGGGCCTTGCTGTTCATCTCGGTGGCGCAGACCAGCAGCGAGCGCTCCATGCCGGGCGCCCAGGACTTGAGGGCGATCCCGCCGAAAATCCCCTTCTGCCGCAGCTTGGACAGGACCTCTTCGGGGTCCTTCGCGAGCTGCACCGCGAATTCGTTGAAATGCGGACCGGCGAATTGCCGCTGGACGCCGGGGATCTTGAGCAGGCCCTCGCGCAGGTAATGCGCGTGGGAGTAATTGATGCGCGCGAGCTTCTGGAGTCCCTGCGGCCCCAGCAGCGAGAGATACACCGTCGTCGCCAGCGCGCAGAGCGCCTGGTTGGTGCAGATGTTGCTGGTGGCCTTCTCGCGGCGGATGTGCTGCTCGCGGGTGGAAAGCACCAGGACGAAGCCGCGCTTGCCCTCGGCGTCGACGGTCTCGCCGACCAGGCGGCCGGGCATCTGCCGGACGAACTCCTTTTTGGTGGCGAAGAGCCCCAGGTAGGGCCCGCCCAGATTGAGGAAGTTTCCGAAGGAAGCCCCCTCGCCCACCACGATATCCGCGCCCTGTCGGCCCATCGGCTCGAGCAGGCCGAGGCTGACGGCCTCGCTGAAGCAGCCGACCATCATGGCGCCCGCCCCCTTGACCGCGGCGGAGAGCTTGGCGACCTCCTCGACGACGCCGAAGGCGTTGGGCGACTGGACGCAGCAGACCGCGACCTCGTCGTTGAGCGAATTCTTCAAGGCGGCCGGATCGACGCGACCGTCGGGGCCGAAGGGGACCTCGACGATGCGGCAGTCGATGTTGCTCAAGTAGGTCTTCACCACCTGCCGGTAATCCGGGTGGATGGATTGGGCCAGCAGCACCGTCTTTTTCGCCGGGTCGGTCAGGCGCAGGGCCATCAGGACGGCCTCGGCCAGGGCGGAGGCCCCGTCGTAGTTGCCGGCATTGGCCAAGTCCATGCCGGTGAGCGAGGCGATCATGGTCTGAAATTCGAAGATCGCCTGCAAGGTCCCCTGGGAGATCTCGGGCTGGTAGGGGGTGTAGGAGGTCATGAACTCGCCGCGGCTGGTGATGGTGGAGACCGCGACGGGAATGTAATGGTGATAGGCCCCGCCGCCCAAAAAGGAGCCGGCGCCGTCGACGGTCTCGTTTTTGCGGCCGAGGGCCTTGAGGTGGCGGACCAGGTCGATCTCGGAGAGCGGCTTGGGGAGTTCGAGGGGCGCCTTGAGCCGCAGGGCCTCGGGGATCACCTCGAATAGCTCTTCGGGACTACGCACGCCGACGGCCTGGGACATTTTTTGGATTTCTTCCGGGGTATGGGGAAGATAGCGCATTAGGAAATTCCAAACCTTGAAAAGACGCGAGGATGCAGAGGAAGGCTCTCCAGACTAGGGCGCTTCGAAAACGAGTCCTAGGCCTCTTCCTCTTCTTCGATCAGTTTTTGGTAGGCCTTGGCATCGAGCAGCTCTTTGACCTCTTCGGGCTTCTTGAGCTTGATGCGGATCATCCAACCCTCGCCGTAGGGGTCCTCGTTGATGATCTCGGGGCTGTCGAGCAGCGGGTCGTTGGTCTCGACGACCGCGCCGGTCAGCGGGACGTAGAGATCGCTGACCGACTTGGTGGATTCGACGACGCCGAAGGTGTCGCCCTTGTCGATGGTCTCTTCTTCCTCCGGCAGCTCGACGAAGACGATGTCGCCCAATTGCTCTTGCGCGTAGTCGGTGATACCGACGGTCGCGACGTCGCCTTCGATGCGAACCCATTCGTGCTCGGTGGTGTATTTGAGATCTTCAGGGAAGTTCATAAGGACGCCCGCTCCTAAGCCGTTATTTTCGCGAATAAAAAGGCAATCGAGTGATTTTTGCTTTCTTCATTTTACCCCTGATGTCAATGAAAATTTCCCCGCTCTCGGCCGCGGCGCCGCGCGTCAAGAGCGCGGTCGCGATGCCGACCTGCAGGCTGGGGCTGAAGGTGCCGCTGCACACGGCGCCGACGCGCTCGGTGCCCGCGAAGACGGCATAGCCCCCGCGCGGGATCCCGGGTTCTTCCATCGTCAGGCCCTTCAGCTCGCGCGCCGGCCCGCGCTCTTGGATGCGGGCCAAGGCCTCGCTCCCGACAAATTCGCCCTTCCCCAGCTTCACGACCCAGGCGAGGCCGGCCTCGAGGGGATCGACGACGTCGCTGAGCTCGTGTCCGTAGAGCGGGTAGCCCATCTCGAGACGCAGGGTGTCGCGCGCGCCCAGGCCGATGGGGCGGATGCCCTCGGGCTCGCCCGCCTTAAGGAAGGCCTCCCAAAGCCGCAACAGGTCGCCGTTCTCCAAAAAGACCTCGATGCCCTCCTCGCCGGTGTAGCCGGTGCGGGCGATGAGCCCTTTCGCCCCGGCCAGGGAGGTCTCGCGGCATTGAAAGCGCTTCAGCGAGGCCAGGTCGAAGCCGAGGGCTTGCAGGACGGCACCGCTCTTCGGGCCTTGGAGGGCGATCATCCCCATTTCGGGGCTGCGGTCGGTCAACGAGACTTGGCCGGAGAGGTGCGAGAGCAGCCACTCTCGGTCCTTGTCGATGTTCGCGGCGTTCACGCAGAGCATGAAGCGCCGGGGGGCCAGGCGATAGACGATGATGTCGTCGACCGCGGTGCCCTTCTCGTAGAGCAAGAGCGAATACTGGGCGTCGCCGTCCTTAAGCCGGCTAACGTCGTTGGTCGTGACCTTTTGCAGAAAGGCCTCGGCCTCAGGGCCTTCGACGAAGAACTCGCCCATGTGCGAGATGTCGAAGAGGCCGCAGCGCTCGCGCACCGCCTGGTGCTCGGCCAGCACGCCCTCGTAGGAGACCGGCATGTCCCAGCCGCCGAACTCGACGAGCTTGGCGCCATGTCGAAGATGCCAGTCGTATAGGGGAGTTTTTTTGCCCATAGTTTTTTGTAGGGGCGAACCTTGGGATCGCCTTTGCCATCCGTTCTTAGGGCGAACCCAAGGTTCGCCCCTACAATCCCGCCCTATCCAAGATTTCCGGGACGAGGTCCTCCCGCCCGACCGTCATAATATGAATCCCGTGCGCGATCGCCCGCAACTCGCGGATCTGCTGCGCCGCGAATTCGATGCCGACCTGCAGGGGCTCGGCGGCGCCGTTGAACTTGTGGATGATCTCTTCCGGGATGCGGATCCCGGGCACGTGGGAATTCAAGAAGGCCGCCTGTTTCGGTCCCTTGACCAAAAGCACGCCGATCAGGCTCTTGACCTTGTGCTCCTCGCAGTAACGGTGGAAGGCCTCGACCTGGGCCAGGTCGTAGACGGGCTGCGATTGAAAGAAGGCCGCGCCGTATTTCATCTTCTCTTCCATCTTTTGGAAGAAGGCCTTGGCGCCGATGTTCTTCGGGTCGACCGCCCCGCCGACGAAGAAGTCGGTCTTGCCGCTCAGCGGGTGGTCGCCGTAGCTCAAGCCTTGGTTGAGCTTCTGGACCAAGGCCATCAGTTTGACGGAAGTCAAGTCGAAGACAGGTTTGGCTTCTTTCTGGTCGCCCTGGGCGACCGCGTCGCCGGTGAGCGGCAGGAGGTTGCGAATCCCGAAGGCGTGGGCGCCCAGCAGGTCGGATTGGAGGGCGAGACGGTTCCGGTCGCGGCAGGCCAACTGGTAGATGGGCTCGATGCCCTCGCGCACCAGGGCCGCGCTGGCCACCAGGGAGGAGAGGCGCATGATCGCCCGCTGGTTGTCCGTGACGTTGATCGCCACGACGCGGTCCTTCACCAGGCGCGCCTTCTCGAGGAAGTCGCCTAAGTCCGGGCCCTTGGGCGGCGCGATCTCGGAGGTCACGACGAAGCGGCCGGATTGTAGTTCTTCTTTAAGTCTGGTCATGAAACCCTTGTTTTACCTGGATTCTGAAAAGCGACGCGCGGCCGACAGCGTGTTCCACAGCAGCATGGCGATGGTCATGGGCCCCACGCCGCCGGGCACCGGCGTCACGTAGGCGGCCTGCTGGAGGGCCGAGGCGAACTCGACGTCGCCGACGATCTTTTTGTCGGCCTTGCGGTTGATGCCGACGTCGATCACCACCGCCCCCGGCTTGAGCCAAGAGCCCTTCACCAGCTCGGGGACCCCGACGGCGGCGACCACCACGTCGCCGCGGCGCACCTCGGCGGCCAGGTCGGGAGTGCGGGAGTGGCAATAAGTGACCGTAGCGTTCTTCTCGAGCAGCATCATGCCCATCGGCTTCCCCACGATGTTGCTGCGCCCGACCACGACGGCGTGCTTGCCTTGCAGCTCGAAGCCGATGGACTCGAGGAGTTTCATGGCGCCGAAGGGCGTGCAGGAGCGAAAGCCCTCGCGGCCGGTGACCAGGTTGCCGATATTGAGGGGGTGCAGCCCGTCGACGTCCTTGCGGGGATCGATGTAGGTGGCGATGTCGAGACCCTGGAGGGTTGGAGGCAGGGGCAGCTGAACCAAGATACCGTGGACTTGGGGATCTTCGTTCAATTTACGAACCAGGGCGATCAATTCCTCCGCCCTCGTGTCCGCGGGCAGGCTGTGTTGGAAACCGGCGATGCCGACGTCCTCGCAGGCCTTGGTCTTGTTGCGCACGTAGATCTGACTGGCGGGGTCTTCGCCGACCAGGACGACGGCGAGACCGGGGCGCAGACCCTTCGCCGCGAAGAGCTCCGAGACCCCTTGCTTGATTTCGGCGCGGACTTTCTCGCTGACCGCCTTGCCGTCGATGATGCTGCCCATGGTCGTGGGGACTAATCGGCGCCCCCCACCCAAGTCAACGGCTTTTTGGCGCCGGTCGCGGGCCTAGAAGGCCCACTTGACGACCACCGGCATCAGCCGGGTCAGGAAGGCGACGTTGTTCTCGTTGAAGACGATGTCGAAGGAGACGTCGGAGCCGATCTTGAAGTGCTCGGTGATGTCGTACTGCCAGCCGAAGACCGGGATCGCGGCGTCGCCGAAGTCGGCGCCGTCGAAGTTGGCGACGTAACCCATGCCGGCTCCGACGAAGAGGTTCACCTTGGGGGTGATGTCGAAATAGTAGCGGAAGCGGGCGCCGACGTGGAAGGTGTCGGTGTCGCCCACCGTGCCCTCGAGGCGCAGGCTCAGCGAGGTGTGCTCGGTGAAGAAGAACTCGGGTTCGAGACCGATGTCGAAGGAGGCGCCAAGGCCCTCGGTGCCGACGGCGACGCCGAGCGGCAGGTTCAAGACGAATTGCCGCGCCTGGGTGTCGGCCAGGGCGGGGGCGCTTAGGCCTCCGAGGATGCCGGCCGCGACGAAGAATTTTTGGGAATGACGGATGATTTTTTTCAACATAATCGTTTCTCCTCTTGAATAAGACAGTGACGGCGACAAAACCCGCACACCAGTCGCCGCGACGGTTCCTAAAATCCAGATCCGGATTTTTCGCTACCGACTGAGGTCCGCGCTGTCAACGAGATTTTGATGGCGAGCGACCTCGCGCTGTAGGATCATCCACGATGAAACAAAGGAGCGAACCATGTCCGGAGAAATTCGAGAATATTCCATGTACATCGACGGCGCCTTCGTCGAGGCCGTCTCGGGCGAAAGAGCCAAGTCGATCGGACCCGCGGACCAAGAAACCCTCGCGACCTTCCCCCGCGGCGGAAAGGAAGACGTCGACCTAGCCGTCGCCGCCGCGCGCAAGGCATTCGAGGATTCCGACTGGGGCCACGTGCGCAACAGCGTCGAGCGCGGCCGCCTGCTGCGCGAGATCGGCAAGCGGCTGCGCGACGACCTGGACCGCTTGGCCGAGATCGAGGCCCTCGACACCGGCAAGACCATCACCGAGACCAGCCTGATCGACGTCCACCAGGCTGCCGACACCTTCGAGTACTTTGCGGACCTCGCCACGCAGCTCAACGGCGAGGTCCTGGCCGTGCCCGCCGACGCCCTCGACCTGGCGCTGCGCGAGCCGCTCGGCGTCTGCGGCGCCATCGCCGCCTGGAACTTTCCGCTGATGTTCGCGTCGTGGAAGATCGCTCCCGCCCTGGCCGCCGGCAACACGACGGTCTTCAAGCCCGCCGAGCTGACCTCGATGAGCGCCCTCGAGCTGGCCAAGATCTGCGACGCGGTCGGTCTGCCCGCCGGCGTCGTCAACGTCGTGACCGGCCCCGGCTCGGCCGTCGGCCAGGCCTTGGCCGAGCACCCCGACGTCGCGAAGCTCTCTTTCACCGGCTCCACCGAGGTCGGACGGCGCATCCTGCAGGCGGCGGGCGGCAACCTCAAAAAGACCACCCTCGAGTTGGGCGGAAAATCTCCAAACATCGTCTTCCCCGACGCCGACCTCTCCCGCGCCGTCAGCGGCGCCCTCACCGCCATCTTCTTCAACGCCGGGGAGTGCTGCATCGCGGGCTCGCGCCTCCTCCTCCACGCCGACATCTACGACGCCTTCGTCGAGCAATTGGTCGAGCGCGCCCGCAAGATCAAGGTGGGACATCCCCTGGATTGGGACTCGCGCATGGGACCGCTGGTCACGCCGGCGCACCGGGAGCAGGTGCTCTCCTACGTGCGATGGGCCAAGGAGAACGGGTTGAAGCTGCTCTGCGGCGGCGAGGCGCCGAAGGACCCCGCCCTCGCCCGCGGCAACTATCTCGAGCCGACGATCTTCGCCGCCGACTCCAACGCGGTGAAACTGGCGCAGGAGGAGATCTTCGGGCCGGTCCTGACCGTGCTGAAATTTACGGAGGAGGAAGAGGCCGTCCGCCTCGCCAACGACACGATCTACGGCCTGGCGGGCGCCGTCTGGACCCAGGACATCAAGCGGGCCTTCCGCGTCGCCAAGCGGATCAAGGCGGGCCAGGTCTGGATCAACCAATACATGCTGGTCTCGCCCTTCGCCCCGCACGGGGGCTTCAAGCAGAGCGGCTACGGCAAGGATTTGTCGAAATACTCGCTGGAAGAATACACGCAGGTGAAGAACGTCTACGTGGATCTTTCGGAGGATGAATTCTTGAGTCTGTACGAGTAGGTCACTCCGCCGAGGCCAGCTCGGCCGCGGCGACCTCACGAACCTCGACCTTGGTATGGCCGCGGCGGTGAAAGCCCAGCTTGCGCGCCGCCGCGTAGGAAAGGTCCAAAATGCGCCGCTTGATGAAAGGCCCGCGATCGTTGACCCGCACCACGGCCTTCTGGCCGTTCTCCAGATTGGTCAATTCCAGCAGGGTCCCGAAGGGAAGGTCGCGGGAGGCGCAGGTCATGGCGTGCATGTTGTAGCGCTCGCCGCTGGCGGTGCGGCGGCCGTGGAAGCCGGGGCCGTACCAAGACGCCCATCCGACGGCCATGGGCGCGGATTCGATCTCGAGCTTCAGGTCGGCGGGCACGGGGATCATCAGGTCCCAGGCCTTGAAGTGGGCCTTCACCTCTTTTTTGACCTTGGCGAGGCCCGGCGCGGCGAGCGAGGCCAGGCTCAAGGCGAAAATCAAGCTGAGCGCAACGCGAAACATCTTTTGAAGGGCTAACGATTTTCTCCTCAAGCGTCAACCCGGCCGGGAAAGCCGGCGGGATCATTGACATTTCTCAAGCCGTTCCCTAACGTGTCCCGAGGGACCCCGCTCGCAAGGTCCCGGAAGGAAATGCCATGTCCCGCGCCCAGTCCGCCAAGCCCGCCACCCGATTGATGATCGCCGCCTCCGAAAGCGACGCAAACCTGTTTTGGGCCACCCGGTTTCTCGCCCCGGACCCCGTCGTCTTCATCGAGCACCGCGGCAAGCGCTACCTATTGCTCAACGACCTCGAGGTCGACCGCGGCAAGAAGGAAGCCGAGGTCGACAAGGTGCTCAGCTATTCCGAGGTCGAAAAAAAGCTCACCGGCAAAAACGGCAAGAAACCCATGATGAGCGACGTCATCGCGCAGGTGCTCAAGGATCTGGGCGCCAAGGAGCTCGTCGTGCCGGCGACCTTCCCGCTCTCCTTCGCCCTGCAGCTGAAAAAGCGGAAATTCAAGACCCTGCCCAAGCCGGATCCCTTCTATGAGGAACGGGTGCTCAAGACGGCTCGCGAGAAGGCCGCGATCAAGGACGCCCTAAAGCATACCGGCGAGGCGATCCAGGCCGCCTACCGCGTCCTGCGCGAAGCGAAGATCCGCGGCGACCGCATTTACTACCGCGGCGAGGCCCTGACCAGCGAGCGCCTGCGCGGGACGATCAACCTGCACCTCATGGCGCAGAATTGCCTCGGCAAGCACACCATCGTCGCGGGCGGCAACCAGGCGGTGGACCCGCACTGCGAGGGCTACGGGCCCCTCAAGCCGCACCAGACCATCGTGATGGACGTCTTCCCCCGCTCGATGGACAGTCAGTACTTCGCCGACATGACGCGCACGGTGGTGAAGGGAAAGGCGAACGAGAAGATCCGCCGGATGTGGCACACGGTGAAGGAGGCCCAGGAAGGCGGCATCCGGCGCATCCGAGCGGGCGTCGACGGGCGCGACGTCCACCAGTGGATCCAGGATTACTTCGAGGCGCGGGGCTACAAGACGGGACGGGTGAAGGGCCGAATGCAGGGCTTCTTCCACGGCACCGGGCACGGCCTGGGACTGGACATCCACGAGGCGCCGCGGGTATCGAAGGTGTCGGAGATTTTAAAGGCCGGAACCGTGGTGACGGTCGAGCCGGGCCTTTATTACCGCGGCATCGGCGGGGTGCGGATCGAGGACGTCGTCTACGTCAAGACAGGCGGTTGCGAAGTGCTGTCGCATTGCCCGAAGATATTGGAGATCCCGTAGGGGCCGTCGCCCCCTACAGATCCTTGAGGATCTCTTCCTTCTTCTTGTCGTAATCCTTCTCGGTGATCAGCCCCTTGTCCTTCAGGGCCTTCAGCTCGGTCAGGCGGGCCTGGGCGTCGCTTTGGTCCTTCGCGGAGGGAGCCGGACGCGCCGGCGCCGGAGCGGCGGTCGTGGAAGAAGTCGTCGAAAGCGTCGTCGCCCCTGCCGCCGAAGAGGCTTCCGGCGACTTAGCCACCTTCTTGCCCTTCTTCGCCAGCTCGGCCTCCTCGCGCAGCCGCTCGTCCTCGTCGTCGAGGGCATCGGCGATCTGCGGCCAGTTGGCCTTGAGGTCGATGATCAGCGTGTCCGTCGTGTCGAGAGCGAACTTCTGCCCCTGCTGCGGCTCGATGCGCACGCCCACGCCCTTGGCCTCGTCGATGAGGCGCTGACCGGTCGTCTTGGCCTGGTAGTCGCCCTGCAACTTCGCCTCGACCTTCAAAAAGTCCATGTGCAGCTCGTCGCCGACGATCCACAGGCGCACGCTGGTGAGCTTGTCGTTGCGGATGATGAAATACGGCCGCTTCTGCACCACCGACCATATCACCGCCTGCTCCGGCGTCGCCTTGGCGAAGGCCTCGATCAGGTAGGGCGCGAACTTGTCGATGTACTCCAGCTCGAAGATGTCGCGGTTCTTGGACTCTTTCAAGAGGATCAGCTTCTTGCTGTACTTGAGGCTGCGCAGGATGGCCCGGATCTGCTCGTCGGTGAAGGTGTGGGGGTGGTTGAGCTGGACCTCCGGCCCCTTGGGCTTGAATTTTTCCAGCTTCACGAAATTGGCCTGATTGTTGGGCTGCTGGTAGACCGTGGCGCCCCGGGCGGCCAGGGCCGGGACGGACAACAACACCAGGGAAAAAATCTGCAAGAGTCGCTTCATGGATACTCCGACGCGGGAGAGGCGGTTTTGGTTTCGCGTTGGGCTCTAATATAAAGGTTGGGGGAGGTCAACATTCTCAAAATTTTGTTGCCTAAGCCCCCGGCTTTCCACAAGATAGGCCCCTATGCAACGCAGGTTTTGGCTGGTCCTGCCCCTCGCCTTTCTCCTGGTGACGGCGGCGGGCCTCTATCTCACGCCCCATCCGGCGGGGCTCGGCACGCATCGCGCGCTGGGCCTGCCCAAGTGCCTCTTCCTCGAATGGACCGGCCTCCCCTGCCCCGGCTGCGGCCTGACCACCAGCTTCACGCACCTGCTGCACGGCCAATGGCGCGAGGCCTTCGCGGCCCATACCCTGGGCCCCCTGCTGTTTTTGGCCTTCGGGGTCGCGGCGGCCCTTTCCCTGGCCGAGTACTTTCATCGCCGGACCCCGCTCGGCGGCTTCTTGCGCGGGGCCAAGATGCATTGGGCCTATGCCGGACTGACCGTTTTTTTGGGCGCCTGGGCCCTGCGCCTGGCCTCGATTTGGCAACACCATTCTTGAACGACGAAGCGAAAGGACGAACGCTATGACGCCTCCTCCCACCCCGACCTCCACCGCCACCCCCGCGCCGGCCCCCGCCGGCGCCCCGAAGAACAACACCAAGGCCATCATGGCCCTGGTCTTGGGCATCCTCAGCCTGCTCTGCTGCGGCTTTTTCGCCGGCATCCCGGCCATCATCGTCGGGCGCTCCGAGGTCAAGGCCATCGACGAGGGGCGCGGCGATCCCGCCAACCGCAACCTTGCGCAGATCGGCTGGATCCTCGGCCTGGTGGGGACCGTCCTCAGCGCCATCGGCGCGCTGGTCTACATCGGCATCTTCGCCTTCGCCATCATGCAGGGCAAGGCGATGAACCCCAGCACTTTCTAATTTCGGAACTATTATGGGCCTCAAGATCGTCGCGGGTTCGGCCAAGGGCCGCAAGCTGCGCGGTCCCAAATCGAAGGGCATCCGCCCGGCGGCGGCCCGCGTCCGTGAATCGCTCTTTCAGATCCTCGGGGACCTGTCCGGCAAGCGCGTCCTGGACCTCTTCGCCGGCACCGGGAGCATGGGCCTGGAGGCCCTCTCCCGGGGCGCGGATTCGGTCGTCTTCGTCGACCCCAACCAGGCCGCCGTCTCGCTGCTCTTCCACAACCTGGGGCTCACCGGCTTTCAAGACCGGGCCCACGTGATCAAGAAGAAGGCGGCCGCCGCGATCGAGTTCCTGCACAAGAAGGGCTACCGTTACGATTTGATCTTTCTGGATCCCCCTTACGACCGGGGCTTCGTCGACGCCACCCTCAAGAAGCTCAAGGCCTGCCCATTGCTCGCCCCGGGCGGCCTCCTGCTCTGCGAGCACTCTCCCCGCGAAAGCCCCGCTTTTTTGAGTGGACTCGAGGTGGCGGATTTACGTAAGTACGGCCAAACGACGGTCACCTTCCTCAAGGAAACCCCATGCGCAGCAAAGTCGCCATCTACCCCGGCTCCTTCGACCCGCCCACCTTCGGGCACATGAACATCGTCGAACGCGGTTTAGGTATTTTCGAAAAGATCATCATCGCCGTCGCCCACAACACCTCGAAGCGCTCGCTGTTCCGGCCGGAAGAACGCGTCGCCCTGCTGAAGAAGCTCTTCAAGGGCCGTAAGGACGTCGAGATCGACACCTTCGAGGGCCTGCTGGTCGAGTACGCCCGGCGGAAAAAAACCAACGCCATCCTCCGCGGCTTGCGCACGGTGGCGGATTATGAATACGAATTGCAAATGTCCTTCGCCAACAAAAACCTCGACCCGAAGCTCGAGACCATCTTCATGATGACCGAGAGCCGCTTTTCCCACATCAGCTCGACAATCATCAAGGAAATCGCTTACTTCGGAGGCTCGGTGAAGGGCCTGGTGCATCCCTTGGTCGCCAAGACCATCCAAGCGAAACTCAAGGAAAGAGCCTAAGACATGGTGAAACTCGCCCAACGCATCCAAAAGGTGAAACCCTCCCCCACCCTGGCCATCGACACCAAGGCCAAGGCAATGAAGGCGGAGGGCATCGACGTGGTCGGCTTCGGCGCCGGCGAGCCCGACTTCGACACGCCCGAGCATATCAAGCAGGCCGCCATCGCGGCCCTGAAGGCGGGCAAGACCAAGTACACGCCGGTGGGCGGCGTCAACGAGTTGAAGGACGCGATTATCGCGAAGCTGAAACGCGACAATAACCTAAGCTACACCCGCGACGAGGTCCTGGTCAGCTGCGGCGGCAAGCATTCCCTCTACAACATCGCGCAGGTCCTCCTCGAGGCCGGCGACGAGGCGATCATCCCCGCCCCCTATTGGGTGAGCTATCCCGACCAGGTGCTCCTAAACGACGCGACCCCCGTCATTGTCGAGACGAAAGAGGCCAACGGCTTCAAAATCACGCCGCAAGAGTTGGAGAAGGCGATCACCCCCAAGACCAAGGCCTTCGTCCTGAACAGCCCCTCCAACCCGACGGGCTCGGCCTACAGCCGAAAAGAGCTCGAGGCGATCGCCGAGGTGCTGGTCGCCAAGAACGTCCTCTGCATCTCCGACGAGATCTACGAAAAGATCGTCTACGAGGGCTTCGAATTCGTCTCCATCGCCTCGCTGAACGACAAGATCAAGGCCCTGACCGTCACGGTCAACGGCGCCAGCAAGGTCTACTCGATGACCGGCTGGCGGATGGGCTACGCGGCGGGGCCCAAAGAGATCCTCGCGGCCATGACCAAGCTGCAGGGCCAGGTCACGACCAACATCAACAGCATGACCCAGTGGGCCTGCGTCGCGGCCCTCAACGAGTCCCAGGATTTCTTGAAGGAGTGGGTGGCCGAATTCCAGCGCCGCCGCGACTACATCGTGAAGCGCTTCAACGCCATGCCGGGAATCCGCTGCTACAACCCGCAGGGCGCCTTCTACGTCTTCCCCAACATCTCCACCTATCTCGGCAAGAGCGCGGGCGGCCGCAAAATCGAAACCGACTCGGCCTTCTGCGAATACCTGCTCGAGAAGCACCTGGTGGCCTGCGTCGCGGGCTCGGGCTTCGGCGCGCCGGGCTACATGCGGCTCTCCTACGCGACCAGCATGGAGAACATCCAAAAGGGCCTCGACCGCATCGAGAAGGCCTTGGGCGATTTTCAGCCTTAAAAAGTCGGGATGCTCGGAAAATCGGTCGGCAAATTGACCCTGGGATCGGAGGTGGTAATAAGGTCCAGGAACGGCACCGAACTTACGTCGATCCCCTCGTCAACGCAGGTACCCTGATCAACCCCGATCGCGGTCGAAAGCTGGGCGCATTCCGCTGTAAAATCGTCGATCGGCGGCGGAGGAGCAAAGGCCATACCCGGCTCAACCAGCGAATCCAAAAAGGTGCCGCTCCAAAAGTTCCGATCCGTGCGGTAGCGAGCGATATAACGAAACGTCGAATCGAACTCGGGATCGGAGTATACCTCTTGTTTAACGCTTTGACGCAGGGTTTTGGCCAACTGAGCCTCGCTAGTGGCCCCTGGCAAGGCCTGTTGCTCGATCTTGACCGTGCTTATGGTCGCATCGGGGAAAGAGACCATCGGCGCAAAAGCCACACTCAAGAAATATTCGGTACTTTTATCGAGGGGCTTTGCAAAATCCCTGTGGTTGTAATCGGCCCCAAAATGAGTCACCAAGAAGGGAGGGTCCCCTCCGCTGGGCGGGTCTTCAAGACGTACCCGATAAGTGCCTACGCCCGGATTTTTTTCATTTTCGGGCGTGCCGGGATCGTCTTCTATCGACAGCTGTTCAAAGAAGCCCGCCATCAGACGGATAAATTCGCCGTCTCCGTTACGGTCCGCCCAAATTCTAAAACAAACCGGCCTGAGGTCTGCTATCGGCGCCTGGCTAGGACACACCGAATCGCATCCGGTAGGGCAAGTGCATCCCGTACACCCGAGAGTGGTTCCCGTGCCGAAGAAATCGTAATCGGAAAAATCGATTTTCACCCCGTTGCCCAGGAAAATGCCGCCAATTGGGCCGGGCACCTCGTAGAACACAGTCACCGGGTTAAACGGTATTTCTAAGACGCTCAGGTCGGAAAGAATGGCGGCGACGGCATCGTCGACACCTTGATTAAAGGTGAATCCGAAAGTAATGGCCTCGAAAAACTCTCCTCCGATCGGCAAAACCTCGTTTTTAATATAATCAAGGCCGGTAGCGCTTCCGGAAAATTTCAGACTGCCGCCGGCCACCGCCAGTTCGTCGGTCTCGACGCCGATATCATCCGGAAATTGCAGAGAGGCCGGAAGTTCGGCCAAAGGGGCCGGAGCCGTCGCGGGGCTGGGCAAACCGACGCAGCCGCATAATATCGCCAATACGGCCCAAAATAATAGTATATGGAATGTATTCCGGAACTTGTTTTTCACAACTTAAGGTTCCACACAACAAACGCCGTTGCAAAAGTTAGCTTTGGACACAAAGTCGGACGCGATCAGGGCGTTGCATGCCAATTGGCCGGAAGCGTCGCAGGCGATGCCGATTCCCGATCCGGGCAATGCCTCGGCACAGCCCTCTATCAGCTCAGGGGGAAACACCATGCAAATCTCCGCATACCAAGTGGGGATCACGAAACCCAATCCGCCCAGGCAAGATTCGGGGAATCCATCCCCGTCGAGGTCCAGCGTTTCGCCGGCCAAATTAATGGCGGGAATCGGCGGCGGCAAGGGGACGCAACACCCGTTTTCACAAGTGTGGTTGAAAGTCTCGCAGCCCCCCGAGAGGCCGTTTGCCGAATTGATAGCCTCCGCCTGATTGCAGGATAGCCGGGTTATATCAAAGGGACATTCCCGACAACATCCCACCTCGCTGCAGCCCAGTTCCATCGGGCAATCCGAATTGGCTTCGCATGAAAAAATCCCCGGCGCGCAAATACTGACGCACGCGTCTCCAATTCCGTCCCCATCGCCGTCGCTTTGGTCCGGGTTGGAAGTGACGGGGCAATTATCGCAGAGGTCTCCCACCATATCCCCATCGGTTTCGCTTTGTTCGGGATTTGGATACAGCGGACAATTATCGATCTCGTCGTCGATCAGGTCGGCATCTTGGTCGAAGAAACATACCGAAGAATCCAGGGAACTCACGCAACGCAGGTTGTAATACTTGGAGAGGGAATACAGGCTTTTAAGCGGAATATCGACTTCTTTGGTGACCGGACTTTCGCCCGAGAACGCCGCGGCGACGCTCTCAATCAAAAGATTCTCGATCCCCACCAAGCCTTGGGCTTGCAGCGAAGCCTGAGCCCCTGTCAAGTCGGAGACGCAGGATGGAAAAAGCAATCGCAGGTTTACGGCGAAGCTTCCGTTCAGCATCTTGTCCTTATTGTTAAGGAAACGGCTGAAAGATACGGTTCCGTCGAATTCGTAGAGGCAATCCTTTCCTTCCGTCGCAACACACTTTCCGCCCACCGAGACGGCCCCTCGGGGCGGACGCTGAACTGAGTTTTGCATGATAGGGTCGCACTTTAAATTTTGGATCCTCAGCGCCTTGACGGCGGGCGATTTGACGCTGTTTTCGACGTCTCCGGAATCGGCCAAACCAAGGGTCAGCAAAATGGAGGTTGCGGTTATGGATGCCACGGCGACGCTATTGCTTTGGCTCAACGCGGCACCGGAGGTTTTTGCCTCGTTTACGGTAGGTAAAGCCGAACCGCCGCAAGAAGCGACCGAACACAGAACTATCGAAAGTATTAAGTATTTGGCTGAGAATTTACCCACGAACCCCTCGTTACCTAAAAATTATAGGCCAAGAGATTGATCAAAACAATTTAATTTTCGTTCATGAAAAGAAAAGGGAGGCCGCGAAGGCCTCCCTTGATTACCCTATGACATTCTCTCCTTGGCACGACCGTCACGGCCCGGTGGGACAACCAGGGCTGTTGATGCCGTAGTAACCGTTACCTCTCGTGGTGTCGGGGCCGCCGGTCACCCCCGTTGTTGTCGAACAACCATCGGCCCTCGTGCAGCAATTCTGGCCGCCACAGAAACCGCCTGCATAGGCCTGCCAAACCGAGGGAGGCACTTCAAGACAACCTATGCCCGCTTGGCAACCTGCGGTAAAAGGGTTGGCGTCTTGATTTTTCCCCATCGTGCAGACCGGCTTACTCGAATAAAAATGCGGGCAGGTAGAGGGATCTTCCTCGCAATTAGGAAAGTTGGGAAGCACGGGAAGATCCAGGAGTCCTTCCAAGGCGGCTATTCCGACTAGATGAACCAGGAATGAATCGACGTTTTCGGTCAGTTGATAGGCACTGCGACCCACTACGGCCACGTTGTCTTCCAGCCCCTGGTCCACAATAAAATTCTCCGCGGCGACAAAGGCCTCGGCCAGGGTATTATATACTTGGCCTCCGAATACGCTTCCGCGCTTAATCTTCGGGCCGGTTGTTCCGCTTTGAACGCCGCACATCTCGGTAACGCATTCTTTGTAGCTCATGTCCTGAATAGGCAGCCATTTACACTCGCATTTACACCTCGCGATTTGGTCGTCTCCAGCACGGTCGAAGCATTGGAGACATCCGTTGGATGGGTCATTCTCAAGGCGATAACAGCTTTTGTAATCGCCCGGAGGAACCTCTGTCTGCGCACTCGCTACCGGCGCATAAATAGCGCTTAGTAGGAACGCTATGAGTATAGCTAGAATATGAGACTTATTTTTCCCCATAACACTACCCCTCTTTCGATTTTGAAGATCTCATTATCATCTAAAGTAAGGGTCCCCATTTTCCGGATGTAATTCCCAAAGACGGAAAATGCGTGAGACTTACCAAAAATAAATAATGTACGTAATTTTGTTCTGATTTAAATTCCAAGTCAATAGTTGCCTCCGTGAAAATCCAGGGGACTCGTAAAATTTTTTCAAAACCGTGGATGTTTAACCCGTAAGAGGCAAAGCTCGTTTAAGACGCGAGAAAAACCCGCCTTTTGCCGCACCTCTCTCCTTTTCCAAGTCCTCGAAGAGCTTTTTCTGAAAACGCTGATTCAAGTAGCGCGAGCGATACTCCTCGGGCAGCGAGGCGGCGATCCCCTCGAGGACCTGGATCCCCTTTCCAAAAAGCTCGAGGGCCTCGGCGCGCGCCTTCTTGGCGGAAAGATGCCGGCCCCAGGCGTGGTAGAGCTCCCAGAGCAGCTCCCGGTAATTATTTTTTTTGCATTCCTGTTCCAGCTCGAGGAAGACGGGGACCGGATCGCCGACCGCCGAAGCCTTGGCCCGCAGCAGGCGCAGCCGTATCTCAAACTCATGGTCCTGAGTCTGGACCTCGAGCTCGCCGAGGCACTTCCGGCAGGCCTCCCACTTCCCTTGATCGTAGAGCAGATCCGCCAAGCCGTATCTCGCCAGCGCCTTCAGCTCCTCGTTGCCGATTCCGGCCGCCTCGGCGTCGGCCTGCCGGAAGAAATTCTCGGCCGCCTCGAAGCCGCCGAAGCCGCGCTCCCAATAGGCGAGCATCAACGCGAACCAGCCGGCGAGCAGCGGCTCGGAAATTTCCTCGGAGACCTTGCGCCCCTCCCGGAAGCAGCCCAGGGCGTACTCGCCCATGCCCAGCGTCAGGTACACGCTGCCTTGGCGCAGCAGGTTGTGCGCGATGTCCTTGCGGGTGCCGAACTTGCGCTGGTACTGGTCCATCTTCTGCAGGATGGAGAGGGCCTCGATGTAGCGGTTTTCCTTGAGCAAGGCGGTCAGCAGGTTGCCCATGACGGAATACAGCGCGTGCATGGCGCCGGACTGCTCGGCCAGGACCATGGCCTTCTTCAGGCAGGAGATCGTTTCCTGGTAGCGGGAGCCCTTCAGGCAGGCGAAGCCCATGCCGTTCAAGAGGGTGAGCTGGTCCGAGATGTTGTAGGACTCGGAGCGCTCCAGGCGGCGGCGGAAGAACTGGACGGCCTCCTCGTGCCGCCCGGCCAGCGACAGGGAGAGGCCGAGATTGTTGTTCTTGACTTGGAACCTTTCCGCCTCGGAGAGCTCCGCCTCCCGCGCGAAGGTCTTTTCGAAGCGCGCCACGGCCTCCGCCACCTTCCCCTCGTGGAGGTCGACGTTGCCCAAGGCGTTTTCCAGGATGGTCCGGTGCAGGGGGTCGCCGTCCGGAAGCAGTCTCACCGCCTCCTCGTAGTGCTCGCGCGCCTGGGCGAATTTCCGCGTCTTGAAGTACAGCCAGCCGGCAAGCTCCTCGCTCTCCCAGGATGGATACTGCGCCAATTTTTCCCGCAATCTCTCCGCCTCGGGGTAGCTGCCCGAGAGGATCAGGAGGCGGAAGGCCTTCAAGGTCAAGGCCTGCCACTCCGGTGAACCCTCCGCCGTCAGCTCGGCGGCCTTCCGCAGGCACTCGCAAGCCGAGGCGACCTTCCCTTCCCGCTCCAAGTCCTCGCCGGCTTGGCGGTAATAACGGATCGCCTCGGGATTTTCCCCCGCCTTCGCGTAGTGATAGGCAAGCTCCTTCACCGGCGTCGCCGCGGACTGGGCGAGGCCGCGCACGATCTTGCCGTGCAGCTCGCGCCTCCGCTCGGCCGGGAGCTCACCGATCAGGTCGAGGGCCAAGGCCTGGCTGGAGACGCGGTAGACCGGATCTCCGTAGGGATTCCCGCTCAGCAGGCCCAGCTTCATGCAATTTTCCGCCACGTCGACGAAGGCGGCGGAATCCATGCCGAGGATGTTCAAAATCTCCGCTTCGCCCGCGGGCCTAAACAGGAGGGCCAGCGTCATCAGCAGCTCCTCTTCCGCGGGCTTGAGCTGCTTGAGCTTTTCCTCGTAGAGCTGGTGGATCTTGTCGGGACGGAGCAGGTTCTCCAGGGGCTCCCCGCGGAAGAAGTGCGGGGCGAGAAAACGCAGACCCTCCACCATCAGCAAGGGGAGGCCGCCGGAATACTGGTGCAGGACCTCGGCCAAGTTTTCGGTCGGGGTCCGCTCGCCCAAGACCAGCTTGAGATAGGTGGAGATCCCCTTCGCGCTCAGGTGGGGCAACCGGACGCCGTCCTCGATCGCCTCCTCGGTCGCGACGAGCAGGAACAGGGGCGCCGGCTGGCCGGAGGCGCGCAGCTTGCGGGAATGCGCCGCCAGCTCGAGCACCAGGCTGCGCAGGTCTTGGTCGGCCTTGTGAAAATCGTCGATCAGCAGGCAGAGGGGCCCGCGCTTCGAGGCCTCCAGGAGGAAGTCCATCCGGCGCCGGGTCTGCCAATTCTGGTCCAGCGCGTCGCCGGTGAAGGGCGGCATGTCCAGCCACTTCTCCAGTTTCGGCCAGGAGGGGACGTTCCAGTCGCATTCCACCTGCAAGAAACGGATCTCTTTCAGTTGGACGACGTGGCGGATTTCCTCCAACACCCGGCTCTTGCCCAGGCCCGCCTCTCCGGTGATGAAATACACCGAGGAGAAATCCGAGGGCTCCGCGGAAAACAAGGCCTTTTCCAGGCGCTCTTGGATCGGCCGAAGCACCTCCTCGCGGCGCTCGACGATGGGGCCCTCGATGGGGATCTGCGCGTTGAGCTCCTCCTCCTCGTGGCGATACCGGCCGCCGGTCGCGAGGTTCAGGAAGTTCAGCACGACCCGGCTGTTGGAAAAACGGTCGGAGGGATTCTTGGCCAGGAGCTTTTCCGTAATCTCGCGGAGGTAGGCCGGGACCTCGCGCCCCTTCCAGAGGCTCGGGGACAGGCTGCCGGAGCGGTGCCACTCCATGACGTCTTCCGGGTCGTTCGCTCGGAAGGGCAGACGCGCGGTGAGGCAGAGCAGGCAAAGCATGCCCAGCGAATACAAGTCCACCCGGTGGTCGAGTTTGGCGCTGCGGGCCAGGACCTCGGGCGCGATGAAGGCCAGGGTGCCGCCGAACTGCTGGGGCAGCGCCTTCAGCCGCACCGCCACGCCGAAGTCGACGAGCTTCACGTTGGGATGTCCGGCCAAGTCCTCCACCAGGACATTTTCGGGCTTGATGTCGAAATGAATGATGCCCTGGGAATGGATGCACTCCAGCGCGGAGAGGATCTGGACCAGGATCTCTTCGAAATAGGCGACGGGCTTGTCCGCGATGGCCTCGAGCAGGGGCTTACCCGGGCAAAACTCGGTGCTGAGGAAATACTGCTCGTTTTCGGGAGAAAAACCGAAGTCGAAGACCCGGGCGAGGTGGACCTGCTTCAGCTCGGCCAAGATCTCGAATTCCCGTTTGAAGACGTCGATGTTGTTTTGATCGCAATGCTTGAGGTGGAGGAACTTGACCGCGACCTTCTCCCCCCGACGGGGATCGTCGGCCAGCCAAACCTCGCCGAAGCCGCCTTCGCCCAGCTTTTTGAGGAACTCGAATTTCCCTGCTTCGGTATTTCCTTGCCCGAAAGCACCCACAAAAAAACCCCTACCCTCCTCCTTCCCAAACAAATCCATGATAACCCACGGGCGGGGCGAATTGCACCATCATTTCTTTGCCATGATCTCCTGGACAGCGCGGGCCTAAGGTCCCTATCATGGGGACTCACAGACAAGGGGTGCCGGGTCGTGGGGGGCCTTTTCAAAAACAGCAAGATTTCCTTCTTGCTTTTCAAGTTCTTCCTGGAATTCGCCTTTTCCGCCGGATTCTTCGCCGCGACCTCCCTATTCATCACGCGGGTGGGTACCTTTTCCCTGTTCTACATCTATTTTGCCTCCTCCATCATCGCGCTCGGCCTCTCCTATTTCTTTTCGAAGATCATCGACCGATACTCGCGAAAGGTCATCTTTTACGGCTCTTTCTTCACCTTGGGCGGCCTGGTCCTGATCGGCTGGGCCCTGATCCAGCTCTTCCCGGAGTGGAAGGCCCTCTATTTCGCGGTGCGCATCTATTCCTACGCCGTCCTGGTCCTGACCGGGCTGGAATTTTGGGTCCTCGCCAGCCTCACCTTCACCCACGCCGACTCGAAGAAGGTCAATTCGCAGCTGGTGGTGGCCACCATCCTGGGCGAGATGGCCGGCGGCCTCTTCACCGGCTTCGCCTCCCAATGGCTGGGCACCGAGTCGCTGTTGCTGCTGTGGGGCGCCTCGCTCTGCATCATTCCTTTCCTATTCGTCCGCTTTTCTTTCCCGCGGCCAGAGACCTCCGGATTTTCGACCGGAATCGTGTGGGGGGAGGTCCAGGCCCCCGGGACCGGCTTCCGCTCGCGGTCCTTCTTCTCCAACCGCCTGATCCAGCTGATCTTCGTCTTCTGGATCGGCTACTCCTTCATCTGCTACGGCTCCGATTACGTCTTCAACTCCTTCGCCGCCGAGCGGATCCAAGGGGAGGACGAACTTACCGCCTTCTTCGGCAAGGTCTCGGCGGCCGCCAGCCTGATCGTGCTTTGCTATCACCTGCTGATCGCTCCGAAAATCACCGAGCGGCTGGGCCCGGCGCAAAATTTCATCCTCTTCGCCGCCTTGATGATCCTGCCGTGGATCCTTTTCATCATTCACCCCTCCCTGGTGACCATCGCGATCGTGGACGGCATCGTCTTCTATTTTTCCGATCACTTCGCGACCGGGATCCACTCCTCCATCCTCACCGTATTTCCGGAGCGGGTGAAGGGCCGGCTTCGCGTCCTGACCGAGGGCTTCGGCCGGCCGCTGGGCACCGTCCTGCTCTTCGCCGTCGCGGCGCTCTTCGCCTTCCAAGTCCGCATCGAACAGATGCAGTATTGGATGCTGGCCGCCGCGGCGCTGTTCTTCCTGTTTCCGCTGCTGTTCCGCAAGCCCTACGGGCGGCACCTGCTCAACTGCCTCCATTCCCGCGATCCCAGCCTGGTACTGAACTCGGTGCAGGCCCTCTGCGAGAGCCCGCAAACCGAGGCGATCGCGCCCTTGGCCTCGATTCTCCACGACTCCAAAAGCACCGAGCTGCGCCGCTCCGCGGTGACGGCGCTGGAACACATCCGCAACCCCGAGGCGATGAAGACGATCCTGCCCATCCTCGCCGACCCCAAAAACTCCCTGCACTCCGCCGCCATCGACGGACTGCGGAATTCTCCGGAGTTCCAGGGCATCTACACCTTGATCGGCCTCCTGAAGAACGATCAGGAAAAGGACCCGGTCCTGATAGCCAAGTCCTTCCGCGTGCTGAGGGATCTCTTGGGCAAGGAGGTGATCGTCTTCTTCCTGGGCTATCTCTACGATCCGAACCCCCAGGTGCAGGCGGCGGCGCTCAAGGCCCTCGCCGGATTCCGCGACCGGCGCTTGATCCCGATCTTCCTTCCCTTCTTGGAACACGCCGATCCCCGGGTGCGCGGGGCGGCCTGCGTCGCGCTCCACCCCTTCGCCCGGACCCGGGAAGGGGTGCGGGACAAGGCCCTGGCCGAAATCGAGCGGCTGGCCAGCTCCCGCGAGACCGCCGAGCGCCTGGCCGGCCTCGAGGCCATCGGCGCCACGCGGCTCTACGCCTACGAAAATCTTTTGGAGAACGCGCTGCGCGACCCCGACAAGACCCTGATCTGGGAGGCGGCCTCGGCCCTGGCGCAGTTGAAAGACCTGGATTTCCTGCAGCCCTATCTCCTGCTCTTGCTCGACGAGGACGAGGGCTTAGCCGTGGCCGCCGGGAAGCGGGTGGCGGAATTTCCCCGCTGGAGCCGCCGGAAGTTGTTCGATAAAATCGAGGAGCTTCAAGACGCGCAACGCGCTAAGATCCAGATACGACTGCGGAAGACCCATCAGGATTTCTCGCACGACTGGTGAAAGGGCGATTTCGCTTGCTGCCTCGACTCCCGCTTCGGGCCCTCGTCTCGACTCTCCGCCGCTCGCTAGGCCGGGGCGGGCTTTTGCTTTTCCTGGCGCTGCCCCCCCTGCCCTTGCCGGCGCAGGAAAGGGGGCCCGCGAGCGCCGACACCCAACCGACCGGGCCGCCGCTGCTCCCCGACCCAGGATTCATCGAGGACCTGCCAAAGCCGGCCAAAAAATGGTCGGCGCGCCTGCGCTCGGATTTCTATTCCAAGTACGTCTGGAACGGGGTGCTCTACAGCGAGGGGCCGGTATGGCAGCCCTCGGCGACGCTGGAAATTTACGACGTGGGAATGACCGTCTGGGCCAATTTCGTCCTGGGCGACGAGCCGAACCGGGGCGAGTTCAACGAGGTGGACCTGACGCTCTACTATCAAAGGGACCTCGGAAAATGGAGCCTGCAGGCCTCCCTCATCTCCTGTCTCTATCTCAACGACGACCCGGCCTCGCGGAACCGCGGGCCGAACTCGCTGCAAGGCTACTTTCAGGTCAGCCGCGCGCTGGGCCCCGTCAAGTTGTTCACCGATCTGAGCGTCGGCTTCCTGGAGCCCTCCGGGACGATCCTCTGGGACTTCGGCGTGTCCTACCGGCGCCAGCTCCCGCTGAAATTCCGCATGGAGACCTCGCTGCTCTTCGCCGTCGGCGACGCCCGCTTCAACAAGGCCTACTTTGCGGACGTCGGGACCCAGGCCAACCTGCTGGTCTATTCGCTCGCCTTCCCCTGGGCGCCGCTCAAGGGCTTCAGCTTCATCCCCAGCCTGAGCTTCTCCAACCTCCTGGCGCCCTCGCTGCGACGCGCCTCGCCCGAGCCCACGGTGCTGTGGGGCGGACTTTCCGTCGTCTACGATATTTGAGGAATTTAGATGATCGCGTGCCGGATCTTCGCCGAGACCCATTCGCTGAGACCCACCAGGGAGAAGATCGCCAGCAGGATCAGGCTCACCTGGGACCATGCCAGGTTGTTCATCGAGGCCTCCAGCTGCAGGCCGATACCGCCTGCCCCGACCAGGCCCAGGACCGCCGACTCGCGAATGTTGATGTCCCAGCGAAACACGGAGATCCCGGCGAAGGAAGGGAGGATCTGCGGCACCACCGCGTAAGTCAGGATCTGCCCGTTGCCCGCGCCGGTGGCGACGATGGCCTCCATCTGGCGGGGATCGACCTCCTCGATCGACTCGTAGATCAGCTTGGCGACGAAGCCCACCGAGCGCAGCGCGATCGCCAAAATGCCGGCGAGCAGGCCAGGGCCGAGGATCGACACGAGGAGCAGGGCCCAGATGACGGAATTGATCGAGCGGGACGCGACGATGAGGAACATGGCGATGGGCCGCAAGACCCACAGGCTGGGCGTCACGTTGCGCGCCGCGAGGTAGGAGACCGGGATCGCCAGCAACACGCCCAGGGCCGTGCCCAGGGTCGCGATGTTGATCGTGTCCCAGAGCGGCTTCAGCAGGGTCGGAAAATAATCCCATTTCGGCGGGAACATCCGGCCGCCGATCTCGGCGATCTGGCGCGGCGAATCCTTGACGAACTCCCAGATGGTATTCTCGTTCATCGCCTTCCAGCAATAGACGGCGACGGCGACCAAGAGCAGCCAAGAAAACCAGGCCAGCAGCGATTGGGCGGAGGTCCGCCTTTTCCAGACCGGCGGCTTCATTGCGCCCTCTTCCGGACGAAGGCCGAGGCGTACTCCAAGACGATCACGATCGCGATGATCAGCAGGAGGATCCCCGCCGCCACGTCGAACTCGTAGCGCTCGATGGCGGTGTTCAAGGTGGCCCCGATCCCGCCAGCGCCGACGATGCCGACCACGGCGGACTCGCGGAAGTTGATGTCGAGCCGGTACATGCAAAGGCCGACGAAGCGCGGCATGATCTGGGGCTGCACGCCGTAGTTGAAGGTCTGGCCCCAGGAGGCCCCCGTCGCCCGGATCGCCTCGACCTGGGCCGGGTCGATGTCCTCGATGGCCTCGGCGATGAGCTTGCCTAGGAAGCCGATGGTGGCGACGACGATGGTCAGAAAGCCCGCGAAGGGCCCGAAGCCGAACATGGCGACGAAGAGAATCGCGATGATCACTTCCTGAAAGCTGCGCGAAAAGGCGATGACCGTCCGGCAGAAATAGTAAACGAGCGGGTGGGAGATGTTTTTCGCGGCGCCCAGCCCGAAGGGAACCGAGATCAAAATTCCCGCCACGCTGGCGACGACGGTCATGGTCAGGCTTTCCTTCATCCCGATGACGATCTCGTCCCATCGCGAGCGGATGTCGGGATGGAAAAACCCCGAAAGAAAGGCCCAGCCGCGCTCCAGGCCCACGGTCATGCGGCCCCAGTCGAACTCGATGTCGCGGACGGCCAAGGCCAAGTAAACCGCGATCAAGACGTAGAGGCCGTAGCGCTTGACCGGGCTGGGGATCAGCTTGGGCTTGGTCCAGGTTGTCGGGTAAGTCGCCTCGCTCATGAAGCCTCGAGAACTTTTTCCACCTTCAGGGTCTCTTGTTCCCCGGCGCCTTCCTCGTCCTCGGAGCGCTCGGTCTTGGCCCAATCCTCCTCGCCGTAGATCCTGGTGAGCACCTCCGGCGTCAGGCCTTGGGCCGGGCCGTCGTAGACGATCCTCCCGGCCTTGAGCCCGACGATCCGCGGCAGATAAGCCTGGGCCAGCGGGACGTCGTGGATGTTGACGATGGCGGAGAGGCCGCGCTCGGCGCAGAGCTCGCAGATCAGGCGCATGATTTGGCGCGAGGTCTTGGGGTCAAGGCTCGCCGTGGGCTCGTCGACCAAAAGCAGATCGGGATTTTGCAGCAGGGCGCGGGCGATGCCGACGCGCTGGCGTTGCCCGCCGCTCAGGGCGTCGGCGCGCTTGTTGGGAAAGGCGCCCAGCCCGACGCGGTCGAGGATCTTGAAGGCCTCGGCGACGCTCTGGCCGGGAAAGCGGCGAAAGAAGCTCTTCCAGAAACCCACGTAGCCCAGGCGTCCCGAAAGGACGTTCTCCATCACGGTCAACCGCTCCATCAGGGCGTGCTCTTGAAAGATCATCCCGATGCGGCGCCGGGCCTCGCGCAGCCGGCGCTTGCCGAAGCGGGTGAGGTCCTCGCCGTTGAGCCGGATGCTGCCGGAGCTGGGCTCGACCAGGCGATTGACGCAGCGGATGAGCGTGGACTTGCCCGCCCCCGAGGGGCCGATCAGTCCCACCAGCTGGCCCGCGGGCACCGACAGGCTGACGTCGGTCAGGGCGAGATCGCCGGTCGGGTATTTTTTGGAGAGCTTCTCGATCTCAAGCATGGGGACCCGGCCTACTTACAGGCGTAGCTGACGTTCATGGCCACGTCGATCTGGCGGACGATGTCCCAATGGGTCTTGTAATTGATCTCCATGAACTTGGTGACGCCCTGCTGGGAGAATTCCTTGGCCAATTCCGACCCGGCCCACGGGAAGGTGAAGAAGGCCTGCTTGATCTTGGCGGCCAACTCGGGCTTCAGGTTGTAGACGGTGCCGTAGCTGGTGGTGGGAAAGGTCTGCGACTTGTAGATCGAGACGATCTGATCCGGCTTGACGACGCCGCGCTGGATCATCCGCTTCATGACCTCGTTGGCGACGGCCGCCGCGTCGTAGTCCTTGTTGGCGACGCCCAACACCGAGTTATCGTGCTTGCCGGAGAAAACCGGGGTGAAGTCGCGGCTCGCGATCAGGTTGAACTGCTTGCTGAGCAGCGCCGAGGGCGCCTTGTAGCCCGAATTGGAGGACTCGGAGGTGAAGGCCAGCTTCTTGCCCTTGAGGTCCTCGACCTTGGCGATGCCGCTGCCGGGATAAGTGATGATCTCCATCTCGTAGCCGAAGGCGTTGTTGTCGCCCGCCATCATCGCGAAGGGCACGTAACCCGCGCAGTTCACGCCGAGCGGCGTCCCTCCGGTGTTGAAGCCCGCGACGTGCAGGCGACCGGCCCGCATCGCCTCGATCTGCGCGGCGTTGGACTGCACCGGGAAGAAGACGACCTTCTTGCCGGTGACCTTCTCCATGTGCTTGAGAAAACCGTCCCAAACCTTGGCGTAGACGGCGGGATCTTCGACGGGGGTGTAGGCGAAAATCAAGACGGGCGGATCGAGGAGCTTGCTCGGATCGGTCGGCGCGTCGGCGAGCAGATCGCCGTTGGCGTCCTGGTACTTCGCGTCCAGGGCCCGCGCGGGGGCTGCGAACATCAGAGACAAGGCAAGCGCACAAGTGAATCCGAGGGAAATTCCTTTTCGCATAACTCTCCTTGAATTTTTACGATCTTGCTTGAGTGAACGTCAGCGGGGAAAGCCCATACCGAATCCGGGCCGGCGCCGCAATCGACATTTATTCGCTTAGGTCCTTTTGCCCGCGGGCTTGGCGGAGCCGCCACAGGCCTGTGACAATTTTGAAAACTCGCGGGCGCCGCGACCGCGGTGAGCTCGCGGATTGAGGCCTCCATCGGATAAAACGGTACAGACTTTCGCGCCGAGAAAGGTCCTAGGCGACGGTCACTTGCTTCGAGAGATAGACGTCCTGAATCGCGTTCAGCAGCTCGACGCCGTCCTTCATCGGTTTCTGGAAGGCCTTGCGACCGGAAATCAAGCCCATGCCGCCGGCGCGCTTGTTGATCACCGCGGTGCGCACCGCCTGGGCCAAGTCGTCCTTGCCGACGGAGGCTCCGCCCGAGTTGATCAGGCCGGCGCGCCCCATGAAGCAGTTCAAGACCTGGTAGCGGGTCAGGTCGATCGGGTGGTCGGAGGAAAGCTCGCTGTAGACCTTCTTGTGGGTCTTGCCGAAATTGAGGGCCTCGAAGCCGCCGTTGTTCTCCGGCAGCTTCTGCTTCACGATGTCGGCCTCGATCGTCGCCGCGAGATGGTTGGCCTGCCCTGTCAGGTCGGCCGCGACGTGGTAGTCCTTGTCCTTCGTCTTGAAGGCCGAGCTGCGCAAGTAGGCCCAGAGGATGGTCGCCATCCCCAGCTCGTGGGCGCGCTTGAAGGCCTGGCTGATCTCCCAGATCTGGCGGCGGCTCTCCGGCGAGCCGAAGTACACCGTCGCGCCGACGCCGACCGCGCCCATATCGAAGGCCTGCTCGACTTGGGCGAAGAGGCTCTGGTCGTAGGTGTTGGGGTAGCTCAAAAACTCGTTGTGGTTGATCTTGAGGATGAAGGGGATCTTGTGCGCGTACTTGCGCGCCACCGAACCGAGCACCCCGAGCGTCGAGGCCACCGCGTTGCACCCCCCCTCGATACCGAGCTTCACCAGGTTTTCCGGATCGAAATAGACGGGATTCGGCGCGAAGGAGGCGCCGGCGCTGTGCTCGATGCCCTGGTCGACGGGCAGGATCGACAGGTAGCCCGTACCCGCCAGGCGCCCGTGGTTGAACAGGGTCTGCAGGTTTCGCAGCACCGGGATCGAGCGGTCGGTGGGCGCGAAGACCCGATCGACGAAGTCGGGGCCGGGCAGGTGCAGGCTTTCCTTGGAGACGGTCTTGCATTGGTGCCCGAGCAGGCCTTCCGCCTCGTCACCCAAAAGTTTCAGGATCGTGTCGCTCATCGTTAAACTCCCATAGGAAAAATACGAAATCTTTTTCAAGAGGGGGGATTAGACAAAATGGCGCGGCGGGGTCCAGTCAAAAAAAAACCCAATCAGTCTTTCCCGCAAGATGAGCACATCCTTGCGAGAACCCTGATTGGGTTAACCCCCTGGCTCCCCGGGCCGATTGGCTCCACCCACTATTAAGATGAGGCGCCCTTACCTCTGGCGCTCATCTCCACCCCTAGAATATCGAAGCCTCTCGGTCCCGGCCCGGAACCCGGTCTTGTCCCTGTAAATTGCAATGATAGTGCCAAAATGGAAAAATTTTTCACTCGTTAAACTATTGATTTATTTTGATTTTTAAATAAAAAAACGAGAGCGCGTCGAAATGAGGCTGATCAATTTGATAAGCCTTATCAAATTGATAGATGGGGTCTTTTGAAGGTTACAGAAGCCAAATTGTCCCGTGACTCCCTTGCAGCGTGGCGGAGCTTTGTCCAACGACTCCGAAAAAATTTTTCTGATTTATCTAAGAATATTCATAAATTAGACTCAAAATCCTCACGCCGAACCATCCACCGGCTGCGGGTCTTATCGCGCCGCCTCCGGGCCATGCTGGCCGTGCTCAAGGTCGCACCCAAAAAAACTCGTTTAAAGTCGGAAGAAAAGGTGGTCAAAAAATTGACGCGCGCGCTCAGCCCGATTCGCAGCCTGGACGTTAGCACGGGGCTCCTCGAGGGGCATCTCCGGGTCCTTGCCGGGCCGGACCGCCTCTCGCTTCGCACCTCGGTTCCGGCACTCCACAAACTGCGACGCGAGGCACGCCGGGGGCTGGCGAAGACTTCCCGCCGGCTGCGCGCCGAGCTCGGGGCCCCCGATCTCGGCAAGCTTAAAGACGGTCGATTCGGCGCCCGCTTTCTCCCCGCCCTGCGCCGCGGGCTGCGCGCCGCCCGAAGCCGAGCGGCACGGCGCCTCCGCGAATACCGACGGAGCCCGGATATGCACCGGCTCCACGAGTTCCGAATCGCCCTGAAAAAATACCGCTACCTCCTCGAGATCCACGCCGAGGTCCTCCGTACCCCCGATCCCGCCCTCCGCACCCTGAAGGCCTTGCAGGATCACATCGGGGCGATGCACGACCTGGAGGTCCTGCGTCAATTATTGCAAGATCCGAGGGTAACGCGCAGAATCTCCAAGGAAGCGTCCCGGCGGGCCCTGGTCCGATTCGAGGCTAAGCTGGCCTCCGAGGTCGCCGCGCTGGAAAAGGGCTTTCTTTCACGACAGGAACGCCGACTGCGCTCCCTATTTCCAAACGAGGTGCCATGAGAATCGCCGTCATCGACATCGGAACCAACTCCATCCACATGCTGATGGCCGAGATCCACCCCAACTTCACCTTCGAGGTGATCGGGCGCGAGAAGGAGATGGCGCGCCTGGGCGACGGCACCATGGCGAAGCGCTACTTGAGCAAGGCGGTGATGGAGCGCGGCCTCGCCACCATCCGCAAGTTCTATCTCCTGGCGCAGAGCAAGGGCATCCAAAAGATCGTCGCGGTCGCCACCTCCGCGGTCCGCGAGGCCTCCAACGGCGGCGACTTCATCCGCAAGATCAAGAAAGAGACGAAGATCCGCGTCCGCGTCATCACCGGCGAGGAGGAAGGGCGCCTCATCTACCTGGGCGTCAAGCACTCGCTGGAGCTTCCCGAGGGCAACACCTTCCTCATCGACATCGGCGGGGGCAGCGTCGAGACCCTGGTGGTCAACCCGCAGCGCATCCTCTTCCTGAAGAGCCTCAAGCTGGGCGCCGCGCGGCTGAACCAGCTCTTTTTGCAAAAGGGCGGGGAAAAGGCGCTGCGCCGTCTCGAGAAGCACGTCGCCGCCCAGCTGAAAAACGTCCTGCCCCAGATCAAGGCCCTGGGATTCGGCAACGCCATCGGCACCTCCGGCACCTTGAACAACCTGGCCGCCATGGCTTTTTACGCGAAGAACAAAGGCCAGGAATATTCGCCCCGCGACGGCAGCCTCGAGTACGGCGACATGAAAGAGCTCTATCAAAGGCTGAGCCATTCCTCACCCGACGAACGGGCCGGGATGAAGGGCCTGGACCCGCTGCGCAACGACCTGATCGTGGGCGGGGCCGCGGTGACCTTGGCCTTCATGAAAGGCCTGGGCATCAAGTCGCTGAGGCTCTGCGACAAGGCGATCCGCGAGGGCATGGTCTACGACTACATCGCCCGCCACCGCTTCCGCCTGAAGAGCGAGGAGACCATTCCCGACGTGCGGCTGCGCAATGTCCTGCGGCTGGCCGCCAAGTGCAATTACGAAAAGGGCCACGCCGAGCACACGGCGAAGCTCGCGCTGCAGGTCTTCGAACAGACGCGGAAGCTCCACCGGCTCTCCGGCGTCGACCGCGAGCTTCTGGAGTACGCCTCGCTGCTCCACGACATCGGCTACCACATCAGCTTCTCCAAGCACCACAAGCACGCCTACTACCTGATCAAGAACGCGGGCCTGAACGGCTTCTCCGACGAGGAGATCGACGTCCTCGCCCTCGTCGCCCGCTATCACCGGCGCGGGCTGCCCCGGAGCAGCCATCCGGAATACGCCGCGCTGCCGAGGCGCACTCGCCGCCGAGTCGCCTGGCTGGCCGGCATGCTGCGGATCGCCGACGCCCTGGACCGCTCGCACTTCGCGGTGGTCGACTCCGTCGCGGTGCGAGTAAAGAAAAAACGGGCGGCCTTCCTTCTCTCCGCGCACAACGACGCCGAGTACGAGCTCTGGGACGCGAAGCAGAAATGCGACTTGTTCGAGAAACTTTCGGGCCGTGAGGCCCTGTTCTGCCTGAAGGAAAAGGCCGGGGCGCCCGCCCTTAAGACACCGGTCGCTCCCTGGGAACGGGAGAGAGAGGACAAACCGGCGCCGAGGATGCGCGTCGTCAAATAAAACCCGCTTCGCCTCGAGGCCGCCGTCCCTTCTTATTTTCCGCAAGACCGAAGGACCTTCGGCGGAATCAACGCCAAAAGCTCCGCCGCGGCCCCCGCTTCCGCGCTCTCGAGCGCTATCCGGCACAGCGCCCCCTTCTTCATCTCCACCGAGGCCGCGGGGCCGAGGCGCAGCAGTTCCCCGATCCACCCGCTCAGCGCGGGCTCGTGGCCGACCAAGAGGAAGCTCCGCTCGCGCCGCGCCTTGAGCAAACGCAGCAGTGCGCGCAGCGAGCCGGAAGGCTCGAGCTCCTCCGTCGTTTCCAGGGGCCCCGCGAACGGCAGGTGTTTTTTGACGAGCTCGGCCGTCTGCACGGCGCGAAGCAAGGGCGAGCTGAGCAGGGCCTCGAAGCGCAGGCCGAGCTTGCCCATCCCGCGCGCCGCCGCGATCATCTTGCGGCGGCCGTCCGTGGTGAGCGGCCGCTCGGCGTCGAAGGGCCACTCGGCGCCGCGCTCGGCGGCGATTGCATGCCTCAGGAAGCTAATTTCGATAGACATGGCTTCGCCCTCACCTCTCGCGGAAGCTCTCGACGATGGCCAGCATCTCGGGCTCGTTCGCCTTGAAGCGCTCGGCGCTGGTCCATAGGACGACTTGGTGGAAATACTCCGGGCTCTCAACCACGGTGTGCAGCTCGACCAGGCGGGTCCCGAATTTCCCGATGGCGCGGATTTCATACTGCAAGGCGAGCCTGCCGTCGATGCGTTTGCGGCGCGGACCCAAGTGCTGGGGAAAACTCATCGTACTGACCAAGGCGTCTCGGGTGAACTGGGAATAATCCTCCAGGCTCTTCGAACGCAGGATCTCGCGCCGCTCGCTGACCACCACCAGATAGGCGTCGGCCGACTTGCTCCCGGCCTCGATGTCCGCCGACTCGTGCAGGTCGGGCATCTCCTCCCAACCCGGAGGCAGTTCGACTTGGATCTTCCCGCTCAGGCCGTAGACCGTTCGGGATGCCGGGGCCGGTTTGCCGCAGGCCGGGGCCAGCAAGACCGGGAAGAGAAACGCGACCAGCAATGAGAGGAGACGGCGCATGCGCACCTTCCACGAGCTAAGGGAGTTCTTTGAAACGCTGGACGACGCCTTCTAAGGTGGGCTTGTTGGCCTCGAAGCGCGAAGGCACGGTCCAGGCGAGGATCTGGTGGTAATACTTGAGGCCGTCCACCGTGACGTGGAGGTAGACCACCTTCACGTGGTCGACGCCGCCGCGGATCTCGTATTGGACGGCGGGGCGCCCGTCGACCTGGAGGGCGAAGGGCCCCGTGACGACCGGGTCCTTCACGCCGGTGAGCAGGGCCTCGCGGGTCAGCTTGGAGTGCTGCTCGAGCGTCATATCCTGCAGGTCTTCCTTGGGCTCGCTCAAGACCACCACGTACATCTCGCTGGGGGTGTAGGCGGCCTGCAGGTCGGCCGAGTCGTTGAGCCCCTTCTTCTCTTGCCAGGCGGCGGGCACGGTGATGCGAAGCTTGCCGTTGGCGCTGACGATATCCTTAGTCTTGGTCTTGGGTCCGGGCTGCGGAGAGCAGGCGGAAAAGGCGATCAGGATCAGCGGCAACCAGGAGAATAATCGGATGGTTCGTGTCATCGCATGCGTTCCGCGCCGGTCAGCTCGCGCTCGGGACGAGGGTTACGTTGGAAGGCCTTGCGGACGTCCATCCCCATCCCTCGCAGGAGGGAGACGGCCGCCCATTCGCCGGAGAGGGCCGCGTCGCGGATGTAGCAACCCAGGCCGAGGACGTGGTTGGCCGCCTTGAGGCGTTCGCCATCGTAGCGCCCCGCGAAATATTGGTCCATCGCAAAACGCAGCGCCTCCAAGCCGCGCCCCGGCTGCGGCATGGTGGTATAGAAATGGGCGATCCCGTCTTGGAGCCGCCCGTCCCAGGCCTGCGAGGCGAAGTCGACCACCGCCTCGGGATCCCGAACGCCGTAGGCCTCGCGAATCATCTCGCCCGGCGTCAACCGCGGCTCGCCGTTCCAGCCGTGGAAGAAGGTCGTCATGGGGATGCCGGGCCGACGCTCGTCGGGGGAAAGCCACAACGCGTAGCGCGCCGCGGCCCGCTCGGCCTCGGGGGCCGGCAGGTTGCTGCGCAAATTGCTCTTCACGATGTGGGCGGGCTCGAGCCGCGCCAGGGCGCCGAGGGGCATCCGCGTGCCCGAGACCTCGACGCGCCGCAGGTGTTCGGGCGCCAGGGCGAGGATGCCGTAGTCGAAGCGCTCCTCGAGCAGGGCCCCGTCCCGGTTGAAGAAGACCTTCAGCCCGTCCGCCATCAGTTCGATGCCGCGCACGGAATGGCCGACCAGGACGCGACCGCCGGCGGCCTCGACGGCCTGGCGTTCGGCCTCGGGCAGGCGGTGCAGGCCTCCGGCGATCTCGTAGCGCTCCATCGGGGTCTCGCTCTTGGCGAGGTTGACGGCGAAGGAAAGCAGCGAGACGTCGAGGGTGCCTTCCTCGAAGCCCAGGCGCGAGATCATGGCATCGACCTCGGCGGCGTCCAGGGGCCCGTTACGCTCGCCCAGCCCGCGAATGAAGCCGACGGCGCCTTGCCGGTCCAGCTCCTCCCAAGGGCGCGTCCGCAGGGCCTCGCGGGCCGCCTGGCGGACCAGACGCAGGGCCTGGGAAAACTGGGCGCCGGACATCGAGACGCCGGAGCGGGTGACGAAGGGCGCCGCATCGTAGTCCGCGCGCAAGGGCCCGGCCTCGAGGCCCAAGTCTCGAATCAAGCGGTCGATGGGATAGAAATGGGCGCGGTCGATGAATTGGGCCCCGAGGTTGTCGGGCGCCACCTTTCCGCCGACGCGGTTCATCCCCTCGAAGACGGTGATCTCAGGATGAAAATCGCGCGGATCCTCGCTGAACAGGCGGTAGTTGCGAAGCGCATTGGTCGCGCCGACGCCCGCCATGCCGAAGCCGATCACGGCGATGCGGGGACGCAGTACCTCGGCCGGGATCTCGACGCGCGAGGCTTCCGACGCGCCCTCGTCCGCCCCGGCGCGCGAATCCGGGAGCGCCGGCCTGCCGCCGCCGAGCGGCTTAGGAACGGCCGCGCCGGGCAGAGCGACGTCGACCAGAACGCCCTCGCCGTCCCGGCGCAGGCCCGCCGCCGACAAGTAATGCCGCAGGCGCGCCAGCAGCGTCTTTTCCAGGTTTTTGACCTCGCCGCGCGTCATGCCGAGGCGTTCGCCGATCTCCTCCTGGGAGGGTTCGGAGGGATCCAAGAGCCGAGCTTCCAACACGACGCGTTCCCGCTCGTTTTTCCGGCTCTCGATAAAACGGCGGATCTGGGCGAGCAGGCGCCCGCCGACCAAGGCCTGATCCGGGGAGGCTCCCGAGGCCGGGATCAGATCAAGCAGGTTCCCCTCGCCCTCGATGCCGATCGGCGCCTCCAGGCGAAGCGCCTGTCTGGTCCCGGCTTGACTTTGCAGTTCCTCCACCTGGCGTTCGGTCAGGGCCATGCGCTCGGCCAAGTCGGAGGTCTCGAAATCCTTGCCCTCGCGGCGCAATTCGGCGATCTCGCGGCGCAGCACCCGGAGCGTCTCGCTGCGCCCGGCGGGAATGCGAATATCCTGGAGGTGGTCGAGGATATAGCGCGTCATATCGGCCCGCACCCACCACGACGCGTAAGTGAGAAACTTGTTGGAGCGGCTCAAGTCGAAACGCTCGGCGGTCTTGACCAGCGAACGGCTCCCTTCCTGCACCAAGTCGAGATAGTCTTGGCTTTGCAGGCCGAAGGCGCGGGCGTAATGGCGGGCGCGGTTCGCCACGAAACGAATGTCGGAACGGACCAAGGCATCCGCGGCGGAACGATCCCCCGATTGGATGCGGGCGATCAGTTCGCGTTTTCGGCTTTCCTCCAAGGGCAGGGACTCGGCCAGCAGGCGCCGCAGGGCCCCCTCGGCGCTGGGCCGTTCCGCGGGTTCCCCCGCGGGGCGCGGCGGCGCAGGTCGGATCGCGCTCTCGAGGCTCACAGGCGCTTCGGGGCTTGCGCCGCCCAAAAGCTCCTCGGCCGGCGTCGCGGACATCATCGCGGCGAAGGCGGGGCGCGGCCCTAAGACCGAGGCGAGGGTCGGGGCGGATGCAAAGCGAGGCCGGGAGACGAGGAGTTCGGACTGAAGGTCCAGCGAACGCTCCCAGGACGCGAAGCCCTCGCCGAAGGCCTGTCGTCCCAGGCGGCCGGCGACGTGGAACTGCAGGAGCATGGCGAGGGAATCGACCATCGTGGTCGCGCCGTCGACGCGGGGGCGCAGGCCGAGCCGCTCCTCCGCGGCATGGCCGAGGAGGATGCCGCCGAGCATGCCCGTTTGCTGGAAGAGTGCCTGTAGGGGCCGTTCGCGAACGGCCCCCGCGGGTCCCGCAAATCGACGATAGGCCGCCCCGCTGCCCCACCCCGCCAATTTCAATCCCCCCAACACCAGGTAGCTCGAAGCGATCTCTCGCCCCAAAACCCCGCCGCTCCAATCCTGATCCCGGCCGAGGACTCCGCCGGCCGCCTTGGTCGCGAGGGTGAAGGCCGGGGCCTCGAGCGCGAATCCCGCCAGCGCAGCGGCCGCCCGCGCCCCGAAGCCGCGGCTGAATAGGCCCGCCCCGGGCGTCGCCGCCAAACGGCCCAGGACCGCGAGCCGCGTGATGCGAAAGACCGCGCCGGCCGCGACCATCCCCGCCAACATCGCGGGATCGGAAGCCTCGCCGGCGAGACGGCGGAGCAGGAATTCGGCGCGCGGACCCGACGCTCCCCGTCCCATCGCCGCGTCCCACTGACGCCGGGCGCGATCGGCCAACACAGGCCCCGCGACGGCCGCGACCTCCGCATAGATCTCGACCGCCAAATCCGGGCGCCCGGCGCTCTCCCTCGACGCGCCGAAGGCCAAGAGGCCTTCGTAGAACAGGCCGGGGTCGGCCTCGCCGCGTAGCGCGGTGAGTTCCGCCCGCTCGGCGGCGTCCAGTCGCCGCGCCGATTGCGGCGCGCGCAACCAACGATCCAACAGCGCTGCATGATCGGGGGCCGTTTCCTCCGCCCGCAAGCCGGACAATGCCTCACGGCTCGGGAGGAGGCGCCCATTTCCCTGCGTCCACATAAACATCCTAATTGTGGTGGAACCCACCTTGGCAAACGGCATCCGCGCCGGGCCATGTCTCCGCAAAAATTTCCGATAAGTGCCGGGTCGAACCGACCCGAAGCCGGTTTCGGCTTCCCCTGAACCCAAAAAAGCGTCTTGAAGAGCTTGTCCCCTTCGCAGGATCCCCGCGGCCTTGTCAACCACCTTCACCTTCCGGACGCGACGGCCGGAGGACGACAGGGCGTCTTCTGGACGGCAAAGCCTCGGCGGCACGAGCCGACCTCGAATGAAAATTTGTATTCTAATATAGAAATAATTTATTAATTAAAAAATTAACTATATAAAATAATTAATTATTTTTAATTTTTTGTATTCTATTTTATCACAAATATATTATTTACCTCTTGCCGCGCCCACCGGCCCATGCTAGTCGCGAGACATGGAGAAGGTGTTTTCCTATCTCGACTACCGCGAGTTCCTGAAGACGCGCTTCGCCCGCCTGAAAAAGACCTCGCGCCTCACCCACCGCTCCATCTCCCAAAAGGCCGGCTTCTCCTCTCCCAACTTTTTCAAGCTCGTCATGGAAGGGCAACGCAACTTGAGCGGGAAGAGCGCGACCAAGGTCGCCCGCGCCCTCGACCTCGATCCGCGCGAGGCCGAATTCTTCGCCCAATTGGTCCGCTTCAACCAGGCGAAGTCCCTCGAAGAGAAGGAAAGCCTCTACGAAGAGCTGAAATTGCTGCGCCGCGACCTTCCGCTCCAGCGCCTCGAGCACTCGCAGTTCGAGTACTTCGACCAATGGTACGCGGTGGCGATCCGCGAGCTGGTGGCGCTGGCGGATTTCCGGGAAGACCCCGAGTGGATCGCCGCCAAGTTGCGGCACCGGGTCACCCCCGCCCAGGTCAAGCGGGCGCTGCGCCTGCTCGAGCGTCTCGGCCTCGTGCGGCGCGGCGAGGACGGCCGTCTGCTGCAAAGCCAGGCGCCCCTCTCCACCGGCGACGAGGTCACCTCGCTCGCGGCCTACCGCTTCCACCAAGCCATGATGGATCAGGCCAAGCAGGCGCTGCGCGACACGCCGGCGCCGCTGCGGGACATCTCCTCGGTCACCGTCGCCGTCAGCAAGGACGCCTCCGAGCGCATCAAACAGAGGATCCGCCAGTTCCGCAAAGAAGTCCTCGCGATGTCCGAAGAGGCGGGGCGCGGCGAGGCGGTGTATCAGATGAACATCCAATTCTTCAACCTCACGGAGCTGGCATGAACGGTTGGAAAGACATCCTCAAGCGCCTCTTCTACCTGACCCTGCTGATCGCGGGCCTCGCCGCCTGCGGCCAGGGCGGCACCGAGATCGGCAATCCCAACCTGCCCTCCGGCGGCCAGGCGCCCGCGAGCGCCGACGACGGCGGCCCGGCCGCGGCGCCCAGCCTCGAAGGCGCATCGCCCACGCCAAGCCCGCAGAGTTTCTTGATCGAGGATTCCCCACACGGGGAGGAAGATCTTGAAGCCGAAGGCGCGCTCATCGATCCGGAGGAGACTTAAGATGAAACGAAAAATTTTCCGCCTCGCGATGAGCGCCCTCGCGCTGAGCCTCGCCGCCTGCGGCTCGGGCGGATCCCAAGCCCCGACCAAGACCCTCGGCAGCTTCCGCTTCGCTCAGAGCTGCGAAGAGATCCAAGCCTACGCGCGCGGGTACGCCGAGCGCGTCAAAAATTTCCCCGACCGCGTCATGCCGGTCGCCGAGCCCTTCGCGGCTCCGGCCGCGCCCACCGCCGACGGCGCCCCCGAGGCGGCCGACGGCGCGGCCCAGGGCGGCGCGGTGCTGCAGAGCGACCTCGCCTTCCCCGACCCGGCGCGCGGCTTGCTCTACGCCTTGGGCCGAGGCAAGAAGAGCCTGAAGGTCTTCCGCGTCAGCCCCATCGCCGCGCCCCAGCTGCTCGCGAACCTCGATCTCGATTTCTATCCCGCCGAGGCCGTGGCCCTCCAAGCCGGCGGGCGCGCCTTCGTCGCGCTCTTCGGCAGCACCGAGGGCGGTTACTTCTACGGCGACGGCCCGATTCCCCTCCCCGCGCAGACCGTCGCGGCGCCCGAGATCTACCCCAGCCCCATCGAGCCCAAGTCGGTGATGGCCTTGATCGACGTGACGCAGCCCGAGCTGCCCCGGTTGCTGCGCGAAGAGCAGAGCCCGGGATACTTCCTCGAGGCGCGCGCCCTGACGGCGGCGGGCAAGATCCTCTGGGTCACGGAGCGCCACGTGCCGATCTACCTCGGGGAACTGAAAGACGAGCAGGTCCTCCCGAGCAAGTCCTGGCGGGGCAGCCTCGGCGAGGGACAGGGGCCGGTCGTGGACTGCGCGCAGGTCTACCTCTATGAAAATCCCAGCCTGGATCCCGCCTACAGCCCGGGCTCGCTGAATGCGGCGCTGGTCTCGATCCTCGACTTAAACGAATCGGGCGCCGAGGTCCGGTCCCAGGCGATCTACTCGCCCGCCTGGCGCACGCTGATCGCCGCCAATCCCGAGCGCCTCTTCCTCGCGCAAAACGTCGACTCCGGCGAAGGTCTCGGCAGCGAGCTCTATCAATTCGAGCTCGGCTCGGGACCCTCGCTGCTGGCCTTAAGCGCCGCGACCTCGGTGCCGGGCGACATCCCCAACCAGTTTTTCCTCGACGAGAAGGACGGCGTCCTGCGCGTCTTTCACCACATCCAGAACTTCTCCCCGATTTGCATCGACGACTGCGCCGCGGGCGGCGTCCCCGGCGCGGCGATGAAGGCGCAGCAGGCGGAGGCGGCAGGAAACTACCTCAGCACCTATCGGAAAGCCGGCGACAAGCTGGAGCTGCTGGGCCGCAACGGGCCCTTCGAGGCGGACGAGACCCCTTACGCCGCGCGCTTCGTCGGCGGTCTCGGCTGCGTCATCACCTTTTTGCGGATCGACCCGCTTACCTGCTTCGACCTGAAGGACCCGGCCCATCCGCTCAAGCTGGGCGAGCTCGAGATCGAGGGCGTCTCCTTCCACCTCGAGGCGATCACGGAAACGCTGCTGCTCGGCATCGGGCAGGGCGGCGCGAACGGCAGCGTGGTGGCCAACCTCTTCGACATCCGCGATCCCTCCCGGCCGACGCTGGCCCGGCAACGGGTCTTGAGCGGACCCGGCGAGTGGGCCTACAGCCCGGTCTTCCACGACCACCGAGCCTTGGGGCAGGACCCGGCCCGGCGCCATTTCGCGGTGCCCTTCGAAGACGCGAGCGGCTCGACCCTGGCCCTCTTCTCGGTCGATCCCGCGACGCTGCAGATCGGCGCCTTGGGCGACTTGCACAAGCCCTTCACGGAGCAAGGCCCCTACGATAGTTTTCTGCGGGCTTACTTTTTCGCCGACGGCCTCGCGACGCTCTCCTCCGAGAAGGTCGAGGTCTTCGCGCGCGAGGAACTGGCCCCGGTGTTCGCCTCGCCCTTGGGCGAATAGGGCGAACGAAAGACGTTGAGTGCACCTAGGCGGCGGTGAACCGAATGGTTCGGGGATCCGCCGTCTTTTTTTCGCCCAAGCAACTAAAATCGGGGAATACCGAGGAGTCCCCGCATTCCCCGATTCCGCAGCCGAAACGCTAAGCATCGGCAAATATTTCTTTTTTTGGAGTAAGACTCTTGAATTCCCGGGTAAGGAATCTTCAAGGAGACGGCCCGTTCCCTTTCGCGCCGCGCCTATCCCATGCTCGTTCGTCCCTCGCGACCTTGATCGCGGCGATCCCTGCCCAAGACGCCGCCGGCCTCGCCCGGCGCGCGGAGCTGGAATCTCTGCTCCTGGAAAGCGACCCGGAGATGCAGGCAGAGGGCCTCCTCGCCGTCGCCGCCCGCGAGGAAGCCAGGGGAGATCTCGCCGTCGCCGCCGAAATCTACGCCGCGATCTCCGCAACCCCCTACCCCCGGCTTTGCCGCGGGCGCGCCGCCGACCGCCTGGCGGTCCTGCAGGGGAACGGCCCGATCGGGGATCGCGTCGAAATGCTGGGCCGCCACTTCGCCAGGCAGGCGGCCGACCCGGCGATGCTCGGCGCCATGTGCCTGGGCGGCGCCGCCTTTCAGACCGCCCGCCTCGCGACCTTAAGCCGCCTCGCCGCCTCTCCCAGCGCATCCCTTTTGACCCGCGGGCTCGGCGCCCGCAGCTTGGCCTGGACGCTCGGCTTCGCCCTCGAGGTTCCGACCTTCACCTTCGGCGCCCGCGGGCTTCACGCCTTGCTGGGCCGCGAACAAGATTGGAGCTCCCGGGCCCTGCGGCGGGACCTCCTCTCCGCAGGTCTCACCCTGTTTTTCTTAAAGGGATCGGGGGCCGCGGCCTCCAACCTGACCCGGCGCCTCGCCGCAAACGGAGAATCGGCGGGCGCCTTCGCGCGATTTTCGACCGCCGCGCTGCCGCAAGCGGCCGCCTTCACCGGCATCTTGGGCGCCCACGCGCTAGAGGCGCGACTCGGCCTACGCCCGACGACCGACGCGGGAAGCGCCGTCGTCGAGTCCCTGGCCACCCTGCTGCAATTCCACGTCGCGGGGCGCCTGCTGCGGGGCATGGGGATCTCCCAAGAGCCGCGCCTGGAAGAACTGCGGCGGCGTCTGGAGGCGGGGAACCGGCCGAGACCTCCCCTGACTTCTCCCGTGCAAGCCTTCGGCCTTCGGCTCGCGCCGGCCGGCGGTGCCGAGCCGACGCGGCCGCTCATCTTCATGATGTCCCCCGAGCAGGGCAAAGCGGCGGAACGCCCGAACGGGCACAGCCAGCCCCCGGCGGAGCGGGTCGAGGATGCCCTCATCCCCATCCGGGCGAATCCGGCGCTCTTCAGGGCGATTCGCGATCAGTTCGGCCGCTTGGAGTTCGAGATGAACTGCGCCTACAACGATCAAAACGGGGAAGCCATGTGGGCCGAGCAGGGCCACCGCATCGCGCTGGAGCTGCTCGACCACTTTCAGCTGATGGACCGCCATCTCCCTAATTCGGGCGACCGACCGGCCCTGAACGACATCCGCGGCGAACTGCGCTGGGTGCGCCGCATGCTGGGCGACCTGCGCCAAGTCGAGGACCTGCCCTCCTCCACAAGCCCGGAGGTCCGGGAATTCATCGCCGCCATGTACCGAGTGCCGAACAAGGCCGTCAACTATATCAACAACGGCGTCGCAAAAGACCTGGAAGGCTCCCTCCGCAACGCGAGCGACGCCCGCTTGAGGCTGTTCCGCGACGTCTTTCGATTCCATCGCGTCAATTCGGACGCCGAGACCCATCATTTCTCGGAGCCGGAGCTTCGGCACCCGCGACTCCACATCGATCCGAGGAATCCCGCAGCGCGAATCCAAATGCCGCATTACGATTACCGCGACGAATACGAATCCCCCTATCTGGAGATCCCCGGCGAGGGCCGAAAGGTCGTGCTGATCGGGGATATCCCCCGAGAACGCGTCGCCCTCTCCCGCCGACACGCCCTCGAAATCGTCGCCTCCGACTCGGAGAGCTACGGCCGCATGGCGGCCGAGGCGGTTCTACTCGATCGTCTCGATCGCGTCCGCGTCATCTGGCGGGATTGGAAACTGCGCACCCTGGACGCCGAGTACCTCGAGGGCTACGACCTCGCCTCCGCCCCGCAATTGGCGGGCCATTCCGGAGAGCTCCTGCTGAAAGACCTGGTTTTTGACCGGCTTCGCCCGGGCGGCGTGGCCTTGCTGGTCAGCCGCGACGCCTCGGCCTTACAGAGAATGGTACAAATCGCGACTTCGAGGGAATGGGCGGACGTCATCGCGGGGGCCTATAACGGTCATTTGCCCGTCGAGGTCTCCCGAGCCGACCAGGAGTCCGGAAACTTCGTTTTCCTGCGAAAATTAGCTGAATTTTAGTATTTTTCGCTTTTCTTCCCGGGCAATTTTCTTTATCACCAGGACATCTCTTTTCGTCGGGAGGTAAGAGGTCTGACGGATAAGAGTTGTGTGGGTCGAGCTTCCAGGGTTTGTTTAAGCCATTCCAGGTCCGCTGGGTGTTCATCGCCCTTTTATCCATCTTAAATTGAGCACTTTTTTGTCAGCGGAGTATTCCCTTGAATTTCCGGGTAAGAATTTCCTCGGGGACGCCTAGCTTTCTCAATATAGCTGCGCTTTTTCCTAATCACGCCATGGACGACTTGGCCGTCTTGCTGCGGCGCCGCTCCGAAGATGCGACGCTTCACGCCGAACTGGATGCGCTTCGCCGCGAAAGCGACGCCGGGCTGCGGGCCGAGGGTCTGCTTTCCCTGGGCCAGCGCCAGGAAGGCGCCGGACGAGCCGACCTCGCCGCGGAGATCTATGCGACCGTCGCGGGAACCGATCGCGGCGGGCCTCTGCAACGCCGCGCCGAAGAACGGCTCGCGGTCTTGCAAGGTCGCGGCCCCTTGGGCGCCCGCGTCGAGCTCCTGGGCCGGCACTTCGCCCAGCAGGCCTCGGATCCGGCCTTGCTGGCGGGTATGGCCGTGGGCGGCGCCGTCTTCCAGTCCCTGCGCCTCGCTACCTTGAGTCGCCTGGCCACCTCGCCCACCACCTCGCTGTTGACGCGCGGCTTGGGCGCGCGGGCCCTCTCCTGGGGCGTCGGCTTCGCCTTCGAGGTCCCCGCCTTCACCCTGGCCACGCGCGGGTTTCACGCCCTGCTGGGCCGCGAGCTGGATTGGAGCCGCGAGGCGCTCGGCCGCGAGTTCCTCTCGGCCGGCATCACCTTGTTCCTGCTGAAAAGTTCCGGGGCCGGGGCCTCCGCCTTCACGCGCCGCCTCGCGAGGTCCGAGGGATCGGCGAGCGCCCTTACCCGCTTTTCTGCCGTCGCACTTCCCCAAGCCGCAGCCTTCACCGGCCTCTTGGGCGCCCACGCCCTCGAGACGCGCCTCGGCCTGCGTCCGGGTGGCGACGCGGCCAACGCCGTCGTCGAGTCCCTGGCGACCCTGCTGCAGTTCCACGTCGGCGGGCGACTCATTCACCGCGCCACGGGCGGCTCCTACGAACGTCGGCTCCTGGCGATAGGGCGCCGCATCGAGGCCTCGCGTCTCCTCGCGCCCCGTCCGCCCTCGACGCCGGCCCTATTTCCCGCCGCGGGAACCCTTCGCCCCGCCATGGCGGGAGAGGCGAGGCCCTTGCCGGCGAACGCCGTCTTCATGTCTTCCAATAACCCCAATGCCTCTCCGTCCAATCGCCCGCCCGCCTTTCACGAGGGGATCGATCCCTCCGGCGGCGGCAAGATCGTCGCACATCCCGCGCAGCTTCGCGACATCAAGGCCGACCTCGACCGAATCGAGGGAACTCTTTACGGCATTTTCCGCGCGGAAACCGGGACCCGAGGCTGGGAAACCGGAGCTCGGGACACCGCCCGCGAGATGCAGACCGTCGTGGAGGAATTGCAGCGCCGCATCGGCCAAGAGCCCTCCCGCGCCGAATTGCTGCCCTACCTGGCCGAATTGGGCCTCGAGTACCGTACCGTCCAGCACCTGGTGGACCGCGCCATCCTCTCCGATCGGGAGCTGCCGCCCAGCGACGCCTTGGACATCCGGCGCTTTTTCACCTACTACTACCGCTCGGCGAACAACCTGATCAATTTCATCGACCACACCGCGCTCATCCAGCAGCCGCTGGAGAACGCCCGCCGCGCCCGATCCTGGCTGCAGCGGGGTCTCGAGGGGGAGCGTGCCGCGGAAATCGAGGAAGCGATCATCCACCCCGATTCTCCCTATGTCCGGCTGCCGGACGGCAGCTACAACCTGCGGGGCTCCGGCCTCCATGTCGCATTGATCGGCGACGAAAATGCGCCCCGCACCTTCCAGCTCGCAGAGATGGGCCACCGTGTGACCCATCTCTCCGACGATCCGAGCGTGTTGCGCACCACCGAACGGCGCTTGCACCTGCGCACCCAGCGTAAGCGCGAATCCGGCGAGTACAAATTTGATTTCAGCCCGGCGATTGATTTTCGCCCCGAGGCCGAGGCCATGCCTCCGGCCGATCTCATCGAGGCCTTCTTCCCGCGGCAGCTCTCCGAACTCGCGCCGCGCAGCAGCCCCGAGCGCCAGGCGTCCTTGCAGGATTTTCTGAACCGCCAGATCAAGGCCCGGCTCGCCCCGGAGGGATCGGCCTTCATCCTAGCCGACCGCGACGAGGCCATCGAGGACCTGGCCAACCTGGTGCTGCGCGACCGCGGCATCGAGCTCCTCGAGGTTCGACAACGCCGCACCCACCTTCCGCTCATGGGCGGACCCGCGGTGACCATCGAGCCCGGCGAGGCCATGGTCTCGTGGCTCTTGTTCCGCAAGCTGGGAGAGACGCCCAGGTAGCCTTACTTCACCAAAATCTTGAGGCGGGGTCCCGTCCGGATCCGGAAGGACTTTTCCGCCGGCATCATGTCGCCGTCGATCGTGTAGGGCATGGGTTCGGCCAAGTCGATGCGCATCTCTTGGGTGGGTTGCTCGATCAAATTTTCCGAACGCGAGGGTTTTCCGAAAAACATGTCGCCCACGTGGCGCAGGACGTTGCGCGGCGGCAGCGAGAAGCCGATCGCATGGAACTTGCCGATCGCCTCGGAGTAATGGAAGACGCGGAACTTCAGGCCCAGGATCGGAATCGAGCCGCTGTAGAGAGCCGACCAGTTGGCGAAGGGCCACCTCTTGCCGTCGACCGTCACCTCGGCGTCGTAGCGCGCGAACATCTTGCGGGCGAAGGGCCCGTTGACCAGGGCCGAGGCGATGGAATGGACGAGCGTCCAGGTGGCCTTGGGCGGCGAAGGAGGCGCGCCGGTGTAATAGGCCTGCATGAATCGAAAGATCACGCCGCAGCCAAAAATAAAGCCGTACTTGTCGTTGACCTGCATGAGGTCCATCTCGGTCGTCTCGAAGGGCTCGTCCTCGTGGTACTTGTAGATCAGGTTGCTGAGGATCTTCTCGGGCGCCCCCTTGATGTTGCAGGCATTGGCCAGGGTGTTCATCGTGCCGCCGCGCAGGAAGGTGACCTTGGGCAGGGGCTTCTCGCCGTAGACCTCGATGAAGGTCGAGAGGGTCACGTGGTTGGTGCCGTCGCCCCCGCCGATCGCCAGGATGTCGATGTCCCTGGTCTTGAAGGCCTCGGCGACGCGGCGCAAGTCGGCCAAGTCCTCGGTGGCCTGGCAGCTGCCGCGGTCGCCGACGATGAAGCCCAGCTGCTTGATCTTGTCGGGATCCTTCTTGTGCTTCTTGCTGTGGGGATTGAGGACGATTCCGATTCCGGGCATAACATGTAGGGGCGAACCTCGCGTTCGCCCTCCCCTGCGAAATTAGGCAAAAAAAATTACGGTTACAATTTTCAGGAGATGCTCAGCATTTCCCTGGCTTCGGCCGCCGAGGCGACCGGCCTTCCCGCCTCCCGCGCCATCGCGGCCGCCTTCGCGACCAGCTCGGCGTTGAACCGCGCCAGGATGCCTTTTTCCAGGTAGATATTGTCTTCCATACCCACGCGGACGTGTCCACCCTTCTCTAGCGCCATCCGCGCCATGGAAAATTGATGGCGGCCTATCGCCGCGACCGACCAGGTCGCGCCCGACGGCAGGCCCCCGATCAGGAAGTCGAGGTTGCGCTCGGTGGCGGCCAGGGCGCCGGGCACGCCCAATACCAGGTCGAAGTGGAGCGGAGGCTCGATCAGTCCCTGCTCGGCCAAGACGACCCCGGCCTCCAGCATGGCGGCGTCGAAGACCTCGATCTCCGGCTTGATGCCTCTTTCCTTCATGCGGCGGGCCAGGGCGACCACGAAGGGCCGCGGGTTCAGAAAGACCTCGTCGCCGAAATTCACCGATCCGGTGGTCAGCGAGGCCATTTCGGGCCCGGCCTCGAGGGGGCGCATCCGGTCCTCGTCGCTGTCGCCGATCGCGCCGCCGGTGGAGACCTGGACGATCACGTCGCAGCGCTCGCGGATCTTTCGGATCGTCTCCCGGAAAATTTCCTCGCTGCAGGTTGGGCGACCTTGGGCGTCGCGCACATGGAGGTGGACGATCGCGGCGCCCGCGGCACTTGCCTCGGCGGCGGAGACGGCGATCTCTTCCGGGGTGAGCGGGAGATAAGGTGCCTGCTCTCGGGTCAGCTCGGCGCCGACCAGGGCGCAGGTTATTAGGACGGGTGTCTTGCGGTGTTTGGAAGACATTTCGGTGCGCCCCGAGGGCGGGGAAGAGGGTGTTCCTTCCGGGCCCTGCGGAACTCGCTCCTTTATAGGTTTCCTAGCGACCCTCCTACAAATCTTCTCGCCTCATCTCTTTCAAACTCTCCTTGCAGACCTTGAGGAAGGCTCAGACAGGTCCTCGGTCCCTCCAGGAACACCCTCTTCCCCGCCCTCGGGGCGATCTATGGATATTTTTTCGCGCCTCCCAATACCACGCAGGTGCCGACCGCACGGCACACGACGATCGGCCGCCGCAACACCCCCGCCCTCCTCGGCGGGTCCGAGCCGGCCTCCGCCGCGATCACCTTGCGAGCCTCGAAACGCATCTCGCGGGAGCTCTTTCCGAAGCGCGTGATCCGGCCTTCCACCTCAAGGAAGTCGCCGGCCCGCACCGGCGCGAGAAATTCGACGGAGGCATAAGCGCGAAACAGGCCCTCCTCGCCGTCCGATTGGATCAGCAGGTCGGTCGCGACGTCGCCGAAGAGACCGAGGATCCGCGCCCCGTCCACCAAATCCCCGGCATAATGGGCGTCGGATTGATTCATACGGACGCGATGCGTCACTTGGTAACGGCGCCGTGCCATGATTTAAAGTTTAACAGCGAAAAGGAGAGATGACAAAACTAATGAAAACCGGACTCAGGTGGGCTTCCGCAAGGCTTCTACCTTTTCATCGACGCGCTCAATCGCCAATTTGCAGAGCCGAATGTCGGTCTGATGCTGCTTTTAAATTTATCCATAGCGAAATCGTCCTCATTCTTAGGGTATTCGAACCCAAAGGACAAGAAAGCAATATTCGGGCCCAAGGATACGACGCCTTATTTCATTTTTTTATAATACTCTTGAACGATGAAACTCGCCACCTCGCTGGGGGTGGTGCCGGGGCCGAAGCCCGCGTCGTAGCCCAGCTTCACCGCCGCGGCATGCGTCATGCGCGGGCCGCCGACGATCCTGATGAGGGGATGATTGAGCTTCTTGTTTTCCTTGAGGAGGGAAAGCAGGTCCTTGAGGTCCTGCAGGTGCTGGCCGCGCTGGGTGACCAGCTTGCTGACGAGGACGACGTCGGCCTTGTGCTCGACGGCCTTCTCGACCAACTCGCGGTTGTCGACCTGCGAGCGCAGGTTGATCGCCTGGAAGCAGGAATAGCGCTCGAGGCCCGGATCGCCGGCGTAGCCCTTGAGGTTCATGATAGCGTCGAGGCCGACGGTGTGGGCGTCGCTGCCGGTGGTGGCGCCGACCACGACCAGGCGCCTCTTGATCTTCTCTTGGGCGAATTGGTTGACCCGATCGAAGTCCATCGGCTCGAACTCGGCCTTGGGCGCCTTGACCTTGGTGAAATCGATCGCGTGCTTGGCACGGGCGAAGACCACGAAAAAGGAAAAACCCATGCCCATCGGCTCGGCGGTCGCGACGTGGACCTCGTGAAAGCCGAGCTTCTCGACGTAGACCTTGGCGGCCTCCCGGGCCTCGGGAGTGCAATCGATCGGGAGCGTGAAGCTGAGCTGCATGGCCCCGTCATTCATGCGGTCGCCGTAAGGCATCAAGCGGCGCAGGTTGACCGGACCGCCGGAGGCGACGGTGGCCGGGGCCTCCTCGCCCTTCTTCTGGAACCAGCGCTTTAGAGTTTCCATAGGGACCATCGCATCACCTCAAATTCAGCCTTCCCCGCCGCCGGAGGAACCGCCGCTTCCGCCAGAACCCGAATCGTCGGAACGCGCGGCCTGCGGAGGGCCGCCCTCGGAACCGGCTCCGGAGCCCTCCGAGTTGCCGCCGCCCTCGCCGCCCATCGGACCGCGCGGGCCGTTGCGACCGCCGCGCCTCCCGCGACCTCGACCGCCGCGCCTCCCGCGACGCCGGCCCCGCCCGCCGCGATCGCCGCTACCGCGACGCTCGCCGGGCGCTCCGCCCTCTCCCTCGAGCGGAACTGTACCCTCGGCGCCGGGTGACGCATCGGGAGAAAACCCTTCCGGGGCCGCCGCGACGGAATTTTGCGGCGCCGGTCCCTCTTCGGGCGGCGGCAGGTAGACCACCGATTCGACCGCGGCAAGCTCCGCGGCTGCCGTCGCAGCCTCCGCCGCGCCGTTCGGAACGGGCCCGCCGACGCCGGACGCCGCGACGGATTCTGTTGGACGCTGCGGCGCGCCTTCCGGACGCCCGCCACGGTCGCGGCCCCGGCCGCGATCCCCGCGTCCCCGGCCCCGGCCGCGATCGCCTCGATCGCCGCGCCCTCGGCCCAATTCCCGCCGGGGCTCGCGCCCGGTCTCCCGACCTGCCTCGCGCCCGCTCTCTCGCGGCGTCTCGGGACCCGCCACGCGTTCGGCGCCCTCCTCGGCGTCCCGGCCGCGACGCCGGCCCCGCGCGCCCTCCTCGCCCGCGAGGCGGTCGCGGCCCCGGCGCGGACGCCGCGGCTCCTCGTCGCGATAGTCCTGCTTCGGAGTGAGGTAATCCTTGAGCGGCGTGTAGTAGTCTCGGTCCTTCTCGAAGACGCCTTCGACGCCCTTGCCGCCGTCGGGAAAGCGCTTCACGTTGGCGAAAGCCCCCTCCTCGATCGAGCGCATCAAGCCGCGCAGCTTGATCTTCTTCAGCAGGGCCAAGGCCTCGTCCATCACCTGCCGCGCGCGGCGCGCGATCTTGCCGTTGTTCTGGAAGAGAATCTCGTCCTTGATGCTCTTCGCGCCGCGGAAGACGTAATTGGCGTTCTTCAGGCTTAGATAACGGTCCTGCACGAAGGGGTTGTGGATCGCCTCGGTGTGCATGCCCATCAGCTGGATGGTCTGCCCCGTCATGATGCCGGCCAGGTTGAAGAGCCCGTCGTAGAGGTAGCTGAAAAAGATGTCGCCGCTCTTGTGCTTGGTGGGCGGCATGAACTTGATCGGCGAGCGCGGAAAGACCTCGCGGATCAGCTGGGCCTGGGCCCACTCGTAGAGGATGGAGTCCTCGATCCAAGGGTCGATCTCGTGGGCGTGGCCCAGGGAGATCTGGTTTTCCGGCAGGCCCGCCGCCTTGGCGAAGGCCTCGTTGAGGAAGTGGCTGGCCAACACCTGGTAGTAATACTTATGCGACTCGGCGGTGGTGAGATAGTTGTCCTCGCCGGTCTGGATAGTGATGCCGGAGAGGGCGCAGATGCGCCGCGAGAAATACTGGTCGACGAAGTTCCGCTTCATGTTGATGTCGCGGAACAAGATGCCGTACATCGCGTCGTTGAGCAGGTAGTCGACTCCCTCGAGGGCGCCCAATACGGCGATCTCGGGCATGCAGAGCCCGGAGGAGTAATTGGTGAGGCCGATGCGGCGCTTGAGCTTCTTCTCGCTGTGATCGAGGGCCTGGCGCATCAGGCGGAAGTTTTCTTGGGTGGCGAAAGTCCCGCCGAAGCCCTCGGTGGTCTCGCCCTCGGGGACGTAATCGAGCAGGCTCTGCGCGGTCGAGCGGATCACCGCGATGATATCGGCGCCCATCTCGGCCGCGGCCTGCGCCTGCCAGATATCCTCGTGGATGTTGCCGGTGGCGACGATTACGTAGCGCAAGGGCGCCGAGGACAGGGCCCAGGCCGGTCGCTTTTTCTTCTTCTCGCCGACGGCGCGCAGCTTGGCCACGGTCTTGGCCAGGAAGGCCTGGCAGGCCTCGTCGATTTTTTCGGCCGGAGCGGCCTCGATCTCGCCCAGGTCTATATCGCCCGAGACTATCTTGCGGGCCAGCGTGGCGGAAGTGAGCCGCGGATGCTGCGCGGCCGCCAACCCGAACCAATAACCGGCGCCCTTATGCAGCCGCTCGGCGCCGATCTTGTCGAGCAGCGCGTTGACCAGCGGGTAGCGGCCCTGCGGCGCGGGCTCTTTGGAGTCTTCTTCCAAAGGGCCTTCGACGCCGAGCATGCGCAACGTGCTGCGCTCGATGGAGAGCGTGGTGTGCCGGTTGACGTTTTGTATGATCGATCGAATGATCTGCGCCGCTTGGTCGCGGCACTGGTCGATCTGATCGCGATCGAGGCTTAATTTGGACATTCGCGAAATTGTTTCAAGCAGAAGGCTCAAAGTCCGGCGCCGAGGGCTAAAGGCCATGGACTTTGGAATTCGGCTTCAAAACCTAATTAAATCTTTCAGTGTACCTGCCCCTGCGTCTCGCGAGGCTCGAGGGTGATCGAGTCTTCGTGGAGCAGGCGCGCCAAGCCGCGCTCTTTGTGCGGCCGCGAATCGGCCGCCACTGCCCGGGCGGTGGAGCACGAGCAATCCGTCAAATGAGGCTGAGGATAGGTGCTGATGAATCCCTCGTAATTGCGCACCACGACTTTCTTGTCCGACTGGCTGATCAGGTAGTTGGGTCCGACGGGGATCTTCCCCCCGCCGCCCGGCACGTCGATGACGAACTCGGGAACGGCCAGGCCGCTGGTGTGGCCGCGCAAGGATTCCAGGATCTCGATCCCTTTTTCGACGGGGGTTCGGAAGTGGCTGATCCCCTCGCTGAGATCGCATTGATAAATGTAATAAGGCTTTACGCGCAGGGCCAACAGCTCTTGCATGAGCTTTTTCATGATCAGCGCATCGCTGTTGATTTTCCTCAGCAAAACGCTCTGATTCAACATGGGGATACCACCGTCGACAAGCCGGTCGCAAGCGATTTTTACCTCCGGGGTCAGCTCGTAGGGGTGATTGAAATGCGTCATAAAATACAGGGGTTTGAACAGCTTGAGGGTGTCGACCAGCTCGTCGGTGATGCGCATGGGCAAAACGCAGGGGATCTTGCTGGCGATCCTCAGGATCTCGACGTGGGGGATGGCCCGGATCCGGCCCAGGATCTCGACCAGCATGGCCTTGCCCATCATCAGGGCGTCTCCGCCCGAGACGATGACGTCCCGGATCTCCCGGTGCGAGGCGATGTAGTCGCAGATCACGTCCACCTCGTTGCGCTCCTTGTGCCCCTCCTTGTCGAGGACGAAGCGGCGGCGGGTGCAGAAACGGCAGTACATCGAGCAGACCCCGGTGATCGTGACCAGGACGCGGTCGGGGTAGCGGTGGACAACGTTGGGGACGGGCATGTCGGCGTCCTCGGCCAGGGGGTCGTTCATCTCGCCCGGCTCGAGGTGCAGCTCGGCCTCGGTGGGGATGCTCTGCAGGCGAATCGGACACTCGGGGTTATCGGGATCGACGAGCGACAGGTAGTAAGGCGCGACCGCGAACTTGTACCTGGGCAGGGTCTTCCGGATGCGCGCGATCTCGTCCTCGCCGAGCGGCAGGATCTCGGCCAGCCGCTCCGGCGTGGTGACGGTGTGTTGGAGCTGCCACTTCCAGTTGTCCCAGTCCGAGCGCGGGACTTCCCGCCAAGGCGTGAAGCGCTGGTAATAGAGCGGGTTCGTATTGTCGCAATAGGGCAGTCGCATAGAGCCTCCAAAAGGCCCCCACTCCTCGGCTCCTCCCGGCGAAACGCCGCGCGCGGCGCCCGCCCTCAACCCTGGAAAAACTCCCTTAAGGCCGCATGCCGGCGCAGCAGGTCGAGCGTGTCCTCGGCATGCCCCTCGGCGTAGCCGTTCCCCATGATCAGCTCGACGTCGCGCCCCACCCCTTCGGCCGATAGCACGGCCCGGCTGAACCGGGTCGCCATGTTGAAGAACAAAACCTTGCCCCCCGGCCGCGCCGCCAAGATCGCCGCCGTTTCCGTCTCCGGGGCGTTGCAGGCGTTGACGACCAGGTCGAATTGCGGGGCCCCCGCCGCGCGCAGGGCCTCGAGAAAATCCAGGGGCCTTTGGGCGTCGGCCCGAAGCGTCCTGGCGAAGACCCCCAAGGCGGCGGCGCGCGCCAAGGCGGGCTCCGAGACATCCGTCGCCCACAGGGAGAGGGAAGACGGAGCCAAGCTTTGAACCGCCGCATAGGCGCAAAGAACCCCGGACTTCCCCGCCCCCAAGATCAAGACGCGGTCGCCCGCCCCGGCGATCCTTCGAAACCAGGCCGGGGCCCCGCAGACATCCAGCGCCGCCAAGGCGGCCGGCTCCGGCAGGTCCTCCGGCATCCGCACCGCGGGCGAGGAGGCGAAGAGGACAGCATGACCCTCGACCGCGATTTGGCCGCTGTCGAGTCGCACTTGAAGAATTTTCTCCAAGTGCAGCGGGGTCAAGGTCAAGCTGACCAAGCTGGCGATGCGATCGCCCGGATGAAAGCGCGCGGGCGCCCTGGGCCCCAGCTCGACGACCTCGCCCAAGAGCATGCCCCCCGAACCGGTGACCGGGTTCTGCATCTTGCCGCGTTCCCGGACGATGCGCAGGACCTCCGCGGCAACGCCCCCGGGGTCCTCGCCGCAGCTCCGGCGCAACTGCCGTAGGGAGGCCGAGTCGAGATTCAGGCGCGAGACCCGCAGGAGCGTCTCGTCGGCATAGAGCGGCAGTCCCGGATCGAGTCGATCGGCGGCCTGAGGCAGCGCCCCTTCCGGCGCCAGGACCCTTAGGGTCCCCAAGGGGTTGTCCCCGGGGCGGACCGAGGGCTGCACGTTTCGGCGCAGGGCTTCCATATCCCCAGTGTAGCACTTCAAGGAATAGCGGATAACCCCCCAGGATAACTTTATTTTTTGACAAAGCGCGGCATGAAAATCGAGGCCTTAGGGTTTGGGGGCGAAGGCGGCGTCCCGCAACTGAACCACGGTCTCCAAGTTCATGGTCTGAGGAAAAAAGTCGATGGATTGGACCCAATCCACGGCGTAGCCGGTCTTTGCCAAGACCTGGAGGTCCTTCTTTAAAGCGGGGGGATGGCAAGAGACATACAAGATCGCGGGGGGCCGTCGCTTGCGAAAGACCGGCAGGCAGTCCTCGGCGCCGCCCCGGGGCGGATCGAGAAGCACCAAGTCGAAGCGTTCTCCCGCCTGAAAGAGGCGCTCGGCGGTCTTGGCGGCCTGGCCCTGGCGCCATTGCACCCTGCCTTCCTTTTCCGAACGGCGGCTGCCCTCTTCCACCGCTCGGGAATTGGACTCCACCGCCACCCAATCGATTCCGGGGAGGGCGAGGGGAAAGCTTAAGTTGCCGCTGCCGGCGAAGAGCTCGAGGACGCGTCTCGGCCGCAGCGCCGCGAGGGCCCCTTGCAGGACCTCGATCAATCGCTGGTTCGCCTCCGGATTGACTTGCAGGAAGCTCCGCTCCTCGCCGTCCTGGCGGATCTCGACGGAGCCGTCCTCTTGCAAGGTCAGCTCGAAGGTGAGGGATGCCGGTTTCTTCGGCCCCTGCAGGGCGGCCTGCGCCCGCCTTTTAATTTCGGGGAGCTTGGCGTTGAGCGCGGGATCGGCGATCCGGCAGGCCTCGACGGGCACGACCTCGCGGCTTCGGTGCGCGTAGAAGCCGACTTCGCCCTTCGGCCCGACGTGAAGCTGGATGCGGCGCCGATAATGCCAGTGCTTCGGCGAGGGAATCGGCGGACGGATCTTTTCGGGAGGAACGATCCGGGCGAGGGTCGCGGCAAGCCACCGCTGCTTCTCCGCGAGCTGCCGGCCCTCGCTGATGTGCTGGAGCTGGCAGCCACCGCAACGGCCGAAATAGGGACAGGGCGGCGCCACGCGGTCGGAGGAGGACTCCAGCAAGGCTGCCTGCGGCGAAACCTGCCAGGTCTCGCCGGGGATGGAAAAGGGCACCATCGCCTTCTCTCCATCGACAAGGCCGACACCGCGGCCCCCGTCGTCTAGACCCTCGATTAGGACGGTTTTGGGCTTCATCGGAATATTCCTTGCTTCAAAAAGAGTCGCAGGGATATCGGAAATTTGCAGCGGAAGGAAGCTCCATGAACGCCCCTAAGCCCACCCCCTTAAGTCAAGCCGGCGATGCCGACTTGGCCCCCGTCCGCGGTGTCTGCCTCGACATCGACGAGACCCTCTCCACCCACGGCAAGCTGACGGCCGAGGCCTATGCCGCGCTGTGGTCCTTGAAAGCCGCGGGCTACTTCGTCGTGCCCGTCACGGGCCGGCCCGCGGGCTGGTGCGACCATTTCGCGCGCTTTTGGCCGGTGGACGCGGTGGTCGGCGAGAACGGGGCCTTCACCTTCTTCATGAAGAACGGCGTCCGCTCGCGGATCGACACGCCGGGCGTCTCAAGCGATCCCAAGAAAGGCTTAGAAAAGCTGGAAGAAAAAATCCTCGCGCGCTTTCCGCACGCAAAATGGGCCTCCGACCAGGCCTATCGCGAGTACGACCTCGCGATCGACTTCTGCGAGGACGTGCCGCCCTGGCCCCGCGAGGAAGTCGACGCCCTGGTGAGGCTCTGCGAGGCCGAAGGGGCCCACGCCAAGGTCTCCAGCATCCACGTCAACGCCTGGTTCGGCAACTACGACAAGCGCCGCGGCTTGGAACATTGGCTGAAGTCGGGGGCCCCGGGCATCGCGGAGACGGCCCAAGCCCCAACCTGGGGCGAGTGGCTGTTCATCGGGGACTCGCCCAACGACGAGCCTCTGTTCGCGAGTTTCCGTTTCAGCGTCGGCGTCGCCAACCTCGCGCGCTTTCTCGACCGTTTGAAGCATCCGCCCACTTGGATCACCTCCAAGGAAAGCGGCGCCGGGTTCGCGGAGATGGAGGAAAGGCTCATTCGACTAAAAAGATAATGGGAGGGCTTATGAAGAAGATTCTCGTCGCGGCGTATCTCGTTCTTTCGGCCTTGCTGGGCCCGGCGGGCGCCCAGGCGCTCACCAAGCCCAAGGCCTCCGGCTCCCTCGACTCCTCCGAGGTCGCCTTCGGCCTGAAAGAGGCCCTCTTCCTCGCCGCGAAGAACGCGGCCGGCCTGGCTTCGCAGGTCGACGGCTTCTACAAGAATCCCGCCATCTTCATCCCCTTCCCGCCCGAGGCCAAGGCGATGAAGAACACCCTCGAAACGGTCGGTCTCAAAAAACCCGTCGAAGACTTCGTCAAGACGCTCAACCGCGCGGCGGAAGAGGCGGCGAAGAAGGCCGCCCCCATCTTCTTACAAGCGATCAAAGAGCTGACCATCCAGGACGGCTACCAGATCCTGCGCGGGCCCGACGACGCCGCCACGAGCTACCTGCGCCGCAAGACCTCCTCGCGCCTGAGCACCGCCTTCCGCCCGGTCGTGCGCAAGGCCATCGCGAAGGTCGGCGTCACGAAATACTGGACCCCGCTCGTCAAGCGCTACAACCAGATCCCCTTCGTCCAGCGCGTCAACCCCAACCTGGACAGCTACGTCACCGAGCGGGCGATCTCGGGCCTCTTCAAGCTGATGGCGAACGAGGAGCGGAAGATCCGCCGGGATCCCGCCGCCCGCGTCACCGACATCCTGCGGCGGGTCTTCGGATCCTAATTTATATAAAATCAAATGATTACATCAACTTATGACTGAACGCAAAGAATTTTCTATTTTCAAGATTACCATTTTTGAAAAATTGCAAAACACCATTTAGCAATTTCTCTCAACATGGTACGATAAATAACAAACTTAAGACTCCAAAGGGGATACCATGAAAAATTTAATTGCCGAAATTTCCCTGGATAAAAACAACCGCCTAGCTCTGGGAAAAGTCTTAAAGGGAAAAACCGTTTCTTCCTTTGAAATTTACGAAGTCGAACAGGGCTATTTGCTGAAGCCAAAAGTTTCCATTCCTGCGGAAGAGGTTTGGGTCTTCAAAAATCCCCAAGTTAAACAAAGTTTGCAACGCGGCCTCTCCCAACCAGCAACACACAATCTGGGATCCTTCGCAAAATTTGCGGAGGAGGAATGAATTTCTCATTGCGATTCACCGATGAGGCCAAAAACAATCTTGAGGAATTAAAAAAAAATCCCGGCGAGGAAAAAATCCTTAAAGCTGTCTTTAAAACATTGGGGTTGATGGAAACCAATCTGCGGCATCCCGGCTTGCACACTCACAAATATCAATCCGTCTCTGGACCTAATGGCGAAGAGATATTTGAGGCCTATGTGCAAAACCGAACACCGGGAGCCTATCGGATATTTTGGTATTACGGCCCCGAGAAAAATCAAATTTCGATAGTCGCGATTACTCCTCATCCATGAAAAATTTAATAATCATCTTGGGAGTTATTTTTATAAGCTTGATATTTTATTGCCAGTTACCGAGGATTGGCAACCTAGATACTAGCGATCGAATCAATAACACTCTTTTATTCTCAACAATCATAGTGATCGCCTGGTATACAATCGAAACGAATTTATTGAGAGCCGCAACAGTCAAAAATACCGAAGTATCGATTTCACCAAAATTCGCGATAGAATACATTGGCGATAATAAGTTGAAAGTTTCTAATATTGGAAATGGAACTGCTCTCAACATTAAATTCAAGAAATTAATCTTTGAGCCAAATAAGGCCCTGAAAGCAGAAATTGACCCAATTCAATATCTTGAAGCTGGCCGTACAATGGAAGCAATACTCCAATTCAACATGGGTGACAGCACACTCCCCTTCGGCGCCAACTTAGATCCCAAATACCTACAGACTGAACAAAGTATCGACATTTGTCATGAAGATATTTTGCATAATAAAATAAGCCAGAAATGCACTTTCGGAAAGAAAGGCACGACCATTGCCGGCACATCTTGATATAGCCGGCACTTCCAACATCCCCCACCAAAAAACACTGTCGAATTTCTTCCTTGCTTGGCAATGGACCCACAATTATTCAAAAAGAGGATGCCGAGTAACGCTTCCTTATCAGGAGTAAATCCATGAAACGACAACACGCTATTTTCCGAAATATTATTACCACCATAGGCCTTGCCATATTGACTGCCAACCTCGGCGCCTGCAGCAGCGGCGACGCCGTCCCCGGCAAGGGTATCGACGACGCCGTCCAGTCCTTCGACGACGGCTTCACCGCCGTGGGCGACGGCCTCGAGGCGGTCTTCACCGGCGAACCCTCCGCCCTGCGCGCCGTCAAGGCGGCGACCTTCGACGGCTTGGCCTTCGACTGCGAGGCCGGCGGCACGGGGACGGTCTCGGGCACCACCACCGGCGACGCCTCGACCGGGACCTTCGACCTCGAAATGAGCTTCCAGGGTTGCAACGGAATGACCGGCACGGTCGGCTTCGGCGGGGACTACGTCGACGACGGGACCGACCTGCAGCTGGACATCGACTTCAACGCCGGCAGCTCGCTGGCCAACGACACGCTCAGCAGCACTTTGGGCTGCTCGGTCTTTTTCCGCGACCTGCTCCTCGACGTCACCTCCGCCCCCGACGTCCCCGAGGCCACGGGCACGGTCTTCGGCGCCTTCCGCGGCAACTGCGTCGAGCCGGGCGGCAACGTCATCGTCGACTGCAGCTGGGACAACCTCGACTTCAACGACAACGACCTGCTGGCCTCCAACTGCATCTGTTCGGGCGAGGGGTGTTGAGATCGGGTTTTGGATATTCTCTAGAAATGGCGAAAGCCGCCGAAGCGGCGCCGTAGCTCGCGACCTTTTTCCAACCAGCGGATGCCGGAGCCTCGGTTTGCGCGGCCGATACGGGCGACCTTCAAGCCTCGCCGCCGGGCGTAGTCCCCGAAGGCCTGTTCCGCGCCCGCGCGCAGGGTAAACAGCAGCTCGTAATCTTCTCCGCCCTCCAGCACCGTCCGCAAAACATCGAGCCCGGCCTTTTCGCAAAGTCCGGCAAAGCCCCTGGGATGCGGCAGGGCCTCCACTTCGATCTCGAAACCGACGCGGGAGGCCTTGGCGACATGCCCTAAGTCCCCGGCCAGGCCGTCGCTTATGTCGATCGCCGCGCCGACTTCGCCGAAGGCCGCTAAATCCCTCCCCCACTCCAAGCGCGGCGTCGGCAATAGCAGGCGGCGCCGGATTGATGCCGGGACGCTCTTTCTCCCGCGCTCGGCCCGCCAGGCCAGGGCCGCACCCCCGAGCTCGCCGGTCACCCACAGGCTGTCGCCCGGGCGGGCCGCGCCGCGCAGCAGGGGCGGGCGCCGCGTCTCCCCGAGCAGCGTCACCGCGATCGTCCACCCCCTTGGAGAGCGATTGGTGTCGCCGCCGACGATGGGGCAGGAAAATCGCCGCGCCGCGCGGGCCAGGCCGCGGTACAGGGCCTCGACTTCGCTAAGCCGCGCGCGTTTGGGCAGGCCCAATCCGATCACGGCGCCGAGCGGCTCGCCGCCCATCGCCGCGATGTCGCTTAAATTGACGGCCAGGGCCTTCCAGCCGACCGTTTCCCAATGCTTGGAATTTCCGGGAAGGAAGTGGACTCCCTCGAAAAGCAAGTCCTGAGTCAGAAGCTCGCTGCGACCTCCCGCCGCGCGGCGCACGGCGCAGTCGTCGCCGAGGGCGACGGACCACTCTTTAGACACGCCGCCGGGCAGAATTTTCTCTAGATGCGCAATGAGGCCGAATTCGCCGAGGTCGGAGAGCTTGGGCATAGGGATTCGCCCCTACTTCACTTCCTTGATCGCCCCGCCCTCGACGGTCAGGAGGTAAGGCTCGACTTCGGCCTCGCGGTCGGGGAGGAAGGATCGCAAACCCGTGACGCCGCGATAGCCGCGCATCCCGCCCACCGAGACCTGGACGTCGTTGGCCGAGGAGGCCTTGCGGTTCTGCAGGGCCTGGCCGAGGAAGCGGATGATGTCGTAGCCCATGGCCTCGAGCGTGGAGGGCTGGGTGCCGAAGGCGCCCTGAAATTCCGAAACGAACTCCTTCACCGCCCCGCTGTCCGAGTCCTTGAAGTAGATGTCCAGGAAAACCGAATTGTCGAGCAAGCCGCCGGACTTGCCGGCGATGCTGGGATCGTTCCAGGCGTTGGTGCCGAGCAGCTGGACGTTGTCGATGCCGGCGTTCTTCAAGGCCGGAACGATCTTAAGGACCGCCGCGTAGCTGTCGGGAATAAACAGCGCGTCGAAGCCCAGAGGCGCGCTGGGCGAGGCCTGCGCGACGCTGAACTTCAGCTGCCGCAGGTCGTTGGAGACGTTGGCCGTCGAGCCGTAGCCCTGCGAGGCGGTGACGCCGGCGCCGTACTTGGGCGCCATGTCTTTCATCGTGCTCATCAGCACCTTGCCGTAGTTGGAATTGGGGTAGAAGACCGCGATCTGCTTCTTGTTCCGCTTTTTGGTCGCCTCGTTGAGAATGGCGCGGACCTGCTCGCCCGGCGTCAGGCTGAACCGATAAATGCGGCTCCCCGTCGCGGGAATGCCTTCTTTCTGCGCGAGGCTTATCATCACCACGCCCAGCTCGTCGGCGCGCTTCGCGGCCGCCTGGGCCGAGGCGGAGGAAAGCGGCCCGACGATCGCCATCACCTTCTCTTGCTGCACCAGCTCTTCAACCGCCTTCACCGCCAGGGCCGCGTCGCCCTGGTCGTCGCGGGTGACGATCTGGATGTTGTTCACCCCGTTGCAGGGCGGCTTCACGCTGGCCGCGCATTCCATCCCCTTGAGGGTATTGGCCCCGTAGACCTCGTACTTGCCGGAGAGGGGAAGGATGACGCCGATTTTGTAAACCTTGCCCGAGGGACCTTTCGGCTCCTTGCCCGGCTTGACGCCGCCCAGCTTTGCGATCGTGGGCTGGGCCTCCTTGGTGAGCGGGTGGTCGGGGAAGCGTCCGGTGAGCCGTCCGAAATACTTGCGCGCCAGGCCCTGGTCGCCGGCGGCGTAATAGGACATGCCCAATTTATAATCGATGTAGGGTTCGCTGGCCTTGGCCTTGTAGGTCGGCAGGCGGGGATCCAGCTGGCCGGGGGTCGCGGAGCGCGAGGCCCAGCTCTTCAGGCCGGCGACGACGTCGGCGCGCAGCGGCGCCTCGGAGCCGTACTTGGATTGCACGGCCGAGTCGCCCAGGTTTTCGTAGCTGTCGAGCAGGACGGCGTTGTAAAAACCCTTGCGCTCGGGCGAGGCCCCCGTCTTGTCGATCGCGACCAACGCCAGGCCGCCCATCTTGATGCGGTCGTTCTCGCCCAAAGCCGCGGGATCCGTCTTGTCGAAGTAATCCAGGCTGCGCTGATAGTTGCCCAAGCGGAACTGGCTGATGCCCGCCTTGACCCGCGCGCGCGAGGCGACGTCGGGGTCCGGGGTCTTGCCGATCAGCCGGTCGAAGGTGACCGTGGCGCCGTCGTAATCCTTGCGCAGCATCTGGATCTGGCCGATGCGGAACTGCGAGCTGTCGGTCAGCTCGTTGTAGGGATGGCGCTGGATGAAATTTTGGAAGCCGGTCTCGGCCTGGGCGTAGCGCTGGGCCTTGAACTCGTTTTCGGCGAGGGCGTACTCGCTGCGCATCTCGGAAGTCACCGAATTGGGGTATTTCACCTTGGCCCCGCCCTTGAACATCGCGCAGCCGGCGGAGAAGGCCAGCAGCAGGAGCAAGAGGGGCAGCCGAACTCGCAAGGAAAAGCGTCTTCGCATCATGTCGTCCCTTATTAAGAGGCTGTTGAAAAACTATTTTCATTCACGCCGGAATAAATCCAGCTCCATACTAACGCCCAAAAATCCTTCGGATTTTCGGGGCCCGCCAATCCGCCTGCGGCGGCTTGGCCCAACAACCGGTGGTTTTTCAACAGCCTGTTTATGGAGTGACCCGGCACCCCGTCACCAAAACCACTTCTTGAGCTTCCGCCAAATCCCCGGCCGTTCCGCCCCGTCCTCGCCCTGGATCCGGTGCAGGAGCAGGCGGTCTCGCTCGCCGAGGACGGCGGGGATCTTCACCTTGATCTTGACGAATTGATCGCCGCCCAGTCCCAGGCCCTTCAAGCGGAAGACTTGGCCGGATTGAGTGCCGGGAGGCAGTCGGAGCGGCGTCGTACCGCCTAGGGTAGGAACTTGGACCTCGCCGCCCAGGGCGGCGAGGCTCATTTCGACCGTGGTCTCACATATAATGTCTTTGCCGTCAAAGGAAAACCAGGGATGGCGCCTGAGCCGCAGGACGACCTGGACGTCCCCGCGCCGGCCGGGCGCGAGCTCGTGGCCCTCCCCCGCCAAGGTCACGCCGAAGCCGTCGTTCGCGCGGGGCGGAAAGGGAACTTTCAACTTGGCGGCGCGCAGGCGATAGCCCCGCGCGCGGCAGGGGACGCAGCCGCGGGAGCTCAAGAAGCCGCGGCCGTTGCACTTGGGGCACTCGCGGCGCTCGCCGCCCTCCCCCGGACCGCCCACGGCGCCCGCTCCGAAGCAGTAGGTGCAGGTGAAGGTCTTCGCGCCCTCCTCGACGCCGCTGCCGTAGCAGACGCCGCAGAGCTCTTCCCGCTCGACGGAAAGGGTCTTGCTTCCGCCCGCGAAGGCCTCTTCGAGGCTGAGCTCCAGCTCGCACCGAAAGGGCGGCCGCTCGCGCAGCGAGCCGGGGTGGTCGACGTCGAAGAGGGTCTTGAGGATATCCTGCGCGTACTCGCCGGTGGTCCGGGCGGCCGGGCTGGGGTGCTGAATGGCGCGCAGCGCCTCGAAATTGCCGGTGAGATAGGAATAGGCCTCGACCGTTTCTTTGAAGCGCTCCTCCGCATGGGGGTTGTGCGGGTTGCGGTCCGGATGGAATTGGAAGGCGAGCTCTTTGAAGGCCCGCTTGATTTCCTCGCGGCTGGCGCCTTGGCTTAGACCCAGCACCGCAAAGTAATTTTTTTGGGAATATCCCATGCCTTCGGGGTTTTACGGCCCAGAACGGGCCAGGTCAAGGTTTCCCGGCCGGGCGAAGCGGGCCTATTTTTCGGGCGGCTTGGCCACCGTGACGAGGGAGGGACGAATCAGCCGGTCGTGCATCTTGTAGCCGCGGCGGTACTCGTTGACGACGGTGTGCGGGTCGTGCTCCTCCGACTCGTGGTGGGCCATGGCCTCGTGATGGTGCGGGTCGAAGGGCAGCCCCACGGCGTCGACGGGCGTGACGCCGAAGCTCTCGAGCACCTTGAGGAACTGCCGCAGCACCAGCTGCACGCCCTGGACGATCGCCTGCTTGTCGGAAGCCTCGGCGTGCGAGAGCGCCTGCTCGAGACCGTCGAGCACGGGCAGCAGCTCCTTCACGAATCTTTCGTTGCCGTAGCGCAGGGCTTCTTCTTTCTCCCTCGCGATGCGCTTTCGGAAGTTGTCGAACTCGGCGTAAGTCCGCAGATACTTCTCGTTGGCGTCTTTCACTTTGGCCTCGGCCTCGGTCAGGGAAGCCTGGGCCTGATCGAGGGCCGTCTCGAGCTCGGCGATCCTGGATTTGTATTGGTCCTCGAGACCCGGGGCGATCCCGCCGGCCTCCTGGCTGGCGGCGACGCGTGCCTCGGCTTCCTTCTTCGCCTTCATCGCGTGCTTGAGTTGGTCGATCTTGTCGTTTTGCATCTTCCTATCCCTTCAATATGTCTCCCAGCGAGCGCGCCGTGAACTCCACCATCGGGATCAGCTTCGAATAGTCCATCCGCGTCGGTCCGATCACCCCGAGGGTGCCGAGCGGCTTGGAATCGCCGCCGTAATTCGAGACGATCACGCTGCAATCCTTCAGGTCGGTCAGGCGCGACTCGCTGCCCACGAAGATCTGGACCCCCGGCGCCTTGATGGCGCGGTCGAGGAAGGCGACCAGACGGTGCTTCTCGTCGAGGGCCGAGAGGATCTCGCGGATCTTGTCCAAGTTGGAAAATTCTTGGGTGTAAAGAAAATTTTTCTCCCCGTCGATGATCAAATCGTCGGAATCGCCGGACACCACCTGTTGCGAGAGCACCAGGGCCTGCTTGAGCAGGCGGTCGAGCGCGTCCTGCTGCCGCGTCATCTCGACCAAGATGCGCTGCTTGACCTCGCTTAAGTTGAGCCCGCCCAAGACCGAGTTGAGGTAGTTGTTCATCCGGATCAGATCGGCGCGGCTGAGCGGCTCGCTTGTCTCGAAGATGCGGTTCTGCACCACGCCCTGCTCGGTGACGAGGATGGCGAGGATCTGCGACTCGCGGAGCGGCAGGAACTCGATGTGCTTGAGCTTGGTCACCTCGCGCTTCGGCGCCAGGATCACCCCGACGTGCTGCGAGAGGCCCGAAAGCATGTGGCCGGCGTTCTGCAGCATGGAAACCCGGTCGTTGCCCTCCTGAAGCGACTGCCGGATCTGCCGCTTCACCTCTTCCTCGAGCGGTTCCACCTTCAGCAGGCAGTCGATGTAGAAGCGAAAGCCCTGTTCGGTGGGGACGCGGCCCGCGGAGGTATGGGGTTGCTCCAGATAGCCCTCGGCCTCGAGGTCGGCCATGACGTTGCGGATGGTCGCGGCGCTCAGGCCGAAGCGGTAGCCCTTGGAAAGGGCCGTCGAGCCCACCGGCGCAGCCGTCTGGATATAGCTCTCCACCAGGGCCTGCAGGATCTGGCTCTTTCGGAGGTCGAGTTGGGGAACGGCATCGGACATCATCCTACCTAACAGTTAACGATCCCGATTGGGGCTGTCAATGGAGCGATTCGCCCAAAAATTCCCGCAAGACCTCGTTGCTGAACAGCATACCCTCTTCCGTGAAGCGGGCGCCGCCGGCCTCGAGCTCGACCCAGCCCCGCTCCCGAGCCCGGTCCAGGGCCTCGCGGAAGAGGGCCGGGAAGGGCGCGGCGAACTTCTTTTCGAAGTCCGCGAAGCGGATCCCCCGGCGCTTGCGCAGGCCCATCATCATAAACTCTCCGCAGGCCGCGGTGCGCGCGATGGGCTCGACCTCCACGCCCGCCCAAGCCCCCGAGCCAGCGCCGTACTCCGGCAGGCCCCTCGGGTTGGCGAGGCGCAGGCCGTAGAGTTGGGGCGAGGGCTCGACGCCTAGCAGGTTCAAGGTCTCCCCGTTCAGCTCGGAGGCGCGCAGAAAGGACACCGCCCCCGCGCCCAAGCCCACGAAGCTGTCGTAGTCCCAGTAGTGCAGGTTGTGCCGCGACTCGTGGCCGGCGCAGGCGTAGTTGCTGACCTCGTAGGCCCCCATGCCCTTGGCTCGCCCGAAGGCCGCGATTCGCTCGCGCATCGCGAGGACCTCTTCGGTCTCGGGCAAGGGCAGGCGACCTTTCAAGTAACGGTCATAGAAGGGCGTCCCCTCCTCCACGATCAGCTCGTAGGCGGAGAGGTGGCGCAGCGGGAATCTTTCCAGGCGATGCAGGGTGTCTTCGAGGTGCCCGAGGCTCTGCCGAGGCAGGCCGTACATCAGGTCGCCGCTCACCCGCTCGAAGCCAGCGGCGAAGGCCCATTCCAAGGCTTGCAAGGCGTCCGCCGCGTCATGCGCCCGCGCCAGTTCGGCAAGCAGACGCTCGTCCAAGGTCTGAACCCCAATCGAGAGGCGATTGCAGCCGGCCTCGCGAAAGCCGCGCATCTTATCGGGCGCGGCGGTCTTGGGGTTGAGCTCGAGGGTGACCTCGGCGCCGGACTCGAGGGGGCCGAGGCGCCGCGCTTCCCGCAGGAGGGTCGCGATGGACTCCGGCGCGAAGAGCGAGGGCGTCCCCCCACCAAAGAAGACGGTGTCGAAGCCCTCCCGCGCCGCGGGGGCCAGGGCCTCCGTCCAACGCCCGATCTCGCGCCCCAGCGCGGCCAGGTATTCGGCCTCCGGCGCGGCGCTCCGGCCCAGGCCGATCGAGTTGAAATCGCAGTAATGGCACTTGCTGACGCAGAACGGGATATGAATGTACAGAGCGATCTTTGCCATGACGCCTTCCGTCAACCGTTTAGCGGGATTTTACGAAAATGCCCCTTGCAATAATAGGGACCCTGCTCTATCTAGCCGAAAAAATCCCCTAAGCTCGGGTTTTCCCAAAAAGTTCCTCAAGGGACGGCACAATGTCCTTGCTGACCGACAAAATCAAATCCCTTTTGACGATTGAGACCTCGCAGGTCCTGTCCAGTCAAGAGAAGGGCAAGAAGCGCGCGACCGTCATCAGCATCTGCTCGCAAAAGGGCGGCGTCGGCAAAACCACCACCGCGGTCAACCTCAGCACCGCCATCGCCAAGTATCACGGCAAGCGCGTCCTGGTCGTCGACCTCGACCCGCAAGGCCACGTCGAAAAATCTTTGGGCGCCCTGATCCCCGAGGGCGTCGAGTACTCGCCGATGTCCACGATCCTTTCCAGCAAGAAGGGCAACGTGATGGACGGGGTGATCCCCACCGAGCTGGAGAACTTTTTCATCTCGCCCGGCGACAAGACGCTCTACGAAACCGAAAGCCTGCTCGCCACCAAGATCGGCAAAGAATACATCCTGGCCGAGGCCATGAAGGTCGCGCGCAGCCACTTCGACTTCATCTTCTTCGACTGCCCGCCCAACCTGGGCAACCTGACGCTCAACGCCCTGGTCGCCAGCGATTTCTGCCTGGTGCCCTGCGAGATGAGCGTCCTGGCCTTCGAGGGCGTCAACGACCTGGTCGAGACCCTCGAGACCGTCAACGAGCGCCTCAACCCGCGCCTCAAGATCCTGGGCGTTCTGTTCACCCGCGTCGACGGGCGCAACGTCAACATGAACCAGATTATCGAGAGCAACATTAAAAATTTTTTCCGCGGCAAGGTCTTCAAGACCCAGATCGCGATCAACACCGCCCTCAACAAGGCCCAGCTCGAGGGCCTGCCGGTTTTCGACAACTACCCCTCCAGCTCGGGCGCGGTGAACTACCGCGAGCTAGCCGAAGAGCTGGTCAAGAAGCTCAAGCGGCAAAACGCGGCCCAAGGCGGCGGACCACTCAGCCAGGCGGCAAGCGGGTAAGGTTCGCCCTACAATTCCCTTGACCTCTCTCGGCCCGCGACCTAGTCAAAATCCCCGTTATTTCAATATTTTAAGCCACCGAATCCCCTAGCAACTTCGGGCGTTTCTCGCCGATATCCTCAATTGAGATGCGATCGTCCAGGCCCTTAAAATTATTGATCTTTTTCCTCGGCTGTCTGCTGTTGCCCGCGCGGGCCGGGGCCGAGGCGGCCAATTATTTTTCCCAAATTTTCAGCGAGAAGGTCCTCACCGTCAGCCGCGAGGGCGACGGGCTGCTGCCCGGGACCCTGCGCACCGCCCTGATCCAGGCCGGAGGGATCCGCTCGCAAAACGCCTTCACGCTGGTGCGCATCGTCTTCGAGCCCACCATCAAGCGGGTCCGCATCACCAAGGGCCCGCTGCCCGAGGTCTCGGGGTCTCTGACCACGATCGATTGCCAAAACGCCCAAGGCCGCGGCCTCATCGAGGGCGTCGACGAAAACACCGAAGGCGTCGACCCCACGGTGGAAGTCGCCGGCCTCAAGCTCACCAGCAACGGCAACGCCGTCCGCAACTGCCACATCACCGGTTTCCGCGGGCCCGGCATCCTGATCCGCGGCAATCGCAACACCGTCGAGTACAACACGATCGGCTACCACAAGGCGGTGGCCGAAAGCGCGGTCGAGGCCTCCGCGATCTTCGGCGAGCCCAAGACCAACCAGGGCGCGGGCGTCTTCATCGGCGACGGCTCCAGCGAGAATGTCGTGCAAAACAACGACATCGTCGCCAACGCCTTCAACGGCGTCGAGCTCAGCGGCGCCGTCGGCGCCGCCAACAAGGTCACGTTCAATTTCTTCGCCAAGAACAGCGGGCGCCCCATCAAGCTGGCGCCCAACGCCCACGCCACCCGCCAGCCGCAGATCACCAAGATCGTCCAGCAAGGCGACCTCTTCCTGATCAGCGGCGTCGCCGAGGCCAAGGCCGACCTGCAGATCTACACCGGCGGCAAGGAGGACGGCGAGGTCGGGATGATCGTCGTGCCGGGGACGCAGATTCCGGCCGATACCTTCACGGTGGCGACCAAAAGCAAGGGCTTCATTCCCAACCAGACCAAGATCGTCGCGTTGGCGCAGGCCCCCAACCGCAACACCAGCGAGTTCAGCAGCCCCATCGTCATCCCGGGCCCCAACGCGACGGTGATCGGTTCGGCGCCCGAGGCCGAGGCACCGGCCGCCGCGAAGCCCGAGACGCCGGCCAAGGAAGAGGCCGCGCCCGCGGAGGGCGAGACCGGCGAGGGAGAGTTTAATTCCCCCGACAACCTGATGGATAACAGCGGCACTGGCAAACCGCCCGCTGCAGCCGCTCCGACCCCCGGCACTGTCGTGCCTTCCGCACAGGCCGCGCCCAAGGCCGTCGACAAGAGTCACGAGCCCGAGACCGTCATCAACCTGAACGGCGCGGGCGAGCCGGGCCACGAGCCCGAGACCGGCGGCCTCTCCGAAAAGACCGCCAAGGTCAGCGCGATGGGGATTTAATCCAAAAATTCTAGGAAACACCGAGGATGGCCCGCGCCTCGTCGACCGAGGCCGGTTTTAAGGCGCGCGCCTCGACGAGCTGGACCGCGACGCGTACCAGGTCGCCGTTGGAGGCGGCCATCTCACCGTTCGGCAAGTAGAAGTTGTCCTCCAGACCGACACGCAGGTCCCCGCCCAGGTCGAGGGCCTCTTCGAGCAGGCGCCACTGGTCGCGGCCGATGCCGATCACCTCCCAATGCGAGCCCTCGGGCAGATTGGCCGCCATGCAGGCCAAATTGCCCGCGCGGGTCGAGATGCCGCCGAGGACGCCCAGGATCAAGCTGAAGTGGGCGGGAGTTTTCAGCAACCCCATGTCGACGAAGGGCAGCGCGTTGCCGACGTGGCCAACGTCGAAGCACTCCAGCTCGGGCTTGGCCCCGGCCTCTTCGATGCGTTCGAGGCAGTACTGGATGTCCTTGAACGGATTGGCGAAGACGTAGTCGTGATAGAAAGCCTTATTTTTTCGGCTGTAGATCGCGTAATTCATCGAGCCCATGTTGAGCGCCGCGATCTCGGGACGATGGTCGGTGATGTGCCGCGTGCGCTCCTGGATGGGCAGGCCGATGCCGCCCGACGAGAAATTGAGGATCACCGGGCAGCGCTTGCGGATCTCGGCCTTGATGTCGCCGAAGACGGCGGATTCCCAAGAGGGGCCGCCCTCCGGCGTGCGGGCGTGGATGTGCACCACCGCCGCCCCCGCCTCGTAGGCGCGGCGGGCCTCTTCGGCGATCTCGACCGGCGAATACGGGATCGCGGGGCATTGTTCTTTCTTGGCCAGGACGCCGGTCAAGGCGCAGGTAATGATGACGGGCTTGCGGCTCACGGAACGATCCAATTCTGGAAGATCTTCAAAAACTCGTCGCCGACGGTCTTCCATTCGCGGCGGCTCAAGCTGCCCAATTTTTTTTGCAGGATATCCGCCTCGACGGTGACGATCTTGCTGAGTCGGATCATGGCGGGATATTTCAGGCCGGAGACCTCCCAATCCAGGACGCGGTAGTCGCCGGGCATGTTCATCTCGTCGACGCGGCTGGTGACCAAAGCGATGACCGCCTTGGTCGGCATGCCCTTGGCCTGCACCTTCGAGACGACGAAGGCCGGACGGTGCTTGAGAGCATGGGTATCGGTGAAGGGATAGGGCACCAGGACGAAGTCGCCGGCTTTAAAATCGATCATAGTCGGCGTCACGAGGATTGTCCCACTCGAGGAAGGAGGCCTCGGCCGCCTTCATCAGCGCCTGGTGTTCTTTTTTGTTGGTGAAAAAACCTTGGATGGCCTTGCGCACGATCTCGCGCATCGGCCGGCGTTCGACCGCGGCCTCGAGCTTGAGCATCTTGAGCAGCTCGGGGTCTTGGAGGTCGACGGTGATGCGGGTCTGTTTCATCGAGAGTAAGAAAACACGAAATCGGAAGGATCGTCAACCGGCGGCTGGTTCCTAGCCCCTGTACAAAAGCCAAGACAGGGCCGCGATCACACCGGCGCAACCCCGTGCCGCTTCTTGGGCCAGGGGATTTGCTTGGTTTCGGCCAGCTCGAGGGTGTGCAGGACCCACTTCTTGGTGTCGCGCGGGTCGATGATGTCGTCGATGTAGGCGGCGCCGGCGGCCTTCTCGAGGCTGATCTCCTTTTGGTAGCGCTCGACCAATTCCCGGCGGGTCTTCTCGGGATCGGAGGACGCCTCGATCTCCTTGCGAAAGATGATGTTGACCGCCCCCTCCGCGCCCATCAGCGAGATCTCGCCGGTCGGCCAGGCGACGAGGCCGTCCGGCTCGTAGCCGCGCCCGCACATCACGTAGTAGCCGGCCCCATAGGCCTTGCGAATCACCACGGTCAGCTTGGGCACGGTCGCCCGCGACACGGCGTAGAGCATCTTCGCCCCGTGGCGGATGATCCCCTGGCGCTCGACCTTCGAACCGACCATGAAGCCGGGAACATCCTGTAAGAAAAGCAGCGGGATGTTGAAGGCGTCGCAGAGATTGATAAAGCGGGCCCCCTTGTCGGCCGCGTCGACGTCGAGCACCCCGCCCATGACCATCGGTTGGTTGGCGACGATCCCCACCGGCCGGCCGCAGAAACGCCCGAAGCCGACCAGTAGGGTCTTGGCGAAGGCGGGCTTGATCTCGAGGAAACGCCCGTGGTCGACCAGGCGCGTGATGATCTCGTGCATGTCGTAGGGCTTTTTCGAGCTGTCGGGCAATACCTTCAATATCGACTCGTCCACATGGTCGCCGGGCGCCTCGTCCTCTTCGTATTCGGAAAAAGAATATTCGGCATAGGCCTTCTTACCGGAGAGAATCGGGGGCTTCTCGTCGCAGTTTTGCGGGAAATAGCTCAAGTACTCTTGGATGACCTTGAGGCACTCTTTATCGTCGGCAACCTCCAGGTCCCCTACTCCGCTGATCTCGCAGTGGATCCGCGAGCCGCCCAGTTCTTCCATGGTGATCTCTTCGCCGATCACCGCCTTGACCAGCGGCGGGCCGGCCAAGGCCATGGAGCTGGTGCCCTTGACCATCGGCACGAAATCCGCCAAGGCCGGAATGTACGCGGTCCCGGCGGCGCAGGGCCCCATCATCGCGGCGACCTGCGGAATGTAGCCGCTCATCTTCACCTGGTCGTAGAAGAGTTTCCCGCTCTCGGCGAACTGCGAGCCCGCCAGCTCTTGGATGCGCGCGCCGGCCGAGTCGAGGAGCCAGATCATCGGGATTTTCTCTTTCAAGGCGATCTCGCGCAGCCGGTCCACCTTGCGTTCCTGGACGTAGCCGATCGAGCCGGCCATCACGGTGAAGTCGTAGGCCGCGCAGGCGACGAGTCTGCCGTTGATTTTTCCGTAACCCGTGATGCAGCCGTCGGCGGGCGTCTCGCGCTTGACCATGTCGGGATGCGTGGACTGATGGTGGGCCAGGATGCCGATCTCGACGAAGCTCCCCTTGTCGAAGAGCAGGTCGACGCGCTCGCGGGCGGTGAGCTTGCCGGCGGCGTGCTGCTTGGCAATCTCCTCCGGACCGCCCATCTGTCTGGCCTTGGCTTTTTGGCTTTCGAGGTTTTTGAGAGTTTCGTCCAGCGCCATAGGGTTGCCTTTGCTCTATCTTGCTTGTCTCTTGGTAAAGTTACGCCGTGCCCTGAGCCGCTTGGGAGGGGGAGGAAGATATGTCCTACGCGACACGGGCGGGCCCCTCAGGCCGGGGCCCGCCCTCCGCAGAAAGATCGAAATTATATAGGCCTCAAGGTGTTCGATCTTTCTGAGGGTCGCTTAAGGACATATCTTCCTCCCCCTCCCAAGCGGCGCCACCTTCCGTGAAGGTTTTTTATATCAAATTGGGAGTAAGAGTTATTTCCCCTCCCTTGACCTGCAAAGAGCTTTCCGGGGACTGCGGAGAACCTCCCCCACGAAGCCTCAGGCAGGAGGGAGGGCGTAGGAGCGTCAAAAAAGCCTAGAGAGCAATCCAGTTAGAGGCTGACGAAGGAAGACTCTAACTGGAATTGCGAACAGGCTTTTTTGGCGCGAGTAGCCCGACCGGGCCGTAGCTTCGTGGGGGAGGTTCTCCGCAGTCCCCGGAAAGCGTCGCGGCAAAACAAAAAAACCAATAAACGCCCAAAACAAAGACGCGCCGCGGAACTACTTCGCCCACTTCATCCGCTTGACGATGATCTCTTTCATGATCTCCGAAGACCCGCCTCCGATCGTCATCAGGCGTATGTCGCGGGTGAAGCGCGCCAGGTCGTATTCCTCCATGTAGCCCGCGCCGCCGTGCGCCTGCAGGCAGTCGTAGGCGACGCGTTGGGCCAGGTCGCCGGCGAAGAGTTTCGCCATCGAGATTTCCTTGCTACATTCGATCCCGGCCTGGAAGAGGCTCACGGCGTGGTAATTCAAGCGTTTCGCCGCCTCGAGCTGTGTGGCGAGCTCGGCGAACTTGTGCTGCCAGACCTGGTAGTCGATGACCCGCTTCCCGAAGGCCTGGCGCTCGCGGCAATACTGGACCGTCTCGTTCAGCGTGAGCTCGGAGCCGGACACGCAGGTGATCGCCGCGACGAGGCGCTCGCCCTGGAAGTTTTTCATGATGTAGAGGAAGCCCTGGTTCTCTTCGCCGATCACGTAGCGTTTCGGAATGCGGCAATTCTCGAAGAACAGGAGCGCCGTGTCGGAGGAGTGGTTGCCCAGCTTCTCGAGCTTCTTGCCGACCGCGAATCCCTTGGTGTCGGTGGGAAAGGTGACGAGGCTGATGCCCTGGTAGCCCGGCCCGCCGGTGCGCACCGCCAGGGTGATGAAATCGGCGCGCCCGCCGTTGGTGATGTAGGTCTTGGCGCCGCTGATCACGTAGTCGTCCCCGTCGCTGACCGCGCGGGTGGAGATATTCGCCACGTCGGAGCCGCAGCCCGGCTCGGTGATGCCGAGGGCCGCGATCTTCTCGCCCTTCAAGGCGGGGATCAAAAATTCCTTCTTTTGCTCCTCGGTTCCCAGGAAAGAGAGGATGGGCGTCGCGATGTCCGCCTGCACCATCAAGTCCATCGCGAGGCCCGCCATCTTGCAGCGGACGATCTCCTCGCAGAACACCACCTTGAACCACCAATCCCCCGCGCTGCCGCCGACTTCTTCGGAAAAACAGACCCCCAGGATGCCCAAGTCGCCGGCCTGCTTGAAGACCTCCCGGGGAAAGCCGCGGGCCCGCTCCCATTCTTCCTTGTGGGGCAGTAGGTCCTTCTCGGCGAAGTCGCGGACGGTTTTGCGGAACAGTTCGTGTTCTGGGCTGAAAACGGAATGGGCGTTCATGCGGCTCAATATAGAGCGAAAAACCCCCTAGAACAAGGAGGATTGTGGTGGCGGGTGCGGCTACCGCGGCAGGTAATGCAAGGTGGGAAATCGCGCCCCCAGGCGGATGAACAGCTCGGAAAAAGGGACCTCTTCCTGCCCGCCCTCGCCCCGCATGTCGCGGAGGATGGCGACGCCCTTCTTACGCTCGTCCTCGCCGACGATCACGACCCAATCGGCCTGCCAGCGGTCGGCGCGGCGCATCTTGCTCTTCAGCGAGCTGCCGCCGAAGTCGAGCTCGACGGTGGCCCCGCTCTCGCGCAGCGGCTTGAGTTGCTCGAAGAGCAGCCGGTCGGATTCGGCGTCGAGGCCCACCAGGTAGACCCGCGGCGCCTCGTCGCCCGCCACCGCCTGAGCCGGCAGGATCGCCAGCAGCCGCTCCATCCCCAGCGCGAAGCCGATCGCCGGGACCGCGGGGCCGCCCAGCTCGTGCACTAGGTCGTTGTAGCGCCCGCCCCCGGCGACCGCGTTTTGCGCGCCGAGTTCGCCGCTGGTGAACTCGAAGACCGTCTTCTCGTAGTAATCGAGGCCGCGCACCAGCCGCGGGTTGAGCGTGAAGGGCACGTCGTGGGCCGCGAGCGCCGCCTGCACCGCGGCGAAGTGCTCGCGGCTTTCGGGAGAAAGATGGTCGGAATAGAGCGGCGCGCCCTTCGTGGCCTCGGCGCAACCCGGTTTTTTGCAGTCGAGCGCGCGCAGCGGGTTGCGTTGGATCCGGCGCCGGCAATCGTCGCAGAGCTTCTCTTGGACGCCGTCTAGGAAGGCCGCGAGGGCCTGGCGGTACTTCTTCCGGTCTTCCTTGGAACCCAGGGAATTCAAGTTCAGTTGCACCCCCTCGAGACCCAGGTCCTCGAAGAGCTGGTGGATGAGCAGGATCATCTCGGCGTCGAGCAGCGGATGGTCCGAGCCGAAGATCTCGGCGCCGATCTGGTGGAACTGGCGCAGGCGGCCCTTCTGCGGGCGCTCGTAGCGAAACATCGGCCCCATGTAGAGAAAACGGCCCTCGTTGACGTTGTGCGAGGTGAAGTGCTCGACGAAGGCGCGCACCACCGGCGCGGTGCCCTCCGGGCGCATCGCCAGCTTGTGCTCGTTGCGGTCAAGCAACGTGTACATCTCTTTCTCAACGATCTCGGTGGTCTCGCCGACGCTGCGCTCGAAGAGGGCCGCGTCCTCGAGAATGGGGGTGCGGATCTCGCGGAAGCCCGCCGGCGCGAAGACCCGGCGCGCCGCGCGCTCCACCTTCAGCCACTTGCGGACCTCGACGGGATGGAAGAGATCCTCCATGCCCTTGACGCCGACGATCTTTTTTTCTGCCATTTTTTCCTCAACCGAAAATAAAAAGGCGGAACCGGCGAATCGCGCCGTGTTTCCGCCCCAATTTTTATTCCGAGGCCTTGATCTTGCCCGTATCTTCCTTCACCTCGGTCTTGGCCAGGTATTCCTTGAGCTGCAGGGCCTTCGCGTAGATCGGTTTGAAGTGCTCGTCCTGCTCGAGCTTGTACTTCTCGATCTTGCGCAGGGCCTTCTGAGGATTTTTGAGCTTGAGGTAGAAGATACAAAGCTCCTTGAGCAGGCCCAGCTCCTTAGGCTTCTTCAGCAATATTTTTTCGTAGACCTCGACCAGGATGTCGAGGTGCTTCATCTCCTTGCGCAGCTCGCGGGCGAGCTTTTCGTATTCCTTGAGCGACTCGTCCTGCAGGCTCTGGTTGAAGTAGATCTCGGCCAGGCGCAGGCGGTGGCGAGGCTCGCCGGGCTCGGCCTCGACCAGCTTTTGGCAGGCGCGAATCGCGTCGGCGCCCTTCTGGTGCGTCAGGTAGTAATGCACGACGATCTGGAACTGCTGCGAGGCGTCGCCGCGCATCCCCATCTTCGCGTAAAGCTCGCCCAGCTTCTCGTTGAACTCGACCGAGCCGGGGGAAAACTTGAGGATATTTTTGTAGATGGCGATGGCCTTGAGGAGAAATCCCGACTCGCCGTAGTGCTCGGCCACCTCTCGGAACCAGGCGATGCCGTTGCGGATGTCCTTCTTCTTGAAATAGAGCTCGCCGACCTTGATCTTGAGGCGCATGTCGGTGGGGTCCTTGGCGGACATCGCCAAAAATTCCTTCAGCTCGCCCTCGGGGCCGGACTTTTTGAAAAGGCCCTTGAAGATGTTTGAGATGCTTTCTTTAGCCATTGGACTGCGCGCCTGGTGCCGAATGCGTTGCTTCCGTCGGAGCGAACACGAGGTTCGCCCTTACGATTTTTTCTTTCGCCTCTTGGGGCTTACGTCCCCCGCCCGCTTATCGATCTCTTGAATCAGGCCGTAGAGGCCCAGCACGTAGCTGTAGGCCCCGAAACCCGAGACCTGCCCCACCGCGACGGGGGCCATATAGGAATGATGCCGGAATTCCTCGCGTTTGTAGATATTGGAAAGATGGACTTCGACCACCGGCAGGCCGACCGCCGCCGCCGCGTCGCGCAATGCCACCGAGGTGTGGGTATAAGCCGCGGGGTTGATGAGGATGCCGTCGAAGCGTCCCGCCGCCCCCTGGATGGCATCGACCAGCTCGCCTTCGCTGTTGGACTGAAAGACCTTGAGGCTTAAGTTTTCCTCTTCGGCGATGGTCTTGAGGGTTTTGTCGATGTCCTTCTGGGTGACCGCGCCGTAGACGTCGGGCTCACGCAGCCCCAACAGGTTGAGGTTGGGACCGTGGATGACGAGGATCTTACGCTTGGGGTGCATGGTCGGCCTTCCTTAGCGACTGAACCCGGCGCAGCAGGGCCTGGAGGCGGAGTATCTTGGCCTCGCGCCGCGACGGCGGGGGCGGAGGGGGAACCAGGGTCAGGCGGACCGGCTCGGGATCGTCCTCCCGAACCGGGGGGGCCTCCGAGGAAAATTCATAACCCTCGACCCGAAGCTCCGGGCCGGCATCCAAGCTTTCGCGGGCTTCGGCCGGGACCGACGCGCCGAGGGCCTGAAGATCGACCGCCGAAGCGGATGCGTACCGCAACTCCTGGGAAGTTTCATCCGCCGTATTTTCCGAACCGGACTCCCCGGCTTCGAGCGCGGCCTCTTCTTCCTCCGACGCGGTGGAGTCCGAGGCCTCCGGATTGCGCCCGCCGCTCTTGAAGCGCTCGAAGGCCCGGCGGGCCTCCTCGCGGAGCTCCTCGAGGATGCGGCGAACGCCCTCGTGCTGCGGGTTCTTCTGCAGGATCAACTCGGCCAGCTCCATGGCGTACTGGGTGCTGCCCTGCTCGCGCAGGATCTTCACCATGGTCTCGGTATGGAAGACGGGATCGAAATCGATGGGCATAGCTTACACCAGTATTTCGTCGAGGGGCGTCGGGATCACCACCGACTTGCCGATCTTGTTTAAATAAACGAAATGCAGCCGGGAAGACACCCTTTTTTTGTCCTGCATCAGGGCCTTGCGGTAGGCCGCCTTGGGGAAGGCCGGCATCTCGGTGGGCAGGCCCGCGCGGGCGATCAGGGCCTTGAGGCGCTCGACGTCGGCCTCGGGCAGGCCGGCCCGCTCGACCGAGCGGCGCGCGGCGTAGACCATCCCCATCGCGATCGCTTCGCCGTGGGTGTATTTTTTGTAGCGGGTCAGGCTCTCGATCGCGTGACCCAGGGTGTGGCCGAAGTTGAGCTTGGCGCGCAGCCCCAGGGTCTCCTTCTCGTCGCGCTCGACGACCCATGCCTTCAGCTCGCAGCAGCGGCGGATGACCGGCTCGAGGCCCGCGCCCTTTCCTTTCAAGATGGCCTCCATGTGCTCTTCCAGGCCGCGAAACAGCTTCGCGTCGAAGATGGCAGCATACTTGATCACCTCGGCCAGGCCGCAGACGAACTCACGACGCTTCAAGGTCTTGAGGAAGGCCTCGTCGATCAAGACGAAGCGCGGCTGGTAGAAGGCGCCGACCAGGTTTTTGCCCTGCGGCAGATCGACGCCGGTCTTGCCGCCGATCGAGCTGTCGACCTGGGCGAGCAGGGTGGTGGGGATCTGGACAAAGGGAATGCCGCGCAGGAAGCTCGCCGCCGCGAAGCCGACCAAGTCGCCGATCACGCCGCCGCCCAATGCGATCAGCGGGGTCTTGCGGTCGACCTTGAACTCGACCAACTTGGCGTAGACCGAGGCGACGGTCTTGAGGGTCTTGAAGCTCTCCCCGTCGGGCAGGACGATCGTCTTGAGGTCGTGCTGCCTCTTCAGGTGCCGGGCGATCTTGGCCCCATGGAGGCGTTGGACGACCGAGTTGGTGACCAGCACCACGCGCTCGGCGGGGCAATGGCGTTGCAAGAGCAGGTTGAGGCTTTCGATCCCGTTTTTCTGAAAATAAAGCGGGTAGCTCCGCTCGCCCAGCTCGACGCGCAGGGCGCGGCTCTCGAGGGGCAACACCCTGAGAATCTCCTCGACGACCGCTTCCGGGCTTTGATTGTCGGTCGGGATCTGCAACGAGATGCGGCTGTAGGCGGAGGCGCGTTTGGCAAGAATTTCGCGGATCTGCCCCTCCTTGTCCTCGCCTTGCAGCAGGGGCCGGGAATCGTCGGCGCTCAGGCGCTTGAGCAGCGTCGGAATCTGGGCCTTCAGCAGGACAAGCTGCCCGTTCTTGCGGATCTTGTCGAGGTTGTCGCGGAAGCATACCGCGCCGCCTCCCACCGCGATCACCGTCGCCTCGCGGGCCAGGGCCTGGTCGATGGCCATGCTCTCCCAGCGGCGGAACATCTCTTCGCCCTCTTCCGCGAAGATCCGCGCGATGGGCTTCTGGCTGAGCGAGACCACCAGGTCGTCGGTGTCGACGAAGTCGTAGTCAAGCTTGCGGGCGAGCAGCTTGCCGACCGTGGTTTTGCCGGTGCCCATGAAGCCGCTGAGGATGATGCGTGAGGGAAGGGACATGATCGTGATTAATATTGGCGGACCTGCTCGAGATACCCGTCGTAATTCCTGCGGATCTCCCGCAGCGAATCGCCGCCGAATTTCTCCAAAAACGCGTCCGCCACGGTGATCGCCACCGCCGCCTCGCCGATCACCGCCGCCGCCGCGATCGCGCAGGTGTCGGAGCGCTCGACGCTGGCCTCGAATTCCTGTTTGGTCTCGATGTCGACCGAGTGCAGCGGCTCGTAGAGCGTCGAGATGGGCTTGAGCGCCCCGCGCACGATCAGGGGCAGGCCCGTCGTCATGCTGCCCTCCATCCCGCCCGCGCGGTTGCTCGAACGGGTGAAGGCCCGCTTGGCCGCATCGTAATAGATGGGGTCGTGCACCTGGCTGCCGAACTTAAGCGCGTTGTCGAAGCCGTCGCCGATCTCGACGCCCTTCACGGCCTGGATGCTGAGGATCGCCTGGGCGAGGCGGCCGTCCAGCTTGCGGTCCCACTGGACGTAGCTGCCCAGTCCCGGCGGCAGGCCGTCGACGACGATCTCGAAGATCCCGCCCAGCGAATCGCCCTTCTTCTTGGCCTCGTCGATCAGGGCCACCATCTTGGCCTCGGCCTCGGCGTCGAGGCAACGCAGCGGGGCGTCCTCGGTCTTGGCCAGGATCTCGTCCGCGCTCGCGGGAATCGGCCGGGCGCGCACAGGACCCACCGCCGTCACGTGCCCGGCGATCCGGACGCCGAACTCTTCCAACAGCCTTCGCGCCACCGCGCCGCAGGCGACGCGCGAGGTGGTCTCGCGGGCGCTGGCCCGCTCGAGGACGTTGCGCAGGTCGCGAAAGTCGTACTTGATGCCGCCCACCAGGTCGGCGTGGCCGGGACGGGGCCGGGTGACCACCCGCTTGAGCGGCTTGTCGGTGGGGCCGACGCTCATCTCGTCTTGCCAATTCTTCCAGTCGCTGTTGCGCACAACCAAGGCGATCGGGGAGCCAAGGGTGTAGCCGTGCCGCACTCCCGCAACGATCTCGACCGTGTCGGTCTCGATCTTCATCCGGCCGCCGCGACCGTAGCCCTTTTGGCGGCGCGCAAGCTGGAAGTTGATCTCCTCCGCCTGCAGGGGCAGGCCGGAGGGCATGCCCTCGAGAACGGTGTAGAGCCCCGGGCCGTGGGATTCGCCGGAGGTGAGGTATCGAAGTTTGGTAAGGGACTGCATAAGTGAAATTTCCTTCGCCGGGCTTTATAAACGAAAAAACCCCCACGGCCTTTCAGGGGGGGGTTCTAGCGAAATCCGACGAATTCCATCAATATCAATCTTCGGGAAAAACTTTTTCTTTTTCCGAGAGTTTGAAGCCCAAAGCGAGAATGATCTTGCGCATGGTATCCATGCGACAGCTCATCCCGCCTTCGACGCGGTCGATGGTGAGGGCGGACAGGCCCGCCTTGCGAGCCAACTCGGCCTTGCTCATGAGCTGCTCTTCGCGAATCTTCTGCACGTTGTTTTTCACGAGCCTGGTGTCTTTCTTAGGCTTGGCCGCTTCCGCCATAAGGGTTCCCGTCTTCCAGCAATGGTCTTTTGGTGATGCGCCCCGATGGTCTTTCTTCCGATCGGATACTGATGCGACGTTAGAAGAAAATGATGCAATCTTCAAGATTTTCTAATTCAATTTCGAAAAATTTTATTGAGTTAATACGCAATTAATTAAAATATAATTAATTTATATATAATTATACTAAATATCGCATGAATTGGAGGTAGCTCCGGATCAGGCGCTCGCCATGGAAGAGAAAGAGGAGGGAAACGAGGCCCAAGGCGCTGCCGAAGGGCAAGGGCGCCTCCTTGGATTGGCCGCGAAGGAGCATCAAGGCGACGCCGAAGACGATGCCCAGAAGCGAGGCGAGAAGGAAGATGAAAAAGATCGCCTTCCAACCGAACAAGGCCCCCAGCATCGCCGCGAATTTCACGTCGCCCCCGCCCAACCCGTCGCGCTTGCGAAGCCTCTGGTAGACCAGCGCCAAGAACAGCAGGGTGAGCCCGCCGGCAAGGGCGCCGAGCAGGCTTTCCCACAATAATATCCAATGGCTGGCGAGCGGGGCCGGAGAAAAACACCTCCCGTCGAGCCAATGTAGGAGGAAGCCGGCCGCGATGCCCGGCAAGGTGATCGCGTCGGGCAAGAGTAGGTGGCGGAAGTCGATAACGATTAACAGCAAGACCGGCGCGATAAAGAGGACAAGGTAAAGCAAAAACCTCGGCCAGGGCTGGATCTGGTGGAAGGCATAAACCGTCAGGGCGGCGGTGGCGGCCTCGAGCAGCAGGTGGTGCGGCGGAATCCTCGTCTCGCAGGACCGGCAACGGCCGCGGAGGAAGAGATAGCTGAAGACCGGGATGTTCTCGTACCAGGCGAGCTGCCGGTCGCAAGCGCGGCAGCACGAGCGGGGCCGAACCACCGATTCGCCCGCCGGCAGGCGCTCGGCGGCCAGGCCCAAAAAGGAGCCCAGGACGAGGCCGAAGAGGCCGACGTAGATCGAAAGCAGGATTTCCACCCTCGCCATCCTAGGGAAGGCTCATGATTTCTCCAAGGAAAATTGGCATTTCTTGCTTGAAGCGGCGATAAAATTTACAGTAGGAGTGACACACAGAAGGAGTTCACCGATGTCCTCGACCGTCAAACCCTCCCACGAAGAAGAAGAGTACTTCGCGCGCCAAGAGATCGAAAAGCGCAAAGAATTGGCCGAAAAGCTCAAGGCCCAAATGCAGGCCGCCGAGCTCGAAAATCTCCAAAAGCTGCACTACAACCGCTGCGCCCGCTGCGGCTTCGAGATGCACCCCGTCGTCTTCAAGGGCGTCACCATCGAAAAGTGCCCCAACTGCGGCGGCATCTTCCTGGACTCCGGCGAGATCGAGCAGATCATCGGCAAGGAAAGCGGCTTCATCGGCAGCGTCCTGGGCCTCTTCAAGTTTTAAGGAAGCCATGATCACCCGCGAAACGGTCGAAAAAATCGCCAAGCTCGCCCGGCTCCAGCTCTCCGAGAGCGACCTCGAAAAATACACCGGCCAGCTCAACAACATCCTGGGCCACATCGAGAAGCTCAACCAGCTCGACACCCGGGACATCGAGGCCACCACCCACGCGGTCGAGGTGCCCAATCCCCTGCGCGACGACGAGGTGAAGGTCAGCCAAGTGATCGAGCCTATCCTCGAAATCTCGCCCGACCACGAAGAGCACTTCTTCCGCGTCCCGAAGGTGATCTAATGGAACTCCACCACCTCACGCTGGCCGAGGCCGCCGAGAAGCTGCGCAAGAAAGAAGTCTCCTCGCTCGAGCTGACCCAAGCCACTTTAAAGCGCATCGAAGCCGTCGACCCGAAGGTCGAGTCCTACTTGACCGTCACGGCCGAGACCGCCCTCGTCCAGGCCAAGGCGGCCGACGCCGGACTCGCCAAGGGCGAGGCCTTGGCGCCGCTCGCCGGGATTCCCTTCGCCCTGAAGGACATCTTCCTCACCCGGGGCATCCAGACCACCTGCGCCTCGAAAATCCTGCACAATTTCATTCCGCCCTATACCGCGACCTCGGCGCAGAAGCTGCTCGACCAGGGCATCGCCTTGACCGGCAAGCTCAACATGGACGAGTTCGCGATGGGCTCCTCGACCGAGACCTCGGCCTTCAAGAAGACCAAAAACCCCTGGGACCTGACCCGCACGCCGGGCGGCAGCAGCGGCGGTTCGGCGGCCGCGGTGGCCGCGGGCCTTTGCTACGGCACCCTGGGCACCGACACCGGAGGCTCGATCCGCCAGCCCGCCGCCCTGACCGGCATCGTGGGGCTGAAGCCCACCTACGGGCGCGTCAGCCGCTTTGGGGTCATCGCCTTCGCCTCTTCCCTCGACCAGGTCGGGCCCATGACCAAAGACGTCCGCGACTGCGCGATCGTCCTCAACGCGATCGCCGGCCACGACCCGCGCGACTCGACCTCCTTCGACGCGCCCGTGCCCGACTACACGCAGGCCCTTAAGAAGGACTGCAAGGGACTCAAGATCGGCGTCCCCAAAGAGTACTTCATCGCCGGCACCGACCCCGAGATCGACGCCGCGCTGAAGCGGGCCCTCCAGACCTACCGCGAGCTGGGCGCCGAGATCCACGAGGTCTCGCTGCCGCACACCGAGTACGCGGTGCCGACCTACTATATTCTGGCCCCCGCCGAGGCCAGCAGCAACCTGGCGCGCTACGACGGCGTCCGTTACGGGCACCGCGCGGAGGGCGTAAAGGATCTCTTCGACATGTACGTCCGCTCCCGGTCCGAGGGCTTCGGCGCCGAGGTCAAGCGGCGCATCATGCTGGGCACCTACGTGCTCAGCGCGGGCTACTACGACGCCTATTACTTGAAGGCTCAGAAGGTGCGCACGCTGATCCGCCGCGACTTCGAGGCGGCCTTCCAGAAGGTCGACGTCCTGGTGACGCCCACCTCCCCTTCCCACGCCTTCAAGCTGGGCGAAAAGACCGACGACCCGATCCAGATGTATTTAAGCGACATCTTCACGATCAACGTCAACCTGGCCGGCCTGCCCGGGATGAGCCTCCCCTGCGGCCAAAGCGCCTCCAAGCTTCCCATCGGCATGCAGCTGATCGCGGGCTCCTTCCAAGAAGAGAAGCTGCTCCACGCCGGCTACGCCTACGAGCAGGCGACCGAATGGCACAAGATGAGGGCGCCGCTATGACCACCTTCGAGACCGTCATCGGACTGGAAGTCCACGCCCAGCTCAAGACCAACACCAAGATCTTCTGCGGCTGCTCCACCGAATTCGGAAAGCCCCCCAACACCAACACCTGCGAGGTCTGCCTGGGCCTGCCCGGGGTGCTGCCGGTGCTCAACCGCAAGGCGGTCGAGTTCGCCATCAAGGCCGGCCTGGCCACGCACTGCACGATCGCGCGCAAGAGCGTCTTCGCCCGAAAGAATTATTTCTACCCCGACCTGCCCAAGGGCTACCAGATCAGCCAGTACGAGCTGCCGCTCTGCTCCAAAGGCTACCTCGACATCGAGGTCGAAGGCCAAAAGAAGCGCGTCGGCCTGACGCGCATCCATATGGAAGAAGACGCCGGCAAGCTGGTCCACGACCTGGGCGCCGCCGACGTCAGCCACGTCGACCTCAACCGCGCCTGCACGCCGCTGATCGAGATCGTCTCCGAGCCCGACATGCGGGGCCCCAAAGAGGCCAGCGCCTATTTAAAGCGCCTGCGCGACATCCTGGTCTACCTCGAGATCTGCGACGGCAACATGGAGGAAGGCAGCTTCCGCTGCGACGCCAACGTCTCGATTCGGCCCCTCGGGCAAAAAGAATTCGGCACCCGCTGCGAGCTGAAAAACATGAACAGCTTTCGCAACGTCGAGCGCGCGATCGAGTACGAGGTCAAGCGCCAAGAGGCCCTGATCCTCGACGGAAAAAAAGTGGTGCAGGAGACGCGGCTCTGGAACGCCGACAAGGGCGTCTCCGAGTCCATGCGCTCGAAGGAAGAGGCCAACGACTACCGCTACTTCCCCGACCCCGACCTGCTGCCCCTGATCGTCGAGGAGGCCTGGGTCGAACGCCTGCGGAAGGAGCAGCCCGAGCTGGCCTTCGAGAAGGCCGAGCGCTTCGCGCGGGACTACGCCATCCCGGCCTACGACGCCGAGGTCCTGACCGCCGAGAAGTCGGTGGCCCAGCATTGGGAAGCGGCCGTCAAGCTCGCCGCCGGGATCGAGCCCAAGAAGCTCAGCAACCTCTACATGACCCACCTGCTCAAGCTGCAGAAGGACGTCCCCGAGACCTTCGAGCGGATTAAATCCGCGACGGTCGCCGAGGTCTTGAAAATGACCGAGGCGGGCGATATCAGCCTGGGCATGGCCAAGGAGATCCTCGACGAGGTCGCCGCAAGCGGCAAGGCCGTCGCGGACATCGTCGAAGCGAAGGGCATGAAGCAGGTCTCGGACACCGGCGCCATCGAGGCGGTGGTCGACAAGGTCCTGGCCGACAACCCGAAAAACCTGGCCGATTACCGCTCGGGCAAGGACAAGCTCTTCGGCTTCTTCGTCGGGCAGACGATGAAGGCCTTGGGCGGCAAGGCCAACCCGAAGGTCGTGAACGACATTTTGATCCAGAAACTGAAGGGGTAGCTTTGAATTTTTTCGCCCTACAATGGCAAGACGGCGCGGTCGTGATGATCGACCAACGCAAGCTGCCCAACCACGAAGTTTACAACACGTACCGCAGCCATGAAGAAGTCGCGGCGGCGATCAAGACGATGGTGGTGCGCGGCGCCCCGGCGATCGGCGTGGCGGGCGCGCTGGGCATGGCCTTGGCCGCCAACAACTCCAAGGCCAAGAGCCACGAAGAGTTCTTCGCCGAGATGGACCGCGCCGCCGACCTGCTCATCAGCCAGCGCCCCACGGCGGTCAACCTGCCCTGGGCGGTGAAGCGCATCCAAGCTTTCTACCGGAAAGAAAAGGACTCGAGCCTCCTGGTCCTGCAAAACAAGATTCTCGAGGAGGCCCTGCGCGTCTTCGAGGAAGACGTCGTCATGTGCCGGCAGATGGGCGAAAAGGGCGCCCCGCTGATCGAGGAGGGCAAGACCTACCTCACCCACTGCAACGCCGGCGCCCTGGCGACGGCCGGCGAGGGCACCGCCCTCTCGGTCTTCTACGAGGCCCAACGGCGCGGCAAAAAATTCAAGGTCATCGCCTCCGAGACCCGGCCCTTCCTGCAAGGCGCCCGGCTCACCGCCTGGGAACTGAGCAAGAACGGCATCGACGTGACTCTGGTGACCGACAACATGGTCGCCCACTTGATGCGCCTGGGCAAGATCCACGGCGCGGTGGTCGGCAGCGACCGCATCGTCGCCAACGGCGACGTGGCCAACAAGATCGGCACCTACGGCGTGGCGGTCCTGGCCAGGCACCACGGCATCCCGCTTTACGTGGTGGCGCCCTCCTCCACCGTCGACTTCGAGACGCCGGACGGCTCGCACATCCCGATCGAGCAGCGCCCCGAGGAGGAGGTCACCGCCTTCTTCGGCACCCCCAGCGCGCCGGCGGGGATTCAGGTCTTCAATCCGGCCTTTGACGTCACGCCCCATGAGCTGGTAGAGGCCATCGTGACGGAGAAGGGCATCGCTCGGGCGCCCTACGCCGAAAATTTGAAAAAAGTCTTGCAACGATCGTAGGGGCTTCGCCCCTACAGAGGAAAACCATGGTTCAAAAAGTCGAAAAAATCTGGCTCGACGGCAAAATGATCCCCTGGGACGAGGCCAACGTGCACGTCCTGACGCACACCCTGCACTACGGACTGGGCGTCTTCGAGGGCATCCGCTGCTACGAGGGCGAGGACGGCAAAAGCGCGATCTTCCGCCTGCAAGAGCACATCGACCGTCTCTACGACTCGGCCCACATCCTGTTGATGGAGATCCCCTTCCCCAAGGCCGAGCTCCTCGAGGCCTGCAAAGAGATCTTCCGCGTCAACAAGCTGAAGGCCGGCTACCTGCGCCCCCTGGCCTTCGTCGGCGACGGCGAGATGGGCCTGCACGCCACCAGCAACCGGATCCGCGTGGCCGTCATCGCCTGGCCCTGGGGCACCTACCTGGGCGAAGAGGGCGTGAAGCACGGCATCCGCGCCAAGGTCTCCAGCTACACCCGCCACCACATCAACGCCACGATGACCAAAAGCAAGGCCGTGGCCAACTACGTCAACTCCATCCTCGCCAAGCGCGAGGCCATGCTGGCCGGCTACGAAGAGACCGTCATGCTCGACCCCGAGGGCTACGTCTCCGAAGCCAGCGGCGAAAATCTCTTCATGGTGAAGAACGGCAAGGTCGTCACGCCGCTGACGACCAGCGCCCTGCAGGGCATCACCCGCGACACCGTGATCGAGCTGCTCAAAGACCGCGGCATCGCGGTCAAGGAGACCCATTTCTCCCGCGACGAGCTCTACATCGCCGACGAGATCTTCCTCACCGGCACCGCCGCCGAGATCACCCCGGTGCGCGAGCTGGACCACCGCAAGATCGGCGCCGGCAAGCCGGGCCCAATCACGCAGCAGGTGCAGAAGGATTTTCACGATTTGGTGCGGGGCAAGAGCCCCAAGCACCGGGAGTGGCTGGCCTTCCTGTAGGCCTTCGGGCTTAAGGAGGTGGGGCGGCGCTCAGGCGCCCGCGAGCCTGGGCGAGGCGATCTCCGGCTCCGTCCGGCAGTACGACGGCACCCAGCTTCTTTCGATCAACTCCTGCCGCATCACGCTGTAGTCGAATTCCAAGCCCTCGCGGACCATGCGCGGGATATCCAGCAGGTACTTCGCCTCCGGAATATCCTTGAAGAAGGCGGTGATCATCGGCCGCACCATCCTTCGCGCGGCGCGAATGCCGACGGCACCGATGAAGTTGCGGCGCTGCCCGATGTGGGCCAGCTCGTCGACCATGATCTCGTGCAACAGGGCTCGGAGCCGGTCGCGGGCCTCGGGCTCGTCGGCGAGGACGTCGTCGAACAGCCGGTCGAGTTCCAGGTAAAAAGTCATCCCCATCAATTCCGAGACGAAGGCCGGCGGGCTCATCAGGCTCTCGGGCACCTTCGGAAAGATCCGATAGACCTTTTGCATCCAAGGACCCAGCGGCACCCACTCGACCTTGTCCAAATGGAAGGTCCGGAACATCTCGTGGAAGAGCCGCACGTGGCAGAATTCTTCGCACAGATGGTAGCGGCTGATTCGCTCGGTGGTCTTTTTTGCCTCAGCCATGGAGGGAATCGCGTCCCAGGCGCCGGAAATCCCCACCCATTCGTGCCTGGCGAATTTATAGATGCAGGTCAGCAGCAAGGTCTTCCGGTCGAGACTGCGGGGATCGTCGCGCATTTTGACGTAGTTGCGATAGAACTTCTCGGGATCGGCCAGGGGTTTTCGCGAGCGCACGGCTTCGCGCTGAAATCCGGCCAGGAGATCGCGCTTGGTCGTCAGGTCCTTTTGGGCCTCGAGAATTTGCCCGCTGTGTCGTTGGGAAAACTCCCAATAGGCTTCAAAATTTTCTTGTCGTTGTCGGGAGTCGCTGGGTGAGAAGATCGATTGAAAGGTCGGCACAAGGCTCCGTTGGAAAAGAGGATTTATTCGGGAGCCGTCACGCTGGCATCAAGGCCGAGGATTGTCGAGGGAATTCCTGGATCCGCTCAATTCAATCCCTCGCGGAACAGGCGGCGCAGGGCCTCGTGGGAGGTGCCGGCCTCGCGGATCGAGCCGCCGCTGGGATAGAGATCTTCTTGAGTCGAGCTCATGGCCTCGAGGTTCTTATACATGATCACGCCCTGGCGGTAGTTCGGAAGGAAGAGGAGTTGGTAAGTGTCTTCCTTCTTGAAGGAGGGCGCCGCAGACGGGGAGAGATAAACCCCGCCGCAGGAGAGAATCTCGCCCTTCTCCTCCAAGAGCTGTTGATCGGGGGACTTCTCGGTGTTGACGACGATGCTGCCGCATTCGCTTCCAGGTCTTTCTTTCGGAATCATGATGGCTTCTCCCCATGCTTAGGTTCACTGCAAAGGATTCCTACACATGAGAATTAGCAATCGATGTGCCACAGCTTCGGAGAGGGCACATTATTATATGTACATATTAATATTGAATTAATTCAGGATCTTGAAAGTTTAACACCTTGCTCCGTCTTGCAAACTCTGTACACAACTCATGGATCGTCAATAATTTTTAGTCAATTTATCATGGGCTCCGTCAATGCTTTGACGACCATACGCGTTAGATTTCCCCTTCGCCGAGGGAGTCTTGGAGGCGCCGGGCAAGCTCCGTCGGAACGCCGATCGCGGCCGCGATCTCCTCCGCAGAGGCCGCCCGGATGCGCTTCAGGCTCCCAAAGTGCTGCAGGAGTTTCTTTCGCCGCGCCGCGCCGATGCCCGGCACCTGAGCGAGGGTCGAGTCGAGGGTGCGGCGCTTGCGCAGCTTGCGGTGGAACTCGATGCCGAAGCGATGCGCCTCGTCGCGGACCTGCACCAGGACGAACAGGGCGGAGGAATTGGGCGGAAAGAAGACCGGGTTCTTGCGGTTGGGCAGGAAGACGCGCTCCTCGCTGCGCGAACGCGGGGCCTCGGGAGGCGCCCGGTCCCGCCAGGTCTCGCCCAAGAGCTTGCTCTTCGCCAGCGCGATCAGGTCGACGCCGACGATCTCCAGGTCGCGGAGCGCCTGGGCGGCGGCGTTCAGCTGCCCCTTGCCGCCGTCGATGACGATCAGGTCCGGCAGGGACCAGGCCTCCTCGCCGCCGGCCGCGCGGCGCAGGCGCCGCGTCAGGACTTCGTACATCGAGGCGAAGTCGTTGGCCCCCTCCACCGTCTTGATCTTGAAGTGGCGGTAGCCCTGCCGGTAGGGCTTGCCCTCGCGGAAGATCACCATCGAGCCCACCGACTCGCGGCCCAGGAAATTACTGATGTCGTAGCACTCGATGGCCTGCGGCAGCTTCTGCAGGCCGAGGCGCGCCTGCAGGTCGGCGAGCACCTCCTCGGCGTCCTTTTGTTTTTGGTCGCGGCTCAGGAAGGCCTGCTTGGCGTTCTGTCCGGCCAGCTTGAGCAGCGCCGACTTCTCGCCGCGCTGCGGGAGCAGCAGCTCGACCTTGCGGCCGGCGCGCTCGCCGAGGATCTCGGTCAGGCTCTCGGCCTCGGGCAGGACGGCCGGCAGGAGGATCTCGGCGGGGATGAAGCGGCCCTCGGCGTAGTACTGCAGCAGGAAGGAGGCCAGGACCTCCGCGTCTTCCTCGTGCGACTTGAAGTGGAAGCTGCGGTTTTCTTGAAGGCTGCCCTCGCGCACCATCATGAGGTAGACGGACAGCGCCTCGCCCTCCCGGTGCAGGCCCACCACGTCGCGCGTCACGACCCGGTGGCTGACCACCTTTTGCCTCTCGAGGGTCTTGTCGATGTCGCGCAGCAGATCGCGGTAGCGGGCGGCCTCCTCGTAGGCCTCGCGCTCGGCGGCGCCCTGCATCAGTTCGCCCACGATTTTCTTCAACTCGCCGCTCTTGCCCTCGAGGAAGAGCCGCACCTGGCGCACCACCTTGCCGTAGGCCTCGCGGTCGACGTAGCCCACGCAGGGCGCGTCACAACGCTTGATCTGGTACTGGAGGCAGGGACGCACGCGGTTGCGGAACTCGTGGTCGCCGCAGGTGCGCAGCTTGAAGTGCGCCTCGATGAACTCGGCCACCTCGCGGCAGGCCCAGGCCGAGGAATAAGGACCGAAGTAGAGGCTTCCGTCCTTCTTGATCCGCCGGGTGACGTAGATCCGCGGAAACTCGTCGCGCACCGAGAGCTTGAGGCTGACGTAGCTCTTGTCGTCCTTGAGGTCGATGTTATAGCGCGGCCGGTGCTTCTTGATGAGTGTGTTCTCGAGGAGCAGGGCCTCCTTGGCGTTGTCGGTGAGCACGGTCTCGACCGAGGCGACCTTGGAGACGAGGAAGCGAACCTGGTAACGGTCGTGGGCCTCCTTGCCGAAATAGCTCCCCACCCGCGAGCGCAGGTTGCTCGCCTTGCCCACGTAGAGCACCTCGCCCTTGGCGTTCTTCATCAAATAGACGCCGGGGGCCTTGGGCAGCTCGTCGAGCCGGATTTTCGGCCTCGTTTCGGACATGGCGCCACCATAACAAAGAGATTTCCTTCCTTCCAAGATCTGATATTTTTTCCTCCCCATGAAAGGCCGCCGCCCCCGATCCTTCGCCCCCGTCGTCGCCGTCGATACCGGCGGGACCTTCACCGATTTCTTCGTCCTGACGCCCGACGGCGTCCGCAGCCACAAGGTCCTGTCGACGCCCCGCGACCCCTCGCGGGCCGTCGCCCAAGGCCTGAGCGAGCTGGGACTGAAAGGCGCCT
>JAANMU010000144.1_pt1 | contig 90609 bp, 70 predicted proteins | sample 7279701 | NCBI WGS metagenome assembly JAANMU01 (sample SAMN14094539, study PRJNA606508) | bioreactor metagenome | isolation source: A lab-scale SPAN reactor treating ammonium-rich wastewater day 57 | place: Ireland: Galway | collected 2017-03-13 | reverse complement strand
CGCCCGGACCTTGCCTTTCCCGCTGCGCCATGACACAACCTACCTCTCATGTCCTTTTACCCGAACTTCATCAGGCGGTGCTTGACGTAGCGACGGTCGAGCAGCTTTTTGCCGATATCGCCCAGTGCGCCCAGGTGATCGAAGTCGGGTGCAAGCACGGGTCCTGCCGTCGTGTAGGCGGCGAGCAGCGCCAAACGCTCGAACAGGCCCGCGATTTGTTGCTACACAACCAGGTGCGCGGCGTACAGATCCGGTATCTGTTTGACGGCGGCCTGTGGTGGGACACGCTGCTGCGCGTCGAAGGCGGGTTCCGACTTACCCGCATCCGCCACGATCTTCCCAAAACTGAAGAATGAGCTACGGATGAACACGGATGATGCGGAGGAAAAAAGAATCAACTCCAGCAAGGTTTCACCCTGTTTTCTTATCCGTGTTCATCCGTGGCCCTCTTTGCGGCAGGATTGAAGCCGGGAATTGACGCCTTGGGGGGCGGCGCCGACAATGTGGGGGAAGCGGCGGCGTGGCGCCGCTGTAACTCTCGTCCCGGCGCTTCATGAACTCTCCGTCCTCTCCTTCACTTCTCGCGCCGGCTTCGTGGGGGCGATTGGCGCGGTTAGCGCGCAAGGAGCTGCGCGAAACCTTGCGCGACCGGCGCACCATCTTTACCCTGGTGCTGATGCCGCTGCTAGTCTATCCGTTGCTGAATATTGCCTTCCAGAAGTTTCTTCTGTCCAGCGCTGAAGGCGTCGGAGCGGCCGCCTACCACCTGGGGCTGGAGTCCGAAGAGAAGGCGAACTTGTTGCACGAATACCTGGTCTTGGGCGACCGCATCTTGGACGCCGCCCAAAACGGTCCGCGGAACGACTCCGACACGCCAGCCGCGGCGCTCGCGAAAGATCGGGAGGAACCGACGCTGGTGTTTTCGGCCGGCTCGCGGCTGGAGCAGTCGGTGCGCGACTTGAACCTGGACTTGGCGATCCGCATCGAAACGCCGCCCGCGCGCCACGATCCCCGCGCGCTCCCGCCGATCAATTGCCAGTTGATCTACCGCGCCAACTCGCCCGGCAGCGAGGCGGCCCTGGCGCATGTCGAGGAGCGGCTGCGGGCGGTCAACGAGTACCGCCTGCGCGAGCGTTTGGGCCGGTTGGGAATCGACCGGATTCACGCGGCCGAGATGGCGCGCCACCCCGTGGTGGGCGAAGACGTTTCGGGTTTTTCGCTGGCCACGCTGGCGCCGCTCATCTTGATCCTGATGACCGTCACTGGGGCGGTCTACCCGGCCATCGATCTGACCGCAGGCGAGCGGGAACGCGGCACGTTGGAAACACTCATCGCCGCTCCGGTGCCACGCATGGGACTGCTCTTGGCCAAATACGTGGCCGTGATGACCGTCGCCCTGCTGACCGCGCTGGTGAACTTTCTGGCGATGACGATCACCATTGTGGCCGGCGGCCTGGGCGAGTACTTGTTTGGTGAAGGCGGCTTGCGGCTGGGCGTGGTGGCGCAGGTGTTTGCGCTGATGATTCTCTTTGCCGCGTTCTTTTCGGCGGTGCTGTTGACGGTCACCAGCTTTGCCCGCAGTTTTAAGGAAGCGCAAGCGTATTTGATTCCGCTGACGTTGATTTCGCTGGCGCCGGGCTTTTTGGCGTTCACGCCGGGTTTGGAGCTGAACGGCTTTCTGGCGGCGGCGCCGCTGGTAAACATCGTGCTGGTGGCGCGGGACTTGTTCCAAGGGGGCGTTGAGCCGCTCTGGCTGATCGTGGCCGTTTGCTCGACGGCCCTCTATGCGCTAGTCGCGCTCACCATCGCCGCGAAAATCTTTGGCGCCGACGCGCTGCTGTTCGGCGCCGAGGAAGGCTGGTCCAGCCTGTTCCAGCGTCCCCGGCAGGCGCGCTCCGCGGCGCCGCTCTCGCATGCACTGGCGTGCCTGGCGGCGCTGCTTCCGGCGTATGTGCTGCTGGCAGGCGGATTAGCGCAGTTTCGCGAAGCGCCGCTTCCGGTGCGGTTGCTGGGAATGGGCGTGGTCACCGCCGTGCTCTTTGGGGGGATCCCACTCCTGGCGGCGTACCTGGGACGGGTGTCGGTGCGCGGCGGCTTCGCTCTCAATGCGGCTCCCGCCCTGAGTTTCTTGGGCGCGGTGGCGCTGGGCTTGTCGTTATGGCCCTTTGCGCATGAGATTGTGCTGGCGAGCCAATGGCTGGGGTTGTTTTCGATGAGCGACGAGGCGCTCCAGCCCGCCTTGCGACTGATGGAGCAACTTCCCCAGGTCTCTCCCTGGTTGCTGTTGGCGGCCCTGGCGGTCGCGCCGGCGGTCTGGGAGGAGTTCTTCTTTCGCGGCTACTTGTTTGGGGCCGTGCGTAACAACACCACCGCCGCTTGGACGATCCTCGTCACGGCGTTGTTGTTTGGCGCCTTCCACGTATTTTCCAGCGTGCTGGCGGTGGAACGCATGCTGCCGAGCACGTTTCTTGGCGTCGCGCTGGGGTGGGTTCGCTGGCGCACCGGGAGTGTACTACCCGGCATGGCGCTGCACGCCTGCCACAACGGGTTGCTGCTGCTGGTGGGCTATTACCGCGAAGAACTGGCCGCCCGCGGTTGGGGACTCCAAGAACAAGCCCACATGCCGCCCACGTGGTTGGCCGCGGCGGGAATTGGCGTTGCCATCGGGGTTGGCCTGATGCTGCTAGCGCGGCCCGGTCGGAACGAGCGGGCGCGTGATTCCAAGCCGTAGCGGCGGCGTCTGGCCGCCGTGGTTTCCGCGAAACCGCTCGCGATATCGCTTACGGCCAGCGGCGCATCTACGACCATCGTCGGATGACCGCCGCGAAATTGAGAACTACCGACTCGGGAAACCCGAGCGAAATACCCTACTTGGCCATCGCCGCGGGAGTGGCCACGTCAATTGCTTCGTGGATTTTGACCACGCCCGCCACCCGCCGGCAACCGGCAAGCACAAGCTGCTTCTCGTAGAACGTGCCCAACTGGCCGCTCACCCGGATTTCGCCGTTTTCGGCCTCGATTTCCAACTCCATCAAGCTGCGACGGTGCAAACCTTCTAAAAAGCGACGGATCCGGCTTTCCAGGTCACGGTCTTGGGCCTTGTCAAAATAGAGAAACTTTCCTTGCACTGCATCCTCTCGGGAACAAAAGGGCGTCTCAACGCCGTAAGTATTTACACCTTAACGATTAAGGTGCAATTAAGGGGATATGAAAGCTAGGGGCCAAGGATTCGCGAGGGGGAAATCCCGGAATAAGCTCATGGGCTTAAGATAGGCCGCCGACGATCGTAAGGTGGGTCTGCCCCGCCTGGGAAAGTCATAGGCGCCTGAGTAAAACGATATGGTAGGAAATTCATTGGCTGCCATCTACCCCTATTTGGTGAAAGGAAAAAACTTTCCGATGAAAGTCTGGCCCGGCAAGCCATATCCGCTGGGCGCCACCTGGGATGGAGCGGGCGTAAACTTCGCCCTCTTTTCCGAGAATGCCGAAGCCGTGGAGTTGTGCTTCTTTCGTGGCCCCAAGGGAAAAGCCGACGCCCTGCGCATCCGCATGACCGAACACACTGACCAGGTGTGGCATTGTTACCTCCCCCATGCGCGGCCGGGACGATTTTATGCTTTCCGCGTCTATGGTCCCTACGATCCCGCCCAGGGACACCGCTTTAACCCGGCCAAACTGGTGCTCGACCCGTACGCCAAGGCGATTGCCGGCGACATTACCTGGGACGACGCCTGCTTTGGTTACAACCTGGGCCATCCCAAGGGAGACCTGGCTTACGACGAGCGCGACAGCGCCCCCTTCATGCCCAAGTGCGTGGTGGTGGACACCACGTTCGACTGGGAGGGGGATCGGCCGCCGCGCACCCCCTGGCACGAGACGATCATTTACGAATTGCACGTCAAGGGCTTCACCATGCGCCACCCCGGCGTGCCCGATAAACTTCGCGGCACCTACCTGGGGCTGGCCTGCCCGCCGGTGATCGACTACCTCAAGTCGCTAGGCGTGACGGCGGTCGAGCTAATGCCCATCCACCACTTCGTCCACGACCAATTCCTGGCCGAACGCAAGCTGCGCAATTACTGGGGCTATAACTCGATCGGGTTCTTCGCCCCGCACGCGGGCTACGCCTTCAACCCCACGGCCGGCGCGCAGGTGGTCGAGTTCAAGCAAATGGTCAAGGCGCTACACGCCGCCGGGATCGAAGTAATTCTGGACGTGGTCTACAACCACACCGCCGAGGGCAACCACCTGGGGCCAACGCTCTGCTTCCGCGGCATCGACAACGCCGCCTATTACCGCCTGGTGCAGAATGACCGCCGCTACTACATGGACTACACGGGCTGCGGCAACACGCTCAACATGATGCACCCCCGCGTGCTCCAGATCATCATGGACAGCCTGCGGTACTGGGTGCAGGAGATGCACGTCGATGGCTTCCGCTTCGACCTGGCGGCCGCCCTGGCCCGGGAACTGCACGACGTGGACCGGCTGGGAGCGTTCTTCGACATCATTCACCAGGACCCGGTGCTTTCGCAAGTCAAGCTGATCGCCGAGCCGTGGGACCTGGGCGAAGGCGGCTACCAGGTGGGCAACTTCCCCGTCTTATGGGCCGAATGGAACGGCAAGTACCGCGACACGGTGCGCCGCTTTTGGAAAGGCGACGCTGGCCAGGCCGGCGAAATGGCCTTCCGTTTGACCGGCAGCAGCGACCTCTACGAGAGCAGCGGCCGGCGGCCGTACTCCAGCATTAACTTTGTTACTGCCCACGACGGCTTCACGCTGAACGATCTGGTCTCGTACAACCACAAACACAACGAGGCCAACGGCGAAGGCAACCGCGACGGCGATACCCACAACAACAGTTGGAATTGCGGCGCCGAAGGACCGACCAAAGACCCCAAGGTGGTCGAGCTGCGCGAGCGGCAAAAACGCAACTTCCTGGCGACCATGATCCTATCGCAAGGCGTTCCTATGCTCACGGCCGGCGACGAGATCGGCCGCACCCAGCGAGGCAACAACAACGCCTACTGCCAGGACAACGAGATCTCCTGGGTCGATTGGAAGATGGACGACACCCGTCGGGACCTTCTGGAGTTCACCCAACGGCTGACCGACCTGTTCCACGAGCACCCCACGCTCCGGCGCCGCAAATTCTTCCAGGGGCAGCCGATCCTGGGGTCCGAGGTGAAGGACATCACCTGGTTCCGTCCCGACGGCCAGGAGATGACGCCCGAGGACTGGGCGTTTTCCGAAACGCGCGTGCTGGGGCTATTGCTCTTAGGCGACGCCATCAACGAAGTGGATGATCGCGGCAATCCGATTCTCGACGACACCTTCGTGATGCTTTTGAACGCCTATCACGAGCCGATGCCCTTTGCGCTGCCCTACCACAATCCCGACCAGCGCTGGGCGCCGATCCTCGACACCCGCTACCCCATAGGCAAGCCCCCCGAGGAGCAGCAGTACCGGGAAGGCCAGAAGTATCGGCTTGTCGGCCGTTCGCTGGCCTTGCTGATGGCCCAGGAAATCTCCTTCCCTCTCAAGCGCCGCTTCAAGCGCGCCAAGACCCTCTCCCGGCTCCGCCGCGCGTTCTGGGAAATGATCCACGCCAACGGATAGTAACCTCGCGACCCAAGGCGTACTCCAGGCAGACGCGATAGCTCAATGTAGGTTACTTGCGGAGAGATGTGAATCTTTCCCAAAGTAGGTCCCGCCTGCCGGGCGAGACCTTCTTTCTGCGTGCGATCTCCGTGGCTTTTTCTAGGAAGGTCCCGCCCCGCAGGCGGGACCTACCAAACGTTCACAACCGCTCCGCGAGTGACCTACGTTGAAGACCCCGCTTCACGATCAATCAATTTGCGAACGCTTGCCGGAGCAACGGCGCAATCCGGGTCTGACGTCTCTGCTCGCCCTAGAATCTTGCCGCAATGATGTAGCGGAGATATCGTACGAAAGCCAACGCTTGTCCAACCCTCTTGCGCATCGTCGGAACAGCGCCGTATCGCGGCTGCTTGCGCAGAAGAAGTGCAGCGAGACGAGGGCGCGATGAGTTCGTCTCGCTTCCGTGACGTTGGCCGCGGGGATTCCCCTCTACGCCGCTCGGCGACGGCTTTCGGTCAACAAGTCTTCGACCGAGCAGGTCGTCATCACGCGCCCATCGCGGTGTTGGAATTTGACTTGGTTTTCTTCCACAAACCAGACGGCGTTGAACCCGTCGCACGCAAAGCGGCGACCGCAGTAGTAACCGTCGCGAATCAAGATGGTTTCGACCAGTTCCGCGTGCGGGTCAGCCCCGAGTCCTTCGAGGCGGCGGCGCGCGTGCTGGCGAATTTCCTCGGTCAGGTGGGCGTAGTGCATGGAGTGTCGAGGAGGGAAGCGAACAGGAAGAATCGTTACAGCATCTCCTTCAAGCATCGGCGCGTCGGCGCGTCTTTCTTGGCCGACTTCGGTTGTTCGGCGCAGTCGTGGTTATTTTCTCTATCTTGACTTCACCCCACGGGTCCAGCGCTTGGGGGGCCGGCCAAAGGGAAAGGATAGGGGATTTTGCGGCGAATTCTCTTGACGCCGCCTTCGACGTGTTTCCCGCGCGCTGTTACCATGGAATCGAAGGAGACCATCCCCCCGATGAGCAACAAACCGCGGGAAGACCAACCGGCCCGGTTAACCGATCTGGACGCTTTGACCGAGGCGGCCGAGTGCCTCAAGACGTTGGCCCACCCCCACCGCCTACGGATTGTGCAGATGCTGCTCCAGGGCCGCTACACTGTGGGCGAACTGGCCGAGGCTTGCGGCGTGCCGTCGCACATGGCTTCCGAGCATTTACGGCTCATGCAGCGGTGCGGCTTTCTGTCCAGCGAAAAAGAAGGCCGCCGCGTCTATTACACAATCTCGGAGCCGCACCTGGGCAATCTCATGGCGTGCATCGAGGCCCGCTTTGACCCCGCCTTCCCGTCGTCATGACCCTCGCCATCGGCGCTATCCGCCGCCGTGTCGCGCCGCTAATCCGTAAAGATCCCGCAGTCCGCATTAATCGGCAAAACCGCAACTCTTGCCTGGTCGGTAGAGTTTCGCGAGGTAGACTTCCGATGGAAGTTACTGTAGCCGCCGCACGGGCCGGCGAAAATCGACCTTATCCAGCGGGAGACGATCGACAGTGGCGAAGAACAAAGAAGTCGCCACGGAGGTGCAACTCAATCGACGGAATGGCAAAGATCGGCGGCAACAAGATACGCCCGTAGCGGTCGAGCGTCGCAAGGCGCCGCGCCGTCGGCAAATCGACCCCACGACCTGTGAACGCGATTACTCGCAAGAGGAGATCGAGTTCATGCACGCCCTGGACGAATACAAGCGCAAGAACGGCCGCATGTTCCCCACGTGCAGCGAAATCCTGGAAGTGATCCGCGCCTTGGGCTACATCAAGCCCGCCGCCGAGGATCCGACCGACGCCGACGCCGACACCGCTGGAACCCCCGAAAACGCGCTGGCTTCCTAAACGCCAAGCTCGTGGGACATCCTGCCTGCCAAAAAATTAGAGAATGGCAGGCAAGATGCCGGCCCCACGGGAAGACAGCTCCTACTTAAACTCCGCCTTGCTTGTTCCGGGTGGAGATTGTTGGCACAATGGCGAAATATGAAATTCGCCATTTGCAACGAGACGTTTCAGGACTGGCCGCTCGACCGAGGCTTTGCCTTTGCGCGGGAGTGCGGCTACACGGGCATCGAGATCGCCCCCTTCACCATCGCCAAGTACGCTCGCGACATCACGCCCGCGCGGCGTGAGGAACTGCGGCGGCAAATCGAGACGGCGGGGCTGGAGACCGTGGGGCTGCATTGGCTCTTGGCGCAGACCGAGGGCTTCTATCTGACCACGCCCGACGCCCGCGTGCGCTCCAGCACCAGCGCGTATCTGGCGGAACTGGCCCGCTTGTGCCGCGACCTGGGCGGCCGGGTGCTGGTGCTTGGCTCGCCCATGCAGCGGAACTTGTTGCCCAACGTCAGCCACGACGAGGCGATGACCTTCGCCGCCGACTGCATCCAAGGCGCGCTGCCCGCGTTCGAGGATGCCGACGTGGTGCTGGCTGTCGAGCCGCTCGGCCCCCAGGAAGGCGACTTCCTGAACACGGCCGACCTGGGCGTGCGTCTGATCGAGATGATCGCTTCGCCCCGCGTGCGGCTGCACTTAGACGTGAAAGCGATGTCCACCGAAAGCCAACCGGTCGCCGACATCATTCGCCAGAACGCCGCCCATCTGGAACACTTCCACGCCAACGATCCCAACCGCCTGGGGCCGGGCATGGGCGACGTGGATTTCGTCCCCATTTTCGCCGCCTTGCAAGAGATCGACTATCAAGGCTGGGTCTCGGTGGAAGTCTTCGACTACACCCCCGGCCCCGAACGCCTCGCCCAAGAGAGCATGACCAACATGCAAGCCTGCCTGGAAACGCTAGCCGCGCGTTAGACCAAGGTAGGTCACGCGCTCCGCGAGTGACCAATCTTTCTCTTCGCGCTTTGTCTACTTTCCAGGCGTTTGCTTGAGGCTTTCCAGGTAAGACACAATGTCGGCGAAGCCTTCCAGCGTCAGGCCTTTCTCCAACCCGTTGGGCATGGCCGAAAGGTTGCTGCGCACGACCTCGTCAATCGACGACTGGGGCAACCGCGTCACCTTGCCTTCGGCGTCAACCAGTTCGAGGAACTCCTCGTTCTCCGCCTGCACGATGCCTTGCAGTTGCCGGCCGTCGTCGGTCACAACCGTGGTCAACTCGTAACCGCTGAGGATGCGGCTGGACGGCTCCAACACCGAGCGAATCAACTCCTCGCGCGGATACTTGGCGCCGACCCCTAGCAAGTTCGGCCCGACCTTGGACGTTCCCTTGTCGCCAACCGCGTGGCATTTCACGCAGCCCACGCCGTTCACGTCGAAGAACGCTTGTTCGCCGCGGGTCGCATCGCCGCCGCCAGCGGCTTGCTTGCGAAAGGCGGCCAGGTCGAGCTGCGGCGGTACGTCCTCGTAGAGAAAAGCGAACTGCGGATCGGGACCGCCCACCGCCAGGCTGTACTGCCAGCCGCCGCCGGTGTTGCCGGTTTGCAGCCAGATGTGATTGACGCCCGGCCGCAGCTTCACGGTTCCCTTGGCCTGGTCGGGCGACCAGCCACGATTGTCCAGGAATTCGTAGACCTTTTCGCCGTTGATCCACAGGATGACTTGGTCGTCGCTTCCCAGCATCCAGTTCAAGACGCCCTCGTGCGAGGCTTCATACGTGGCGTACGCCATCGCCCAGCACTCGGAGGTAGGTTTGACGTGCCGACTCGCGTCGATCTGCCCTTTCTCGTCCAGCGCCGCGGCCGATTGCCAAGCCAGTTTCCGGTCGCCCAGCGTGACGGTTTGCCCCAAGTCGGCCGGGCCAGCGGTGTCGAACGTCGGCTGGTTGCCTTCCTTGGACCAGGCGCCAATCAGTTGCCATTGACGAATCGGCGCGGGCGCGGCGAACAACAGGCCCAGCTCGCGGCGCGTCTCGGGGCGAAGCTCGTTCCGCTTGTGCAACTCGATAATGTCGTTGCTCACCGCGCCGCGGATCTGGTGGACCGCCCTTCCGCTGGCCGAACGCACGTCGGGGTTGGCGTCGGTCAAGCCATCCAGGTACGCCGGCAGCCCTCGCGGGTCGGGGAGCGCAGCCAAGGCCAAGAGCGCCTCGCGCCGCACGTCGCGATCGTCCGCCAGGGGAAGTATTTGCGGAACGGCCTCGGTCGCCCCTACCGAGGCCAGCGCGCGGAGGGCCGCCGTCCGCACATCGGCCGCTTCGTCGGCCAGACGCTCCACAAGCTGGGGCGCCGCTTCCTTGCCCACGATCGCGCCAAGCGCCGCGGCCGCCTGGGCGCGGACCGTGGCGTCGGCGTGCGTCAGGCGGCTTTCCACCGGACCTTGCGCGGACGACGCCTTGAGCGAACCAAGCGCCTCCAGGCTGGCCGCCAGCAACGCGGGGGGCGTGGCGTCGTCGCTCACCAGTTGCGAAAGCGGCGCCACGGCCTGTGCCGAGCCAATCGCTTGCAGCGTTTGCACGGCTTGCGTGCGAAGCGGCGCTCCGCGAGAAGCATCGGCGGCCAGCGCGGCCAGCGTGGCGACCGAGGCCTCGTCCTTGGATTCCGCCAGAAGCCGCATGACTTCGGCCCGCACGCCTTCGCTCGGATCGTCGGCCGCCAGGCGGCGAACCACTTCCATGGCGCTTGGGTCGCGCACTTGCTGTTGCGCGCGGGCGGCGGCGATGCGCGCCTCGTTGGCCGAGTGCGCCAGCGCCGCTTTCAGGGCGGTCAACACCGTGTCGGTCCCCGCCCAAGAATGCTTCTTCTCGCGGGCGGGCTTGCCTTTGGCCGGCTGCGTGCCCCACCAGCCTTTCTCATAGGGGTCGGCTTTGCGATGCGCTTCCGCCAAGGCCGCAATGGCCGCGGCGGCCAACTCTTTGCGCGGCGACTGGCTGGCTTCCACCAATACGCGCACGGCCTGCTCGTCATAAACGCCGGTGGCCGCCAGCACGACGGCCAACGCTTGCTCCGGGTCCTCGGCCTCCACGCGGGCGAGCGCCGGCGACCAATGGTTGATCGCGCGCAGGGCTTGAATCATGGCGAAGCGGGCGTAAACGTCTTCCTCGCCGAGCGCCTTCAAGAGCGGTTCAACCGCCGCCGGATCGCCGATGCGCCCCACCGCCACCGCGGCTTGCAGTCGCACCGCGGCGTCTTCATCGGAAAGCGCTTGCGTGAGCGCCGTCAGCACGTCGGCGTGATGCCCCGTCGCCGCCGCGCTCCGGGACATTTTGCGGCGCTCGGCGCCGCTGGTGGAGAACACCGACCACACCGAAGACGCTCGCAACTGGCCCAGCGCCCGGGCGGCTTGCGCTCGCACGGCGCCTTCTTTGTCTTGCAGCGCGGGCAGCAGCGCGGGCGCGGGGTCGTAGTCGCCAACTTGCCCGGCAATCGCCGTGAGCGTCCATAGCGCGTGAACTTTCGCATCGCGGGAAGCGGCGGCGTCGGCCAACAACCTGGCGACTGGCTCGGTCGCCTCGCGGCCGAAACGTGCGAGCCGCGCTTGCGCCCGCAGTCGCTCGGCGTGCGAAGGATGCGAGAGCGCCGCCACTTGTTCGGCCAGCGGCGCGTCGTCGCCCACCAGCGACCGCGGCTCGGCCGGCGCTTCGCTCCCCACATAGGTAATGCGGTACAGTCGTCCCGCGACCTTGGAATTGACCCAGCCGCCGTAGTTCCAGTCGGCCAGGTACATGTGCTTGCCGTCGGGGCTGAAGCACAGGTCAAGCGGGCGGAACTCGTCTGCGCCTTCGGGAACCAGGAAGTCCTCCATCTCGGCCGTGAACGAGGCGCCGTGTCGTTGGGGGAAGAAGACCTGCACTTTGCGTTTGCCCCACTCGCAGAAGAACACGGCGTCTTGATACCGGGCGGGCCAGGCGCCTTCCCGGTAGCAGGCGCCGCCCACCGGCGAACCGCCGCCGTGCTCGCTGATGCGCGGCAAATGACGTTCGGGGTGCGGGTGGTAATCGTAGGGGTAGCCGTAGTAGCCCGTCTCTACGTGATGCGTGAACCGCGTCCACCAGCCCAGGCCGTCGTCGGTGTTGTCGTAGGTGAAGATGTGATCGAGCGAGTCCATCGCCACGTCCAGGTGGTTGCGCGTTCCCGCCGAGACGATCTCCAGTTCCGAACCGTCCAGCTTCATGCGCACCACGCCGCCTCCTTCCAGCGAGACGGTGCTGCCGTCGCTGCCGGTCGCCAGAGGCACGCCCTTATCGCCCACCGATACGTAAACGCGCCCGTCCAGCCCCAGCCGCGTGCCGGTCACAATATGATCGTTAAAGCCATACACGCCCGCGGCCGGGCCAAAGCCATCGGCCAGGTCCTGGCGCACGTCGGCCACGCCGTCGCCGTTGGTGTCTTGGAACCGGGTGTAGTGCGGGGCATGCATCACGTACAACGACCCGTCGCGCCAGATCAACCCGAACACCGCCGAGAGATTTTCGGCGAAGACCGTCTTGCGCTTCACGGCGCCGTGCTCGTCAAACTGGATGTAAAGAATCCGGTCGAACTCCTTGGTGGCGGGGCCGCGCATGTCCATCGGGTCTTCGCCCACGAACAAGTTGCCTTGATCGTCGCACGCTACGACCGACGGATGCTCGATCTCGGGAACCTCGTAGAGCAGTTCCACCCGAAAGTCCGGATGCAGGCACTTTTGCGCCCATAGCGAACCGGGCCAAACCAGCGCGGCCAAGAGCATTGCCACGGAACAACCACGCGATGGAAACACAGCGGCACGCATAAAGCGAATATTCTCCAAATCAGGCGATGCGGCCGAAGCGCCACGGGCGCCCCTCGACCACGCCTAGGCGGGATGAAGCAGGCAGGTTGGCGCCGCGGGAGTGGGCAACACGGCCCCCGTCCCACGATGCGGAGTTTTAGTGTAAACCAGTCGCCGCCCCACCGCTAACCCACAATACGAAATGGGGCGCGCTCGCTGGAGCGGTTGTGAACCTTTGGTAGGTCCCGCCCGGCAGGCGGAACCTACTTTGCGAAAGATTCACAACCTCGGAGCGAAGGGCGCCGCCTTGATTGACATACTAGCCAGGGAAGCAAGATACTTGCCGGTGCGATGTGCTGACCAGGTTCCTTGTGATGAGTTGACGATGCCTCTTACTCCTTCGACGTTGATCGAGGTGCGGCGGACGGGCCAGAAGGGTCGGGGTGTGTTTGCCCGCGTCTCGATCTCCGAGGGGACTGTCATCGAGCGGGCGCCGGTGATTGTGATTCCCGCCATTGAGATCGACGAGAACCCCTACGACACCGTCCTCACCCGCTACTGTTTCCAATGGGGCCGCGACTCGGTGGCGTTGGTGCTGGGGTATGGCTCGCTCTACAACCACTCCTATCGCCCCAACGCCTACTACCGTGACCGGCGCCCGCGGGTCAAAGAGTACATCGCCCTTCGCGACATCCAACCCGGCGAGGAGATCACCATCAACTACAACGGCTCGCCCGAAGACGACGCAGATGTGGGGTTCCGAACGACGGAGTGAGGAAGGTGTATTTTCGTAGGTGGGGGGCTGGGGGCGTGGGGTTGTAGTAAAGGCTTAATTTGGGGGAGCAAGGCAAGGTCTAGCGAGGGTGGCGGTTCTGCTTGATTTGTCTTTTGGCGCGGGCCGATCTTTCCATGCGGAGGGTTTATACCAATTTTTCCGGCCACGGGGGGCCTGCGCATGAGAACTCGATTGACTGCATTGGTGCTGAGCGTGGCCGCGTGCGCGGCATCGACAGCCGTCGCACAGCAATGGGGATATACCACTGTTCCCACAGGGGGCGCAAGCGGCTTTCAGGAAGTCGTCTTCGACCACCCCACTACGCCTTCGCTGTCTTTGGCGTCGCACAACATCGCACAACCGGGCGACCCCGGCGCGCAGCCCACGTTGGCGCCCCCGCCCGGAACGCTTGTTCCCGGACCGGGCGCATCGGCCCCTTGCGGACCTTGCGGCACAAGCTGCGGGAACGCCTGCGGTTGCGGCTCCTACGGCGCCTGCGGCTGCTGCGAATCGCCGTTCCGGCACCGCAGCGGCTTGTTCGGCGAGTTCCTTTACCTGCGCCCCCGCGATACGGAAATCGCCTTAGCCGTGCCGGCGCAGTTCGCCGACTTGGGCCTAGGCGGCCGGCCCGCGGGCATCGAGCCGCAAGGCCGCACCTTGATCCTCGACCCCGACTATCAACCGGGTTATCGCGTGGGCGCCACGTTTGCGCAAAGTGATTGTTCCAGCATCCAACTGACGTACGCCAGCTTTGAGTCGCAAACCAGCAACGGCGGCACGGTGACCGGCGCCGACCTGGCGGCGAATCGCTCGATGTTTCCCTTGTTGGTGCATCCGCTGACCTTCGATCCGGGGATTGTGACCAACGTGGCCGTGCAGGGACAGTTTGACGTTGACTTCGACATATTCGACATCGACGGCCGGCTCTTGCTATTTGAAACCGACAACCTGGCCATCAACGGTTTGGGCGGCGTCCGCTGGGCGAACATGGACCAGACGCTGGCGGCGGCGTACACGGCCAACGGCGGCACCGTGGTGACCGGCGGCGCGCAACACGACGGCTTGGGCGCCCGGGTGGGTCTGGACGGCGAGTACCGCGCTCGCAACGGTTTCGGGGCCTTCGCCAAGGGCGCCGGCAGCTTGCTGTTCGGCGCCAGCCGCGGCGACTACCGACAGTACCAATTGAATGATCCGAACAATCCGCAAATCTTCACCACGGGCAAGTACGACCGGCTCTCGCCGATGCTCGACGTGGAGACGGGCGTGCAGTGGGTCAGCCCGCAACAGCGGTTGCGTTTATCGGCCGGCTACATGACCAGCGTGTGGTTCAACGTGATCACCACCCGCGACTACATCGTGGGAATCCAGAACAACCAGTACGACGACTTCAGCGACACCGTGACCTTCGACGGCTTCACGGCCCGCGCCGAAGTGCAGTGGTAAACGCAAACTCCACGGTCTTCCCAGCGACACGCCGCGGTTCCATCGCGGCGTTTTTTCGTTCTTGCCCCCTCGCTCGTCCTTCCACCGCCGTTGACGTTGACACCTGGCAGGTGTCAACGTCAACGGCGGTGGGAGCGGGGCGGGGGTGTGTGTAGAATGGGGGGAAGTTTGTCACCCTTGTGGAAGGAAGACCATCATGAACCGCGTTGCTTGGGGAATGTTGCTGTTGGCGTTTGCCTTTGCCGTGACCGCCGTCGCGGCGGACCTGCGGGCCGAAAAGCCGGAACGCGTGCTGCGGCACATCGTGCTGTACCAGTTCAAAGAGGGCGTCTCGAAGGCGCAAGTCCAAGAGGTGATCGACGCCTTTGCGGCGCTGCCCAAGAAGATCGACACGATTGTCGATTTTGAGCATGGCCCGAATGTCAGCCCCGAAGGGAAGTCGGAAGGCTTGACCTATGCCTTTGTGGTCTCATTTGCCAGCGAGCAGGACCGCGACGCTTACCTGACGCACCCCGCGCATCAGGAGTACGTCAAAGTGGTCCGCGACCGGCGCCAAAAGGTGGTGGTGTTTGATTATTGGACCGCCAAGTAAGCAAGCGGCCAGATCGGCTTACCCGTGGGGCGGGAAGCCTGGCCCGTGAAGGAAGCGCGCCCTATCGCGCCCGCGCGGCGAGGACTATGATAGAATCAAACCATGCGATGCGGTGGGAATAAGAAGGGGCGGCGGGGCATGCGTTCCACTTCACTTGATCGCTGGTCCCTGTTTTCCTCGCTGCGCGCCGGTTGGGCGCCTTGGAGCTATGAGCGTACCCAAAGTCGTCATTGTCGGTCGTCCCAATGTGGGGAAATCGACCCTCTTTAATTGGCTGGCCGGGCGCCGGCTGGCCATCACCGACAACCGCCCCGGCGTGACCCGCGATCGCGTGTCGCACTTGATGGACGAGGAAGACCGCTTCTTCGAACTGATCGACACCGGCGGCATGGGCATCCAGGACGAGGACAATCTGACCAACCAGGTCGAGGACCAGATTGACTCGGCCATTGAAGAGGCCGACGTGGTCCTGTTCGTGGTCGATACCCGGGCCGGCCTGACGCCGATGGACCAGGAAGTGGCCAAGCGGCTGCGGTACGTCGATATGCCCATTATCTGCGTGGCCAATAAGACCGACCGCGAGGCGATCGAGTCGCAAGCCGACGAGTTTTACAAGCTCGGGCGCGGCAAGCTGGTGCGCGTGAGCGCCTTGGCCAACCGCAACAAGGACGAGTTAATGCAGATGATCATGGAGCGGCTGCCCGCTCCGACCGAGAGCGACGAGGCGCCCGCCGAACCCGAGATGAAGATTGCCGTGGTCGGACGGCGGAACGTGGGCAAAAGCACCTTCATCAACACGCTGGCCCAGGCCGAGCGGATGATCGTCAGCGAAGTGCCCGGCACCACGCGCGACAGCGTGGACGTGCGGTTTGAACTGGACGGCAAATCGTTCCTGGCCATCGACACGCCCGGCCTGACGCGCACCAAGGCGATCAAGACCGACCTGGACTTTTACAGCACGCACCGCGCCCAGCGGAGCATTCGCCGGGCCGATGTGGCGCTCTTGTTCTTCGACGCCACCGACCGCATCAGCAAGGTCGACAAGCAGCTTTGCAGCTACATTGCCGAGCAGTACAAGCCGTGCATCTTCGTGGTCAATAAGTGGGACCTCCAGCAAGGGAACATGCCCACGGAAAAGTGGGTCCGCTACCTGCGCGACAGCTTCCAGATGATGTGGTACACGCCCATTGCGTTTATCACCGGCCAGACTGGCAAGAACGTCAAGGCGTTGTTGAACCACTCCCAGATGCTCTTCAAGCAAAGCCGCGCCCGGGTGCAGACCGCCGACCTGAACAAGATCGTCCACGCGGCGGTCGAGCGCAACCCGCCGCCGTTGCACAAGAACCGCCGACCGAAAATCTTTTACGGCACGCAAGTGGCCGTGCAGCCGCCCACCATCGTGCTGTTTTGCACCGAGCCTTCGGCGTTCTCGCCGCAGTACCGGCGTTACCTGTTGGGCGTGCTGCGCGATCAACTGGCGTTCGGGGAAGTCCCGATCAAGCTCTACCTCCACCAGCGCGTCCGCGACGAGCAAGGATTCGCCCGGTAGCCATGCCGAAAGTCCTTTGTGCCCACTGTGGCGAAGAGTTAATGGGTGCGGTCAACCGCTGCTGGCGGTGCGGGCGCACCTTTGTGGCCGAGCATAACCCGGCGAACCTGCCGCCGATCCGCCGCCGTCCGATCCCGCTTGACCTGGTCAATCAAAGCCTGGAAGCGTTGCTGACGCCCGCCGAAGCGGCGTCGGGGTTGCGCGCCCTGGAGGCCGAATTGGTGGACGACGCGGCAATGCCGGTGTCTGCGTCCACGGCCGAGGAGCCACAAAGACATCACGCCGCGTTGGTTGGCTCGGCGGTCAGTCCTCCGCCCGGTGCGGCGGCTGCGGTACTCTCGCGCGCCACGCCGTACTACGCCGCGCCGCCAAAACCCGCGTATCCCACTAACGCCGGCGCCACGGGCGGCGCCATTGCCTCGGTGGTTTTGGGCGTGATGGCCCTGGTGGCCATGCGGTTGATCACCCCCGGAGCGCTCTTGATTAGCATTCTGGGTGTGGGCATGGGCGTGTGGGGACTACGCTCGGACCGGCGCGGCGTGGCGGTGGTGGGGTTGCTGCTGTGCTGCATCGCGATGTCCGTTTCCGGCTTCCTGGCCGTGGTGCAGATCTACACCTTGTTTTACGGCTATAGTCCCTTTGAAGCCGACCTGCCCGCCGTGAACTCCGTCGATCCTGCGACATTTTAAGTATCTTCGAGATTGGGAATTAGAGAAACAGGCGTTTGGTGTTTGGCGGTCTCGATTGGCAGGGTTCGTGGGTCCAAAGTTGGAAGGGATGGATTGCTGGCAAGCTGGGGCGGCGCGAAACCGCAGGCGCTATCGCTTTCCGCCAACGCCACAGTAGGCTTGGGGCGTGGACTTTTATATCAGGGTTTGGAACTCCTGAATTTGCAATTTGCAATCCCCCGTCCCGGTTAAACGATCTTGACCACAATCCGGCCGCGGATTTCGCCGGCCAGGAGGCGTTGACTGGCGGGGATTACGTCGGCCAGGGCGAGGGTGCGGAACATTGGCTCGATGCATTGCCAGGGGGTGACTTGCGTGAGCCGGTCCCAGGCCAACTGCCGCAGGGGACGGGGACACCGCAGCGAGTCGATGCCGGCCAGCGTCACGCCGCGAATGATGAAGGGGTAGACCGTGGTGGGCAGGTCGCCGCCACCCGCCATGCCGCAAGCCGCCACCACGCCGCCTTCGGTCATCCCGGCGAGCAAGCCCGCCAGCGTCCGCCCGCCGACCGTGTCGATAGCCGCGCGCCAGCGCGCCGAGGCCAACGGCCGGCCGGCGTCCTTTTCCACTTCGCTTCGGGGAAGCACCGAGACGGCGCCGAGTTTCGCAAAGTACTCGTCGTCCTCCGACCTTCCGGTGACGGCGACGGGCCGATGGCCCAAGGCCGACAGCAGCGCGATGCTTAACCCGCCCACGCCGCCGCCCGCGCCGGTTACAAGCACCTCTTGGTTGGCCTCTAAGCCGTGTCGCTCCAGGGCCAGGATCGAGAGCATGGCGGTAAAGCCGGCGGTCCCCAGCCGCATGGCCTGTTCGGTGCTCATGGCGTCGGGAAGGCGCGTCAACGCGGAGCAGGGAAGGCTGGCCAGTTGGGCGAAGCCGCCCCAAAGCTCTTCCCCCAGACCGCAGCCGGTGACAACGACTTTGTCGCCGGGCGAGAACTCCTGGGCGGAGGATTCCAGCACCTCGCCCGCCAGGTCGATTCCGGCGATCATGGGAAACTTGCGGATGACCCGCGCCTTGCCCGTCACCGCCAGCGCGTCTTTGTAGTTGAGGCTGGAGTACTCCACGGCGACCAGCACATCGCCCGGCGGCAAGTCGGCGCGCGGGACCGTCTCCACCGCCGCGGCGGTCCCCTGTTCCACCTTGCGCACCATCAGAGCCTGAAAGTCATTCATCGGGCGGTTCCGTAGGAAAATTTCGTAGCGTGGACGCGGTTCGCGGGTTCTTTAGGCGCTCATGCGAGCGCTTCTTTGACCAGCGGGGCGTCTTCGGCGATTAGCTTGATGGGGCGGTCGCCAAGGGTGCGAACCAGGGTGTCGGGGTCGATGCCTAGCAGGTGGTAGAGTGTACGGCCGAAACTTTCGATCTTGTAGAAGTTGTCGGTCACTTGCTCGCCCAGTTTGTCGGTGGCGCCGACCACGCAGCCGCGCCGGAAACCGCCGCCCGCCGCCAGTACAAACTGCGCGTAGTCCCAGTGATCGCGGCCGGCGTTCTTGTTGGTTCCACACTTGGGCTTGCGGCCCATCTCGCCCAGCGCCAGCACGATGGTGGTGTCCAGCAAGCCGCGGTCGTCCAGGTCTTCCAAGAGCGCCGTTAGCGCCACGTCGAACATGGGAACTTGCTGCCGGGCGGCCACAAAGTTCTCGCCGTGCCAGTCCCAATACCCTAGGCTGAAATGCACGACGGGAACGCCGGCTTCGATCAGCCGCCGCGCCATCAAGAAGTGCAGCGGATCGCCCGAGGGGTAGCGGTACTTGGCGATGTGCCCAGCCTTGTAGCGGGCAAGTGTTTCTTCGGCCTCTTGCGACAGGTCCAGCGCCTGGCGGAGCTTGGGCGACCGCAGCATGTCGAAGGCGGTTTGCTGGTATTGATCCAGGCCCGCAATGAGCGGGTCCACGCCGTCTTGCCGCCGCAGTCGCTGGTCGAGCGCCTGGAGCAATTGCGTATGCCGGGCGAAGGCGGGAACCTCCATTTGCGGCGAGAGCATCTTGGCGATGTCGTCCTTGGACTCCAGCGGATCGAAGATGAAGGGGTTGAACGCCGGCCCCAGGAAGCTGCCGGCGATCGAATTGTTGATGTGGTGGTCGATCTTGCCCAGCACGGCGAACGTGGGCAACTCTGGTGCTCCGGGCTGGAACTTCGAGACCACGCTGCCGTACATCGGATACTCGGGCGTGCCGCTCGGAAGGCGCGGGTTGCCGGTCAGCCAATACATGGGCGCCCGGCTATGGTCGCCGGGTTTGTTCATGGTGGTGATCGAGCGGATGATGGTGTACTTGTCGGCGATGCGGGCCAGGTTGGGCATCAGCTCGCACACGTCCAGGCCCGGCAGCTTGCTGGGAATGGGCTTGAACTCGCCGCGGTAGTCCGTGGGCGAGTCGGGCTTCATGTCGAACATGTCGGTGTGCGGCGGTCCGCCGGCCATCCAGCAGACGATCATTTGCTTGGCCTTCGGCTCGGGAGCGCCCGCCGCGCGGGCTTGCAAGCGCAGCAAGTCCAACAGGTTCACGCCGCACAGCGACGCCCCGCCAATCCTCAGGAAGTCGCGACGGCTAGGACGGCGAAAGGTGTTTGCCGAGGTGCTCATACGCCATTTCCTTTTTCAACCGAGGACAAGCGGGCGCAAGAAAGTTTCCTGCGAGAGCAAATTTCAGACAAGCGTAACGTAAGGTTACTCGCTCCGCGCTTGGGTATCTTTTGCAAAGTAGGTCTCGCTTGCCGGGCGGGACCTGCCAAACATTCACCACCTCGGAGCGAGTGACCTACATTGAAGAACTTCCAGGTCGACGGGCGATTCTTTGGGACGTTATAGCAGTTCGGGAATCGGTACGCGACTATCGGGGGCTGGTGCTACAACTGGTTGTAGGGAATGGCGAAGGTGTCGCCGGCTTCCAGGTCCCCGGTCTGGAAGCCCTTCGAGAACCAGCGGACGCGCTGCTTGGAGGTGCCGTGTGTGAACGATTCGGGGACCACCTCGCCGCGGGACTGGCGTTGCAGGCGGTCGTCGCCAATGGCGCTGGCGGCGTTGAGGGCTTCCTCGATGTCGCCCTCTTCCAGAATCCGCCAGTTCTGCTGGGCGTGATGCGCCCACACGCCCGCGAAGAAATCCGCTTGCAACTCTAACCGCACCGACATCTGGTTGTTCTCGGCTTCGCTCAGACGAGAGCGCATGCCATGCACCTTGTCGCTAATGCCCAAGAGGTTCTGGACGTGGTGGCCGACCTCGTGCGCGATCACGTAGGCTTGGGCGAAGTCGCCGGGGGCGCCCAGTTGGGTTTTCATGTCCTCGTAGAACGAGAGGTCGATATAGACCTTTTCATCGCCGGGACAATAGAACGGGCCGACGGCGGCTTGCTGGAAGCCGCAGGCCGATTGCACCGCGCCACGAAATAACACGAGCGTCGGCTCGCGGTAGTCGCGCTCCATCTGCTGGAACAACTGGCCCCACACGTCTTCGGTGTCGGCCAACACCACCGAGACGAATTGGGCCATTTCGTCGTTGGGCGCCGGCCCCATCGGAGCCTCGGCGGGCGGCTCCTGGTTTTGCATCTCGTTGAGCACCACGCTGGGGTCACCGCCCAGAAAGACCGTCACTAGCAGAACGATGATGCCTATCGCCCCGCCTCCGACGCCCACGCCTACGGGCGATATGCGGCGCCGGTCTTCCACGTTCTCGCTTCCTCGTCGGCCTTGCCAGCGCATGAGCGTTCTCCTCGATGGTTATCTGAGGGGTGTGCAACCCTTGAGCATTCTACCGCCGCGCCAGGGGATTCGCGAACAAATGCCCTACCTCCCTTAGCAAACTGCGGGCCAAACGCGCCAGTCCCTTTCTTTTGCCGGCCGGGCAAGATATTCTGGTCTCTCCCTTTTGCACCCGGAAGGCTATGGCGACACGCGACGGCAAACTTGGACTGGTTTTATTCCTGATCTATTTGGCGCTCTACGGCGGCTTTGTGCTGCTCAACGCCTTTTCTCCGAAAACCATGGAGCAGACACCCTTGGCCGGCGTGAACCTGGCCATCTGGTACGGTTTTGGACTCATCGCGGCCGCGCTGGTGTTGGCGTTGATCTACGGCCAGTGGGGAACGACGGGCGAGCAAGACAAGGAGAACCGGGCATGATTTATGAAATCTCCTTGGTGGCGGTGGCGATTTTCTTCCTGTTCGTGGGCGTGACGCTGGCCCTGAGCTTCTATTTGGGCAGCCGCGCCAAGTCGTCGGCCGGGTATTTTGCGGCGCATGGGCAGATTCCGTGGTTTATCAACGGGGTGGCGTTTGCGGGCGACTACCTTTCGGCCGCGTCGTTTTTGGGCATTTGCGGCATGATCGCCTTTTACGGGTACGACGGGTTTCTGTACTCTATCGGCTACCTGGCGGGGTGGATCGTGGCGCTGTTCGTGGTGGCCGAGCCGATGAAGCGGCTGGGCAAGTTCACCTTTGCCGACGCGCTCAACGCCAGGTTTCAATCGCGCGGCATTCAGTTTGCCGCGGGCGTGAGCACGTTGGCCGTGAGCGTGTTCTACCTGATCCCGCAAATGGTGGGCGCGGGCGTGCTCATCCAACCGCTGTTGGGGTTCTCGCATTGGGTGGGCGTGGTGCTGGTGGGCGCCACGGTGATTGTGATCGTGGTGACCGCGGGCATGGTTTCGACCACCTGGGTCCAGTTCCTCAAGGGATCGCTGCTGGTGCTGTTTAGCGCGGTGCTGGTCGCGATGCTCTTGGTGCGCGGCTTTGAAGTGCGCGACGGAGGCATGGACGGCCACGCCTTCCGCACGCTTGGGCCTTTTCCGCGTGCGTCGCTCGAGGCCGAACTGGCGCAAGCGCCCGAACTGCGCGGCGCCGTGCTGGTCGCGCCAGAAGGCGACTGGCAAGAAGCGCCGTTCTTCCGCACGCGCGAAGAAGCCACGGGAATTGTGACCGCCTGGAGCATGGTAGAAACGCCGTCGGGCGATGTCCTGCTGCGCGAGGGGCAAACCGTCACGCAAACCCCCGAAGGGCAAACGCTGGTCAACGGCCAACCCAAGGGCAACCAGAAAGGCGAGCCGGAGTTGCACCCGGTGGGCCACGTCAGCCGTCTTCCCGAGGGCCAAACCGAGACCGGCCCCGTCGGCCCGCTGGAGTTCTTCAGCACGCTGCAACAGAGTGAAGTCATCCTGTGGGACAAGAGCAAGCCGCTGGCCGACGCCGCGGGGAATGTGACGACGGTTTACACGCAGCGGCCCACGCCCGGCAGCCAGGTGTTACGGCCCGGCGAACATCCGGCCTTTCGCAGCATTCGCGGCGACAAGATCAGCGACAAGTTCAACTTTCTGTCGCTGATGCTGGCGTTGTTTTGCGGCACGGCCTCGCTGCCTCACATCTTGATTCGGTATTACACCGTCAAGGATGAAATCTCGGCCCGCAAAAGCACGATTGTGGGCATCGCCAGTATTGGTTTCTTTTACATCCTGACGCTGTACATGGGGCTGGGCGCCATGACCAGCGGCGCCCTGGACGTGACCAACAGCAACATGGCGGCGCCGCTCTTGGCCCGCAGCATGAACGAGTGGCTGTTCGCGGTGATTTGCGCGATCGCTTTTACCACGGTGCTGGGCACGGTGAGCGGTCTGATCCTGGCGTCGGCCGGCGCGGTGGCGCACGACCTTTTGCGGCACGTGCTGCGCGTGGAGATGTCTGACCACGAGCAAGTGCGGATCGCCAAGATCACGTCGGTGGTAGTGGGCGTGGTGGCGATGGTGCTGGGCGTGTTGTTCGAGAACATGAACGTCAGCTACCTGGTGGGGTGGGCGTTTAGCGTGGCGGCCTCGGCCAACTTGCCTTCGCTGGTGATGCTGTTGTTCTGGAAAGGCACGACGCGGCAAGGGATCATCGCCGCCGTGGTGGTAGGCATGGTCAGTTCGCTGGGGTGGATCCTCTTGAGCGGCGACACCTTTGCGAGCGTCTACAAACTTCCCGCCGAGCAATCGCCGATGCCATTCAGCCAACCCGGCCTGGTAACGATCCCGCTCGGGTTCCTGACGCTGATCGTCGTCTCGCTACTCACCCGCCCCCGCGAACCTGAACCAGCAGCGAAGTCTTTCGTTAAGCCGCTTCCCAATGGCGGTCACTCGCGGAGCGAGTGATCTACCTTGAAAAACGGCGGCGCTTTGCCGCTAGGACGTGACGAACATTCGGCCGTCGGTCAGGCAGTCGCAAAGCTGGCGATAGACGGCTTTCAGGCGGTCGGCGTCGTGCGGGTCGCCTAGCGCTCGGAGGATGCGGCGCGCCAGGGGGCCTTGCTCTAGCAGGATGTGCAGCGGCGTGGACCACGGCTCTGAGGGGCGCATCAGGCTTTCCACCAGGTGGCGCCATAGGTCGCCCGTGGTGGCCGCCGGGCGGGAGTAGCCAAACTGCGCCAGGTACGCGCCGTTGCGAATGGCGGCTTGCTCGCCGTCGCGAATGGCGGCCAGGAATATCTCGGCCAGCGGTTCAACCTCCAGCGATTGCTGCTCCGCCAGACTCGTCCACCGCTCGTCGGTCAGCGTCTTGAGCACCGCCGCGGCGGCGGCGCAAATCGCCATGTCGGCCAGCGGGCACTCTTGCACGTCCAGCACGCGAATTTCAATGGCGTTGCGGTCGAACCGGGCAATGGCCCCGCGCGAATTCAACCACTCGTGCTGGAGAATTTTTTCCGGGTCATGCGGGGCAATGTCGGCGTACATCCGCTGAAAGATGCGCCGCTGATAGTCGGATTGCGTGAACACCGGCTCGGGAATCACGGCGCCGGTAATCGACGGAATGCGCTGCGAGTTCTTGCGGTACGTTTCCATGCGCGTGTCGAGCAGCCCGCTGACGCGCCGCTCGACCACCGGCGAGCTGGCCGCCAGCGCCGGCAAGATCGGCAGCAACAAGCGGATCGCCGCGTGCAGCCGGCCAAACTCCTGGTCATCGGCAAACGGCAAGTTCAAATGCACGCTCTGCAAGTTCGCCCAGCCGTGCCCGCGACAATCGAAGATGCGGTTGTACGCCTCGTAGACCGGGTTGTAATCGTGCGGCCAGAGGCGCAGCTCTGTATCGGGGTTCATCCAGGGGTGCATGGCGGTGGGCATGAGCCGTGCGCCGTGCGCCGCCAGGATGGCTTGAATCTTCGTCACTTGCTCTTGAAACAGCGCCGGCAGCGGCGCGAATGACTCGGCGGGGCCGTTGGTCTTGAGTTCGATCACGTGCAGCGCCAGTTCATTGGACCACGCAATCTCGCCGCACTCGACTTCGGTGGTAATCTGGCCCGCGGCGGCCCGTAGCACCTCGTCGGCAATTGGCCGCACCGAGAGCGATTGGGCGTCCACGATCATATACTCCAGCTCAACGCCAAACGCCTGAAACAACGCAATGGGAGCGGCAGCAGACATAACGATCCAACCGATTCGGGAAAGAAGCGCCGCGGCTCGAAGCGAAACGGCGCGGTTGACTCAATAAGAATTAGCCACGAATGAAACACGGATGGAGCACGGAAAAACAGAGAAGTTATCGTTTTCTCGTTCCAACATCCTTGTCTTATTGGCGTTTCTTCCGTATTCAATCCGTGGCTATTTTTCCTTTATTCCACTCCCGCCTTGCGGCGTTCGATACGGCGGAGGAACACCGCCATGATGCGACGGTACAGTTCGTCCTTGAGGATCACGTCTTCGCAGCCGGCGTCGATGTTGGGGTTCTCGTTCACCTCGATCACGCGGAAGTTGCCGTCGGACTGCTTCACGTCGACGCCGTACAGCCCGTCGCCCATCAGGTTGGCCGCCTTGAGGGCAGCCGCCACCGCCCGGCGCGGCGCCATTTCGACCGGCAGCGTCTCGAACTTGCCATAGCGGCTGTTACCGTCGTTGGCGTCCTGCTTGATGATCTGCCAATGCTTGGGCGCCATGAAGTACTTGCAGGCATACAGCGGTTGTTTGTCCAGCACGCCAATCCGCCAGTCAAACGTGGTGGGCACAAACTCCTGCGCCACAACCAGGTCGGACTCCTCGAAGAAGCGGTCCAGGCAATCGCTTAGCTCCTCGGGCGACTCGACCTTGGACACGCCCTGCGAGAATGAGCTGTCGGGCTTCTTCAACACGCAGGGGAAGCCCAGTTCCAGGGCGATTGTGTCGGCCGTTTCTCGCTGCACCACCAGCGTCTTGGGCGCTGGAACCTTGTGCCGCGCCAGAACCTCGGCCAGGTACACCTTGTTGGTGCAGCGGACGATGGACTGCGGATCGTCGATCACCACCAGCCCTTCGCTGGCCGCCCGGCGCGAGAACCGGTAGGTGTAGCGGTTGACGAAGGTGGTATCGCGAATGAATAGCCCGTCGAACTCGCCGATCCGCCCGTAGTCGTCGCGGGTGATTAGCTCGGCGCTCATGTCCATCGACTCGGCGGCCTTGATGAACTTTTTCAGGGCCTTCTCGTTCGAGGGCGGTTGCGGATCGGCGGGGTTATGCAAGATGGCCAGGTCGAACCGCGCGTGGGGCTTCCGCCGCACGCTGGCGCGGCGGCCGGCAAAATGCTCCGTCGCAGCCTGGATAACGAACGGCCAGTGGGCGTCGGGCACTTCGTTGGCCGCAATGGCCCCTAGTTTGCGCAACTCCCAGACGTCTTTCTCGCGGGCAAAGTTGGCCCGTAGCAGCGGCGCCTGGAACTGGCTGAAGAGTTTATGGCTTAACCGCTCATACCGCTTGGCCAGGTTGCGGCCGAAGTAAATGCTGAGCGTGAAGCGGTCCGACTTGATCGGCGCCAGGCTTTGCTGGATCAGCTCTTCCAGGTCGTCCGACACCAGCCGCACAATGGCGTGCGTCTTGAGGTCTTGAATGGCGGTGATGCTGGGCTGCGGTTTGTGGCCCCGGGCCTCGGCCAGCAGCGAGACGTAATAGCCGGTGGTCTGGTAGCGGTAGGAGCGGCACAGGTTGAAGACCTTGGCGCCGCGCAGGTCGCTGTACTCGGGATTGGTCAAGTACGCTCGGGCGTCCACCACCTCGACGTTCTCGATCGGCGCCGGCCAGTCCTTGGGATTGTTGGTAACGATCAGAATCGGCATTCCATTGAACCTCGGGAGATGAACTTCCCGCCCGTCTTCCTCTCACGGCGAAAGACGCATGGGTGAACGCTCCCACGGGCAACAATTAGCGCGGCGGAGCGAAACAGTAATTTTTTGTTGCACCACGGATATCACGGATAAAAAAGACAAGAGAAACATCCGTGGTATCCTTGGTCTCTTCTCTCTTTTACTACGGCGGTGGTTGACGGGCGGGAGGCGCCAGGAGCAGAGGCGGCGGCGCGTGTTGGGAGTCGCCGTGAAGGATGCGTTTCCTGGCGCGGCGGCCTGGTTCAATAATCAGCAAATTGGCGTCGTAGGTCAACACGCCGAGCATGATGGCGCATACCAGGCGGTCCAAGGTCACTTCGTAATAATGGGCCAGGCCGGACAGATTGGGCAGGTAGGGATCGGCCACCAGCACCTTGCGCCGCCGGCGGTCGTAACCGCAGAGGACCACAAAATGGCCGGCCGCCACGCCCGCTACGTCGTCCGCCTCGCAGGTGGCGCCGATCTCGCGGGAGCAGCCGTAGAGGTAGGTGGAGCTAAGCCCGGTCAGCACCGGCACATCGCGATTCAGATACCGCCGCAGCAGGTTGGCGGTCAGGTCGCGCATCACGATCTTGCCGCCCGCCTGGAGAAAGTCGATGTACGCGTGGCTGGCCATGTGCAGCAGGGGAGACGACTTGACCTCCATCTGGGCGTACAGCCGTTCGACCAGGTCGGGGCCGCCCGGCAGGAACCAGGTGGGATCGAACACTCGCAGGTTGTAGGTGTGAATGGTCGCCTTGTAACCTCGGGAAAGGGCGTGCCGCCCCAGGAGCACCGCCAGCGTGCCGCCATCCTCGAGCTGCGGGGTCTCGCGAATGACCGTGTCCAGCGGGATCTCGTCCTGGTAATAGCGGTACACGGCGTGCAGGCAGGTGGGACCGCACGTCACATTATCGGGCTGCCGCAGGATGTCCAGTTCCAGTCGCTTCCACACGGTCGGCTTGCTCGCAGGCCCGCATTGTCGGGTACACGATAGCGGAATCGGCCAAACACCGCACGATCAATCTCGCTCCTTCATTCTAAAAACCCCCAGCCCCCGCCGCGAGCGGCCCAAGACGGGGTCGGGTTGGTTTTTCGGTCATGGCTCTTGCCACATCGCAAGACGTTGGGCCGAAAAACCTACCCGCCCCCTTGGCGGTGGAGCGCTGGTTCCGGTGGCTTTTCCGTAATCGGTTGCGTCACCCTCACGTCGCCAGTCGGTCCCAAGCTGGCGCAACCCTCCGGGGTCGGGTTGGTTTTTCGGCTATGGCACTTGCCACATCGCAAGACGTTGGGCCGAAAAACCTACCCGACCCCTTGGCGGTGGTGTGCCGGTTCTGGTGGCTTTCCTCAATGGCGCCTCGCCTAGTCCCTGTTGGGGCGAACCGGTATCATGGGCGCGGTGTCTTTCTGCTTGCCAAATTCATGCAGCCGGTCCTTGCGGCTGCCCGACTCGGGATACGGATTTAGCCCGCCTTCCTGTCTATCGTCCGACCATGAAAACCGACGAACTTCGTGAGAAATACCTGGCGTTTTTCGAGTCCAAAGGCCACGCCCGCAAGCCCAGCGACGTGCTGGCGCCCACCTGGGACCCTTCCGTGTTGTTCACTCCCGCGGGGATGAACCAGTTCAAGGACCACTTCTTGGGCAAGGTGAAGCTGGACTTCACCCGGGCCACCACCTGCCAGAAGTGCCTGCGCACCGGCGATATCGACAACGTGGGCCGCACCGCCTACCACCACACGTTCTTCGAGATGCTGGGCAACTTCAGCTTCGGCGATTACTTCAAGCGCGAGGCGATCCAATGGGCCTGGGAGTTTCTGACCGACAGGAAGTGGCTGGGCATCGACCCGCAGCGGCTGACGGTCACGGTCTACCAGGACGATGACGAGGCGGCCGACATCTGGCACAACGAGATCGGCTTGCCGCTGGCCCGGATCGAGCGGATGGACGAGAACGACAACTTCTGGCCGGCCGGCGCTCCCACCCAAGGTCCCGACGGCGTGTGTGGCCCGTGCAGCGAAATCTTCTACCACACCGACAAAGGCTCGGTTGAAATTTGGAACCTGGTGTTCACGCAGTTCAACCGCGTGGGCGCCCCGCCCGACAACCTCCGCCCGTTGCCCAGCAAGAACATCGACACCGGTATGGGACTGGAGCGGGCCGCCGCGGCGCTCCAGGGGGTCGAGACGAATTACCACATCGACATCCTGCGGCCCATCGTCGAAGCCGCCGCAGAAATCTGCGGCCACAACTACGATCCGCAGTCCGATAACGGCCGCCGCTTGCGCCGCATTACCGACCACGTGCGGGCCTGCGCCTTTGCGGTGCACGAGAACGTCTACCCCGGCCCCAAGAAGGAGCGGTACGTCATTCGCCGCCTGCTGCGCCGCGCGGTGCTGGACGGCTACCAGATGGGCGTCAAAGACCCGTTCTTGCATCAACTTGTGCCGGTCGTGGTCGAGATGATGAAGACCCCCTACCCCGAGCTGCAAGAGACCGCGTCCCGCGTGGCCAAGGGGATCGAGAACGAAGAGAAGGCGTTCTTCTCCACCATCCGCGAAGGGTTGAACCGCATCGACAAAATCTTCGCCGAGATGGAGTCCCGCGGCAGCGCCGTGGTCAGCGGCAAAGACGCCTTCGAACTGTACGACACGCACGGCTTCCCGCCCGAGCTGTTCGAAACGCTGGCCGTGGAGCATAACTACGCCTTCGACTGGGACGGTTTCAAGAAGGCCATCGAAAGCAAGGGGGGCGAGGTCGGCGGACCGGTGTTCAAGACCGGCCCCATCGAGTCGATCAAGCGCACCATGCACTCGACCGAGTTTCTCGGGTACGAGACGACCTCGGCCGAGGCCGAGCTGTGCTTCATCGTCGCCCAGGACCACCTGTGCGAGCACCTGGCCGAAGACGGCCACGAAACGCCCGTGCGCGTGGTGCTGGACCGCACGCCGTTTTATGGCGAGTCGGGCGGCCAGGTGGGCGACACGGGCGATATCATCGGCGAGAACTTCCAGTTTGAAGTCATCGACACGCACAAGGACGGCGACTTGCTCATCCACATTGGCCACCTCCGCGGCGGCGAGATGCGCGTGGGCGAGAAAGTGACCGCCCGCGTAGATACCCACCGCCGCCAGGGCATCCGCCGGGCGCACTCGGCCACGCACCTGCTGCATCATGCGCTACAAAAGGTGCTGGGCGGACACGCGCAGCAACAAGGCTCGAAGGTGGACGAGGACTGGTTGCGGTTCGACTTCGCCAACATGACGCCGGTCACCGAGGAGCAGCTTTCCAGCATTGAGCGCAGCGTGCAAGAGAAGGTGCAGCTTAGCGCGCCGGTCAAGTGGGAGACGGTCCCGCTGACCGAGGCTCGCAAGCAAGGCGCCATGATGCTCTTTGGCGAGAAGTACCCCGACCCGGTGCGGATGGTGTCGATGGGCGACTTCAGCCGCGAACTGTGCGGCGGCACGCACCTGGACAGCACCGCCGAGGTCGGCCCGTTTGAAATCGTCAGCGAAGAAGCGGTCTCGGCCGGCACGCGCCGGATTGTGGCCCTGACCGGCGAGAAAGCCCAGGAGTACGCCCAGCGGATCGAAGAAACGCTGAACAAGGCCGCCACGTTGCTGGGCGTCGCGCCGCTGGCGGTGCCCGAAGCGGTCAAGAACCTGGCGCTTCAGGTGCGTTCGCTCAAGAAGCAGCTTTCCAGCGGCGGCGGTGCGCCGGAAGCCGAGCCAAAGCCCGCCCCCTCGGCGGGCGCCGCAACCGCCGATCACCTGCAATGCAAGGCCGCCCTGCACGAGACGGCCCGCTTGTTGAACGTGGCCGCGTTCGACGCGCCGGAGCGGATCGCGGCGCAGTTGGAAGAGATTCGCCGCCTGGCGGAGCAACTCCAGCAGTTGAAGAAGTCCGGCGCGCTCTCGGCCGACGCGCTGTTGGAGAAAGCCACCGACATTGGAGGTGTCCAGGTCGTCGTCGTTGAGACTCCCGGCGCCAACTCGAACCTGATGCGCCAGTGGATCGACCAGTTGCGCAAAAAGACCGGCCCCATTGCCGTACTGCTCGGCGCCCGGGAAGGCGACGACAAAGTCCTTCTGGTGGCCGGCGTCAGCCGCGACCTGGTGGACCGCGGCGTGAGCGCCGGCGCCTGGGTCAAGGCCGTCGCGCAACTGGTGGATGGCAGCGGCGGCGGCAAGCCCGACATGGCCCAAGCCGGCGGCAAGTCTCCCGCCAAGCTCCCCCAAGCGCTAGAGCAAGCGAAAGCCGAAATGCAAAAGCTGCTTCAGGCGTAGCCGCGGCTGCGCTACGCAAGGTTCACGCTTACGAGGCGAGCCTGCGTGTGTTTGTTTTGCCCCGCCGAGGTCGGCTCGGCGGGCTGAGTTGTTTTGCACAAGTCAGGGGGCGAAACCGGCGATGCGTTCAGCTCACCACTGAATGAGTTCCGTCACAATCGAGCAACCTCTACGGCGTCAGCACTTCCATGAGCGCCAACTTGCTACTGACGATTTCAATCGACCTCGTCTTGGCCGCTTGCCAGAGTAGTTGCAAGAGCGGCCACTCACGCGGGTTTCTCTCAACGCTGTAAGCGATCGCGGGCGTGTCTAAGTACACCCGACCTGCCGCGGGGAGAGTCAGCGTTCCCACGAGTCCTCTCGCTGCGCGAGTGCTGCTCCTATTCCTTCCACGTCCTAAACGCACGCGGACCCGGCGGAAGCGATTCGAGAAACTCCAGAGCCGAGGCAAATCGCGGCTCTGCTTTCTCCGGCAACACAACAATCACTTCCACTTGGGCGCCTTCGGGCAACTCCGGCGCGCTGATCTCTCGACGATGGCCCGGCGGAACCGTGGCTTCAATGCGTCGTGCAGTTTGCATGGGAATTCCCTCCCCGGCCATTACATCGGCCCGCCGTTAGGAACGGCGCGGAGAGACGAGTGCGGAGAGCGGAGAGCCAGAAAGAGGGACGTGGGCTGCCTTCCCGAGGGGCAGGCATCCTGCCCCTCGTTCATTCTCACGAATACCCTGACTGGCATGGCCATTGCACTGATCGACGGTGCGGAGTTTCTTGCAGCGTTGCAGGAATCCGGCGCCTTTCAGCCCCTTGGAGCTTACGATGAACTACTCGCCTCGATTCGCCGTGCTGGCGGCTGTCGCCGTGATCGGTTGGGCCGGTCTGGCCCTCGCCCAAGAACAAGAGAAACCCGCCCAACGTCTGCGCGGCCACGACGCTCACCACGACTTGAAAGACGAGTTGCCGCTGCCGACCCGCGGCGTCGCGGTGCTGCATCCGAGCGAGGGCAGCAAGGTCCGGGGCGTGATCCTACTGGACCAGCACAGCGATGGGCTGCACATTCATGGCAAGGTGATCGGGCTGACGCCAGGCAAGCATGGATTCCACGTCCACGAATTCGGCGACCTGCGCGATCCCAAGGGCGAATCGGCCGGCGGCCACTTTGACCCGCATGGCCACAAGCACGGCGCGCCGGGCGACGAAGAACATCATGCCGGCGACTTGGGCAACATCGAAGCCAACGAGGACGGCGTGGCCCAGGTGAAGATCAAAGCCCCCTGGCTCAAGCTGCACTTTACCATTGGCCGCGCGCTGGTGGTTCACGGCGACGCGGACGACCTGCAAAGCCAACCCTCGGGCGCCGCGGGGCCGCGCGTCGCGCTGGGGGTGATCGGCATCGCCAAAGCCGAACAAGAGCAGAAGCGGACCGCGACGAGCAATCAATGACCGCGGCGAGTTCCGTGTAGCTGCGGCGGAAGCGCCGCAGAAGTGAAGGCGGAAGCGAGACGCTTCCGCTACGTAAGAGGGGCGGCTCGGGGTGCGAGCCGCCACGTTATCGGCAAGCCGGCCGGCTAGGACTCGTCGGTCGAGAAGCGCGACTTCCAACCGCTGGCGGGCGTGGAAGCGGGCTTGATGATCGCCGGCTCGCTTTCCAGCGTGGCGGCGGCGACCGCGTCGCGCGTTTCCTTGGCGGCCGAGGCCGAGATGGTCCGTTCCGGGGCAATGAAATTATCGGGCGCCGCTTCATTGGGCGCCGCGGCCACCGGTGGCTCGTCGAACCCGCGCACCCGCTGCAAGCCGCGGTTGGTCGAGGAAGCGCCTTGCGGCAGGTCGGTCATTTCGATCAACTCGCTCGACGCTGCGGCCGGCGTCGCCACGGGAACAGCCACGGGCGCCGCGTAGATCACTTGCGTCGCGACCGGCGCAGGCGGCAGGGCCGAAGCAACCATCATGGTTGGCGCCGGCGCGGCGGCCATCGCTACCTGCGGCGACGCGTCGGAAACGGCCTTGGTCAGGTCATGCGCCCGCATCCCGCCCAAGAGCAGCGGCGCCGATTCGGCCGGTTGCACCACATATTCGGGGATCAAAATGGGCGCTTCCCCTGAAGGACTGGCGGCGGCCGCCTCGGTGGTCGCCTGGTGCGAAGCGAGCGTCGCCGACGTTGCTGCATCGTCTTCCTTAGCCGGGCCGCGCGCCGACCGCCAGACGGCGGTGGCCACCTTGCCTGCCGGCGGAGCGGGCGTAGCTTGCGTATCGCTGCTCTCGGGCGACTGCGGTAGAGAAACGCCGCGTACGCCGTTCGAGGCGGGATAGTAGGGTTGCGTATTACTGGCCGTTGGCCCGAGGGCCGCCGGTTGGCCGTAACTGTGGGTGCTGGGCGGCGGCACCCGCGGCGGCCCATACGGCGCCAGGATATTGAACGAGGGAGTTGGCATCTTGAACGAGGAGTTCATAGAGGAATTCGTTCCATGACAGCCCGCAAGAGCCACGACCGCCGCCAGTAGCACGGTTCGCCGCGACATCGGCAAACTCCTGTGTGGTTGAAGAGAAGATAGTTGCCCCGTAGCCCATGAAAGGGCAGGTAGCGTAGCGAGCGCGCGAAAAACCACCAAGAGCGGTTTCGGTTTGATTGAAGATTTTCCGCCGAAATACCGAAGCGATCGGCGCGCAAAAGAAAGCGGTTGCGTTACCGAGAAAAGATGGGAAAATTGCATGGGGCGAATTTCAGGCCGACGTGGCGTCCTCGGTGTGGCGCACTCGCTCCGCGAGTGCATTCTCTTCGTGGCGGCGTCCTGCGGACGGCGGAAAGAAAACGCACTCGCAGAGCGAGTGCACTACACTGGGGAACGGTCCCTGCCTGCCTGAAACGCGCACTACGTCTGTCCCACCTGTACGCACCACTCCTTTTGGCCCCTCCATGACGACGGCTTCCGAACAATCACCCGCTCCCAAACCCGATTCGGGCGGCTACAACGCCTACGGTTGGTGGTGTCCCCGGTTCTGGCACGGCATGCGGCTGGGCGACTGGCTGCGGCTGGCGAGCCGCAATCGCTTTCGCATTCATCCCACCGCTTGGGGAATGTCGCTGGCCATTACGGGCTTTGCCACGTTCAATTCCTTTTGTGCGTGGCTCCAGCGGCAGCGCTACGGCAAGACGATCGAAGCGACGGAAATCGAGCAGCCGCCTATCTTTATCCTGGGGCACTGGCGGAGCGGCACCACCTACTTGCACGAGTTGCTTTCCCGCGATGACCGCTTTTGCACCCCTAATAGCTACGAGTGCTTTGCCCCTATGCACTTCCTGGTGACCGAGGGGTGGGTCACGCGGTGGTTCTGGTGGATTGTCCCTTCGCGGCGGCCCATGGATAACATGGAGGCGGGCTGGTCACGGCCCCAAGAGGACGAGTTTGCGCTCTGCAATCTCGGCATTCCCACGCCGTATTTGCGAATGGCGTTCCCGAACGAGCCGCCCCCCTACCTGGAATACCTCGACATGGAGGGTGTGCCCGAGGACGACCGAGCGCGCTGGAAAGCCACCCTGGTCCACTTTGCCAAAGCCATTACCTACCTTCGCGGCAAGCGGATTGTCTTCAAATCTCCACCGCACACGGGGCGGATCGAGACGCTGCTGGAGGCGTTTCCCGGCGCCCAATTCATTCACATTGCCCGCGATCCTTACGAGTTGTTCGCCTCGACTTTGCGGTTGTGGAAGTCGCTCGACAAGGTGCAAGCCCTGCAATCGCCCAAGAACCAAGGACGCGAGGAATACGTATTTGCCGCCTTCGAGCGGATGTATCGCGGCTACGAGCGACAGCGGCAGGCGATTCCGCCCGGCCAGTTGCATGAAATCCGCTATGAAGATTTGGTGGCGGATCCCCTGGAGGAAATGCGCACCGTGTACGAGCGTTTGGGCTTGGGCGATTTCGAGCAGGTGCGCCCTCGGCTGGAAGAGTATCTGCAAGAGCATCAGGACTACCGCCGCAACCAGCACGCGTTGGCGCCCGAGATTCGCGAGGAGATCGACCGCCGCTGGGCCAGGTATCTGGAGCGCTTCGGCTACACTCCCACCACGTCGGCCATGTAGGGTCGAAATGTCTCTTTTGGCGGACCGCAAAGTTCGCTAAACTTCGCAGTCATTTTCCAACGCGTTGGAGAACGGAACTTGTTCCGTTCGCCGGTCCGAGCGTGCGGCCAAGGAACGGAATGAAGTCCGTTCCGCGAAGTGTCGCCAGCGCCGCCGGGTTACGGAAAGTGGAGTTTTCTGCGAGGTTCAAGCACTTTGGTGTTCGCCAACGTTCGGCCAAATCGCGAAACGGCGCCTGGGGGCGAGTTGTTCGGCCTGGCGTGGGGTGTTGCGCTGGCGGCGGTGCTGTTGGCCGGGTGCGGCACCACCAAGAGTCGGACCGCGACCGAGCAGCTTTTGACTTCCAACGCCGTGGACCAGGCGGTGGCGCAAATCGACTTCCGGCCGCTGGCGGGAAGGTCTGTTTACTTCGACACGACCTACGTGCAACCGGTCAAGGGACTGGGGTTTGTCAATGCGGAATATATCATCAGCTCGTTGCGCCAGCAGATGATGGCCGCCGGTTGCCGCCTGCACGAAAGGCAAGACCAGGCCGAATTCATCGTTGAAGCGCGGGTCGGCGCCTTGGGGAATGACTCGCACGAGGTCACTTACGGCATTCCGGCCAACAACGCGCTCAGCACGGCGGCCCAAGCCATCACCCCCGCGGCGCCGCCGCTGCCCGTCATTCCGGAACTCTCGGTCGCCAAGCGCGACGACCAACGGGCGGCGGCCAAGATCGCCGTGTTCGCCTACCATCGCGAGAGCCGCCGAGCGCTTTGGCAGTCGGGCATTTCGCAGACCTCCAGCACGGCGAAAGACGTGTGGCTCTTGGGCGCGGGACCGTTCCAACGCGGCACGATCTACGAAGGCACCGAATTCGCCGGTTCGCCAATCGGGCTGTCAATTCACTCGGACGAGGAAGAAGGCGAGCATCAGCCCCCCATCGCCTACGACGGTACGCACACCTTTGACGCCCTCCGCACGGAACAAACCAGCAAGCTCCGTGTGGTCAACTTCGATGAGCCACTGCAACCCGTCGAGGGCGACCCCGCCGCCGAGCCAAAGCCGTAGCCCTGACAACCAAGCGCGCGCCTTTTCGTTTCGGCGAGCAATAGCAACTTTCTCTTGGCGGTCTGAAGAACGTTCACTTATACTTGCGGGCGATTTATTCAAGCTCCGTCCCCAAGTTCGCCAGCTATGCGCCGATCGTTCTTGCTGTTCGCCCTGTTGTGCGCCGCATGCTGTTCCGAACCGCCGGCGCCTTCAAGCCCAGCCGAAGCAATCCGCAGCCGCAATCTGGAGGCGCTCCAGCAAATGTTGGCGGCCGGCGCCGATCCTCAGGCAAGCGACTACAACGGAACTCCGCTGTTACATCTGGCGGTCGACCGCGGTCATCAACCCATTGTCGAACTCTTGCTGGACGCCGGCGCCGAAGTCGACGCCCGCGACGCCGACTCGGGCAAGACGCCCTTGTTTGCCGCGGCCGTCAACGGCGAAGTTCAGATGGTGGATCTTCTGGTTCGTCGCGGCGCCGACGTGAACGCAAAAACTTCCCACCTCCGAACGCCGCTCCACGATGCGGCCTGGTCGGGTAAGGCCGAAGTCGTCCGTTACTTGCTCACTGCCGGCGCCGATGCCGATCCCAAGGACGGTTTCGCCTACTCGCCCTTGGACTTTGCGAACCAGCAAGGACACGCCGAGGTGGCAAGGCTGTTGGAAGAAGCCGGCGGCACAACGCGCCCCGCCGATGCCGAACCCATCGAGAGCATTGGAGCGTCGGCTGGCCCCTGATCGTCGCCTCTATGGCGGGCGGGGCATCTACGATAGAGAACGCTGGCGGCGCCTGTCTTCATTCGTTGCCTTCCCGCTCGTCCGCGGCGTAAATGGTGCGTCCCGCATCGACGGGAAGACAAACGCCGGTGATGAACTCGTTTTCCAACAGGAAGCGAACCGCCTGGGCCACGCAGTCGGGACGGTCGGCTTGCTTGAGCAGCGTCGCGTGAATCACTTGCTGGCGTTCGGTTTCCGGCATGTCGGGCGGAAGCAGCACGGGGCCGGGTTGAATGCAGTTCACGCGGACCCGCGGATTGCGGCGGGCCAGTTCCACCGCCAAGGATTGTGTGAGCGCCGGCACGGCGCCTTTGGAGGTAAAGTAAGCCACGTAGTCGGGATAGGGCCGGCGAATCGCCCAATCGCCAAAGGTGACGATCGCGCCCCCTTCCTCTTGCGCGGCCATGAGCAGTCCCGCGCGCCGGGCGCACAGAAACGTGCCCAGGGTGTTGACGTCGAAGTTCCGCCGCATCTCGGCGACGGTGATTTCCTCCAGCGGCGTGGGCGACCAGATTGCGGCCGTCGTCACCAGCCCGTCGAGACGGCCAAACCGGGCCAGGACCTGGTCGAACATCCGTTCCACTTGTGCCTCGTCGGCCACGTCGGCGGGGAATGCGGCCGCCTCGATGCCTGCCGCCTGCATGGTTTGGACCGTTTCTTCCGCCTCATCGCCCGAGCGGTGATAATGCAGCGCAATGCGGTATCCCGCTTCGCCCAAGGACCACGCCACCGCATGCCCGACGCGCTTGCGGCCGGCGCCGGTAAGCAGCGCCACGCGTGAACTCGCAACTTGGCTCATGGGCACATCCTTTCGTAGCGGCGGCGACTGTTCGTGCATTTCTCACGGCGGCGTGAAGGGCGCCACACTAGGAAATGCGCTCTAATCGCAGCATCAGTGCGCGGGCCAAGCGTTCCATGCGGCGGCGGTTCACGCCCAAATCAGAATGCCCCACGCGCGACGCCGAACGGTAGTGAATAGCACCGGCTGTCTCGTCCACAAAAAACTCCACGTCGTCCACAAAGCGGAACAGCAAGGTCGTAAACTCGGCATGCAGATAGTGATCCGTCTTCGTCACGACGCGGGCTCGCGGCATTGCTTCCACCAGGTTGGCAATGACCTCTATCGCAGCCGCCGGCGGGCCGGACCAGGGGATCGGCGCCATCGGTTGCCGGGCGTTCTCGGCCTGCGTCGAAACGCAGTTCGGCGAAGCCGGGCAAGGCGACAGTCGCCCTTCAACCACCCCCAAGCGATTCGATCCACGGGAAGACGCCATGGCTCTCATCGTAGGCTTCCCGTAGGGTGGGTCAAGCCGTCCGCCGACCCACCGACAGCGAAGCAAGGCCCGCGACTTCAAAAGTCCGCAGTCGCATATTCGACGCAAATAGGAAATCAACGTCCGCAACGAAACCAGCACTATTCAGCTAACCATTGCCCCATATTGGAAGGGTCGGTAAACTAGCTCTCGACTTTCTCTCGAAGCCGCGGGGTTTGGAATATGCCAAATTTGTTCCAAGAAGGTTGCCCGCGCGCGGAGCAGCTTCAATTACTGGCGGCAGGCGACTTACCGGCCGAACACGCGGCCAAGCTTCGCAGGCATTTAGAAACGTGTCCCCCGTGCGCCACGCAGTTCTTTGCGCTTTCGCCGGCTGGGGATCACACCCCAACGCAGCAACACACGACGGCCGCCGTCGCCGCTGCGGCGACGCTTGCCCCTCCGCCGCCAGCAGCCCGTAGTCCCGAACCCACCGTTGCGCCCGACTCTCAGCCGATCCAAGGACCGAGATCGCAGGGCGCGACGGCGCATGGCGACAGTTCGTTGGATGCGACGCTGGGCATTCCTCCCGCGGCGCTGTACGAGGCGACGCAACTCGGCCCCTATCGGCTGCTCACCAAGTTGGGCGAAGGCGGTATGGGGGCGGTCTACAAGGCCCAGCACGAGCATTTAGACAAGACCGTAGCCATCAAAGTGCTGCCGCGCCATGTCACCCAGCATGCCGACGCCATTGCCCGCTTCAAACGCGAAATGAAAGCGGTAGGGAAGCTCAACCACCCCAACATCGTCCAGGCGCACGACGCGGGCGAAATCGACGGTGTGCATTACCTGGCGATGGAGTTCGTCGAGGGAACCGACCTACAAAAGCTGGTTAAACAGCGCGGGCCGCTCTCGGTGGTCAATGCCTGCAAAGTGATTCGCCAGGCGGCGCAAGCGCTCGCCGCCGCCCACGCCGCCGGGCTGGTGCATCGCGACATCAAGCCGGCGAACCTGCTCTTGGCCAAGAATGGTCAAATCAAAGTGCTCGATATGGGCCTGGCGCTCTTAGGAGGCGAGCAGGGCGAGACCTACGGCCTGACCACCGCCGGCCAGACCTTCGGCACACCCGATTACATGGCCCCCGAGCAATGGAACGACGCCCACGCCGCCGACGCCCGCACCGACCTCTACGCCCTCGGCTGCACGCTGTATTTCCTCTTGGTCGGCCGCGCGCCTTACGCCACCCCGCAACACGCCACCACCGTCGGCAAGATGAAAGCCCACGTGCTGGAGCCAATACCCGAGCTGCAAGCGGCGGGGAAAGGCGTTCCCGCGGGCGTGGCCGAAGTCTATCGCAAACTGCTGGCGAAAGAACCCGCCGAGCGCTACCAAACCGCCGCCGAACTCTCCGCCGCGCTGGCGCCGTTCTCCTCCTCCAAAGGCCAAACCGCGCCCGCCGCTTCCGCCGCGACGATCGAAACCGCGACAGCGTCCCAACCTGCCGCTACCGCGCCCACGCTTCCCGTCGCCACACAGCCAAGAATCGATACCATCGCGCCTGCCACCGGCGCCAAGCCCACGCGCCGCATCCCCCGTAAACTTTCCCTCGCTCTCGGCGCCGCCGCCTTCGCCTTGGTCCTCGGCGTAATCATCGTCAAGATCACCAACCGCGACGGCACGGAAACCACCCTCCGCGTGCCAGAAGGCGTCGTAACCGCCGTCCAAGCCGCCCCCGGCTCCAAAGTCACCATCACCCAAACCAACGATCCGCCGGATAACGCGCCTCCCACAACCACGGGCTGGCCTGCCGACGCCCCGCCGCCCGCCATTGCGCCTTTTGATGCCAAACAAGCAAAGCAGCATCAAGAAGCTTGGGCGAAACACCTTGCAGCGCCGGTCGAGTACACGAACTCCATTGGCATGAAGTTCCGGCTGATTCCGCCCGGTGAGTACATGATGGGCAGCACGCCGGAAGAGATCGAAAAGACGCTTACGCAGATTGATTCGAATGACAAGGTTTGGCAGGCATGCATCGCGAGCGAAGCCCCGCGGCGCCGAGTGATTCTGAGGCAGCCGATCTACCTCGGTGTGACGGAAGTCATCCAGGGCGAGTACGAGAAGGTGGTTGGCAGGAATCCGTCGTTCTTCGCGAAGACGGGGCCCAACCAGGCACACCTCGAAAAAGTCGACGGTGTGGACACGGCCGGCCATCCGGTGGAAGGCGTGAGTTGGAACGACGCGGCGGAGTTCTGCGCAAAGCTGAGCCAGCAGGAGAAGCGGAAGCCGTTCTATTTCCGCACGGGAGAGACGGTCGCTTTGCTCAACGGCACGGGCTATCGGCTGCCGACCGAAGCAGAATGGGAATTCGCCTGTCGGGCGGGAACGACGACGAGGTTTTGGATCGGCGACAAGACTGAAGACCTGATCCAGGCCAGTTGGTTCGGGTTGAACTCGGGGGGGCGGACACACGCCGCGGGCGAATTGAAGGCGAATCCATTCGGGCTGAGCGATATCCACGGCAACGTCCTGGAGTGGGTCCAGGACGGGTGGAACCCGACGTATTACACTCAATTTCAAGAAGTGCCCGCAGTTGACCCAGTCGCTCCGGATGTCGCCGGCTCTCAGCGCGTGATCCGAGGCGGCCATTGGAAGGATCCGGCGCTGCGTTGTCGGTCGTCGGATCGCGACGCTGCCGCCCCGACGTACCGCCACTACTTCATTGGTTTCCGCGTGGTGCTACCGGTGGACGCTGTGCAGCAGTCCCTGAAAGTGGAAAGCCATGCGAATCCCAAGTCCCCTGCGCCCGCCGACGCCCCCCAACCCGCGCCCTCAAACCCTCGACCTTCCAGGCACGGCTGGCCGGCCAACGCCCCCAAGCCCGTCATTGCGCCGTTTGATGCCGAACAAGCCAGGAAGCATCAAGATGCTTGGGCTGACTACCTCAAAGTGCCGGTCGAATACGAAAACAGCATCGGCATGAAGTTCCGCCTCATCCCGCCGGGTGAATTCCATATGGGCAGCACCCAGGCCGAAATTGATGAGGCCCTCGCGCTGGCGGCAAAGACAGAAAGCAAACAAGCGTCAGACGTGCTTAGCGAGGGGCCGCAACATGCCGTGGTCTTGACTCGTGCTTATTATCTTTCGACTTATGAAGTTACCCAGGCCGCTTACGAAACCGTGATGCGTCAGAATCCTGCGCACTACTCGGCCCAAGGCCAAGGGGCCGACGCGGTGCGCGATCTCGATACCTCGGATTTTCCCGTCGATTCGGTGAGTTGGCGCGACGCAGAAGACTTCTGTAAGAATCTTGCGTTACGGGAAAAATCAAACGCCAGTGAAACGCAAGCAAATCCACCTTCGGGCGCCGATGCATGGCCGAGTTATCGGCTGCCCACGGAAGCCGAATGGGAGTTCGCCTGCCGGGCCGGCGCCGCCACGCGTTACTCGGCCGGCGAAACGGAAACGGATGCATCGAAAGTCGCCTGGTATGGAGGCAATTCGGAAGGCCGGCCGCGCCGGGTCGGCCAGTTAGAGGCGAATGCGTTCGGCCTTTACGACATGCACGGCAACGCCTGGGAATGGTGCCTCGATACCTGGGATCGACACTTCTTTGAACGCGCCGCAGGTCAAACGGCGATCGACCCGCAGAACACGGTCCAAGACGCGCCGTTCCGCACAATCCGCGGTGGCGGTTGGGCGTTCCACCCGCTTTCGATGCGGGCCGGACGGCGAGGATTCGGAGAGCCCACAAAGCGCGACCCCAATGTCGGCTTTCGCGTCTATCTATCCGTGGATGCGGTACGGCAAGCGTTGAAACCCGAAGGGACTGCGGCCGCGTCCGCTGTCGGTCAAACTCAGTCGCGCCGCTCATTCCCTTCCGTACCGTTGGACCTCTCTCCGCCGCCGAAGCTAGGCGCGTGGGAAATGGGCCCCGAACCGCCGTGGTTCACGAAGCAATTCGACTGGACGATTTATGACTGGTCGAAGTCGAAGGTCTTGCCCGGCATCGTCGAGCGCCCGCGTATCGTGCCTGGCGTGAAGCGATGGAACGTGGACACCGTCTGGCCTCGCGGCTTGATTGCCGTCGTCCGTTGGAGTCCCGATGGGAAGTGGATCGCTACGGGTTCCTGGGACGGCCATGTGCGGATCTTCGACGCCGCCACCCTCCGGCTTCACCGTCTCTTGCCTGGCGGCGGTTTCTGGCGGGGAGTGATTGACCTATCCTGGCGCCCCGATAGTCAGCGGGTCGTTGTCTGCGAAGAAGCCACCATGGCTTATCGCGTGGTGACAATCGACGGCCGGGAGGAGTGGGAAGGGCGGGAACAGCAACAAGCCCCGACTTCAATTATTTGGAACCACGCAGGGACACAGTTTGCGATCAGTTTTAGCAAGCCAAATTTGGCTAAATCACCGACGGAATTGCTCGTCCGGGATGCGACGGGAAAAGAAGTCGCCCGATTTGCAGGCGAGGCGCCAAGTGGATTATGGTCTCGTCGTTTTACTTGGAGCCCTGACGACAAGTCGCTCGTGGCGCTGCATGCAGATGGCAAGCTGCGCCGGTGGTATATCGAGAGCAAGAAGGCGGAAGTCCTGGATGACCTGAAGGCCGAACGTTCGCTCGCCATGACCCGCGAGGGCTGGCTGGCTGCCGCCACGGGCATGGAGGTCCGCATCTATCGTCCTGACGGGACGCTCGACCAGCAATTCCCTTCCGATGCAAGGGAGATTGCCTGGCATCCGGATGGCAAACGACTGCTTTGTGGCGGATCGGGCGCGGTGACGACGGTCTGGGATCGAGAAAAGTCGTCGGAAATCGCCCGCACGAATGTGTCTTATGTTCATTTCGGTTGGAGCCCCGACGGACGGTCTTGCATCTTTGCGAATGGACCTGACAATTCAGCGTGCCTGACGCTGCTAACGTCTGACCTAAAGACCGTACTGGCTTCCACCCCCGGAAATTGCCTTCGCGTGTCGGCACTGGCTTGGTCACCGGATGGGCGACAGCTTGCCTCGGGAGGCGGCAAACTCGTCCCACTGCAGTTTTGGAACGAACGCGGGATCATGCACAGCCATGAAACCGAGCCGCAAGAAGTTTTCGCCTTAGCGTGGCGGCCCGACGGGAAGGCTTTGCTCGGTAGCAATAGCCGCTTTGTTTGGGAGTCTAGTGCGGTTGGAGAACCGCGTAAGCTTTTTGAGCCCTCGGAGGCGGGCCTGACGCATTCAATCGCCATTAGCCCCGATGGGCGGTACGCTGCGATCGGATTAAACAACGGTCAGATCCAAATTGTCGATCAAACTGGCAAAGAAGTCGCCAAGATGGCGACGGGAGGCGCTGGGCAGGCGCTCGTCGCCTGGAGCCATGCGATCAACCGGATTGCGGTGACGGACGTCGGCCGTCCGCTGATGCTCTGCAATCCGATGCAAGGATGGACGCTGCAGCCCGTAGGGAGTGAACCATTGCTCCAGCCGTACGGCAATCATTCGCCGACCTGGAGCCCCAATGGTAAGTTGCTTGCCATCCACGGAAACGGGGTATTCGATGCGGAAGGGAACCGCATCGACAATTTGTCCCGACACTATGTCCGCGCCTGGCGCCCTGATGGCGGAGTAAGCGTCAACTCCCTCTCTGTGCCTCATCGCTTCGGGATCGTCTCTGCTTTGGGGGAACGAATGCAAGCCCGCGAAACCAATGGGTGTATTGAGAGCTATGCCTGGCATCCGCGGGGCAATTCCCTTACCACCGGCGCTCTTCAATCGACAATCACTGCCTGGACAGCGGCGGACTTGCAGCCCTATTGGCATGCCGTGTTGTTGCCCGAGGCGAAGGCGGCCACGTTCTCGGCCGCGGGCGAATTGATCTCGGAAAATGCCGAGGAGGTGGATCCGTACTTGGTCTATTACGTGGAGCGTGAGGACGGGAAGATTGAGACTCTCACGCCGGCCGAGTTCCGCCTACTTACATCGACTCTGCCGTCCCGCAATTGAACCAACAAGAGGGATGCCGGCGCGCGGGAGCCACCGCAACAAAGGTTACGCTTGCTGGGTTGCCGCCATGCACGGCGGCCGAGGACCGAGACGTGGAAGCTTCAGGATTCTCATCATCCGCCGCATACTCATGTTCAGTTGGGGATGACGGTTGGATGCTGCGGCCCCACAACGATGCAGGTTGAGGAGCGAATGACGCAACAGAATCCCTTTTTGACCGACACCGAGCGGCCCCTTGTCGCAATTTGTGGGCTGCGCGGTGGGTATTTGCAGGTGGCGGCGGCGCGGGAAGTGACGCGGTATCGGGAATTGCCGGAAGAGTTGTTTCTGGCGGCGCGGGATTGGGCGGCGCGGTTGGAGGAGTTGGGGGCGCGGCGGGTGTATTGGATCACGTTGTCGGAGGTGGTGCGGCATCTGCACATTCATCTCTATCCGCGGTGGAGCGACGACGAGCCGAAGGGGCTGGCTTTGTTCGAACAGCGGGAAACGTCGCCCCAGCCTGCTTGGACGCGCGAAACCCTTGCCGAACTGGACGCCTGGCGTCAGGCGTATTCAGTACACTTGATCCAAACGCCTGCTAGCGTCTAACCTCTGGATCAAGCCTGCGGACACGTCGGCCGCAACTTCTCTCCGCGGTTGAAGCGCTGGCCGGGGGCCTCTACAATTCGCGGCGTCGTGGGCGTGGAAAATGTTGGTCGATGATCGTCGCAGCGTGGGGGATCGTGTGGCTGAGTTGATTGTGGAGAATGTGGTCAAGGAGTATCCTACGCCAGCGGCGCCGTTGCGGGTGCTGGGGGGCGTGTCGCTGCGGTTGCGGTCGGGCGAGAACGTGGCGATTCTTGGTCCTAGCGGGTCGGGCAAGAGTACGCTGCTGCATGTGATCGGGGGGCTGGATGCGCCGACCTCGGGAACGGTCACGCTGGATGGGCAAGACCCCTTTGCGCTGGCCGAGAAAGACCTGGCCCACTTTCGCAACCGGAACATTGGATTCATCTTTCAGGACCACCACTTGTTGCCGCAGTTGACGGTGCTGGAGAACGTGCTGCTGCCCACGTTGGCCGAAGGCAAGCCCAACGCCGCCATTCAGCAAAGGGCGCGGGATTTGATTGAGCGCGTGGGGCTTTCCGACCGGCTGACGCACCGCCCGGCCGAGCTTTCCGGCGGCGAGCGCGAACGCGTGGCGGTGGCGCGGTCGCTTATTTGTAACCCCGTACTACTCCTGGCCGACGAGCCGACGGGGAACCTCGACCGCAAGAACGCCACCGCCATTGGCGAGTTGCTTCTAGAATTACAGAAGCAAGAGAACACGATGCTGGTGGTCGTCACCCACAGCCTGGAATTGGCCGATATGCTTTCTCGCCGCGTGGAGTTGGAAGATGGGAAGGTGGTGGAGCAGGCGGTGTGAGGCGCGCGAGAATAGCGGGATGGTTCCTGGTGATGGGGCGAAGGGGCGAGTTGTTGCGTGGCAAGGTGGGGCGGCGATCCGGCGGCTGTTAGCCCCCGGCTCGGGTTCCTCGTGGCGCGGCCGGGCGTAAGCGGCGCAGCGCCTTCAATCTGCAATCCAAAATCCGCAATCGATCATGTCTTTCTGGCGTCTTGTCGGTTCCAGCTTGCGGTTTCATTGGCGCATTAACCTGGCGGTGGCGCTGGGGGTGGCGGCGGCGACGGCGGTGTTGACCGGGGCGTTGTTGGTGGGCGACTCGGTCCGCGGCAGCTTGCGCGAACTGACGCTGGATGGCCTGGGCCGCATTGACGAGGCCCTGGTTACCGACCGCTTCTTTCGAACCGCTCTGGCCGCCGAGTTGGGAACCACTAGCACGTTCCAGCAGCACTACGCTTCGGCCACGCCGGCCATTGTGTTTCCCCGCGCCACCGTGGAGCGCTCGGGCGAAGAGAACCTCCAGCTTGCCGGCGGCGTCACCACGATCGGCAGCGACGAGGCGTTCTGGAAGCTTGGCCCGCCCGGCAGCCCCATCCCGGCGCGGCTGCCCGAAAACGGCCAGGTCATCCTCAACCAGCCGCTGGCCGATGAACTTGGCGCCAAGGTGGGCGACCGGGTCACGGTGCGACTGGTCAAGGCCAACCAGGTGCCGGCCGATAGCCCGCTTGGCCGCCGCTCGGACCGCACGCGCAGCCTGCCGCAGTTGGAGGTGATCGACATTCTCCCGGCCGAAGGGCTGGGACGTTTCAGCCTGCTCCCCAGCCAGCACTTGCCGCGAAATGCGTACCTGCCGCTGGCGGCGCTCCAAGAGGCGTTGGACCAGCGAGAGAATGCGAATGCGATTTTTGTCGCGGGCCATGCGGTTAACGATCCGCCCGGCCTGGAAGCCCGCCAGGCGCTCGCGCAGAACCTGCGGCCGTCGCTGGCCGATTATGGTTTTGCATTGCGGCGGGTGACGCGGACCTTCCAGCCGAACGAGAGCGCGCCGGCCGAGACGATCTACGATTACTTTAGCTTCACCACCGACCGCATGATCTTCGCTCCCGAAGCGGCGGCCGCGGCGCGGGAAGCCTTCGCCCCCTACGACGCGCAGCCGGTGTTCACTTACCTGGCGAACTTGATTCAACGCGTGCCCGAAGGCGGGCCAGCCGAAGGCGGCGTGTCGTACTCCACCGTCTCGGCGCTGCAATCGACGGAAGCATTCGGTCCGCTGCTGGATGAAGCGGGCCAGCCAATCCGCCTGGCCGACGACGAGATCGTGCTGGTCGATTGGGCGGCCGAGGACCTAAATGCGGCGGTGGTCGACACCATTCGCCTGTCGTACTTCGCCCCGGAGACGACCCACGGCCAGACACGGGAGCTGACGGCCGACTTCCGCCTGCGGGCCATAGCGCCCTTGACCGAGCCAGCCCGGCCCTACAGCCGCCGCCGTCCAGCGCAGTTCGACGAGCGGCCGCGGCTCACCAACGATCCCGACCTGACGCCCGAGGTGGAAGGCGTGACCGACCAGGCCACGATCGACGACTGGGACGCCCCCTTCCCCATGACCCACCGCGTGCGCTCCGAGGATGACGAATACTGGCAGGACCACCGCACCACGCCCAAAGCGTACCTCTCGCTGGCCGCCGGGCAAAAGCTGTGGGGGAGCCGTTTCGGTCAGGTCACGTCGTTCCGCATTCCCGCCGCCAGCGTTCCGGGGCCAAACCCCGAAGCGACGCTGGAGCAGGCGTTTCGCCAAGAGTTAACCAAGCGCGACGAGAAGTTCGGCTTTGTGTTCACGCCCGTCAAGCAGCGCGGACTGGATGCGGCGACGGGAACCACGCCCTTCAACCTGCTGTTCCTGGGGTTCAGCTTCTTCATCATCGCGGCGGCGCTCATGCTCACGGCGCTGTTGTTCCGCCTGGGATTAGAGCGGCGGGCCAAGGAATTTGGACTGCTCCTGGCGGTCGGCACGCCGCGCGGCAAGACTAGTTGGCTGTTCATCGTGGAAGGCGCGGCGGTGGCGGCCTTGGGCGGCGTGGTGGGTGTGGCGGCGGGCGTCGGCTATGCGTGGCTGATGCTGGCCGGGCTGCGGACGTTGTGGGTCGAGGCGATTGTCACGCCGTTTGTGCATTTGCACGTCACCTGGCGAAGCCTGCTGATCGGCTACTTGAGCGGCGTGGCCGTGTCGGCCTTGACCATTGCTTGGACGGCCCGGCGAATGCGACGCGTCTCGGTGCGGCGGCTGATGAGCGGGCAGACGACCGAACCGCTCACGGCGGCGCAAGCCCGGCGTTCGGTCGCCACCTGGATTGCGGCGGGGTTGCTCGCGGCGGCGGTAGGGCTGGGCGTGCTGGCCACCCAACTACGCGGCGAAGCGCAAGCCGGCGCCTTCTTTGGCGGCGGAGCGGCGGTGCTGGCCGCGGCGCTGACCTTTCTTGGGGCGCGGCTGCGGCGCGGCGGGCGCGGCGAAGGAGGAAGTTATTCGCTCTCGGGACTGGCCGCACGCAATGCCAGCCGCAACCCGCTGCGCAGTACGTTGACGATTGGACTGATGGCGACTGCGTGCTTCTTGATCGTCGCCATTAGCGCCTTCCGCATGGCCCCGACTGCCGAAGGCGTGGGCGGTTTCGACCTGCTGGCCGAGAGCGACCGGCCACTGTTCGCCAACCTGAACGATCCCAACGAGCGCCGCGACCTGCTTGGCCCCGAAGCCGGCCTGTTGGAGGACGGGCGCGTATTGGCGCTGCGGCTCAAGCCGGGCGAAGACGCCAGTTGCCGCAACATCTACCAGACCACCCGCCCCCGCGTGGTGGGCGTGACGCCGGAACTCTACGAGCACTTTTCGCGGTCCGGCGCGCAGCCCTTCGCGTGGTCGGCCTCCGACGCCCAGACCGACCAGGAGCGGGCCAATCCCTGGCTCGTGCTGCGCCGCCCCGTGGAGCCAGAAGACGACGCCGTGCCGATGGTGCTGGACAAGAACACCGCGATGTATAGCCTGCACCTGACGAAAGGCGTGGGCGAGAAATTTACCATCGACGAGGGCGACGGGCGGAGCATCAAGTTCCGCGTCGCTGGACTGCTTTCTAATACCATCCTGCAAGGCAGCTTGTTTATTGACGAAGCGCAATTCACGCGGCTGTATCCCGAAGTCGGCGGTTACAACTACTTCCTCGTTCAAGCGCCCCCCGGCAAGACCGAAAAACTAAGCCGGGCGCTGGAAAGCCGCCTGAGCGACTTCGGATTCGACGCGCAAGACGCCCGCGGCGTGCTACAAGACCTGCTGGCGGTGCAGAACACGTACCTCAGCACGTTCCAAAGCCTGGGCGCCTTGGGCTTGCTGTTGGGGGTCTTTGGCCTGGCCACCGTGCAACTGCGGAGCGTGCTGGAGCGCCGCGGCGAGCTGGCGCTGATGCGGGCCACGGGTTTTCGCCGCGGTCGCCTGGCCCAGATGGTGATGCTGGAAAACGCCGTGCTGCTGTGCGCCGGCCTGGCCACGGGAGTTCTGGCGGCGCTGGCGGCCGTGGCGCCGCACATCCTGCTCGGCGGGGCGCGCGTGCCGCTGGCGCAACTGGTGTGGATGCTGGCGGTGATCTTTGCCGTGGGGCTGGTGGCGGGCCTGGCGGCGGTGCGGGCGATCCTGCGCGCCCCGCTGTTGGCGGCGCTGCGGGAGGAGTGAGGGCGCGAAACCGCAATCGCAAGCGCTGGTTCGGGCGTTGGCGCCGCTTTCTTAGGGAAGATTGTAGCGGCGGCGAACCTGCCCGCGGCGCTGCTTGCGGTTTCGCGCCCCGTTGTAACCTCGTCCCGTGGGGCAGCCGTCCTGCCTACCAGATCTCTGCTTATTTGGCTGGCAAGACGCCTACCCCACAGTGGAACGGGCGCCGGAACGGCGTTGTATGCAATCGCCCAGGCGCGGTACCCTCTAGCACACGGAATGTTTCTTTCGGTCCTTGCAGGGAGGAATCATGGCTGGCGAACGGCTTCCGCTGGTAGTCGCCCCGAGCGACGAACCGACGCAAATTGGCGATTCGCCGCATCTGGAGCGATTACAAGACCGGGCCATCGTGCGCGTTTACGGCGACCGTCCCTCCTCGGTCCAAGAGCAACTGCGGCGGGTGCGGGACGCGGAAGTGATTATCAACTCTCGCGGCTACCTGCGGTGGCCGGGGGAACTGCTGAGGCAACTTCCCAACCTGCGGATGATGACCACCTGCGGCGTGGGGTTTGACGCCATCGACGTGGAAGCGGCCGCCGAGCTAGGGATCGTCGTCTCGAACGTCGCCGAGCGGACTGCCCCGGTGGTGGCCGAGCATGCGCTGGCGCTGATGCTGGCCGCGGCGCGGCGGTTGCCCTTTCTGACCACGCGGATCAAGACGGGCCATTGGGACCGGGCTGGCGCCGTGTTCCTGCGCGGCAAGACGCTGGGCGTAGTCGGCACGGGCGCCATCGGCTCCGAGATGCTGCGCCTGGCCCACGGCCTGGGCATGAAGACCGTCGCCTGGACTTTTCATCCCACGCGAGAGCGGGCCGACCTGCTGGGCGTGCAGTACCTGGAACTGGACGAACTGCTGGAGTTCAGTGACGTCGTCAGCCTGCACGTGCGTCTGACCCCCGATAGCCGGCGGCTATTAGGTCAGGCCGAGTTCGCCAAAATGAAGCGTGGAGCCATCCTGGTAAACACCGCCCGCGGCGACGTGGTGGACACCGCAGCCCTGGTCGAGGCGCTGCAATCTGGCCACTTGGGCGGGGCGGGGCTGGACGTATTCGACCAGGAGCCGTTGCCCCCCGGTCACCCATTGCTGGAGTGCGAGCAAGTGGTGCTCACTCCGCACAGCGCCGATCAAACGCCCGAAGGAATCGACCTGCTCAACGCCGGCGCCGTCGAAAATGTATTAGCGTACCGGGACGGCAAGCCGCAGAACGTGGTGAATGGCGTGGGCGTCAAGGCGCCGCCGTCGGAACTGGAGCCTACCATCGCGCCGGTGTTGGCCGCGGCCGAGCAGTCGACGCTCCAAACAGCGTTGGCGTTGCCGTACCAGCCGCGCGACCCGCAGCACTACAATCCGCCGATTGGACTGATTGGCTGCGGCGGCATCACGCGGGACCACCTGCGCGCGTATCGTTCGGCCGGTTACCGGGTCGTGGCGTTGTGCGACGTAGACATCGAGCGCGCCCGGCAACGGCAGCACGAATTCTACCCCGAAGCCGATGTTTACGACGATTACCACGCCCTCCTGCGGCGCGACGAGATCGAAGTGGTCGACATCGCCACGCACCCGCCCATTCGCCCGCCGATCATCGAAGCCGCCTTGCGGGCGCGGAAGCACGTGCTTAGCCAAAAGCCGTTTGTGCTGGACCTGGACGTGGGCCAGCAGTTGGCCGATCTTGCCGACGAATTTCAAGTTCGGCTGGCGGTCAACCAGAACGGCCGCTGGGCGCCGCATTTCAGCTACATGCGCGAGGCGGTCCAAGCGGGGCTGCTGGGCGAGATCGCCGGCATTCACTTCTCGGTCCATTGGGACCATAGCTGGGTCCGCGGCACCGAGTTCGAGAAGGTCAAACACCTGATCCTGTATGACTACGCCATTCACTGGTTCGACATGATTTCCTGCCTCCTCCAGGGGCAAGAGGCCATGCGGGTGTTCGCCAGCGTGGCGCGGACCCGCACGCAAACTGTGGCGCCCTCGCTGTTGGGCCAGGCCGTGGTGGAATATCCCACCGCGCAGGCCTCGCTGGCCTTTGACGCCGAGACGCGGTTCGGTTCGCAGGACCGCAGTTTCGTGGCCGGTTCGCACGGCGCCATCAGCAGCATTGGCCCCGGCAACAAGACCCAGCGGCTCACGATCACCACCGAAGCTGGCGACGCCACGCCCGAATTGGAAGGAAGTTGGTTTCCCGATGGGTTCCACGGCACGATGGGCGAGTTGCTGTGCGCCATCGAAGAAAACCGCCCGCCCTTGATCAACGCCGCCGACAACCTCAAGAGCCTGGCCCTGTGCTTCGCCGCCGTGGCCAGCGCCGAACGCCGCGAACCCGTGGTGCCAGGCACGGTGCGCGCCATGCCCGAGTGAGCGACCGCCGCACGCCTGGCGGTGGAATCGCGGAGCGAAATCCCCTAGAACGGTAGGAGTCTGATTCTCCCAATGCCCCGCCGACCTTTATGAGCAATCAGCCAATCAATTCATGGGACCGACGACTGGCGGCGCCGATGTGTGCGGCGTCGTTCGCGTTCCTCGCGCTCTTGGGGGCGACCGCGGAGTGGCTGCGCTGGGGCGAAGGCGCGCCGTCGCTGCTCCTGGGGCTGCTGGTTGGCGTCCATGCGCTGTTTGTCTTGGAGTTTGTTTTCCACCTAGCGCGGCGCGACCCGCAGTGGCGGCGCCGCGCCGCGGGGTGCCTGCTTCCGCCGCTGCGGCTGTGCGGCCGCGATCCGCAATCGCCGCGGTATGTATGGGTTCTCGGCCGAGGCTGGGTCCGGCGCAACGCCCGGCTCGTGGTCGATATGGAGCGGGCCTTTAGCCTGCCCATGATCGGCATGGCGCTGATGATCCTGCCGCTGCTGGCGATGGAACACTACCTGGCCGACGCGATTGCCGGAAACGCCTTGCTGCGCGCGTTGATCGCGCTGGCGACCGTGACCATTTGGCTGGCGTTTGCGGTGGAGTTCTTCGTGATGATCGCCGTGGTCGAAAACAAGGTCCAGTATTGCAAACAGCATTGGATGGACATCGTGGTGATTTGTTTGCCCTTTGTCGCCTTCCTGCGGTTTCTGCGGCTGGGCCAGGCGATGCGCCTGCAACAACTTTCCAAGCTGGGCCGCGCTTACCGCCTGCGGGGCGTTTCCATGCGGCTGTGGCGGTCGATCCTCCTGTTGGACCTGATTGCCCGCGTGGTGCGCATCAGCCCCGAAAAACAACTCGGCAAGCTGCGTCTGATGATGGAAGAGAAAGAGGCCGAGTTGGAGCTGCTGCGCGAGCGCGTGCGCGAATTGGAAGCCGAAATTGCGGCGAAGGAAACGCCAGCACTGACGTTGAACAATGTAGGTCACTCGCTCCGCGAGTGACCTGCCGCTTGCGCGGCAAGCGAACGTTGTCGGCTTCCTGTCGCAAGCTGTAGGTCACTTGCGGAGCAAATGACCTACATTACACCCCAGACATCACTTTGGACTCCTACCCGCTACTTTCGCGGAAACACTACAGCCAGGCGGCGGAGTTTCGCAACCGGCTGGTGAAGATGGCGCGGCATTATCGCCGCTGGCCGGGACGGGGGATCGATTGCTTCCGGCTGTATGACCGCGATATTCCCAACGCGCCCTTGGCGGTCGATCGCTACGGCGACTGCCTGCACATTGCGGTGTATGAAAAACCCGACGCGGTGGAAAGCCCGCGGCGGGAACAGTGGATCGCCTACCTGACGCAAACGGCCCGCGAGGCGCTCGGGGTTCCGCCGGAAAACACGTTTGTGAAGCGCCGCCGCCGGCAAACCCAGGCGGCGCAGTACACGCGGCAAGGCGACCAGCATCGCGAGTTGGTGGTCCATGAGAACGGCCTGAAGTTTTGGGTCAACCTCTCGGACTACCTCGACACCGGCTTGTTCCTCGATCACCGCGTCACGCGGTCGCTGGTCCGAAACGAGGCGACCGGCAAGCGGTTTCTCAACTTGTTCGCCTACACCGGCGCCTTCACCGTGTACGCGGCGGCTGGCGGCGCGCGATCGACGACTACCGTCGATCTCTCGAACACGTACCTGGAATGGACCAAGCGTAACTTGGTGCTGAATGGGTTTTCGGGGCGTGGCCATCGCCGGGTCCGCGACGATGCGCGGAAGTTCCTGGAATTCCACCCGCCGGGCGAAGCCTATGACCTGGCCGTGGTCGATCCGCCCACGTTCTCCCGCAGCAAGAAGCTCGACCGCGACTGGGACATTCAGCGCGACCACGCCGAGTTGCTCAACCGCTTGCTGCGGCTCATGCCGCCGGGCGGCGTGGTGTATTTCTCGAACAACTTCCGCGGTTTCAAGCTGGCCGCGGAAGAACTACGCCAGGTCGAGTCCCGCGAGATCACGCGGCAGACGCTCGCCCCCGATTTCCGCCGGCGCCTGCACCGCTGCTGGCGGTTGGTGAAGAAGTAGGGAAATGCAAAACAGGAAATTGCAAATTAGCAATTGCAAATTAAAAAATAAAGAAAAATCGCAAGTCGTAACTAGATCGATGTATGATGCACGCCAATTCGCAATTTCCTCTCCTGCTGGCGTCTTGGCGCTTGGCCAAACAAAACGACGCGCCACAACCTGAACGACTTGGTTGTGGCGCGTCGGCGGCGAATCGGGTTGGCGAGACTACTCGATCGGGAGCGTGAAGCTGATGGCGCCAATCGGATCGCCCTTCTTAACGTCCTCGTAATGCGGGTGGCACATGGTGCACTTTTGCAGCACGACGGGCACGGGCGTCATTACGCGGAGGTACGGCTTGCCGTCTTTCTGGACGACCTTCTCCACGTTGGCTTTGCCGGCCTTGAGCGCCTTGATGCCCTGCTTTTCAAAGTCGTCCTTGGCCACGTTCTCGGCGTCGTAGGGGTCGCCCGTGGCGTCCAAGAGGCGGACGTTGTGCGAGCCTTGGTCGGAAATGGCTTTGAACAGCAGCACGGCGGCTTCGCCCGCGGCGAAGTCTTCTTCGTCGTGGACGTACTTGTCGGTGACCATCACGATCGTGCTCTTGTAGATGTGGTCGAGCATTTGCACCGTCTTGCGGGCGCGGGCGACCGCCGCCTCGTCAACCTTCTTGGTCTGGTCGGCCTTCTGGGCCTTGTCGTCGGCGGTGGCGGAAGGTTGCCACACGGCGACGGTCGCCAGAGCCAGGAGGCTCATGGCCATGGCGGCGAAAGACAAACGTTTCATGGATTTCTCCGTGAGGTGAAAGGAAACCGAAACAGAAGCATTGGTTTCAGGCGTAGGCGGCGCCCAGGCCGCCGCGACTTAGCCTTCCCGGTTGGCGATCTCAATCTGTTGCGTCTGCCGCCGGGTGGGCAACACGTCGAGGAGCGTCACGCTGAGGAGATACTCCCGTTGCAGGCGTTCCGCCTCGGCCATGACGTTCTTGAGTTTGCAGAAGGATTGAATGGCGCACATGTTCTCGACCGTGGTGCATTCCAGGAGGTGCAGGTTCCCTTCAAAGGCCAGAATTACCTCGCCAATGCGAACGTCCTGGGGGCGCTGGGCCAACTCCAGGCCGCCGCCGATCCCGCGCAGGCTGCGCACGTAACCCAATCGCGCGAGCCGATTGACGACCTTCGCTACGTGCGCGGCGGAAATGCCATAGAACTCGGAAATCTGGCCCACGGTCGCCCGTTCGGCATGGACCGCCAGATAAATCAGGGTCCGCAAGGCGAAATCGGTTTGGAGCGCTAGTCGCATGGTTTAATCAAACAAGCATAATGGATACATCTTTTACACCTTTCTAATTGACCTCTCCGGAACTGTCAAGTATTAAGGGACGTTGATTGAAGGCGCCATAAGTCGGAGGCTGCCGAACCAAGGAAATGCGCCCGGCGGAGACCCACCAAATGCAAGTTTCCCAGGAAAAACGCCCTCTTTCGCCGTCTTATGAAAAAATTTTCCAACTTTGATACTTCAGGTCTTGCGATCGAAGGGCCGAATTGTAGAATTGGGATAAACATATCCTTTATTCCTGAATTGGGGTCATCGCCATGATCGCTTCCACTGCCTGGCCCGCGGAAGACACCTTGATTCCTGACCTCCTCCGCCAATCGCCCCAGGCGCGGCCCGTGCTGGACCGCTACGGATTGCGAGGTTGCGGCGGCGAGTTCGGACCCCATGAAACGCTCGGATTTTTCGCCCGCGCACATGACGTGCCGATCGCCCTGTTGCTCCGAGAACTACAAGACGGGTTGAGCCGCAACAAGCCTGCGGTCAGCGAGCCCGTGCCGAGCGAGCCGACGGAATCCCGCCCCGCGCTGGGCGATGCGATTTACCGGCCGTTTTTCAAGGGGGGAATCGCGGTGATTCTCACCGTGGGCGCCGTGTGGGGCGCGTGGTTGTTGCTGCAAATCGCTTGGCATGGCTCGTTCACGGCGGCCGGGATTCATCAGGTCAACGCTCACGGTCACGCCCAGATTTTCGGCTGGATCGGGCTGTTTGTGATGGGTTTCGCGTACCAGGCTTTTCCACGGTTCAAGCACACCGAGTTGTCGCACCCGCGCTTGGCCTACGCCACGCTCGGGATGATGCTGGGCGGGCTAGTGGCGCGCTCGGCCATACAGACGCTGGCCGGCGCCGGGGCGTGGGTCTGGTGGCTGGCGGTTGTGGCGTCGGCGGTCGAAACGGCGGCGGTCGTGTTGTTTGTGGCGATTTTGTCGGCCACCTGGCGGCGCAGCGGCAAGTCGTTCGTGGCGTATGACTATTACATCCTCTCGGCCCTGGGATGGTTTGTCGTGCAAGCGGTGTACGAGAGCGTTTACCTGGCGGCCACGCTCACGGCCGAAGGCGACCGGTTGCTCGCGTTGGTGTCCACCTGGCAGGCGCCGCTGCGGGATGTACAAATTCACGGCTTTGGGCTGATGATGGTGCTGGGCGTGAGCCAACGCATCTTTCACCACTTTTACAACCTACCTGAACCGAGCCGCCGCCTGAGTTTGGCGCTGTTGCCGGTGTTGAACCTGGCGGTGGTGGGCGAAGCGGCGGGGCTGCTGCTCATGCGATTACAGGGGCACGCCTGGGCGGCGTTGTGGTACGGGGCGGTCCTGGTGCTTCTCACCGCCACGGCCGCGCTGGTGGCCAACTGGCGGATCTGGTCGCCAGCGACCGACGCCGACCGCAGCCTGAAGTTCCTTCGCACGGCGTATGGTTGGTTGTTTCTCTCGCTGGGCATGTTGGCGGCGCTGCCTTTGTATCAGCATGGGGTGTTGGCGTGGCTGGCGCCGACCAGCGAAGCAGCCCAACTGGGCTTCTCGCACGCATACTATGGCGCTACCCGGCACGCCATTACCGTGGGCTTTCTCAGTTTGATGATCGTGGGCGTGGCGGCGAAAGTCGTGCCCACGCTGGGGGGGCTAAACCCGCGGGCATTAACTTCTTTGTGGGCGCCCTTTTTGCTCATCAATCTGGGTTGCACGTTGCGCGTGGTGGGACAGACGCTCACAGACGTCTTCCCCGGCGCTTTTCCCGTGGCAGGTGTTAGCGGTCTGTTGGAAGTGACCGGCCTGACGATCTGGGGAGTCCACTTATGGCGTGTGATGAACGGCCGCTACGCCAGCCAACTTGTTACGGCGGCGCCCGCGCCCGGAGAGCCGGTGCGGGCCGAGCATGGCGTGGGCGCGGTGTTGGAGCAACGGCCGGAACTGCTCGACGTGTTTCTGGAGCACGGCTTTACCCCGCTAGCCAAGCCGCACTTGCGCAAGACGATCGCACGGGTGGTGACCATCGAACAAGCTTGCCGGCGGTTTGGGGTGAACGTGAATACTTTTCTCGCGGTTTTGAATGAACATTCGCAGCCAACTTTGTCGTCCTGTTCCACGACTTTCATTCCGCGCGAGGCGCTGACGATCACCAAGCGCGGTGGATGATCGATTCCGTCGCGCGACGTGTTGAAAACGGGAGTCCCGGAACGGGTCGTGACGGCGCAAGCGATTCCCAGGCCGGAGACCCGATAGCGACGCGGACGCGCGTGACGACGCGGAATACCGTCACGAGAACGAAATTTTCGTTATAAACTCCCATGAACTTTCCCTGTTTTCCTGAATCTCGTTAAGGAGCAATCATGCGTTACACTCGGCTGTGGGTCAGCTTCTTCCTGGTGGTAGCCGGCTCGTTCGCCGTGCTCGGATACTATGGAAAAGAGATCTATCGCCTGGCGCCTCCCGTCCCCGATCGCGTAGTCACCGACGGCGGCCAGGTGGTGTTTACCGGCGATCAAATCCGCGACGGACAGAATGTCTGGATGTCGATGGGCGGGCAAGAAGTCGGCTCGATCTGGGGCCACGGCGCCTACGTGGCGCCCGACTGGTCAGCCGACTGGTTGCACCGAGAGGCGACTTGGATTCTCGACCGCTGGGCGCACGACGAGCAGAACCGCCCGTTTGACGAGTTGGACGAAGAGCGGCAAGCGGCGCTCCAGGCGCGACTCAAAAAGGAGGTGCGCACCAATCGCTTTGATTCCGAGAGCAAAGAGCTGACCATTTCGCCCCTGCGGGCCGAGGCCATCGCCGCGGTGGGCGAGCACTACAGCGCGCTGTTTAGCGATGATCCGGAATTGACCGAACTACGTCACGCCTACGCCATTCCCGCCAACACGGTCGGAGGCGAAAACCAAGAAGAACGGCTGGAAGCGCTCAATGCGTTCTTCTTTTGGACCGCGTGGGCCTGCGTGACCAACCGGCCCGTCGAAGACGGGCACGCCGTGGCCCAGATCAGCTATACGCAAAACTGGCCGCCCGAGGACCTGGTGGGCAACGCTCCGACCGCCTCAATCGTGGTGTGGTCGGTGATTAGTTCCGTGCTGCTGCTGGCGGGCATTGGCGCGCTGGCTTGGTACTTTGCGGTGCAGCGGGGCAAGGAAGGTCACGGGCACGTTGAGTATCCGGCGGCCGACCCGCTGCTGGCGTTGACTCCCACGCCCTCGATGAAGGCGACCTTGAAGTACTTCTGGGTCGTGGCGGCGTTGCTGGTGGTGCAAGTGGGGCTGGGCGCCGTGACCGCGCACTACGGCGTGGAAGGCTCGGGCTTTTACGGCATCCCGCTGGATAAGTGGGTCCCTTACTCGCTCACCCGCACCTGGCACACGCAGCTAGGCATCTTCTGGATCGCCACGGCCTGGCTGGCGACGGGCTTGTTCATGGCGCCGGCCGTGTCAGGCTACGAGCCGAAGTTCCAGCGGCTGGGCGTGAACGTGCTGTTTGTGTGTTTGCTGGTGATCGTGGGCGGCTCGATGTTCGGCCAATGGCTGGGCGTGCAGCAGAAGCTCGGGCATAGCGTGAACTTCTGGTTCGGCCATCAAGGTTTGGAATACGTCGATCTGGGACGCTTCTGGCAAATCTTTCTCTTTGCCGGGCTGTTTATTTGGCTAGGACTGATGACCCGCGCCATGTGGCCCGCGTTCCAGCGGCGGGAGGAAGGCCGGCACTTGCTTGCGCTGTTCTTGATCTCGTCGCTGGCCATCGCGGTGTTCTATGGCGCCGGGCTGATGTGGGGCCGGCACACCAACCTGGCCGTGATCGAATACTGGCGTTGGTGGGTGGTGCATCTGTGGGTGGAAGGCTTCTTCGAGGTCTTCGCCACGGTGGTCATCGCGTTCCTGTTTACCCGCATGGGATTGCTCCGGGCCGCCACCGCCACGGCGGCGGTGCTGTTCTCGACGATCATCTTCCTTTCGGGCGGCATTCTCGGCACGTTCCACCACTTGTACTTCACGGGCACGCCGACGGCGGTGTTGGCGCTGGGGGCCAGCTTTAGCGCGCTGGAAGTGGTGCCGCTGGTGCTGATCGGTTTTGAAGCGTACGAGAACCTGAACCTGACCACGGCCCGGCCGTGGGTGCAGGCGTACAAATGGCCGATTTACTTCTTCGTCTCGGTGGCCTTCTGGAACCTGGTGGGCGCGGGGCTGTTTGGGTTTCTGATCAACCCGCCCATCGCGCTGTACTACATGCAGGGGTTGAACACCACGCCGGTCCACGGCCACACCGCGTTGTTTGGCGTGTACGGGATGTTGGGCATTGGCTTGATGCTGTTCTGCCTGAAGGGCCTGGCGGCGCAAAACCGCTGGAAGACCAAGTTGCTCGGCACGTCGTTCTGGATGATTAACGTAGGCCTGGCCCTGATGGTGCTGCTGAGCCTGCTGCCGGTGGGCATATTGCAAGCCTGGGCCAGCGTGACGGAGGGCATGTGGTATGCCCGCTCGGCCGAGTTCATGCAGACTGACGTGATGAACACGCTCCGCTGGATGCGGGTGGTGGGCGACACCATCTTCGCCGTGGGAGTGATGGGGATTGGCGTGTTCGTGGTCGGTCTCAAGACCGGCTGGTCGATTACTGGCCCCGAATCCAACCTACGCGACTTGGCGGTTCAGCCCCAGGCCGAACCGGTGACGACGGGATCGTGATCGCCGGGTAGGCGCGCGCCGGCGGAGAGAGTCCGCTGGCGCGGGGGGAAATTGCAAATTGAAAAAATGTAGGAAAACGCTCCCACGCTGGGCGTGGGAGTGAGAAAAAACGAAAGACGAAAGCGGCGATGAATCGCCGCACTCCAAATGGGGAGTGCGGAAATTCATTTCCGCTTTCGTCTTTCTGACTTTCGACTCTTCGACTTTCGACCGTCGCTACTTGGGCGTTGCCTTCTTGGGTGGCGCGGCGGTGTTTAGCGGAAGCGTGGGCATGATTCCCTTGAGGTCGGTCCAGAGCGTGCCTTCGCCGGCGTAGAAGAGTTGCAGGTCCATGTGTTCGGGCAGCCCTTCGGCGAATTGCCAGAGGTTGTAGGCTTCGCCTGAGCCGAAGGCCTCGACCGCCAGTTGAAACTTTTGCGCTTTGGCCTCTTCTTGCAGTTGCTGCGCGTGGGCCGTGGCTCGCCCCAGGATTTCCAGGCGTTGGGCTTCCAGTTCGGCGCCTTCCTTGTCGATGGCCGCGACCAGTTGTTCGGTTTCGGCTTCCATCTCTTTGGCTTCTTTGTCGCCTTCGGCAAGGACGCTGGCGATCATCTTCTTGGTTTCTTCCTGGATGACGGCGGCCTCTTTTTCAACGAGCTTTTCCGCCTCGCGGAGGTCGGCTTCGACCTTGGCGGTCATGCTTTCCTGCTCACGGGTGAGCGTCATTTCGTCGGCAATGTAGCCTTCTTGGATCGGCAAACGCACCTCGTTGGGAACGTAGGCGTGCCGCACCAGGCCGTATAGCAGCGTGATGTTCTTTTCCTCCAGCACCGCCTGGAACTCTTCGGAAACTTCTTGTTGGAACTGCTGCCGGGTCTCGCCCACCAGTAGCTCGACCGCCTTCATCTTGGAGCCGATGTTGCGGCAAATGCTTTCGGACTGCGGGACGATCACCTTTTGCTCGACCGCGGTCAGGTTGCCGAAGGTTTCGATCACCTCGGCCGCCTCGTCGGGCATGATGCCCCAGATAGCGGTGAAGTCCACCTGGATGTTGAACCCGTCGGTCGAGGAGAACTCGATCCCGGTGCGCCGTTTGGCCATCGGCTCGTTGCTCTCGTCCTTGATGAGATTGCCCTGCGCGTCCATTTGCTGCTCGACAGCGATGCTCCGCTCGTCATAGCCGATGCCGACAATGTCTACTTCTTGCTCGTTGGGGTTCACCGGGTACAGGCCCGGCGGGAGCGTCTCGCTTTGCACGCCGGCCTCGATCTTCCGCAGGGGGTTGGAGGCTTTATTCGTGACCACCCCCACGTAACCGGCCGGAATGGTCACCCAGCCCGAGTATTTGACCTGGGTTTCATCCTTCTTTTGCTGTTGCGTGGTGATGACGTTCACGTCGTAGGCATAAGGATTGACGCGGTAACGGCCGGGGGCCAGCACCTTCCGCAAGATGCCCTTGTGCTGGGTCTGGTAGAGGTCGCCGCTCACCAGGAACTCGCCCACGGGGAGGTCGTCGCCCAGTTTGCTGGTCACGACGCCCACTTCGCCGGGCTGGATGATGGTGTCGGCCACCAGTTCCCACTCCCACCAGATCGGGCAGTAGAAATGGCGCCCCGGTCCGCGCATTTCCCGCAGCACGCCAATTTCCAGGCCGCCGCCTTCGGTTTCGGCGGCGAAGTGGCCGGGCCTGGCGTAAGTCTTGTCGCCAAATAATAGCGGGCCTTTATACCTAAGACGCAGGCTATGCCCTTCGGGCACGTACACCCGGTTCACCTGCCAGTGAAAACCTAGGGCGACCAGCGACACCACAAGCACCGCCGCCACGGCGTTGGCGATCAATCTGACATTCGGACGCATAACAAATAATTCCGTAAAACGGTTGGCGATGAATTCTCAGTCCGCAAGACGTTTGACACTAGCCGGAGACCAACGGTCTCTGGAGGGTTGCTTTAAGAATCAGGGGGTGCGCCGCCGCAAGGCTCCTGAGTCCGTTGGACTCCGGCTATTCCCCAAGAGGCTTGCGGCTTACACGCTCGTGTCTATTCCGAGTCGGCGGGCGGAGTGGCTTGCTCGGCCGTCAGTTTGGGTTGCGCAGCCGCGGGCGGCTGGGCGACGGAACGAATCTCGTTGAAGCGGTCGAAGACCTTCATCAGCGGACTGTCTGAGGTGTTGACCATGATTCGCTGGAAGGCGGGCGCCATTTTCTTGAACATGATGAACTGCGCCAGTTGTTGGCCGTCGCCGTTGAAGGCCTCGACCGACTTCCGCCAGCCGGCGGCCAGAGCCTCGTTGTCGTACTCGATGACCTTGGCCTCGGCTTCGCCCAGGCGGGTGGTCTTGGCGGCCATGTCTTGGGCGGCCTTGAGTTGGAAATCGGCCACCGCCAGGCGCTGGTTGGCTTCAATCAGGGCGACTTCCTTTTTGCGTTCGGCCTCGGTCACCACTCTGACCACTTCCTGCTCGGCGGCCACCACTTCCTTCTTGCGCTCGATGAGCGCTTGCTCGACCGCTAGTTCTTTTTCCGATTCTTGTTGGAGCTTTTGTTTTTGGAACTTCTCCAGTTCTTGCGCGGCGATTTCGCGCTTCATGACCACGTCGCGAATCTTTTGGGGAGGCTGGTAATCGGTGATCGACACCACCACAATCTCGATCCCTTGCGACTCGCACGTTTGCTCCAGTTCGGTCTGGAACGCTTTTTGGAACTCGATGCGGGTCTCGCCCGAGATGAACTCGCGGCCAGAGTAGTTCGAGCCTGCGATGCGGCAGAACGATCGGGCGTTGGGAAGAATCACCTTGCTGATGATCTCTTCATCGATGCGGGCGCCCAACTCGTCGTCATTATCTGCGTCGTTATAGAGGACGAACAGTTCCGCCGCCCGGTCCGGTTGGACGCGGAACTCCACCACGCCGTCCAGGGTGATCCAAAAGCCGTCCTTCGAGGGGAAGCCCATCTCGTCCCCTTCCGACAAATCGAACCGTTTGCTGCGGCAATCGACCAGGTCGATCCGCTGGAGGTAGGGATTGATGTAGTAGGTTCCTTCCTCCAGGGCGCTCTCCTGCACCCCGCGTTCGCCCACCCCGCTGAGCAGCACATTCGGCGTCTTAGGCATGGGGCCGGATAGATTCGTGACCACGCCTTTGTAGCCGGCGGGGATGCGGACCGGCTCGAACAACTGGATGTATTCGGCGTAGGTGTCGGTGGCGCGCTTCGGTTCGCCCTCGATCCAGGCGTTTAGCGGATAACGGCCGGGACGCAGCACCTCGGGGACGATGCCCTTTTGGTCTTCCTTCCAGGCGATCACTTCGCCATACGGCGCATCTTCGCCATATAAGCGAGTGCGCACGCCCAGCTTGCCTTCGGGAATTTCCACCTGGGGCGCAATCACCCACTTCCAGGACCAGGGATTGTAGAAGTAACGACCTTCCCCAAGCACCTCGCGCTGCACGCCTTTGTACTCTGCCGAGGGGGCGATCTCTTCGTCCACCGCCAGGTCCTTGCCGGTCTTTTTAATCAACACGGCGATGTGCCGGGTGGGAACCTCAACGCGGCAGATGTAAAACTGGAAGATTAACCCGCCCACAACCACGATGGTCACGGCCAGGGCTGCGGCGCCAACCAGGGCGCCGGCGCCTTGTGAACGAAAACGCTCCATGAAGAAATTCCGTGAAGAGAGGTAGTCCCGGCCGACCGCGCCGGTGGAGAAAACTTGGCCTTTTATGGGGATATTCGACGCCGGGCCGGGATTCTTCGAGAAAACCGGCGCCTTGTCTGCGCGATTTTCCACAAGAGGCGCAAACGGTAGGAATTGTACGACCTGTGCGCGAGACCTCGCAACCGGAGGGATCGCAACCCCCTCGCTGGCAAATCAACGAAGCGACCCGCCCGTCGCGATGGAAACAGACTTCTTTGGTAAACGATTGTCCGGCGTGAATCTTCCCTCGATTCTTCCACGATTTTTGTTGTTGGCGGCGTTTCTCACGCCCTTCTTTTGGATCTTCCGCGAGGCGGTCTTCACGTCGCGGGCATTTGTGTTTCGCGATGCGGCCCACTACTACCAACCCTTGTTCGCCTGGGCCAGCGGCGAATGGGGGCAAGGCCGCGTCCCGCTTTGGAATCCTTACGACAACGGCGGCGCCCCGGCGGTCGCCGATCCGACCACCAGCGCCTTCTATCCCGGCAAATTGATCTTTGCCCTGCCGCTTGGCTATGCCACGCGCTACAAGGTCTACCTGCTGACGCATGTGCTGCTGGCGGGGGGGGCAGCAGGCTTCGTCGCCCGGCGGTGGGGCGCCACTCCGGCGGCCGCCGCCGCTTGCGGTCTCAGCTATGCCTACGGCGGGAGCGTCGTCTTCCATTATTGCAATGCGGTTTACCTGGTTGGCGCCGCGTGGTTGCCGCTGGCGGTGTGGACGAGCGAGGGCGTTTTGCGCCATCGCCGCGCGACGTGGGCCGTGGGCTTGGGCGGCGTGCTGGCGATGATGGTCTTGGGCGGCGATCCGCAAACGGCCTACCACGCCGGCCTGGTGGCGGTGCTCGGTCTTGCGGTAAGTTGGCGCCGTGTTCATCGCAACCAGGCTCCATCGTCTGCCGACAAACGCTCCCCTCCCCTGCCCTCCCCTGCCCCGCGCCGAAAATCCCTGATGCGGAATCGTCTGGTGCTTCTCGCCGCGGCGGCCGGAGTGGCCGCAATGTTGGCGGCGGTCCAAGTGCTTCCGGCGATGCGCGGCACGCAGCGCAGCCATCGAACCTCGTTCTCGGCGCCGCGCTCGCTGTATGAAATCCCCAAGTATTTGGCTCGTGACGATGGCTCGCCCGATTGGAGCGTCGCGCAGGGTCTGTTCGGACCTCCCGCGACGGGAACCCATCACGCGCATGTGTATGACTTCAGCGTGGGGCCGTGGCGATGGGCGGAATTCGTCTGGCCGAATTTTTCGGGACGAATGTTTCCGATCCATCGACGGTGGACCGCGGCGATTCCGGCCGAAGGCCGCGTTTGGACGCCCTCGCTGTACTTGGGGCTGGCGCCGCTGATTGCGGCGCTGGCCGCGTTGCGGTGGCGTGGCGGCTCGTGGCGAGTGCGGTGGCTTTCGTGGACCGCGGTCCTGGCCCTGGTCGCCGCTTTGGGTTGGTATGGCCTGGGCTGGCTGTGGCTCGAGTTGCGGCAAGCCCTGTTCGGCGCCGCCCCCGAAAGCTCGGCCGTGGGCGGTCCCACGGGTGGGTTGTATTGGCTGTTAGTTCAAGTGCTGCCGGGGTACGTGAATTTCCGTTATCCCGCCAAGTGGCTGACCGTCGCCGCGTTGGCGCTGAGTCTGCTAACGGCGCAAGGGTGGGACGCTGCGTTCTCGGGCCGCTCGCGACGAGCCAGGCGGGCGACGTTCATCATCGGACTGCTCAGTCTCGTGGGTATGGTCACATGGATGGCGATTCGGCCGTTTTGGAACGGCTGGATGCAGGCCGTTCCCGCCGACAGCCTGCTCGGCCCGCTGGACGCCGACGGCGCCGCCCGCGACTTGCTGCTCGCCCTCCTGCATACGTCGGTGCTGGCGGTGTTGTTATTCGTCCTGATGCGACGCGGCGCCAAAACCGGCGCCTTGGTCCCCAGCGCGGTTCTGGCGATGTTGCTCACAGCGGCCGATCTGGCGGTGGCGCACGGTTGGCTGGCGCCCACCGCACCGCGGGAAATGTGGGAGCGCACGCCTCGGGCGACGGCGGCCATCGCGGCCGACGCGGCCTCCCCTTCGCGGGCTTCCGGTTTCCGCGTCTATCGTGGCTCGTCCCAAAGATGGTCGCCCGACTCGTGGCGCCTGGACGCTTCGCCACGGCGGCAAATCGAAGGCTTGCATTGGGACCACGCGACGCTTTTTCCGCGCTACCACCTGACCGCGAAGACGCCGCTGGTTGGAACGCCCGGCGCCCTTGTGGCCGCCGACTTCCACACGTTCTTCAATGTGGCGCGAGCGCACGGCTTCCGCCGGGCCGACGGCGTGGCCGAACCGGCGCCCGAGGCGCTCGCGCTGCTGGGGGCGGCTTACGCGCTATTGCCGCACGACGCAAAACTGCCCGGCGGGACGCCCGTCGCGCGTTCCTTGGGACCGGGCGACCTGGCGAACACGGCCCTTTGGCGCAACTCCCCTGCCCTGCCCCGCGCGTGGATCGTGGACCGAGTCGTGCGCCGGCCGGAACTGGAGGAAGATTCGCCGCGGGCGCTGGCCCGGCGGACGCGCGAGGTATTTTTCGTCGATGGCCGCTGGCGAGATTTCCAGCACGAAGCAGTGATCGAAACCAATGCCGACGTTTCCGCAATCACCGACGCAGCCGGCGATTCCTCGCGGCCCGCAACTTGCCAACTCGTGGTTGAAGAGCCGCAACGGCTGGAGGTCGAAGTGAGCCTGCCGACGCCGCGCCTGCTGGTGATGAGCGACTTTTACGACGACGACTGGCAAGCCTATTATCAGCCGCATGGCAGCGCGGCGGCGCGTCCCCTGCCCTTGTGGCGCGCCAACCGCATACTGCGCGGCGTGTGGGTTCCGGCCGGCGATGGCCGGGTCGTGCTGGTTTATCGTCCCCCGATGTTTTACCTGGGGGCCACAATCAGCGCCGTCGCGTGGCTGGCGGGCCTGGCGTGGGTGTTGCGCCGCCACTGGCCGCGTCCGAGATCGAGAGCCGTCGAACCCCGCGAAATTTAGCACTCCGGAAACGGTCAAATGAGCCACGGATGAGCCACGGATGAAACACGGATTGAACACGGATGAAAGTGAAAGAGGGAGCAGCCCTGACGAAACTCCTCCCTTTTCTTTTTCGTGTTCCATTCGTGTTCATCCGTGGCGCAAGTTTTTCCGAGGACCCCGTTGACCACCGCACGCCGCTCGCGCGAGGGGGGGCCGTGGACAAATCTTGAACCCCGCGCTACCTTTACGGGATGACGGAACCCCGACTGTACACGGAATCGCAAATGACCGCCGTAGAGGCGCATCCCCTGGCCGGAGGCCGGGCGGTGGTCTTTTCTACGCGTTCGCCACTGCGCACCACGCCCAACGAAGACGCCGCGGCGGTGCTGCCCCTGGACGAACACTCCGCCGTTTTGGTGGTGGCCGATGGTTTGGGCGGCGGCCCCGCGGGCGAACAAGCCTCGGCCCTTGCCGTTTCCGCACTGCGCGACGCCTTGCAAAACGTGGCCGGATCGGGCGACGGGGTCCGCACCGCGATTCTCTCGGGCATCGAGGCCGCCAACCGCAAGATTCAGCAAACGGCGCCCGAGGCCGCCACCACGCTGGCCGTGGTCGAAATCCAAAAGAACAAGGCTCGCACCTACCACATTGGCGACTCGGAAATCCTGGCGGTTGGTTCGCGGGGGCGGCTCAAGTGGCAAACTGTGTCGCACTCGCCGGTGGCTTACGCGGTGGAGGCGGGCATCCTGGACCAGGCCGACGCCATGCACCACGAGCAACGCCACGTGGTGTCCAACGTCGTCGGCTCGAACACGATGCGGATCGAAATGGGCCCTTTCTTCAAGCTCAGTCCCCGCGACACGGTGCTTCTGGGCAGCGACGGCTTGTTCGACAACCTGCACGCGGAAGAAATTATCGCTTGCATTCGCACGGGCGATCTGGCAGCGTGCGTGGAGCAACTGGCCCGCGACGCGCTGGAGCGGATGACCCAACCGACCGACGGCCACCCCTCGAAGCCCGACGACCTGACGATCGTCGCCTTTCGCCCTACGCCGCCCTGATCCGCCGTTTATACTGAACGGGGATGCTGAACCAGGCGGGCGTTTTCTTTCGCATGGAAAGGAGTGAAGTCATGGTCAAGATCCTCGGGCTTTCTCTGGCGGGTATGCTGACGGTCGCTCTTGCATCGGCCCAAGAGGCGAGCACGCCGCCGCCCGGCGGCAAACCACTTCCCGACGCGGCGCCCCTGACGCCCAAAATTCGGCAGCCGGACACCACGCTCTTGAACGACACGCGGGCGGCGGGTTTGAAACCGCGCCTCAAGCAGGCGGCTTCCACCGCGCTGCCGGTGGGCAAGAAGTGCATCGTTCAGACGTTACAAGGCCAACAGTACACCGGAGTTCTGGAGTCGCACGGAGAATGGTTCGTCCTGCGGCGCGAAGGCCAAAACGTCCGCATGTGGATCGCGGCCGATCAAGTGTTGGTGGTGACCGGGTTTCCGGAAGGCGAGGGCAAACCCCCCGCGCCGGAAGAAGGCGCGTTCGGCGAGACGCCCGGAGATGCCGACTCGGCGGCGGTCGCGCAGCTCAAGGCGACGGTGAAGAAACTGCAAGCCGAATTGGACGACACGCGGGCGAAGTTCGAAGCCGAACTGGCGGCCGCCAAAGAGCGGCTGTCCCAAGCGCGCGACGAGGCCGCCGCGGCGCTCCGCGAGACCGAAGTCCAGCGCGATCTCTCGGAGCGCGTGCGGCAGCGCGCCGAAGCCGCCCGCAAGGCCGCCGAGCAGGAACTGCAAATACTTTGGGAGCATCTCAAGCAAGCAACGGAAAAGGCGCCCGATTAGAATAACGCCCGCGGTGATGGTCCGCGTCGGTGGAGGCGGGCGGCGGTGGGACGGGGAAATTGCAAATTGCAAAATGAAGAGTGGATGCGAGTCAGTTCGTAGCCCTACTTCGTGACGATGATCTGCTTCACGCGAGTGCCCGTGGCAAACGCCGGACAACACGCGGGGCGGTCGGGCCACCGCCGCGGTCGCTGCAAGAAAAGCTCACCGCCTCAAGGCGGTGGGAATCCGTGACGAGTAGAATGGAACGTTCAGGAGCGCTCGCGCGGGCGCAGGTCGTGTTTTGAAGGGAGTCATCCGTCTTCCTTGGAACAGCGATCATGCCGAAAAAGAAAAAGAAACCGAAACCCGCCGCGAAGAAAGCCCCGCCCAAAAAGGCTCCTGCGAAGAAAGCGGTTAAGGCGCCCGCGAAGAAAGCACCCGTCAAAAAGGCGCCCGTCAAAAAGAAAAGTCCCGCGCCCGCCGCAATCAAAAAGAAGTCCGCCGCCAGCGGCAAAAAGTCCGCCAAGAAAAAAACCGCGTCCAATTCTGTCGTAGCGGCCAAGGCGGAAACCGTTTCGTTGGGCCGACCGCTAATCACGGGTGAAGAAAAGCTGTTCCTGCTCTTCAGAGAGGACTACCACGCGCGGCAGGTGTTCGACTTCTTGCGCGTCGAGACAGTCAAAGAGTTGGAGCAGTTCAGCCCGCAAGAGATTGTCCAGCGGCTTTCGCAGCCGATCCGGCAAACGGTGGAAGGCATCCGCCGCCGGCTGGCCGAAAAGAACCGTTGCCTGGCCGGCGATGAAGACTACGCGGCGCGGTATAAAGAGAAAATATGACCTGGTGCTTGGTCTCAGTCGGTAGCTCCGAGCATCGGGGCGGCGACGCTCGTCCCGTCGTACCACTCGATGGCAGGGATACGCGCCGTGGTCGTAACGATGCGAGCGCCGCCGCGACAATACGTATCTCGGCGGCTTCCCGTTTCTTTGCGTTTTTGGACCTCCTTCGTTGGCTACAGTATCTCCTTCGTTTGCCACGCTGGCGCCCTTCCCCGGCGATTGGACCGTTGCGGACCTGTTGACGCACTTGGGCAATGTGTCCGCGGACCGGGTGCGCATGCATCCACCGCCCGGCTACGCGACCGTGGAAGACGTGCAGCGCATCGCCGAGCAGGAAGGCCGCCTGTACGAACTTGAAGAGGGAGTCTTGGTGGCGAAGCCCATGGTTTGGTACGAATCGCTCTTGGCGGGACTGGTGCTTACCGAAATTAACCTTTACCTGCGAGGCCATGACCTGGGTAAAGTGCTGGGCGCCGATGGCTCTTTACGCATCCTTCCCGGCGTGGTGAAGATTCCCGACGTTTCGTTCATCGGCTGGGACCGTTGGCCGAAGGAGCCTTTGCCGCGACGGCCCATTCCGGCGCTGGTTCCGCACCTGGCGGTCGAGGTGTTTTCGGAAACCAACACCCCGGCCGAGATGGCCCACAAGCTTCAACGCTACTTTCAGGCTGGCGTGCAGTTGGTGTGGTACATCGACTCCGCCAGCCGCACCGCGCAAAGCTTCACCAGTCCCACCCACTTCACCACGCTCGATGAGCAAGGCGTGCTCGACGGCGGCGCGGTGCTGCCCGGTTTTCAACTTTCGCTGGCAACGCTCTTTGCCGAGGGCGACCGGCAAGGGCCGGCGTGACGTGGTAGGCGGCGCGACGTTCCGCGCATCATTCCCCACCCTTTCAAACGAGCCGAGCCTAGTAGGGGTTTACGCTCGCTTAAGGACGCACCGCCCAATCTCTGGCGACCGCATCTGTTGGTCGTCAATAAGGGAACACGCTTGACGACGTTCAGCAACGGCTGTATTTTACCAGTTAGATAATTATCGAGTTGGTTAAATGCAATGGCCGTTGATCGTCTCAACCTGATATTCGCGGCCCTGGCCGATCCCACGCGGCGCGCGATCCTGGCGCGCCTTGCCGTCGGCGAGACCTCGGTAACGGAATTGGCGAAACCCTTCAAGATGAGTCTGCCCGGCATCTCCAAGCATCTCAAGGTGTTGGAGCGGGCGGGCTTGATCGCCCGCGGCCGCGAGGCGCAGTGGCGGCCGTGCCGGTTGAAGGCGGGAACGCTCAAAGAGGTGGCGGATTGGGTGGAGCAGTATCGCCGCTGCTGGGAGGAGAGTTTCGAGCGTCCGAAGTAGCGGCAACGTACGGCCGCGGGAATTAGCCGTAAAGCGTTACGCACCGGCCAAGATGGCGGAGCGGGCGTCGTCGCTACGGGAGGAAACGGATGTCAAGGAACATGGACTCAGGAGGGCAGGTGCGTGACCGGGTGGAGGCCGTCTACCGCTCCGACTCGCGCCGCGTCTTCGCCACGCTGGTCCGATTGCTGGGCGACTTTGACCTGGCCGAGGAGGCGCTGCACGACGCCTTTGTCTCGGCCGCCGAACAATGGCCGCGGGAGGGCGTGCCTGCCAACCCGCGGGCGTGGCTGGTGTCGGCGGGACGCTTCAAAGCCATCGACGTAATGCGCCGTCGCGCGCGGTTCGACGCTTCATTGACGGAACTGGCCGAACGACTGGCGGCCGATGCCCGCGACGCGGGCGGAGGGCATGACGAAGACATTGAAGACGACCGCCTGCGGTTGATCTTCACTTGCTGCCACCCCGCGCTACCGCCGGAAGCCCAAGTGGCGTTGACGTTGCGGGAGGTCTGCGGCCTGACGACCGAGGAAGTCGCCCGAAGTTTTCTTACCGCGCCGTCCACGGTGGCCCAGCGGATTGTGCGGGCCAAGGCCAAGATTAAGAAGGCCGGCATTCCGTATCAGGTCCCCTCGCGCGCCGACCTGCCGGACCGCATGGAAACGGTGCTTCACGTCGTTTACCTGGTGTTCAACGAGGGATACTCAGCATCGGCGGGCGAATTCCTGACGCGGGCCGATCTCTCGGGCGAGGCGATCCGGCTGGGGCGCCTGTTGGTTGAGCTGTTGCCCGAACCTGAGGTCGAGGGCCTGCTGGGGCTGATGTTGCTGCAAGAATCGCGGCGCGTGGCCCGCACTTCGCCCTCGGGCGATTTGGTTTTGCTGGAGAACCAGGATCGCAACCTTTGGAACCGGGAGCAAATTGCGGAAGGAACGGCCTTGGTGGAGCGGGCGTTGGCGTCGCAGCGGTTCGGGCCTTACACGCTCCAAGCCGCCATTGCCGCGGTGCATGCCGACGCGGCCAGCGCCGATGCGACCGATTGGGGCCAAATCGTCGCCTTGTATAGCGTGCTGGCGAGCGTGACGCCGTCGCCGGTGGTCGAATTGAACCGGGCCGTGGCGGTCGCGATGCGTGACGGACCGTTGGCGGGCCTTTCGCTCATCGACGCCATTCTGGCGCGCGGCGATTTGGCTGAGTACCACCTCGCGCATTCGGCGCGGGCGGAACTGTGCCGGCGATTGGGCAGAACGGCGGAAGCACGGGCCTCCTATCAACAGGCCCTTGATCTGGCCCGCCAGGAACCGGAGCGGCGGTTCTTAGAGAGGCAACTGCGCGAACTGACCGGCTGACGCCGCCGCGCGAGCCAGAAGTTGTTTGCGCTGCTTCACTTGCGCGACGGAGTCGCGCGATTTCTTGATCGGGAAAACTTCTTCGCATTTTTTCAGCCGGGTTGTCGATTTCGCGTTCCGCCGAACGACTATTTTTTGTAACAGACATTTTCCAGGAGATATGACCATGCGATTCATGATTCTAATCAAGGCCAACAAAAACACCGAAGACGGCGTTATGCCCGACGAGCAACTTCTCACCGATATGGGGAACTACAACGAGGAATTGGTGAAAGCGGGCGTGATGCTCGCGGGCGAGGGGCTGCATCCCAGTTCCAAGGGCGCGCGGGTCAAGTTTTCCGGCGACAAGCGCACCGTGACCGACGGGCCTTTCACCGAGACGAAAGAGCTAATCGCCGGTTTCTGGATGTGGCAGGTGAAGTCGCTGGAAGAAGCCATCGAGTGGGTCAAACGCTGCCCCAATCCCACGGGCGTGGAGTCGGAGATCGAAATTCGCCAGGTATTCGAAGCTGACGACTTCGGCGCCGAGTTCACGCCCGAACTGCGGGAGCAAGAGGAACGGCTCCGCGCGGAGTCGGCAAGTTACCTGGTGGATGCTCCCCGATTCGAAGACGCGCCCGAGATGGTAATCGCCGGTCTGAACTCCAGTTACACGTTCGCAGAGCGAGGCCAAATTCCCGCGCAGTGGGCGCGTTTGGCGCCGCACTTGGGCAACGTGCCCGGCCAGAAGGGAACAGCGGCGTATGGAGTCTGTTGGAACTACAAGCCGGGGTGCGGTTTCGACTACTTATCAGGGGTCGAAGTCAACGACGCCGTGAAGCTACCCGAGGGCTTCGCCCAGGTTCGTCTTCCCGCCGGACGCTACGCCGTGTTCACGCACCGGGCCCATGTTTCGACGATTGACGCAACCATCGACGCCATCTGGTCCAAGTGGTTGCCGCATTCGGGGCGTCAGGCGGCGGACTCGCCTAGCTTTGAACGCTACAGCGAGAGCTTTGACCCCCAGACCGGGATGGGAGGGGTCGAGATTTGGGTTCCGCTCCAGGCGTAAGCGTCTGCCGCGCCGGGAGCAATTGCGCGCTCGAAAGCGCCTGTGGCAAGCGGCGGCCGTCCATTCGAGCCGCCACAAGGTCCACGTACTCGCCCACCATCCTTCGACCCAATCAGGAGAACCGCCATGCACAACAAGAAAATTGCTCCCTGCCTGTGGTTTGATTATCAAGCCGAAGACGCGGCGAACTTTTATACGGGCGTCTTCAAGAACTCGAAGATCGTCAGCGTGACCCGCTACAGCGAAGTCGGGCAGGAGATCCACGGCAAACCGGCGGGAACGGTCATGGCCGTGGCGTTTGAACTCGACGGGCAGCCCTTTACCGCGCTCAACGGCGGTCCCCTGTTTCAGTTCAACGAGTCCGTCTCGTTCCAAGTTCCCTGCGCGACGCAGGAAGAAGTGGACTACTACTGGGAGAAACTCTCCCAAGGCGGCGACGAACAAGCGCAGCAGTGCGGCTGGCTCAAGGATCAATTTGGCGTTTCATGGCAGGTGGTTCCCACGGTTTTGATCGAGATGCTTCACGACTCCGATCCTCAAAAGACGCAAAGGGTGATGCAGACCATGTTTCCAATGAAGAAGCTTGACATCCCCACGCTGAAGCGGGCGTACGCGGGATAGGACCGGGCGCGTCGCGACCTTGGCTTCGAAGTTTCCATCCTCTCTACCAACGAACGACACGCATGGCCCGAAAAATCTTTGTCAACTTGCCCGTTCAAGACTTGAACCGCTCGAAGGAGTTTTTCGCCGCGCTGGGATTTACCTTCAATCCTCAATTCACCGATGAAACCGCCGCCTGCATGGTCATTAGCGAAGACATCTACGTCATGCTCCTGACGCCGCCAAAGTTCCAGATGTTTATTCCCAACGCCATCTGCGACGCCCGAAAATCCACCGAAGTGCTGGTGGCGCTGTCGTGCGAAAGCCGGCAGGAAGTGAGCGACACGATCCACAAGGCGCTGGCGGCGGGCGGTCAGCGGTATAGCGAGCCGAAGGACTACGGCTTCATGCTGCAAGATGCTTTTCAGGACCTCGATGGCCACATTTGGGAGTTTCTGTACATGGACCCCGCCGCGGTCACGGCAGGTTAAATCATGGCGGCGCCAGCGGCGCCGGTTGTGTTCTTTCCTTTTTTCGGGCGGCGCTCTCGCCGGCCCTTCCACCAGGAGACGTCATGCACGTTGAACCCTACCTGTTCTTTGATGGCCGCTGCGAAGAAGCGTTGGAATTCTACGGGCGCACGCTCGGCGCCGAGACGACCATGCTCATGCGCTTCCAAGACAGCCCCGATCCCGGTTCCGGCCCGCCCGGCGCCGAGAACAAGGTGATGCACGCCAGCTTCCGCATTGGCGAGACCACGTTGATGGCCTCCGACGGACACTGTTCAGGCAAGCCAAACTTCCAGGGCGTTTCGCTGACGATCACGGCTTCGGACGTCGCCGAGGCCGAGCGGTTGTTCGCCGCCTTGCGCGATGGTGGGCAGGTGCAAATGCCGATGACCGAGACGTTCTTTTCGCCGCGGTTTGGCATGGTGGCTGACCGCTTCGGCGTGTCCTGGATGGTTATCGTGGCTTCGTAACGCAGCCGCGATAGGATTCAACTTTCCACGCAGAGGATCACCATGAAATACATGTTGCTGATTTACGCCGACGAGCGAGCCTGGACCGACGCCGAACGGGAACACTGCTACGTCGAATCGGCCCAACTTACGCAAGAGCTGCATGCGAAGGGGCAATACGTGTCGGCTAACCCGCTGCATCCGGTTGCGACGGCCACCAGCGTTCAAGTGCGCAACGGCAAACGCCTGGTGACCGATGGCCCCTTCGCCGAAACACGGGAACAGCTTGGCGGCTACTTTCTTGTGGACGCCAAAGACCTGGACGCGGCGCTGGAGATCGCCGCCCGCATTCCCGGCGCCCGCAAGGGAACGGTCGAAGTCCGCCCCGTGCTGGACATTCCCGGCTTGCCCCAGTAGCGGCGCCAACACCTTCGCACATTTTTTCAGCTACGCAGAATCACCCGGTAACCGGAAATCCCTTTCAGGAAGAAGGAGCCCTCGATGCACGCGGAACCCCAACAAGAACACCACTGGCTCGATCAACTCGTCGGCGAATGGGCCTGCGAGCACGAGGCCAAGATGGCGCCGGACGCGCCGCCGGAGAAATTCAAGGGCCAAGAGAGCGTGCGGTCGCTCGGCGGACTGTGGGTGCTATGCGACGGCCAGGGCGAAATGCCCGGCGGCGGGACCGCCAGAACCCAGATGACGCTCGGCTACGATCCCGCGAAGCAGCGGTACGTGGGCACGTTTATCGGGTCGATGATGACCTATCTGTGGATGTACGAAGGCGAGTTAGACTCCTCGCGCAAGGTGCTTACCCTGAACGCCGAAGGTCCCAGCTTCGCGGGAGACGGCACGATGGCCCAGTACCGGGACGTGATCGAGATCAAGAGCGACGACCACCGCACGCTTTCGTCCTACGTACTGGGCGCCGATGGAAAGTGGAGCAACTTCATGCATGCCCACTACCGCCGCAAGTAACTGCGTGCCGCCGTGGTTCAAACCGTAGCGGCGGCGCGAGCGCCGCCGAGGAATTACGACAGGTATTGGCAGGTTCTTGATTTATTCTACGGCGGCGCGCCGCCGCCGCCGCTACTAAGGAGCATTGCATGAGTTCGGTACGGGTTCTGGTAGGCACGCGCAAGGGAGCGTTTATCCTCTCGGCCGATGGCAAACGCGAGAAATGGGACGTGAGCGGTCCTCACTTCGCCGGCTGGGAGATGTACCATCTGAAAGGTTCGCCTGTTGATCCGGACCGGCTGTATGCATCGCAATCCAGCGGCTGGTTCGGGCAACTCATCCAGCGCTCCAGCGACGGCGGCCAGACCTGGGAGCCCGTGGGCAACCAGTTTACCTACGAAGGCCAGCCCGGCACGCACCTGTGGTACGACGGCACGCCGCACCCTTGGGAGTTCAAGCGGGTTTGGCATCTGGAGCCGTCGCTGACCGATCCCGATACGGTTTATGCTGGCGTGGAGGACGCCGCCATCTTCCGCACCACCGACGGCGGCCAGACGTGGCAAGAGCTTCCCGGCTTGCGCGGCCACGGTTCGGGCAACTACTGGCAGCCAGGCGCCGGCGGCATGGCGCTGCACACGATCTTGCTCGATCCGAGCAATCCGCGGCGGATCTTCGTCGCCATCTCGGCCGCGGGCGCCTTTCGCACCGACGACGGCGGCCAGACTTGGCGGCCGATCAATCGGGGGCTGAACTCTCAGTATGTGCTTCCCGATCCCGACGCCGAAGTTGGCCACTGCGTCCATCGCATCGCTCTGCACCGCGAGCGCCCCAACGTGCTGTTCATGCAGAAGCATTGGGACGTGATGCGCAGCGACGACGGCGGAGATTCGTGGCATGAAATCAGCGGCAACTTGCCGACCGATTTCGGGTTCCCCATTGAGGTCCACGCGCACGAGCCGGAAACGGTCTATGTGGTTCCCATCAAGAGCGACTCGGAACACTTCCCGCCCGAGGGGAAGCTCTGCGTGTACCGCAGCCGCTCGGGCGGGCACGAATGGGAGCCGCTTACTCAAGGGCTGCCGCAAAGCAACTGCTACGTCAACGTGCTGCGCGACGCGATGGCGGTCGATTCGCTGGACTCCTGCGGCGTTTACTTTGGAACCACTGGCGGCCAGGTGTACGCCTCGCCCGATTCAGGAAACACCTGGACGGCGATTGTTCGCGATCTTCCGCCGGTGGTGTCGGTCGAAGTGCAAACGCTCCCGTAGCGGCGGCGCTCGCGCCGCCGAATCTATTCGCAACTCCGATGGAACATCTCGGCGGCGTTCGGGCCGCGACGAATTATGATACGCATCCACCTTCCCTATCATCTTCGCAACCTGGCGCAAATCGACGGGGAACTGCAACTGGATGTGCCGGGGCCGGTCACGCAGCGCGCCGTGCTCGACGCGCTGGAGGCCCGGTTCCCGATGCTCCGCGGCACGATTCGCGACCACGTCACCGCCCAGCGGCGCCCTTTCATTCGCTTCTTCGCCTTTGAGCAAGACCTATCGAACCACGCGCCCGACGCTCCCTTGCCGCCCGAGGTCGCCTCGGGCCAGGAGCCTTTCTGCGTCATAGGCGCCCTAGCCGGCGGGTAGCGCCGACGGCGTTCCTATCGGCTTGCTCCGCGATGCTACGGGACCGAGCACGGCTGGCGCCCCAGCCGTGCGAGGTTGTGAATGTTTTGTCAAATCGTCGCGCCGCCGCTACGGAAAGATTCACATGCTCGCGTCCAGCAGAACGTCGGAGCGGTGTTGCGCGGCGTCGTTGCGTGCTCTTTCAGCGATCGGCCGAGTTCCCGATAATAGGCGTAGCGGTAATGCGGTGGAGGAGAGCGGAATGAGTTCCGTTTTCCGTCGTTGCGCGGATCTCTTGCCTTGGAGCCAACGGTGATGCCATGAACGACGACCAAACCGTGGTGGTGGATCGTACGGCGGTGGATGTGGCGCTCTTGCTGGTGCGGGTGATTGTGGGAGTGATCTTCATGGCGCACGGGGCGCAGAAGCTGTTCGGGGCGTTTGGCGGACCGGGACTGACGGCGGTTGTGGAAATGATGGGGCCGATCGGCTATGCGGTGACGATTGGCGAGTTCTTCGGCGGGATTGGTTTGATTTGCGGGTTTCTGTCGCGCTTCTCCGCCGCCTCGCTGATCGTCATCATGTTGGGGGCCATCGCCCTGGTCCACGGCCAGCATGGCTTCTTCTTAGGGCAAGACCCCCAGGCCGCCGGGTTTGAGTTCAACCTGGCTTTGATTGGACTGCTGCTGCCCATCTTGATTGCCGGCCCAGGGCGGTTCGCCATCGGGCGATTGTTTCTGCCCCGGTCCAAACGCACGGGCCGCCCGGTGGTGGCGCTTGAGTAGCCAGGCCCGGTCAGGCGAGGACGCGCCGCCGGTTCGGGACGTCCGTGACGGCTGGAACGGCCTGTTGGCGGCCGGCGATGCGCCATGGGCGATTGTCGTCGCCGCGGGGGCAACGTTGCCCATGCCATGAACCACGCGCTCTCGAAGGCTCACGCCAGGTGACAAGAACCGAGGATGAAAAGGAAAAGGACGAAGCAGGAAGCTTTTCTTCCTGCTTCGTCCTTGATCCGCATTGAACTGGTCGAGATGATTCGTCGCTGATAGGGAGAGTCGAGTAACCCGCTTCCCTTGGTGGGTCCGCGCTCACTTTCGTTTTGAGATCGCCCACTCGTTTGTCGCATCCAGCGGCCGCGGTTTGCTAAGGCCCGCCAGCGACTTGCGCGCTTGATCTCCCTACGCGAATCATCGGGACTAGTGGCAGTGGGGCGCGTAGTAGTGCGGGAAGTAGTTGTAGTGACCGTGAATGTGCAGCTTGTAGTACGGCCGCACGTGGTAGTGTACGCGGTGATGATAGACCGGCGCATAGTCATAGTGGTAAATCCCGTAGCCGTGGCCATAGCCACCGGCCTCGGCCGTGGCGGGGGCGCCCAGGGACATCGTCCCGAAGACGCCGGCCAAGACCGCCAAAGCCAACACCGCCCGCCCCGCAATTCGCTTAAACATCTTTGGGTCCTTTCAACGTGAAGTAAAGTTGAAGCCATCGGCGATGGTCGCCATCGCTACCCTGCAAAGCGGCAAACGTCGGCCGATGTTACACGCCGAAAAGTTAACGGCGGCGGAAGCAGGATCACGGCCGCGCCTGCATCAGCCAGGCCACGGCGTGCGCCGTCGGGTCGTTTTGCTCCAGGAGGCCGCTAATTACGCGTTCGCGGCGCTCTTGAGAATGGTTCTGGCTGAGCTTCCATTGGCCCTCGATGTGGTGAATTTCGATGTGGAAGCCCACGATCATCGCCGCCAGCCGGTCGAGAAACCCCGGGGCGCCGTCGAGCGTCCACGGCCGCGGCATCGACCGTTCATAGCGGTCCACCGTGTCCCGCGCAATTTGCAGCACGGCCGCCCGGTCGTCCACCAGACGCAACGTTCCATACGCATGCACGGCCGTATAATTCCAAGTGGGCACGACATTTTGAGCTTCGTACCAAGTCGGTGAAATATAGGCGTGCGGGCCGGAAAAGATCGCCAGCACGCCGGCGCCTTCCGCGTCCCGCCACTGGGGATTGGCCCGCGCCATGTGTCCGGTCAGGCGCCCATAGGGGCCTATTGTTCGGTCCAGCAGCAATGGCAGGTGGCTGGCCGCAGGTTCCGGCCCCTGCGAGACAAGCACGCCAAAACTATGCTGCTCGATAAAATCGTGCAGCCGAGACAAGTTCGACTCAACAAACGCGGGTGGAATGTACATGCGAGGCGCGTGGGGCGAACGATTGGTTCTGGTTTGACGGAATTGCCAGCAGCATTGGTTATCCGAGGGCGGTATTCGCGGAACGGAGGGAAACCTATCCTACTTGGGAATGCGGGGGCAGAGTATCTTGACGACAACCGCCGCGAACCGGAGTTCACGCGGGAGCGGCGTTTCCTTTCTTTCCTTGCCAGGCCTCCGCCATGAATGAACACGGCTTTGTCCGGCTGACCGCGGCCACGATCAAGACCTCGGTCGCCAATCCGCAAGCCAACGCCGACGAGATTCTCTCGGTCCTGGCCCAGGTGGAAGATAGCGACGTGGTGTTATTCCCCGAACTGGCGGTCACGGGTTACACCTGCGGCGACTTGTTCAACCAGTCGGCTTTGCTGGAGTCGGGCGTGCAGGCCGTCTGGCGGATCGCCCGGGCCACGCGCGGCCGGCCGCATTTGGTAGTGGTTGGCCTGCCCGTGATGGTGCGCAATAGCTTGTACAACTGCGCGGCGGTCATCGGCGACGGAACGGTGTTGGGCGTAATACCCAAGCAGTTCATTCCCAACTACAAGGAGTTCTACGAAAGCCGCTGGTTCAGCTCGGCCAATGGAACCGAACCCAAGGAAGTAGACTTCGACGGAGCGCCGGTCCCGTTTGGCATTGACCTGTTGTTCCAGGCGGGCCCGGTGGTGGTTGGGATCGAGATTTGCGAAGACCTCTGGATGCCGATCCCGCCCAGCTCCCATCAGGCAGTGGCGGGCGCCAACGTACTGCTCAATCTTTCGGCCAGCAACGAGACGATCGGCAAGCACCGCTATCGCACCGAGTTGGTGGTGAACCAGTCGGGGCGATGCATCGCCGCTTACGCCTACGCCAGCGCCGGGCCGACCGAATCAACCACCGACCTGGTCTTTGGCGGGCATTGCCTGATCGCCGAGAACGGCTCGCTGGTCGAGGAGTCGCGCCGCGTGGGCGACGGCGGACCCATGCTGCGCGACTCGTACTTCATCACGGCCGACGTCGATATCGAACGCCTGCAAAACGACCGCCGTTGGACCACCAGCTTTGACGACTGCGTGCCCCGGTTGCCGTTCCCGTATCGGCGGATCGAGTTTCGCCTGGCCGATACCCTGCCGGGCTTGCGCCGCCACGTTTCGGGAACGCCCTTTGTGCCGCGCGAAGACGAGGAGCTGCATCGCCGCTGCACCGAGATCTTTGGCATTCAGACGGCGGCCCTGGCCAAGCGGGTCGAGCAACTTTCGGAGCAAAGCACGCTCAACATTGGAGTGTCGGGCGGTTTGGATTCGACGCTGGCGTTGTTGGTGGCGGTCAAGATGTGCGACCGGATGGGTTTTCCGCGGCGGCGCGTTCAGGGGCTGACCATGCCCGGCTTCGGCACCACCGAGCGCACTCGGAACAACGCCCTGGAGTTGATGCGGCATCTGGGCGTGCCTCAGGAGACGATCGACATCCGCCCGCTGTGTCTACAGGCGTTTCGCTCACTGGAGCATCGGCCGTTTGGTCTCGACACGGCTGGCCTGGAGGTGGACGAGTTTCAGGAAGCGTTGGCCAACCTTCCGCCCGAGCAGCGGCAGGACCTGGTGTTCGAGAACGTGCAGGCCCGCATTCGAACCTTCCTCTTGATGAGCCGCGGGTTCGTGGTGGGCACCGGCGACTTGTCGGAAGCGGCGCTGGGCTGGTCCACGTACAACGGCGATCACATGTCGATGTACAACCCGAACTGCTCGATCCCCAAGACGCTCGTGAAGCTCCTGGTCCGTTACGTGGCGCTGCACGAGTTCGACGGCGAGGCCCGCGAGACGCTGCTGTCGATCGCCGGCACTCCCATCTCGCCCGAACTGCTGCCGCTTTCGGCCCAAGGCGAAATGCTGCAATCGACCGAGGAAACGCTCGGCCCCTACGAGTTGCACGACTTCTTCCTATTCCACGTGGTGCGCAACGGGTTCCGCCCCGAGAAGATTCTGTTCCTGGCCCGCCACGCCGAGTTTACCCAGGAGCACGCGCCCCAAGCGGTCGAACGCACGCTGGCCACGTTCTACCGGCGGTTCTTTTTCAACCAATTCAAACGCTCCTGCGTGCCCGACGGTCCCAAGGTTGGGTCGGTTAGTCTATCGCCACGCGGCGACTGGCGCATGCCCAGCGACGCCGACCCCAGCATTTGGTTAAAGCAACGCGAGGATCAGCAATGAGGCGACGGCCGTACCGGCGGCGCGAGCGCCGTCAGGGAAACTGACAAGCGAGCGAGGCGGCGACGATGGCGAACCCTCGGAAAAGCGTACCGGAAAACACGCCCGGCGAGTTCTTTGTCGATACGACCTGCATCGACTGCGATACCTGCCGGCAACTGGCCCCCGAGGTGTTTGGCCAGGCGCCCAACACCGCCTATGTGCATCGCCAACCGCACGCCGCGAAGGATCTCCGCGAGGCGCTGCAAGCGCTGGTGTCGTGCCCGACCGGGTCGATCGGTTGTCGGGGCAAGGCCGACCCCAAAACGGTCTTTGATGATTTTCCCTTGCTGGTCGAAACGCCGGTTTATTATTGCGGGTTCAACTCGCCCAAGTCGTTTGGCGGGAACAGTTACTTTGTGCGGCACGCGGACGGCAACTGGCTGATTGACTCGCCGAAATATCTTCCGCACTTGGCGCGACGGTTGGAAACGCTGGGAGGCGTGGCCCATATCTTTCTCACCCACCAGGACGACGTGGCCGACGCGCGACGTTACGCCGAACACTTTGGCGCCCGAAGATACATTCACCGCGCCGAACTGGCTTCGCAGCCGGACGCGGAAGTGGTGCTGGACGACTACGAGCCGCGGCGCCTGGCGCCAGAATTCCTTGCCATTCCCACCCCCGGCCACACAACGGGGCATTGCGTGCTGTTGTTCCGCGAGCGGTTCCTGTTCACCGGCGATCACCTGGACTGGGACCGTAGCGAACAACAACTTGACGCCTCCTATGATTACTGTTGGCATTCCTGGCCCCAACAAATCGAGTCGATGCAACGGCTCACGCACTATCGCTTCGACTGGGTCCTGCCCGGCCATGGCCAGCGCGTCCATCTGCCGGCCGAGCAGATGCGCCGCCACCTGGTGCAATTGGTCGCGCGGATGCAAACAATCCAAGAAGCGTAGGACGGCCGCTCGACCGATTGCGCCTGCGCCTGGGGAGAATTGCTCGACGTTGGAGGATCGGGTTGTGAGTGTTTATTCACGCTTCGTTTTTCCCTGGCTTTGCGATTTGGCGCTGGATCGGCCATTGGTGGCCCGGTGGCGTCGGGAACTGCTGGCGGGGGTGACGGGCGAGGTCCTGGAGATTGGCGTCGGCACGGGGCTGAACCTGCCGCACTATCCGCCGCGGGTGCGGACCATTGCCACAGTGGATCCGAACGCCGCCATGAGTCGCCGGTTGGAGCGGCGAACGGCCGCCTCGGGAGTTAAGGTCGATCGCCGTCTCGGACGTGGCGAACGCCTGCCGTTTGACGATGCCGCGTTTGATTATGTGGTTAGCACCTTCACGTTATGCAGCGTGCAGGACGTGGAGCAGGTGGTGAGCGAAGTGCGGCGGGTCCTCAAACCGGGAGGACAATTCGTGTTTCTCGAACACGGCCTCAGCCCGGACGAGGCGGTCGCCCGGCGGCAACGCCGCTGGAATTGGCTGCAGCGCCGCCTGGCCGACGGTTGCCGGCTGGACCTGGACGTGCGGCAAGTCCTCCAGACACAGCCCTTTCTTGTTAGCGACGCGCGCAATTTCTATCTGGAGAAGACGCCCCAAACGCACGGCTACCTTTATCTGGGCGCGGCCAGGAAGTGACGCTTTACCGCGTTTGGGGCGAGGACTTGTCGGGCGCCGTCCGGCTGAGGTAAGCCTCTTGCACCAGAGTTCGCCGCACTTTGCGGACCAGGATCCGGCATGCGTCGGCCTCGATGACTTCGCCGCCGCGCGGAGGCCGGTCCAGGCGTTCGGTGATCCAGTCGTTCAGCGTGTGAATCGGTTTGTCGTTCAGCAGCGGCAGGTCGATTCCCGCCGCGTCGCGCAACTGGCCTAGCGTAACAAACCCGCCCGCGATCCAGCCTTGCCCGGCTGGCGTCAGGTGGGCGGGAATACGGTCGAACTCGTCGTGGATTTCGCCCACGAGTTCCTCGACCACGTCTTCCAGGGTGACCATGCCGATCACCTGTCCGTCGGTCTCGCGCACCAGCGCAATGTGGTTGTGTTCCCGCATCAGCCGCTCCAGGCAGTCGGCGACCGACATGTCGGCTTGAAAACTGGCGAGCCGCCGGGCGATGTTGCGGATGGACGGATCGCCTGGCGCCAGGCGAAGCGCGGCCACAATATCCTTGAAGTTCACGTAGCCGAAGATCCGCTGGGCGTTGCCCGCCTCCTCGGTTACGGGAAACCGCGTGTGCATGTCCTGGTGGGCGGCCACCAGCGCGTCGGAGAGCGACATCTGAACCGCCAACATGCTGACATACTCGATCGGCAGCATGATCCGGCGCAAGGGCGTCTTGGCCAATCGCGAAGCGCTGACGATGATCCCTTCTTCGCGGTGGCCGATCAAGCGTGACGTGCGCGCCACGGCGGCGGCCCCGCGCAGTTCCTGCAATTTGGCTTCTTCGGGATTGTCTTGGTCATCGAGCTTCCAGCACCGCTCGCTCCAGCGCATGATGAGCGTCGTTCCGCTTTCGAACATCCACACCGCCGGCCAGACGCTGTAGGAAAACCATTCCATGAGAGGCGACAGCCGCAAACAAACCCATTCCTTGTTCCGCAAGGAAAACACCTTGGGCACCAACTCGCCAAACATGATGGTCAAGACGGTCAGCGGCGCCACGATCATGGCAATGGCGAGGAACTGCGCTGCGCCCGGCGACAGCCCCCATTCGCGCAAGTGCGGCTCGATCGATTCTTCCGCGCCCGCGCCGCCGGTGGCCGCGGCAATCGCCCCCACCAGCGTAATCCCCAGTTGCACGACCGCCAGGCTGGCCTCGATGTTTTGTTTCATCCGCAGCGCCGCGGCGGCGCCCCTCCGGCGCTCGCGCGCCATGATTTCCAGCCGTCCCACGTTGATCGAGGCCAAGGCGATTTCATACCCGGCGAATACGCTGTTGAGTGCGATCATCGCGGCCACGACGATCAATTCCACGGTCCACATGGCGTCTCTGAGATTCTCGTGCCGACCTCCTCTGGGAGCCGCCTGGCGTTGGTGCGGCATGCGGAGAGGTTGCCCGCGTGCATTGTAAGACCACCGCACGCCGCCTCCCACTCCCCCTGGTTGCTCCGGATTGCCACGCATGCTGCGCCCAAGCATAATCGGGCTGCGGCGCGTAACGGGGCTTGCCTGTTACCCCCGGCAATCGGCGGCGGCTCGCACGCGCAGCGGCGCTCCGGGGCGGCATGCCGTGCGCAGACGCGGGATCAATGGTCCACTTCAAAGTTCATCACGGGAGAATGGGTTTCATGCAATTTCAGCGAAAACTTTTGATTTGCAGCATGCTTCTGGGCGCGTGCCTGAGTGGACGGCTCGGGGCCGAAGAAGTCAAAGCGATTTCCCCGACGGACGGCGTCATCAAACTGTTTGATGGCAAGTCGCTCGACGGGCTATATACCTTTCTCCAAGACACCAAATACGAAGACCCTCGGCAGGTGTTCCGCGTGACCGATGGGATGCTGCACGTAACCGGCGACGGGCTAGGCGCGGTCACCACCAAGAACGAATATCGCGACTATCACCTGGTGCTGGAGTTTAAATGGGGGCCGCGCGTCTGGGGCAATCGCACGATGAAGACGCGGGACTCGGGCCTGCTCGTTCATAGCAAGGGGGCCGACGGCGGTTACGGCGGCATCTGGATGCCCTCGCTTGAAGTGCAGATCATCGAAGGCGGAATGGGCGACTTCATCCTGGTGGCCGGCAACGATAAAGACGGCAAGCCCGTGCCGCTTTCGTTGACCTGCGAAGTCGGCCGCGACCGCGATGGCGAGGTCATCTGGCAGGAGGGAGGCAAGAAAGAAACCTTCGACCTGACGAACCGCCGCCGCGTGAACTGGTTTGGCCGCGATCCGGGCTGGGAAGACAAGATCAACTTCCGCGGCCCGAAAGACCCCGACAGCCCCGTGGGCGAATGGACCCGCATGGATGTGATCTGCGACGGCGGGCACATCGAGGTCTTTGTCAACGGCGTCAAGGTGAACGAGGCCTTTGACGCTTACCCGCAACAAGGCCGGATTCAACTCCAGACCGAATTGGCCGAGATCTTTTTCCGCCGCTGGGAGCTGCACCCCGTGGGCCAAGGCCCCAAACCGGCGAAAGCCGAGCAGTAACAACAAGCGGTTAAGCCGTCATACGGGCCGCAAGCGATATCGCTTGCGGTTTTGCCAGCGCGCTGGGGAATCGTTCAGCGAAACGCAAAAACGGAATGCCCACCTGCCAGGCCAAATGCAGTTTCATGTAGGTACCTGTTTAATCAACGCCAGCCACCCGCTGGGCATTGAACAATCGATCACAGGAAACTGGACTAACAATCGGCTAAGTGCCGCTGGTGGCCTCGCCGCCCTGGGTTGAGCCAAGCGCTTGCCAAGTGGTTAGCGAGATGGTGTTGGTGATGAATCGCACCGAGCCATCGCCCAACAGCGCGTTCACCCCGCCGGGGTGCCGGCTGCGGGCCGTGTTGTGTTGCGATCCCGACGTAGTGACGGGCATCCGGGGATCGGTGTTGGCCACGGCCGTGTTGACCACATCGGGGGTCGAGGCGTTGGGCGTGTTGAGGGTCATGAACTTGAACACACCGTCGTCGTTGTGGATGTCGCCCCGCCAGTCGGTGTCTCCGGAGGCTTTGGCCATTAGGTACTCCGACATGAGCAGCGTGTTCGAGGTGCCGTCGGTAATGCTGGCCATCTTGGTCTTGATGGGTTTGGCGCGGTCGCCTCCTTCATGTCCAAACGGCGCTCCGGTCGTCGGCGGCGCGGAGCCATACGTAACCGAACCCCAATTAATCACGTAGTTTCCCCGGCGGCGGCGGTATTGCCCCTCGGTCAGATCGGCTCCGGAATCGCTGGGGCAATAATATAGCTCGACGTACTGACCGCATAAACCGTCCATCGTGTTGTGGATCGTGCCGGGCGGGTCGTGGAAGGGTTTGGTCAGGTCATTCTTGTCGGTCAGATTCCCCTGCTCCATGAACTGCCACAGGTGCATCACAAACGTCCGCCGCGGGTTATTCTGGGCGCCAATGGGAAACCGCTTGTAGGTGTCATGATGGTTGTGCATCGACAACCCCCACTGTTTCAAGTTGTTAACGCACTGGGTGCGCCGGGCCGCCTCGCGGGCGGCTTGCACCGCCGGCAGCAAGAGCGCCACTAGAATGCCGATAATCGCAATCACCACCAGCAGTTCCACCAAGGTAAACGCGCGATGGCTGAGGGGCCTTTTGGAAACAAAAGCGCGGAAATGCCTATTCATAATAAGTAGCCTCGCAAATGAAGTGCGTATGAAAGAAGAGAGGTAAGGACTGGCCTTGAATATAACAGCAATTTTGATGCCCCAGCTTCCAAAATGCAGGCCATTCCCGATCTTGCGATAATTCTCTTGGCAGGTAAACGGGGTAGACGTTTCTACTTGCCCCCCGGCCCTATCTTGGGTTAACCTTGCTAGCACTCACTTTCGGAGGACCATCGCTCATGCAGGAGCTTTTTGAACAAATAGACGAATCTGTGGCCGCCATCCGCAAGGTGTGGTCAGGTAAGCCCCACGCGGGGGTTATTTTGGGTACCGGGTTGGGAGGGCTGGCTGACGAGATCGATGTCGAAGCCGCCTTCGACTATGAAACTATCCCGCACTTCCCCCGCTCGACGGCGGTCAGTCATCGCGGCCGGCTGTTATGCGGACGGCTGGAAGGCGTGCCCGTGGTGGCGATGGAAGGCCGGCTTCACATGTACGAGGGCTATTCGCTCAAGCAGGTTACGCTGCCGGTGCGGATCATGAAGGCGCTGGGGGCGGAGTTGCTGGTCGTCTCGAATGCTTGCGGCGGGATGAACCCGTACTTTCGCTGCGGCGACATCATGGTCATCGACGATCATATCAATCTTCTGGGCGATAACCCCCTGATTGGCGTAAACGACGACCGGCTGGGCGAGCGTTTCCCCGACATGAGCCAGCCCTACACGCAAGAATTGGTCGATCGAGCGCTGGCCATTGCTCGGCGCGAGAACATCGTCGCCCACAAGGGCGTGTTTGTGGCGGTGGCGGGACCGAACCTGGAAACGCGGGCCGAGTACCGCTTCCTGCGCTTGATTGGCGCCGACGCGGTCGGCATGTCCACCGTGCCCGAGGTGATTGTGGCCGTTCATTCCAAGATGCGCGTGGTGGGGTTCTCGATCGTCACCGACATGTGCCTGCCCGACGCCCTCAAGCCCGCCAACGTGGAAGAGATCATCGCCATTGCCACCGCCGCCGAGCCAAAACTCCGAACGCTGGTGAAAGGCGTTTTGCGGGAAGAGAAATAAGTGGGGAACAAGAAAAGCACGACTGAAGAGTGCGAAGCAACGAGAACCGTCGCGCCTGCGGCGCCCGTGGATGATCGAAGAAGCATTTGTCTTGCAGCCGTGAAGGGGCGCTGTTACCCTAATTTGAGTTAGAGCGTAGATGATCCCCCTGCTTCGGACTGCTAGCAGTTCGACGAAACAGCAGGTCGGTTCTCCTCTGGCGGAGCTAGGAAGTCCACGCATTTCCGACGAAATTGGCCGTTATGCACGACACGTCGAACGCCGTGGTTCCCTCTGCCGCCTTTCCTGGCGCGGCGCCGGTGGCGCCTTTCCAGCCGACCGGTCCCGCCGATCCCCCGCCGCGCACCAGTGGACGGACGCGGCAATTTCAGGTGATCGAGGCTTTGCAGGCGGTGCGGCGGCATTGCACCCAGCGGCCCCGTGCCGCCATTATTCTCGGTTCGGGTCTGGGCGATCTGGCCAAACACATTGAAACCGAGGCGGAGATCCCCTACGACGCGATTCCCCATTGGCCACGCTCCACCGCCGCAGGACACGCGGGCCGGCTGGTTTGCGGTAAGCTGGCGGGCGCGCCGGTGGTGGCCATGAACGGCCGTTCCCATTACTACGAAGGCTACGGGATGGACGAGTTGACGCTCCCGGTGCGCGTGATGCGCGCGATGGGGGCGGAACTGCTGTTTGTGTCGAACGCCTGCGGCGGCCTCAATCCGCGGTATCGCGTGGGCGACATCATGATTCTGGAAGACCACATCAACCTGATGTGGCGCAACCCGCAGCCTGGCTCGCCCCGCGAAGCGCATGGACGTTATTGCTCTGGCGTCAGTTCTCCCTATTGCCCGGCGCTGATCGAGAAAGCGGCCGAGGTGGCGCGGCGTTACGAATTGGTGCATCACATTGGCGTGTACATTGCCGTGACCGGCCCCAATTACGAGACGCGGGCCGAATACCGCGCTTTCCGCCGCCTGGGCGGCGACGTGGTGGGCATGTCCACCGCGCCCGAAGCCATTGCCGCCGCGCAGCAAGGGATGCGCGTGCTGGGGTTCTCCATCGTCTGTAACGAAGCCCGCCCCGACGCCCCCACCGTCAACTCTCACCAAGACGTCCTGGCCGCCGCCAACCGGGCCGAAGCGCATCTCCGCAGGATCCTGCTGGGAGTGCTGGAAGAGGTGTAGTCGTTTTTCGGCTCGACGTAGCGGGTGCAAGTCGCGCAGCGACCTCGACGGGCAACCGCGCACCCATCGCAGCAGCACGTGTAGGGCGTGAACCCTTGGGGATTGCGTCGTGTCGCCGGCGCTCTTCGCTATGACGGTTGTCGCTGAGAAAAGAATGGTCTAAAATCCCCCACCTAACTCACAATCAAGGCCACTACCAACGTGGCGTCGTCCACGGACGCCAGCAAAAACAGGAGGAAACGATGGAGCGAACTTTGGTGTTGTTGAAGCCCGACTGCGTCCAGCGGCGGTTGGCGGGGAGGATGATCGCGCGGTTTGAAGACAAGGGGCTGAACATCGTCGCCATGAAGATGATTCAGGTCACGCCCGAATTGTCCAAGCAGCACTACGCCGAACATGTCAACAAGCCGTTTTATCCCGGCCTGGAGCAGTTCATTACCGCGGCGCCGGTGGTGGCGATGATCATCGAGGGGCTGGAGGTAATCCGCGTGGTGCGCGAGATGCTCGGCGCCACTAGCGGCCTGAAAGCGGCGGCCGGCACCATTCGCGGCGACTACAGCAGCAGTCGCCAGATGAATCTGGTCCACGCTTCCGACGGTCCCGAAGCCGCCGCCCGCGAGATGGCTCTCTATTTCCGACCGGAAGAAATCTGCGCTTACGAACCCTCGCTCACGCCCTGGATGCGCGCTCAGGACGAATAGCCCCCAGTGTGGTCCACTCGCTCCGAGGTTGTGGATTTTTTTGTCAAATCGTCGTAGCGGCGGCGCGAGCGCCGTCGCTACGGAAAGATTCACAACCACTCCGCGAGTGGTCTTTTCGCGCTCGCAAAGAAGTTGTGAATGTTTCGGCAAGTAGGTCCCGTCCGGCAGACGGGACCTACCAAAGATCCACAACCTCGGAGAGAGTGCGCCACGCTCAAGACTTGTCCCGCGTTCATTGTCTCTCTACTTTTAGAGTATGAGGACATTACGTGCGATTGTGGGCGTGGCTGTCTGGCTGGGGATGGCGGTCACGGCGTGGTGGTGGGCGGAAGCGCGAATCCAGGCGACTGAAGGATTATCGTCGTCCGGCGAATCCATCGGCCTGCTGGAAAGCCGCTTCACGCGCCAACTGTGGCGGTATGTCGCCGCGACCCGCCGCGACGTGGACTTGAAGATGGACCGCCCGGTAGGGCTGGCCGTGGGCGATCCGATTTTTGTGTGGCGCGAAGACGGCGCCGCCGTGCAGGTGGGCGAAGTGACCCGCGTGACCGATGCCGCCGGCCAATCCGACCGGCGCTGGGCGCGGGCGGCCGCCGGCCAAGCGCTCTTGTATCCCCAGGCGCCGTCGCTCGCGCCGGAAGCGAATCTGGAATACTACGCCACGCCTGATTCGCTGGAGTGGGTGGTCGAAACCATGCTTCCGCCCGAGAAACGCCGGCAAATCGCGGCCGAAGTAAGCGCCGCCTTCCAGGCTCACCACGAAGAAATCGTGCGCGAGTTGCGCCCGGTGATCGAACAAGGGTTGCGCGAAGCGCTGGCCGTGGTCGAGCAGGACCTGCCGGCCGTCATCGAACGCCACCGCCCGGAATTGGAAAAGCTAGGCGAGAAGTATCATGGCGAGGTGGTCGAAAAGCGTCTCAAGCCGCTGGTCCGCAAGGAAATCTGGCCCCTCGTCCAGCGCCGCGCCGAGCCGCTAGCGCAAGAGATCGGCCAAGAGGTTTGGCAACGGGCTTCGGTCTGGCGGTTCGGCTGGCGGTACGCTTACGACGTGGCACCGCTACCAGAGAAGAACCTGGTCGAGAAAGAATGGTCGCGGTTTTTAAGGGAAGATGCCATGCCCGTGCTGGAAAGCCGCACCGATGATTTCATTCGGCTCCAGCAGCAAATCCTCTCCGATGTGGCCCGCAATGAGCGCGTTCGGTCGGCCGTGCGGCAGAGCCTGCTCGAAGTGATCGACGACCCCCAAGTGCAACAGGTGGCGTGGCGGATCTTTCGCGAAGCCTTGATCGACAACCCCCGCCTGCGCGAAACGCTGGAGCGCCGTTGGCGCAGCCCCGAAATGCAGCGCGCCTTGACCATTGCCGCCGAACGCCTGGAGCCGACGGTCCGGCGCATCGGCGACATGCTCTTCGGCACGCGCGAGACAGGCATCTCGCCCGAGTTCGCC
>JAANMU010000143.1_pt1 | contig 90646 bp, 67 predicted proteins | sample 7279701 | NCBI WGS metagenome assembly JAANMU01 (sample SAMN14094539, study PRJNA606508) | bioreactor metagenome | isolation source: A lab-scale SPAN reactor treating ammonium-rich wastewater day 57 | place: Ireland: Galway | collected 2017-03-13 | reverse complement strand
CAATCAGCACGCCGCTCAACCGGACAGGAGTGCGTTCGGCCACGCCGGGCGCCTGCGGAAACTTCATGTTCACGGTGTATTCTTTGCCGAACCAGCCGCCAAGCTCCGCGTCGCTGAAGACCAGCACCAAGGTCATGGCGATAATCAGCGTGGCAAAGACAATGACGCCCACGCGAAACTGCATCACCCTTTCGTCCATGGCAACGATTCCTTAGTTTTGCAATCCAGCGTGGAGTCGACGGACTCCGAAAACCGATTCATCAGTCAGGTTCGACGCCCCGATAAACTTTAATCATTTGCGACTTCTCGGGGATCGCCCTCACCGACTCCAGTCGACTTGCGGCGATGGCTGGTGGCCAGCAATTCCATCAATCGGTCTTGGGCTTCGCCGCGCACAAACTGAGACACTCGCCGATCTTTACAATTGAAGATTTCGTCGGGTGTTCCGTCGAAGAGTATCTGCGGCTCATCGTCGTCGAGTCGCGCCAAAGGGTATAGCATGACCACGCGGTCGGGAACCTTTTCGACCGTTTGCATATTATGTGTCACCACAATGCTGGTGACGTGTTTGTGATCGCGCGTGCGCAGGATCAACTGATTGATCACGTCGGTCATGATCGGATCCAGACCGGTAGTCGGTTCATCGTACAACAGCACCTCGGGGTTCATCGCGAGGGCTCGGGCCAGCCCGACCCGTTTGCGCATGCCGCCGGAAAGCTCCGCCGGTTTCTTCGCGACCACGGCTTCGCTGAGTCCAACTTCTTCCAAACGATCTCGCACAATTTCGCGAATTTCCTCGTCGGTATAGCTGCCGTGCTGCCGAAGCGGAAACGCCACGTTCTGCGCGACGGTTAAGCTGTCGAACAATGCCGCTTGCTGGAACACGTAACCGAAACGAATTCGCTGCTGCGTCAGATCCTGGTCGCTCAGATTAGTGAGATTTTTTCCGTCGAAATGCACGCAGCCAACGGTGGGTTTCACCAGCGCGATGATCGATTTGAGCAGCACGGTCTTGCCGCAGCCGCTTTCGCCAATGATTACCAGAGTTTGCCCTTTGGGAATACTGAGGTTGATGTTGCGCAGCACTTGCTGGCGGCCAAACTGCACACTGAGATTTTCCACATGCAAGAAAGGTCGCTCTACTTCGCTGCCCGGCGCCGTTCCCTGCTGGGCGTGTTCGGGTGGCGCGGTAGGCAGGTCGCCTGGGGTTGTGTGGTCGAAATCGGGCTCGTTGGCCATTTGATGCATCGATTGGCTGGAGGGCCGCAAGGTCAGTCTGCGTTGGGGTCGTGCGTGAGCGACCTCTCCATACGTTCTATCGCTCGCCGAAGCCAACCGGTAGGTCAAACTGCGCGCGGCGACTCGCGCCAAGGGTTCGCTCTCCCGGAAGCAACGTTGGTCGGTCCGAATCGATGGCATGGCAGTTGTTTGCAAATACGCGAAAGGTAATCGACGACTCGGATAAATTGGCCAGGATATGTGTCGCCTAACGCCGCGCAGCCAAAATTAAAGCGTGGGGGCTCGCTGCGGCCACAGCAAGTTGTCAATGGTATCGAGAGCGATGCCCAGGAACAGATCCAGGAGCAAAATGGTGACAAAGGAAAACACAAACGATCGCGTGGCGGCACGACCCACACCTTCGGCGCCCGGTTCGCAATTGAACCCGCGGTGACAGGAAATCAATCCAATTGCCGCGCCGAAAAACAGACTCTTGAACACACCGATAAACAGGTCGAAATTGCCGACAAAATTCTTGCTGTTGACCCAATAGTGATAATAGTCCACATCGAGCAGCGTGATGCTGTAAAAGGCGCCGCCAACCACCCCCATGAAATCGGCCATGATGGTCAGGGTGGGAATCAGCACCAGGCAGGCGAGAAAACGCGGCACCACCAGATACTGGATGGGATTGGTGCCCATGCTGGCCAGCGCGTCGATTTGTTCTGTGACCCGCATGGTACCCAATTCAGCGGCCATGGCGCTTCCCACCCGTCCTGCGAGCATGGTTGCTGCCAGCACGGGCCCCAGTTCGCGCACCAGGGCCATGTTAATGACAGCTCCGAGCCGTGTTTCCAAACCCATCATGCGGAATTGGGCGTAACTTTGCACGGCGAGCACCATGCCGATGAAAGTGCCCGTCAGGGCAACCACCGGCAAGCTCAAAACGCCGATTTGGTAGAACGCTGGCACCAGCGTTTCGCGTCGCGGCAGCCGCGTGAACAGCCACCTCATGGTGCTCATGGCGAACATGGCCAGATCGCCCAGCGCGGTGAACCAGACAATCACCAGATGTCCCAGGTCAGCGATCCAATCCTCGGCCGCCCGAATCGGCGCAAAGCAACCGCGTCGATTCTGAGGGGTGGGGATGGGTTCGGCACTGGCCATGGGTTGCTATCACCGCGAAAGAGGAGCTTGCATTGGCGCGCCGTCTCGGTCTGCGCACATTGGCTGCTCGGTTAGATCGGCGCTGCCCCCCTTGCGTCTTAAAGAATTCGTGCCGGTTGCAGGAATTTTTCCGGTCGAGCAGGCAGCGCAATTTGCACAAACTTGGAAGGCGTGCGGCCCCAGGGAAGGGCATTTACGCCCATTTACGGCAACGCAGCCGGGGTTTCCAATAGATTACGCGCCTTGTCGCACCGATTTCGCTCGGCAATTGGAGTTGGCGGCACGACAAGTGTTGCTGATCTTCCTTGGAGCCATGAGTTCCCTGCCGGATCAAGTCGAACAGTATCGACGGGTGTTGCTCAGGTTTCCGGCGACGTTACAAGTGCTCCATCCACCAGCCTTTTTCCGTTGAGGACGTGGCCTTCTTCGAGAAGATTGCCGTTGGAGTGATAGCGTCGCCAGTGGTCAGACTTGACTTCTTGTTCATCGAACCGGTTTGAATCAACTATCCGTTTTCGTGGTACCATTTCCGCTTGCCGGTCATACGACGGCTGGCGTACGGGCCGTGGTTGGGTCGCGGGTGCAACTGGTATCCTGATCCGGCAACCGCTAGAACGGCAATTACGACAAGGGCCTTGATATTGCCTCCACGGAGATCGTCCCATGACGCTGCTCTATACCGACCCGGTGTTTCTTGAGCACGACACCGGCCAGCATCCCGAACACGCCCGACGTCTTGAGCACATCACGGCACGATTGGAGTCGCAAAAACGCTTGGCAGCCTGCGCTCGGGTGAAATGGGAAGCGGCCAGCGTGGATCAAATTGCGCTGGTTCATGATCGCCGATACATCGGGCAGATCGATGAGTTGGCGCAGCGGGGCGGAGGGCGGCCCGACGTCGACACCGTGGTTTCGCCCGCCTCGTATCGGGTGGCACTCCGCGCAGCGGGGGCAGCGATCGACGCCGCGCGTCGCGTCATCGTTGGCGAAGATCGAAACGCGCTGTGCCTGGTCCGTCCGCCGGGCCATCATGCGCTGCGGGAAGACGCCATGGGATTCTGCCTGTTCAACAACGTGGCGGTGGCGGCCAGTTACGCCCAGAAAACGGAAAACATTGAGCGCATTCTGATCATCGACTGGGATGTGCATCACGGCAACGGCACGCAGGACATGTTTTGGGAAAACGGATCGGTCGGTTTTTTTTCGATCCATCGCTTCCCGTTCTATCCGGGCACCGGACGCGACACAGAAACCGGAGCCGGCAAAGGCGCGGGGGCCACGTGCAACGTACCGGTGACTTTTGGCACGTTGCGAGAGAAGTACTTTGACATGTTCCGCACGCAGCTCGACGCATTCGCGAAACGAATCCGCCCACAATTGGTGCTAGTTAGCGCCGGTTTCGATAGCCACCGCGAAGACCCGATAGGGTCGCTGGGCTTGCACACCGAAGACTTTGCCGAGATGTCGCAATTTGTGTGCGACCTGGCAGCCAGCCATTGCGAAGGCAAACTCGTCAGCCTGTTGGAAGGCGGGTATAACCCCCAACGGCTGGCGGAGAGCGTCGAGCTCCACTTGGAAAACTTGATCCAGAACTCGGCGAAGGAATGAGCACATCTTCAGGGAGCAATGCTATTGCCCCAGGAAAAACCGCATCAATTTCCAGCCTTCGGGAAATGCCAGCGCCGAATTGCCGGCGGTGACGTCGTCGTAGGTAGTACAGGTATCGGGCGTGATGCCGGTACCAGCGATCGTCCAGGGCACGAAGCCATGGCTGTGCGTCTTGGTGCGCAGCGGCGTGGGGTGGTCGGGGCTGATCAAGATACGGAAATCGCCTTGGTTCTGAAGCGACTGGTAAAGCGGGCCCACGATGTGACGGTCGATCTCCTCCAGCGCCTTCACCTTGGCTTGGCAATCCCCTTCGTGCGAGGCTTCGTCGGTGGCCTCCACATGCACGCAAATAATGTCGGTGTGATCCAGGGCATCGATGGCGTAACGCCCCTTGGCGGCGTAATCGGTGTCGGTATAGCCGGTGGCGCCCGGGACTTCGATCCGTTGCCAACCCAACAGGGCCGCGAGTCCGCGGAGCAGATCCACGGCGGTAATCATGGCCCCCCTCAGCCCGTATACATCTGCAAAAGGCTCCAGCCTGGGCGTGCGTCCTTGACCCCATAGCCAGATATTCGTTGCCGGCAATTTGCCTGCCTGCTGCCGGGCGACGTTGATCGGATGCTCGGCAAACAGCGGCACGCTATCGGCCATGAGTTGATTGAGTAAATCGCTGCCGGGTCCTCGGGGGTAATCGTCCAGCACCGACTTATCGGTTAGATCGTGAGGGGGTGTGGTGCGCGTGGTTTCGGCGAATGGAGCTCCATCGCGGCAAATCAGCAAATTGCGATAGCTCACGCCAGGCACAAACTGCAGACGGTCGCTGCCCAATTTCTCTTGCGCCGTGGCCAGGAGCGCCTTAGCCTCTTCGGACGAGATGTGTCCGGCGGTGAAATCGCGCATGGTCTGATCCAGCACGGTCACCAGATTGCAGCGGACGGCCCAATCGTCGGGGCCCAGTTCAATTCCCTGCGCGGCGGCTTCCAGCGGAGCGCGTCCCGTAAAGTGCGCTAACGGATCGTAACCAAGCAGGCTGAGGTTGGCCACGTCCGATCCCGGCGGCAGCGAGGCGGGCACGTTGTTGGCGCGCCCGACCACGCCGGCTGTCGCCACGGCGTCCATGTGCGGAATCTGGGCAGCCTGTAGCGGCGTGCAACCGCCCAGCGCCTGCTGTGGTTCATCCGCGCATCCGTCGGGAATCACAATCGCATATTTCATAAAAGGCCTTACCGAGAGCGAAATATTTCACCGGCCACAGGGCCGCAGGGAGTTTGCCTGCATAACGGAGCTGAGCGCAGTCCAAAGCTAGCCTCGGTGTCGTTGCTCGGGGCAACAACGGGGGAATCTCGGGATGCACGCCAGCCGACGTGGAAGTTATCCCCGATACGCGGCGAAAACGGTGGCAGGTTCGTCTCCATTGTCGAGTGCAAAGCTGCTCAACACGGCCGAACGCTGCCAAATCGACGCCAATTTCGAGCGAACGGCCTTCACCTGCTCGTCGGATAAAGGGCGAGAATACTTCTGCCGCAAGAGCGCCAGGAGCAATTCTTCGGCCGGCACGTCAAGGATGGGCGGCGGCGCCTCGACCTCGGGAGATTGCTGTGTTTGATTCGGTTGTTGTGGCGCTTGGGGCCCTTCGCCGGCGGCGGCGTTGGAAGCGTGACCCGCCGACCATCCGCTGACCGCCGCACTCATGGCTGCCGCCGTCACCGCCATCTGGCGGCCAAACGATCGCCGGTCGATTTCATGCTGGCTCATCCGAAAGTTCCTTTCATTGCGAGGCTGCTGATTCAGCAGAATACCGCAGTCACCGCCAGCCGGCGAGGGGCCTGGCCGCTTGAGACGGTGGTTCCTGAACCGAAGTCTCGAGGTCGCAACTGCCGACACCGAACTTGCGCCAAAGTGAAAGCGGGGCCAAATTGTTGATGCTGCTCCGCCCGGTAGATACCGTAATGCATAGAGTTTGCTGCCCCGTCAAGCGAACTCGAGGCTTGCCCTGGTTGCTGTCCCGGCGACACCGTGATCTCGCAGGCGAAGCGAGATTCCGTCCACCATCGCTCTACCGTACTCCGCTCATCCCGTTCAAGGAATATTTGCCATGAAGATCATTCGCAAGCGCCAATGGATTGTTTTGGCGGTAGCGGCCTTGCTGGCCACTTCCCAGGGCGCCATTGGCGACGACGGCCCCTCTGCCTGGCCGCCGTTGCTGAAAAACGCCGCCCAGGGGTCGGTAACCGTGAGCGATAACTTGCTGCTGCAAATCCCGGTGACGGTGCAAGAACTTCGCAAAGATCTGGAGGCGGCGCCGTTCACCATGGCCAAGACGCCGCCAACCGTTGATTTCGCCTACCACGACCAATTGGGCGAAGACGCCGTGAATCGTCGACTCTGGTCGAGTTGGGGCGACATTTGCGTGGCCAGCGACGGCAAAGTTTACCTGGGCATAGGCGATCACGGGAATGATGCCGGAGGGGACGCCCGCTGCTTCATCTACTGCTGGAACCCGGAGACCAAAACGCTCCGGCAAATCGTGGATATGAACAAGATCGTACCGCCGCGCGAAGGGCAGCCGGCCTGGTCCAAGGTTCACGCCAAAATCGATGAAGGTCCCGACGGCAAAATCTATTTCAGTTGTACGCTCAATGCCGGCAATGCCGCCGGGAATCCCAAATACGGCTGGAACGAACAACTCACCGGCGGGCAGCTATATCGGTACGATCCGCAGACGGGCGAGGTTGAGAACTTTGCCAGTTTGCCCCCCAAACGCTGCACTGCCACCTCGGCCATGGACCTGGCCCGCGGCATCTGGTGGTGCAACCTGGAAGCAGGCGAGGGAGACGCCCTGTACGGATTGGACCTGAAGACCCGCAAGCCGGTATTTCAAGCGGCCGACGGCACGGTGGGTTTCAACCGCGCGTTCGCCCTCGCCAACGACGGGGCGATTTACTTCAACGGCCTCGAAGGTCGGATTGGCAAGTACGATCCCCAGACCAATCAAATCAGGGAAACTCAATCGGCTTTCGCCGACTCGCCGGGTATGCGGGCCGCCTCGCCACAAGCCAAGGACGGCGCGATTTACGGAGTGACCCATAAGACCAATCAACTCTTCCGCTACGATCCGCAGAAGGACGAACTCAAACTTCTCGGCCCCTGCTGGCTCAAAGGGCTGTACACCACGGTGGTGGAAGTGTCGCCGGATGGCAAATTCCTGTACTATCTTCCGGGCGCCCACGGTCAGGCGCATCCCCAAGGAGCGCCGGTGGTGCAATACGACATCTCCACCGGCAAGCAAAAGGTGATTTGCTTCCTCGGCCCCGCCTTGCGGCAGCACTGCGGCTACGTTCCTGGCGGCACCTACGGCATCAAACTTTCGGCCGACGGCAGCACGCTCTACGCGAATCTCAATGGGCACCCGGTCGATGAACTTCGCCCCGAGAAAATGAAGCCGATCGGGTTTGGCCTGACGTCGTTCGTGGCGATCCATATTCCTTCGTCGGAACGGTAACCGCGGCGGGAGTCGGTCGCATGGAATGCCGCCATGGCGTGCCTACTTGAAAGCGGCCGCGGCGTGTGAAACACTACACCCTCATTCCCAATGGTCGAGTGCCCTCCCCTTATTTTCTTGCAAGCGAGTCATCGATGCGCACCAATCCGGTCAAGGAGAAACTTCGTAACGGCGAGCCCACCTTTGGCACCTGGCTTTCGCTGGGCGACCTGTACGCCACACGGGTGATGGCCCGGATTGGCTTTGATTGGCTTACCCTGGATATTGAGCACTCTCCCATCGACTGGTCGCAGGCTGCGATGATCTTCGCCGCCATTGCCGATGCCGGTTCGGTGCCCTTGGCACGCGTTCCCAAGGGCAATCACGATTACATCAAGCGCGTGCTCGACGCGGGCGCTTGGGGGATTGTGGTGCCGATGGTCGATACCGTGGAACAGGCCAAAATTGCCGTTGCGGCGGCGAAGTACCCTCCCGAGGGCAATCGCAGCCTAGGCGGCGGCATGCAATTCATGAATTTCGAGGCCACGCCGGGGGACTACTTCCGCCGGGCCAATGATGAGATTTTGGTGGTGCTGCAAACGGAGAGCCCCACCGGCGTGCAGAATGCCGAGGCCATTTACTCTCTTCCCGGCGTCGATGCGATTTTTGTGGGTCCCGTCGACCTTCGCGCCAACATGCGCGGAGCCGATTGGACCGAAGCCACCGACGCCGAACATGAAGCCATGCTGCAGCGCGTGGTCGATGCCGGCAAAAAAGTCGGCACGCCCACCGGCATGCACGTTCAAGACGCCGAATCGGCCCACCGCCGGGTGGAACAGGGCATGCAGTTCATTGCCATTGGCAGCGAATTGAAAATGATGACCACCCGCGCACAAGAAATTCACAAGGCCTTGACAGGCAAGGCGGCTAAAGAATTGGCCCGATACTGAAATAAATTGTCTTGGTACCGGGCAGCCCGCGCGCTTGTTTTGAGTGCCGATCGAGTTCCCGGTTCGATCGCCAGAGTGAATGCCCAGATTTTCCAGGGAATCGAACGATGCGAGTCCTCCGCCAGATTGCTCTCTGTTGGTTGTGCTGCGCCGCCGGTTCTTCGCGGCTGGTTGCCGCTGATTCCATTGCCGACGCCCCGGCGACTGCTCCTTCGCTCAAGCTGAATCGCATCGAGGGCGCCGAGCCGCGGAACGTGATCTTCATTCTGGTCGATGACTTGCGTTACGACGCTTTCAGTTTCTTGAACCATCCATTCATCAAAACACCGCAGATCGATCGGTTGGCCAAAGCCGGCGTGAATTTCAGCAACGCCTTTGTGACGACCTCGTTGTGCTCTCCATCTCGGGCTTCCATTCTTACCGGGTTGTACATGCACAACCATAAGGTGATGGACAACAACAACCCGGCTCCGCCGGGCACCATCTTCTTTCCGCAGTATCTTCAGCAAGCCGGCTACGAAACGGCATTCATTGGTAAGTGGCACATGGGGGGCGGGAGCGACGCTCCCCGTCCCGGGTTCGACCGCTGGGTCAGTTTTCGAGGCCAAGGACATTACTATTCGCCCGGCGAACGCTGGACGCTCAACGTGGATGGCCAGTCGGTTCCGCAAAAAGGTTACATCACCGACGAACTGACAGACTATGCCCTCGACTGGCTCAACAGCCGCAATGCGGACAAGCCTTTCTTTCTGTACCTGTCGCATAAGGCCGTGCACGCCGAGTTTTATCCCGCCGAGCGTCACAAGAACCTCTACAGCGACGTGGAGATTCAAGGCCCCACCACACAGGCCGACACCGAGGAAAACTATCGCGACAAGCCGATGTGGGTAAAGAACCAGCGCAATAGCTGGCATGGCGTCGATTTCCCCTACCACAGCAAACTCGACATCAAGGAATATTTTCGCAACTACTGCCGAGCCTTGGCCGCCGTGGACGATAGCGTGGGCCGCGTGTTGGACTACCTTCGCGACCACAAACTCGCCGACAACACCGTCGTCATGTTCATGGGCGACAATGGCTTTCTCTTTGGCGAGCACGGTCTGATCGACAAGCGCAATGCATACGAAGAATCGATGCGAGTGCCGCTCATTGCCCAAGGTCCCGGTATGTTTGAGGCCGGCTCCACCGTACCAGGTGTGGTCGCCAACATCGATATTGGTCCCACGGTCCTGGAACTCGCCGGTCTGCAATCGCCGGAAACTATGGACGGTCGCAGTTTCTTGGGACTGGCGACCGGAAAGATCAAGCCCGAGCAATGGCGTAAGAATCTGTTGTACGAATACTACTGGGAATGGAACTTCCCCCACACGCCCACCACCTTCGCTATCCGGGGCGACCGCTTCAAATTCATTCAGTATCACGGCGTTTGGGATACCGACGAACTTTACGACCTGGTCGCCGACCCCCGCGAACAGCGGAACTTGATCCGCGATCCCAAGTATCAACAAGTGGTGAAAGACATGCGCGAATTGTTGCATGCCGAGTTGGCGGCCACCGGCGGCATGCAAATTCCGCTCGGACGAAAGATGGGACCCGGCGCCAATCTTCGCAATGCCGACGGATCGAAGGCGGCCGATTTCCCGCCCGAGGTGCTCCGAAAGCCGTAGGACCTTCCCACGGTCTGCATTTGCCGCATTACATGGCAGCGCGCCTTCCTGCGGCCGACTGTTCAAATCCGCAAGCGCCGGCGGTGGGCAACATCTTGCTGGGGCTCAATCGTCCGGTCGGATTGAATGCCACCCGCAACCGTTCCATCACCTCCAAATCTTGGGGCGTGAACATTTTCTGCATGAAGGTCAGCTTCTCGACGCCAATGCCGTGCTCGCCCGTCACGCTGCCGCCGCACGCGAGGCACTCGTCGAGGATTTCGCCACTGGCTTGCAACACGCGCTGCGTTTGCTCGGCATCGCGTTCATCAAACAGTAAAATGGGATGGATATTGCCATCGCCCGCGTGAAACACATTCACGATGCGGATGCCGTATTTCTCGCCGATCTCGTAAATTCTCCGCAAGATGTGCGGCAACTTGGTGCGGGGCACCACGCCATCTTGCGTGCAATAGCTCGGGCTCAAGCGGCCCACGGCCCCGAATGCCTGCTTGCGGCATTTCCATAGTTTTTGCCGCTCGGCGGCGTCGGCAGCCTGGCGAACTTCGCGGGCGCCGCAGGCCATGCACAGGTCGATAATGCGGTCGCGCTGGCCATCGAGTCCGGCCTCCAGCCCATCGACCTCGATCAGCAGAATCGCCTTGGCATCGAGCGGAAACCCGAAATGAAACGCTTCCTCGAGCGCGACGAGAATTCCGCCATCGAGCATTTCCAAAGCGGCCGGCACAATGCCTGCCCCGATGATCTCGCTGATGGAATTCGTGGCGTCGTCCACGCTGTCGAACACGCCGAGCAGGGTGCGATATCCTTGGGGGTCGGGCGTGATGCGCACCCAAATTTTGGTGGCAATGCCTAGGGTTCCTTCGCTGCCCACCACGGTGCCTACCATGTCCAGTCCCGCGGGGTCTTCGGCCGGCCCGCCGAATTGCACGATCGAACCATCGGCCAACACCATTTGCACGCCAAGCACATGATTGGTGGTTACGCCGTACTTCAGGGTGTGCGGGCCGCCAGAATTGGTGGCCACATTGCCGCCAATGGTGCAGGCGCCTTGGCTCGAGGGATCGGGCGCGTAATGGTAGCCGCTCCCTTTGAGTGCGTTGGTAAGCCAGATGTTGACCACACCGGGCTCGACCACGGCGTAACGATCGCGGAGATTGATTTCCACGATCTGCCGCATGCGGGTGAGTACTATCATCACCCCGCCGCCCACCGGCAAGCAGCCGCCTGCCAGCGAGGTGCCCGCCCCACGAGGCAAGAATGGCACTTCGTAGTGATTGCACAACCGCACCACGGCGGCCACTTCTTCAACGGTGCGGGGAAATACCGCCACGTCGGGGCAGTTTTTCTCAATGACGAAGCCGTCGCACTCGTAGACCAGCAGTTCCGAATGGTGCGAAAGCACGCTTTCCGGCCCCAGCAGGTGCTGCAAGTCGGCAGTGAGGGAAGCCAGTTTATCGTCGGCAGTCAGCATCCAGATTATCCCTTCAACTCGCCAAGTTCTTTCCACAGGTACGCGCTCGCCTTGATTCCCCGGTGGAAATCGGCCAGGTGAAATTTCTCATTGGGACTGTGAGGGTTGTCATCGTTCAACCCCCAGCCCAACAGCAGCGTATCGGCCTTCAACAACTGATGAAATGTCAGCACCACGGGGATGGAACCGCCCTCGCGAATGAAAACCGGTTGTTTGCCAAATCCCCGTTCGATGGCTCGCGCCGCCGCCTGAACGTAAGGGCTGTGCCGGTTGACCACCACGCCGGGTGCTCCGTGAAAATCGATCAATTCCATGCGAATGCCCGGGGGCAGCATCCCTTCCAAATGCGCCTTCAAACTGGCTGTAAGTTTCTTCGGGTCTTGGTCTGGAACCAGCCGAAAGCTGAACTTTGCCCCCGCTTTGGCAGGCAACACCGTCTTTGCGCCCTCGCCCTGGTAGCCGCTCCACAGGCCGTTGACGTCGCAAGTGGGCCGCGCCCAGCGGCGTTCGAGCGTGGTGTAGCCCACTTCGCCGGTCAGTCCATCCACATTAAGTTGTTGCATGAAGTCGGCGTCGGAAAACGGCAACTCGGCAAACGATCGTCGTTCGTCCTCGGCAAGAGGAATGACGTCGTCGTAGAAGCCAGGAACCTGAATGCGGCCCTGCCCATCGACCAGGCTCGCCAACATGCGAGCGAGCGTGTTTGCCGGATTGGTGACCGCGCCGCCGAACGTGCCCGAGTGAAGGTCCTGCTTGGGCCCGAACAGCCGCAATTCGTAGTAAGCGATGCCCTTGAGGCCATAAGTGATTGCTGGCTGGCCTGGCCCAAATTGGCTGGTATCGCTGATGACCACGCAATTGCAGGCGAGTAAGTCTTTGTGCCCGGCAATAAAGGATTCCAGATGCGCGCTTCCGATCTCCTCCTCGCCCTCAATCAAGTACTTAAGATTGAGCGGCAATTTGCCGTGGGTGCGGACCCACGCTTCGGCACTCTTGACGTGAGTGAACATTTGCCCTTTATCGTCGGTGGCCCCGCGGGCGTAGAGATTGCCATCGCGACGCGTGGGTTCGAATGGTGGAGAAATCCATTCGTCCAAGGGGTCGGGCGGCTGCACGTCATAATGCCCGTAAACCAGCGCGGTGGGGGCTCCGGGGATCTCGGGGCTTTGGGAAAAAACGATGGGATGCCCCGCTGTTTCGAAAACCTCGGTCGCGAAGTCCAATTGGCGAAACTGGTTGGCTACCCATTCTCCGGCCCGGCGCACGTCTGCCTTGTGCCGCGAATCAGCGCTCACGCTGGGTATCCGCAGCAAATCGCACAGTTCGTCTTCGAAACGGTTGCCTTCTTGTTCCAGGTATTCATCAAAATTCATGGGAGTAGTACCTTCCCGAATTGCGGGTTTTGCCGGATATTTAAGGGATCAATATAATGTGCAATGGGCACCAGGCCAACGTGCGCTGCGATGACCAGGGATACAGGTTTCCCAACGCAGCGCTCGCGCACCCCGGTTTGGGGGGAGATCGACGCGGCAAATTGCCGCCATCGTTGGCCAATCAGTACTGCACCAGGGGTTTTCCAGGAGATGTCGCCGTGGAAGAGCAATCCGGTGGCGCCGACGTTGCCGTGGCTGTTAAGGTTCGCAAGAAACACAAACGAAAACCGAAGAAACAGCCGCGTTACCATGTGATCTTGTGGGACAGCAACGATCATTCGTATTACTACGTGATTCGCATGCTGGGCGAGCTTTTCCGGCATCCTTTGGAGCACGGCTACAAGCTAGCCCGCGAGGTCGACACCTCGGGCAAAGCCATCGTGCTTACCACCACGCTTGAACACGCCGAGTTGAAACGCGATCAAATTCACGCCTATGGCAAAGATGGCATGATTGATCGCTGCGCGGGGTCGATGCAAGCCACCATCGAGCCCGTGCCGGGCGAATGATCCGCACCGAACAGTTCTGTCCGTTCGGCAACTCATTGCAGACGCAGGCGAGGGCAACAGGCTCCGCCGTTTTGCATTGCGATTTCTTGGCGTTGCGCACGCGAGTCAATCGTTTTTCTTGATCTGAATCGAAAGCTCGCGCAGTTGCTTGGGTTCCACCGTACCGGGGGCTTCGGTCATCAGGTCGGTGGCTTTTTGTGTTTTCGGGAACGCGATGCAATCGCGGATATTGTCCAAGCCAGCGAACAGCATCACGCAGCGGTCAATCCCCAGGGCGATGCCGCCATGCGGAGGCGCGCCGTACTTTAGCGCGTCGAGCAAGAAACCGAACCGCTCCTTGGCTTGTTCCTCCTCGATGCCGAGCAAGTTGAACACCGTTTGCTGGGTCTCGGCGTCGTGGATACGAATCGTGCCGCCGCCAGCTTCGTAACCGTTGATCACCAGGTCGTACGCCTGGGCGCGGCAGCGACCAGGGTCGGTACGGAGCATCTCCAGGTCTTGTGTCCGCGGCGCGGTGAAGGGGTGGTGCATGGCGTTCCAGCGACCTTCCTCATGGTCGTACTCGAACATGGGAAATTCCACGATCCACGAAAAATGCATATGGCACGGGTCATATAGCTTAAGTTCGGCGCCAAACCGCTTGCGCAAAGAGTAAAGCGCTTTGCAGGTCATTTCGAAACTGCCGCCCAGCAATATCACAAAATCGCCCGGCGCAGCATCAAGACGCTGGCCAATTTCGCTCAAAATCTCCGGCTCAATTTTCTTGGTCCAGCTTGAAACCAGGTTTCCGTCAGCTTCCACCTTGGCGTAGATCATCCACGGCGCGCCAAACTCGACCTTGAGTTGCTCGGCCAACTCGTCAATTCGCTTGCGCGAATACAAGTCGGCCGCTCCTTTGGCGTTGATTCCGCGGAGATGTTGGCCCGTCTGGTTCAATTCGGCAAACACGGGGAACGACGATTGGCTCGCCAGATCGGTGCAATCGACCAGTTCCATTCCAAACCGCAAGTCGGGTGCATCGTGGCCGAAACGTCGCATCGCCTCATCGTATGTCATTCGCGGCAGCGGCGTCGGGACTTCGATCCCAAGGATGTCCTTGGCCAAGGAGCTCATCAAACCGTCGATCACGCCGATGATGTCATCGGCGTTCACAAACGCCATCTCCAAATCCAATTGGGTGAATTCCGGTTGCCGGTCGGCGCGGAGATCTTCGTCGCGAAAGCAGCGGGCAACCTGAATGTACCGATCGTAGCCGGCCATCATCAAAATCTGCTTGTAAAGCTGCGGCGACTGTGGCAAAGCGTAAAAATGCCCCGGATGAACACGGCTGGGAACCAAGTAGTCGCGGGCTCCTTCGGGTGTGCTGCGGCCAAGAATCGGCGTTTCGATTTCGACAAAATCGAGGTTGTCGAAATAATCACGCATGCCTTTGATCATGCGATGCCGCAGTAGCATGGTTTGCTGCATTTTCGGCCGGCGGAGGTCCAGGTAGCGATACTTGAGCCGGAGGTCTTCGCCGGCAAGTTCGGCAGCGCTGGGTTGCACCGGAGGAGCGAGACTGCGATTGAGCAGTTCGACCGCGGTTGCCCGGACTTCGATTTCGCCCGTCGCCAACTTGGGATTGATTTTGCCCTCCAAGCGATGCGCAACCTTGCCCGTCACCTTAACCACGAACTCCGACCGCAGAGAGCGCGTGAAGGCGAGCAACTCGGGCCCCGCCTCGGGAGCCACGATCACTTGTGTTTTACCGTAACGATCGCGGAGATCGAAAAACAAGCTGCCGCCGTGATCGCGGTAGGTATCGACCCAACCGCAAATCACAACGTCTTGGCCAACATGTTCAGCGCGTAACTCACCACAGGTATGCGTGCGGAGCACGAGTAGGGTTCCTTTGGACGGAAAACATTTTGGAGCAAGGGCTTAATGCAAATACCGCCCAATCGTTCCGACGGAATGCAGGTGCCGCCACGGTGACGATCACAAAGCGCCGCCGCCGCTTAAACGGCACATTCTAAGGTGAGGGGGGGACGGCGCAAAGGTTCAGACGGCGCCGAGGAGTTCGGAATTTCAGTTGTCGCCGGCGAGACGCCATTGCACCCTGCCGCACAATGCGCACTTTTTTCGAGCGTGCGGGGCATAGCCCACTTGGCAGCTTGTTGAATTGCGATGGCAGCGATCGCTATAGCGGTTTTCGGCATTCCTTGGCGCAGACCCTGCATTTCTGGGCGCACGCCTGGCAACTGGGATCGTCTTTGTGCCGTTCGCACTCGGCCGCGCACTTGTCACACGCGTCGGCGCAAAGAGCCCGAATGGCGGCAGCCATCGAACCGCCACGAGCGGTAATTTTGCAGCAGGCGTCGCAGATATCGGCGCAGTCCAAGCATAGCTCGATGCATTTCTTGCGGTCTGCCTTGCCTTCGCTCAATTCGGCGAGACACGCCGCGACACAGGCCAAGCAACTGGTAACGCAGTCGGAACACTCGTCGCAGTGGCTGGCGGCAGCTTCCTCGGCGGCCTTGGCGCCCAATCCCGCGATGCCGGCCAGCAAGCCGGCGGTGGTTCCGGTAAGCATGGTGCGACGGTCCATAGCAAGCTCCTTCGGCGAAAAAGTTGGGAGGCAGCAGCCTACGGAACAGGCCTCTTGGCCGTTTCTTCGATTAAGCACAGACCTCGTTCGAGCAAGATCACCACGCAGTTGTCCACAATCCGATAGTGGACGTTGTTGCCCTCGCGGCGTCCGACCACGATGCCCTTATCTTGTAAACGCTGGAGCTGATTCGAAACGGCCTGGAGTTTCATCTCCAGGACATCGGCCAAGGCAGTCGTGGAAATTTCGTCATGGCGAGCCATTTCGTGCAACATCCGCAACCGCGTGTCGTTGGCCAGCACCTGAAACAGCGACTCCATGGCGATCGCCTCGGCGGACGTCATCGGCGGACGCTGCTTGAGACTCGCCTTAGCAGGACAGGCACCAAGTTTGTGGACAGCGGTCATGGAACCCCCCTTGCCTTGATATACACTACTCAGTGTATTTGTGGATGTCAACGTTGTAGAGTCACGTTCCGCAAGCTGCCGAAAAATGACCCGTTCGCCTCAATCACCCCCACGAGGGCCGCAGTCCGCCGCTGGTCCGCCGGATGCCCTGCATTTCCATCGACAACCGCTCGGGATTGCTCGCCGCCCGCAGCGCCGCGTCCTCCGTCACCAGCTTTTGGTCGAACATTTCGATCAGGTGCTGGTCGAAACTTTGCATGCCGCTTTCGCGTGTTTCCACGGCATCGCGTAGTTCGGGAATGCGCTGTTCCAAAATGTACTTGCGGGTGATCGACGTGGCCCGCAAGACTTCGACTACGGCCCGGCGGCCGCCAGCTTTGGCGGGCATCAGTCGCTGGGAGATGATCGCCTCGATCGAGCCGGCGAGTTGCGAGAGCAACAGGCGATGCTCGGCGGCGGGGAACATGGCGATCACGCGTTCTACCGCTTGGGCCGCATTGGAACTGTGCAGCGTGGCAAACACCTGATGGCCGGTATCGGCCGCTCGCAGGGCCATCCGCAGGGTTTCCACGTCGCGCAACTCGCCGATCAAAATAAGGTCGGGGTCTTGCCGCAGTGCCTGTCGAAGCGCCTGTTCGAACGAGGGGGTATCGTGGCCAACTTCCAATTGGGTAATCAGCGAATGGCCTGGCGGGTGAATGAACTCCACCGGGTCTTCGATCGTGATGATTTTGGCTTTTACGCTTTCGTTGAGAAGGCCGATCATCGCGGCCAACGTGGTGCTCTTTCCCGAGCCGCTGGTGCCCGTGACCAGCGTGAGCCCTCGCTGGCACAAGGCGATATTTGCCACCACCGGCGGCATGCCCAATTCTTCGAGTGAAGCGACCCGCCTCGGCACAATCCGCATCACCACGCCCACGCGGCCCAGGTGCCGATGCACGCTGCACCGAAACCGGGACAATTCCGGTATATCGTAGGCGAAATCCAGCCCGCGCACGATGTCGGCTTGAAGTTCCTCAAGCGGGCGCGGCGGAGCAATCTGAGCGATGAAATCGAGCACGGCTTCGTTGGAAAGCGGCGCTGCTTCGGGAAACACTTGGAGTTCGCCTTGCAGCCGCAACATGGGTGACGTATCGGCTTGCAGATGAATATCGGAGGCGCCGCGCGCTACGGCCTGTTGGAGCAGTGAAAACATGGCAACCGAGCAGAAGGTGCAAGTGAAACAGCGCATCTCGGATCCCACCGCTTGCGCTCGCTCCAATCAAAACGACGCCGCTCATTTTCCCCGACTTTCACCCAAGCGGCAAGCCGCGCCACCGATTGCGAAACGGCCCCTGTTGCGATTTGGAAATTTCCGCTCTGGGAAGTCCCAATCCAAACCCCGCACGATCTGCTAGTCCTCCAGCATTGCCACGACCCGGGCTGGCCCCGCGCTGCCGCCTTTGACCTTCAAGGGGAACGCGCAAACCGTGAATCCGGTGGGCGGCAACTGGTCGAGTTGCGCCAACCTCTCCATGTGGCAGTATTCCAGTTCGGCGCCCACGTAGTGCGCGGCCCAGAAAATGTCGTTGCGGCCGGTCTGTTTGGCCCGTTTTGCCTGCTGAATCAGGGGGGAGTCCCATCCCCAGGCGTCGATACCCATCACGCGAATGCCTTGCTCGATCAACCAGCGGGTTGCCTCGGCGCTGATACCTGGTCCGGTGCCGTAATACTTTCGCTGTCCCCACAGTCGATCGTTGCCCGTGCGGAACAGGACGATTTCGCGAGGGGAAAGGGTGTGGCCGATCCTCTGGAATTCTTGCTGCACATCGGCCAAACTGGCCGCGGCATTGGAATCCAGGTGTGAAATGTCGAGCATCACGCCGGGTCCGTAAAACCAATCCAGCGGCATTTCGTCGATCGTGCGCGCCTTTTGGCCGCCGCAAACCGGGGAGTAATGCCAGGGAGCATCGACGTGCGTGGTGCCATGGGTCGAAAGCGCCAATTGGTCGTTGGCCCAACCCAATCCGGTTTTCAGATGCCTGGCTTTGACGCCCAACAGCCAGCGCACCACCAGTCGTCCAAACCGGTGGCTCTGGTGCTTGACGGCCGTGCGCGCCCAACGGGGCGACCAGGCGGCATCGTCCTCCAAGGGCAGGGAAAGATCGAGGAATTGCATACGAGTTGGAGTTCGTCTTGCGCGGTGTTTGCTGTTAATGCTTGTTGTCGAAAAAAGATCGGCTTCGCCCACGATACAACTGCGGGTTCAATCCGCCATTCATCCCAAAATGCTGTGACGGTGGTGACTTGCGGATAGTAGCCTGTTGACGTCAACCTTGGCAGACCATCTCCTCAACCTCTGGGCTCATTCGTGAGCAATCGAGCCTGTCACGTTCAATCTTCATTTCAGCTGATTTCTGAAGGCGGCAAGCAGACCCGGTCACAATTTACCCGTCGGTGTACCTCTCCAGCCGCACGGAAACGGCCATGGCTTCGTCCGCCATTCCTTCCTCTGACCGCCTTGTAAGCCTGCACCGAGCGGCCTGGAAAGGCCGACCGGGAAAATCGTTGACGCTCCATCGTAACTCTTTCTAACATGGCGCGCTGGGCGTGTCGCGGAGTATTCAAGTGGGGAACGGGGTATGCCAATCAGCGTTTCGTGCTCGTGCGGGCATCGGTTTCGGGTCGATGACGCGTTCGAAGGACAACGTGGAGCCTGTCCTGCCTGCTCGGCGGATGTGGATTTCCTTGGCGCAAAGGTGCCTCCCTTTGACGTCTTTATCAGCTACTCCTCCAAAGACAAGGCCATCGCTGACGCGGCGGTTGCCGTGCTCGAGCGCAAAGATCTTCGCTGCTGGGTAGCGCCGCGCAACATCGTGCCCGGCCAGGAGTGGAGCGAAGCCATCATCGAGGGCATCGGCAGCAGCCGGCTCTTGGTGCTCGTCTATTCGGGCCACTCCAATAGTTCGCAGCAAGTCGTTCGCGAGGTCGAGCGGGCAGTAGCCAAGGGGATTCCGATCATCCCCTTTCGTATCGAAGACGTGCCTGCCAGCAAGGCCATGGAATACTTCATCAGCCACCATCATTGGCTCGATGCATTCCATCCACCGCTTGAAAAGCACCTCGAGCAACTCTCCGATACCGTGACGCGGCTGCTGGACGGCGCTCCAACCCCCAAACCAGAGGAAGACCACGACCTGGTCGGCAAAGTGAAGGCGGCGGTGGGCATGATGTTTGCCCGCGACCGCCGCCTCCACGTGATGATGGGCTTGTCGGCCGTGCTCTTGTTAGCGGCTCTAGTGGTTGCCGGCGCTATTTTCAGCCACCGCCCGGAAACGGCTTCGGCGGAAGTCATCGAAGCCAAGTCGCAGGCGGAAGTGCTCGCGAACGAACTGGGTCGGCTGGATCCTGGCCAGGGTTTTGAGCAACTGATGGCCGATTTTGAGCGGCAGCAACGCGCTGCCGCCGCATTGTTTGATGACAAGCAATTCGCTGACTCGCTATTGGCATATCAAGATGCGTTGACCGAGGGCCGCAAACTGCAAGACCTGGATCGGCAGCGGCGCCTGGCTGCCGAGTGTCGCACATCCGCCAACCAAAGCCGAACAGGCGCCGAACAGGCAAGCGCCGAGACATTTGCCAATCCGCTGTGGCGCGAAGCCATCGACTCCTTTGCCGAGGCCGATCAGGCCTTCGAAACGCGAGATTTTGCCAGCGCCGCGAAAAAATGGCGGGAAGCCGCCGCGAAGTTTGCCACTGCTGCTACTGAAGCCAAGAACCAAGGCTTGCCGCGAATCAAGGCCCTGGCGTACTGGACTGGTTTAGCGATCGAATTGCACGGCACGTACGAAAGCCGCCGCCAAACCTTTTCGAGGTCCGGAGCGTTTGCATCCCCTCCGCTGGGAACACGCGGCGTCGGTTCGCCGGCTCCATCCGACTGGCCTCCGTACCAGGCGACGGTTAATCTGGCCGTACAAATGCTCGCCGGCGACTGCCAGCAGGGGCTGGGGCTGGACGCACAACTCGTGGAGCGTTATCTGGCGGCCACAGACAACGGCGTCCGCAATCCAATTGCCAAACAAATTTTGGCAGAGATCGCCGCCAGACATGGCGAGCCGGCCGACAAAGCATACCGCCTGGGTGCGAACCTCGCCTTGCTGAAGACTCTCTGCGCCATGGGTCTCGAGGCCGGCCGCAATCGTGGTCCCTGGCCCGCCCATGCATCGGTGATTGAAACGACCGACTATTGTCTTCAAAGGGCCCACGAGGCCGGTTGTACGGAAGAAACAATTTTGCAACTCAAGAATGTCCGTCGCGCCTATGACCACTGTCACGATGGATTTCGCCGGGGATCTCCGGTTCGGGCATTCGAAGAAATGACAGACCTTATGGATGAGCTCTTAGCCAATTTCAGTACCATGGATGAAGCAACGGCCTATTTCAAAGACGCCCTTCCAGCTACGCCACCTCCAGTGCAAGCCCCCGATCCCGAGGTCCAGGCAGCCGTGGCGGCACTGCAAATTGCATTAACACCTGACGGGCGTCGCAAGAGCGAAAAATCGTACGGGGCATTCACCTTCGATGTCGAGCGCAGCGACCGGCCGCCGACTCGCTTGGCTTTCGCGTTCGATCAAGGTTCTGCCGCCCAACTCTCGCGCGAAAGCATGTTCGGGTTTTCGTCCATCGTCAAACTGGAAGTGATGCTCGACGACGTGCTCAAATTAAACACGCTCCAGTCGCTCAATCTGAACGGCCTTTCGGTAACCGATCAGCAGTTAAGCCGACTGAAGGCGTTGCCCCACCTGCGGGAACTCTGGCTGGAAAGCGCCGCGATCACGGACGCCGGAATCAGCCACCTAGCGGCATGGAGAGAACTCGTGTCCCTCAAGGTCGCTCGCACCAAGATCACCGACACTGCCGTGGCCTCTCTGGCCGAACTGAAGACGCTGGAAACGCTGGACCTGTCTCATACGCAAACGACCGATGAGTCGGTCCAGCATTTGAAGACGCTTCAGCGTCTCAAGTCGCTCAATCTGCGCAATACGAGCATCACGGCGGAAGGGGCCGCCGAGCTAAAGGCCGCGCTGCCGACTTGTAAGATTGATCATTAGCAAGGCGGTCCCAATAAACCGGTTCGTGCGGCGGTTAATCCAGCCTGCGAAGCCAAGCGAACGAATCCCCTGAAATTCGCGGCACCCTGGCCGAAACAAAGCGGTTGTCGATTTGGGTTGCTCCCCAAGGGATGCCCTGTTACACTTGCCATCCATAAACCGTGATGGATGTATGCTGGGGCCACCGTCTCACCGATTCCAATTCAGGGAGTACACCGCGATGTTGAGCGTACACTTCGGGAAACAAGGCGCAATTGCGAAGGCATTTCCCGACGGAGTTTCCTGCAGGTGGGATCGTTGGGGCTGGGAGGGTTGACGTTGCCCAACCTGTTGGCCACGCGGGCGGCAGCGGACGCGAAAAAATCGACCAAGGACACCTCGGTCGTTTGGTTGTGGCTCAACGGCGGTCCCACGCATATCGAAACTTTCGATCCAAAAATGACCGCACCCGTCGAATACCGCAGCGTTACAGGTGAAGTCAAGACGGTGCTTCCGGGCGTCACGCTGGGCGGAAATTTCGCCGGACTTGCGCAGCAGGCCGACAAGATGGCATTTGTGCGGTCATTCATGGTACCCAGCAGCAGCCACAATCGCGGCGCATTTTGGGTGAATACGGGCTACGATCAGACGGCCAAGCGGCCCTCGTTGGGGTCGATTGCCTCGCGCGTTCGCGGTCCCAATCACCCGGTAACGGGCATGCCAACCTACGTGCAGATCGGCCGATTTGGGTTTGGCGAGTCAGAAAACGTGATGTCGGGACCAGCCTGGCTGGGCAAATCGTATGCCCCGTTTTTGCCGGAAGGCCCCGCACGAGACAACATGAACCTCAGCACAGAGGTCCGCCGATTGACCGATCGAAACGCGCTGCTGCAACGTCTTGACGGATTGCGCCGCGACGCCGACGCCAACGGAGTGATGGACGGCATCGACGGCTTCAACCAGCAAGCGTTGAGCCTCATTTTGGGCAACGCACCGCAGGCGTTCGATCTCGAGCAAGAAGGTGCTCGCACTCGCGAGAGATACGGCGAAGGACTTGGCGAATCGATGTTGCTGGCCCGCCGTTTCTGCGAGGCCGGGTGCGGATTTGTGGGCATTTCGTTCCAAGGCTGGGATATGCACAGCAGCATTGAGCGCGGCCTGAGCCGAGTCGCCCCGCAAGTTGACCAGGCGGTGTCGGCATTTGTGGAAGACATTTACCAACGCGGCATGGACAAGAATATTCTCTTTGTCCTCTCAGGCGAGTTTGGTCGCACTCCGCGCGTGAACAAGAACGCCGGCCGCGATCACTGGGGCAACTTGAGCACGCTAGCACTCGCGGGCGGGGGGCTGAATGTTGGCCAAACCGTCGGCGAGTCGTCGGCCAATGCCGAATATCCCCAGTCGAAACAAGTGACCGTTCAGGATCTCATGGCCACGGTATTTCACACCTTGGGAATTGCGCGCGATACGCACTTCAACGACCCTGCGGGCCGCCCTATTCCCATGCTAGAAGAAGGTTCCCCGATTGCCGACCTGGTGTAAGCCTCGCAGGGCAATGCCAACCTGATCTGGCTTAAGGGCCAGGGCAATAGAGCACGATGTTGGCGATCGCTGGAGATTCCCCCCGTTGAATTTCACCTGGCGGGGGGAATCGAGGAACTGTCGCCATGGCATGCCCTGCTTGGTGCCATGCACTGCGGTGGGAAAACTGGCAATAATCGGTTCAATCGATACCTGGCGTTGCGCGATCCTGCGCGTATCGGGCACGATGTGTCCACATGCCGTCGCCTGTCAGCGAATCTTCCGGCAAACGCTCTGCCGTTGGTTTTTGCGGGGTAGACTTCTTGAAGGCTGCGCCTCACCGGCCTGAATGGCGTCTTCAAACTCACAAAGCCCGCGGGCCCATTTTCCGCGTGGATTCGGGAGGCTGGCGCGAGCCTCGCGGGTGGGGCCGAGAGTTTCGGTGGGGTTGGTACCGACGATGCCTGCTCGTCGCAGAAGCCGACTGTGCTTGGCGCTTCAGCGATCATTAGCATCTCGAAGTGCCGAAGCCGGAGCAAACGCGTGAGCATTTTGCGAAAAGGAGCGAGCGTGCTTTTGACTATTCTCATGATCGCGGCTGTGACCGCGGAGGGTGCGGCTTCTACAGAAGACGCGGACTTGGCCAGTGTCAACAGAATCCTGGAGACGTTGCCCGGTCGCAAAGCCGTGCTGTTTGCAGAACTCACCGAAGCGGGCCCCAAACCGCTCCTGTCGATCGATAGTGACCAGCGATTTGCGATCGGATCCAGCTTTAAGTTATTTATCCTCGGGGCATTGATCGATGAAGTGAATTCCGGGAGGCGGCGCATGGATGACGCGATGTTGCTTCGCGCCAATGCCATCGGACCTCCGCACAGTGAATTGGCCGATTGGCCGCTTGGTGCGCCGACGACTCTTTACACGTTGGCGCTCAAAATGATCTCAATCAGCGACAATACGGCAACCGATCACCTGCTTTACCTGTTGGGGCGAAACCGAGTGGAACAGCAACTGGCCGCGATGGGGCATGAACAACCTTCGTGGAACCGGCCATTCTTGTTCACACGCGAGATGGTCATGATTCGGGACAAAACAGCACCCACTCGCCGAGTTGAATACGCCAAGTTGGACGAAGCGGGAAAGAGAACGTTCCTGGCCCGTGAAATCGCCGGCCAGCAGGACTACGAAAAGCTGGATTTTGACACGGCGGCGTTCGACGTGGCGGAATGGTATGCCACCGCAGACGACATGGCGCGTGGTTTGAATTGGATACGGCTGAATACCGGCGAACGGCAAGATGCCGCGCTGTTGCGGCAAGTGCTCACGCTCGATGCCAAGTTGAATTACGATGCCCAGACTTGGACATTCGTAGGGTTCAAAGGGGGGTCGGAAGACCAATTGTTGGCCGGTAATTGGCTGCTCCGCCATCGCAATGGCAACTGGTATGCGTTCCACGTATTCTGCAACAGTCCCAAGGAAAAGGTGGCTCCAGAGAAAATGGTGGAAGCGGTGCAGAAAGTGTTCGACTTGGTCCAGCAGCAACTGGATACCCACTGGGCCCAGCAACCCTGAGCCGCATCAATACGCCCGTGGCTTCCTTCACGAGCACCAACACACCCCAGGTTCAGATCGATCATTTGGTCCCAACGGCGAGGATCGACGCGCCTCGCCATTGCCAATTCGGACGCGTCTGAATGTTTCATCGGTCGCCCTGCGCTTCTCGACAGGACTCGGCGTGCCCGCTCGCGATTGCTTTGTGCGAACTCGGAGAATGGTGTGTTGGCAACGCCGCCTTGCGCAGATGGTCGAACCGATGCGTCCGCCGTCACAACTCGGCAAGTCTGGTTTGATTTTGATTGCGATGCCGGAGTATCAATCAGTATGGTAGGTTCAACCGGAAGTGAAATGGAAACTCGTGTCATTCTCAAGAGGCCATCGCAGGATGAACGTACCGCAATTCGACCTGGCTCAGGCACATCGCTGGTTTGCCATTGAATTCAATAATGCCGCGTGGAAAATCGTGGAAAGCCAACAGTCGGCGGCATGCGATGTGGAGCATTTGATTCACTTAGCGCATGCGTCGGTACACCATTGGCTGCAGGTTGGAAAGCGGATCAATGAACAGCGCGGTCTGTCGCTCTTGACGGCCGTTTATATATTCGCCCAGAACCCCCACGCGGCGACACGCTACGCGGAAGCGTGCCTGCAGATCAGCGAAGAGAATCCCGAGGGGCAAAACTCGTTTGATCGCGCCATGGCCGTGGGAGGCCTTGCCGCCGCGCGCCGGTTGGCCGGTCGCGCCCAGGAGGCGAAGGAACTCTACGAACGATTGGAATCCGCACGTCGTACGCTCGACCATCCCGCAGAAATTGCCCTGATCGACCAACTATTTCCTCGGCCTGAATGAGAAGTTGGTCTAATGGGAGTCAGGATGCTGTCGGTTCCGCAGAGTCGTTTGTTCTGCGACCGCGAACCATACACCCACCAAGCGGCGACGCCTTCGTTTCGCCGGGAACCACAGGTGCTGCATGCAACGAACGATCCGTTATCGGTTGCTTGTTTTGTTGTCGGTTTTGTTGTGGACGGCAACTGGTATTGCCGGAGAAACGTCGCGTCCCAACTTTGTGCTGGTCATGGCCGATGATCAGGGTTGGGGAGATATCGGATTCAATAGCGACACGCCCCTGCGAACACCGGTGATGGACCACTTGGCGGCCACCGCCCTGCGGTTCGACCGGTTCTATGCCGCCGCCCCCGTCTGTTCTCCAACGCGAGGCAGCGTGCTCACCGGACGGCACCCGAACCGATTTGGATGTTTCAGTTGGGGGCATACAATTCGTCCGCAAGAAGTGACGATTGCCGAGGCACTGAAAGCGGCCGGTTATGCCACCGGGCATTTTGGGAAATGGCATCTGGGGTCCACTCGCCAGGCGAGTCCTATATCTCCTGGCGGCAGCGGCTTCGACGAATGGGTTTCCAGTCCGAATTTTTATGAGAACAGTCCGTTGCTCAGCCACAACGGAAAGGTCATTTCGACCGAGGGCGAAAGCTCCATGGTCACCGTCGAAAAGGCGCTCGACTTTATCCGCGGCGCCGCGAAACGCGAGCAGCCATTTTTGGCCGTGGTATGGTTTGGCAGTCCGCATCTGCCGCATGTGGCTTGGCCCGAACTCAAGAAACATTACGCCGAGCAACCAGAAGCGCTGGCCAATTACTGGGCAGAAATCACCGGAATGGATCAGGCGCTGGGTCACTTGCGCCAGGAATTGCGCAACTTGGGCGTCGCCGACAATACGTTGCTCTGGTATACCAGCGACAATGGCGCAACCACGCCGGGATCGACCGGGGGACTGGCGGGCAAAAAGGGGAATCTGTTCGAGGGCGGCATTCGGGTGCCGTGCATGATTGAATGGCCCGCGCGAATCAAGTCGCACCGGGCGATTGATCTGCCTTGCAGCACCGTGGACATTTATTCCACACTGCTGGAGTTGGGTGGAGCGGAGGTGAAACATCAGCCGCCGCTGGATGGCATGAGTCTGGCGGAGTTGTTGGCAGGGCAGGCGGTGAAATCGCGCAAGCCTCTCGGTTTTTGGGTTTATCCGACCGCTGGCCGGGGCATGCGAAGCGGTGAAATGCTGGCCAAGCAACGAATGGATCCGCCGGGCTTTTTGCCGCCAGAGGAGGCTGGCGAGCAGTTCGAAAACTTGAAGCAGTACCCGTTCGATGAATTGCCTGGCCCTGCAGCCTGGATCGATGGCGACTACAAACTGCATCGCATTCCGGCGGCGCGACCGTCAGACGACCCGACAGCGGACTCGGCGAAGTATCAACTGTTCAACCTGGCCAGCGACGCTCAGGAGACGAATGATTTGGCCGATAGCGAGCCGTTGCGCGTGCAATCCATGAAGGCAGCGCTCCGAGCGTGGCAGCAGTCGGTGATCAATAGCCTAAACGGCAATGACTATGCAAAATAACCAGGGGAGCGGGGGGAGGGTCATCCGTCATTGTCGCCGGATTCGATCTCCTTGGGAGGCACCTTCATGTGAACCTTAAGAGTTGTTCCCGAGCCGGGCGTGGAGTCCCAGCAGGCGCAGCCGCCAAACATTTCGGCCCGTTCTTTAATCCCCCGAATTCCAAACCGGCCGGATGAGACTTTTTCCATTCGAAAGCCGCGACCATCGTCGCCGATCAAGATCAAGAAATCATCTGCGTCCTGGCGAAGTTGGATGCGAATGGAAGTGGCATTGCCGTGCCGCAGCGCATTGTTCACCCCCTCTTGCACGATCCGAAAGACCACGCCGTCGAACACGTCGCTGACCCGTTCTTCGTTGATCTCACTGTGGAAGGAAAACTCGCAGGACGATGCTCTCTGCCAGTCGGCGATGGCGTGTCGAATGGAATCGGAGATGCCGCGATCTTCGATAATCAGCGGCCGCAGGTCGGTGATCAACCGCCGCGCTTCTTGCATCGCTCGCTGTAGCATGTGGCAGGCAACGCCGAACCCAGGTGCATCGTCGTCCGAAATCTTGGCTCGGGTGGCCTCTAAATGAAAAATTGCAGCGGTAATGAATTGTGCCAGTCCGTCGTGAATGTCGGACGAAACCAGTTGCCGCTCTCGTTCTTGCAGCGAAAAGAGCTGCCGGATTGTGTTGGCCTTGGTTTTGAGTTTCTCTTCGACCTCCTTTTGCGCCGTGATGTCTTGCATGGCGCCCAGTACACGGGTGACTGTCCCATCGTCGGCCCGGGCGATGAGAGCCCTGTTGAGCACGAACGAGTATTCGCCGTCTTGCCGTCGAAAGCGGTGTTCGCACGTCCAGCGGTTCCCCGCGCTGGCGATCTGTGCCTGTAAGGATTGCAAGACGAACTCGCGCTCGTCGGGATGAACCTGATCGATCCACCATTCCCAGGAGCCATTGGTCTCGGCGTTGAGCCTGCCGAATGTGGTTTCGAACACGTCGTTGCACCAGACCGTCTTCGCTTTGAGATCCACGTCCCAAATGGCGTCGCTGGTGGCTTCCATCACCAGTCGCAAACGTTCTTCGCTGGTGCGGAGTTCATCGGCCTGCTGTTTTTGGTCGGTAACGTCGCGGGCGGTGGCGACGATCATTCCATTCTCTTCCCGAATCGACATCCACGCCAGCCAGCGATAGGTACCATCGCGGCAACGATACCGATTTTCAAAGCGGATCGTTTGATAACCCTCGCTCAGCAAACGTTGGGCCTCGTTTAGAGTCGATTCCTTGTCCTCTGGATGCACCAGGTCCACATAGGGCTGACCGAGCAGTTCCTCTTGCGACCAACCCAGTGTGGCCGACCAAGCCGGATTGACACGAACGAAGTACCCCTGGCTGTTGGCCAGACACAGCAATTCATTGCTGAATTTGAAAAAATCCGTCATGGCCCCGGCCTCGATTACGACAAAGACTTCGAAATGCAGTCAGACTTGGCAACATGATTTCGGCTTGCCACGCACGAAAACCGACGCAGTCTGACTGTCCCCCATCAACCAAAGCGTCATCGGGCCTTGTCTGGTCCCCTGCGGCCCACAACGAAGAAATGGTCAGAAATACGAGTTGTTGTATGCTGGAGAATTGCCCAAATGGGCGAATTGGCGATCATTCTCCGCAGCAGAGCATCCGACGGAATTGTTGTCGGACACGATAAATGCACCTGGTGATTCGGTAATAACAAGGAAAGATTGAGGCCGAAATTGACGCCAAATCTAAGAAATTGCCCACCTTTGGCCGTAATTTAGCGCGGGTCGACCGCAAACGAATGTTGACGTAAGAACCTATCCGAGAACTGCCACGGCACCTCGTGCGGCCGGAATTTGGATGCGAGAGCAGGTTTTCGGACCGGTTCCCAAACTCCCCTCTGCAGCTTGCGAAGATGTCAGCACGCAAGAAAGTAAAACAAGGAACGAGCGTCCCGCCTAAACGTGCCTGGCAACTCGCGTTGGGCAGCGTTCTGCTTCTATTTCTCGTTGGATTCAGACGTTAGTGTACCGACGTGCCATCGAAAATTCGACACAGCATATACATATCTGCCAACCACTCTGGCGGGGGGGGGGCTGGAGGAAAGCGCCCCCGGTGTTAATGCGACGTAGAAGAACTGATAGCACTCCGCGGGGTTGGTTGGATTCGCGGAGCAAGCCCGCTCATTCATACCCACGACAATTCGAGATTCGACCCGCTGGCCTCCGTAGTTGCCGCCGTGCATGGCGGCCAAAGCCGGGAATGGCTCCGAGTCGCGTGCCGGTTTCCTGTTCGCCCCTTCCACGCGTAAAGAAATTGAACATTGCTCGTGCTGGCCGACCTGGTGCCGGTTTCGGCAGTTGTCCATTCGCCCGCAAATGTGATTGCTGGGTGGGTTAGGTGATGCTGTCTATGTCTGTTCGATTCGATCACGCGATGTTCGTTCTTAGCGGTTTTACTCCTGAGGATCGGGCCTACAATGGCAAGAACTGATGGTGTTCCGCCGTTTCCGTCGGTTTGTTGTCGCTAATCTTCCATGCAAGTCGCGGGGCGTTTTCAACGTAGCTGTTGATTTGCGGCTCGCCCGTGCAAAGGCATTTTGACTTGCCCATGCAATATCCTGGTTCTCGTGGTCCGGTGATTTTTTCCGCAATTTTGGTTGAAGGCGGACTGGCGGTTGCCGCCTGGGGATTAGGGGCATGGTGGGGGTATCCGCCGCAGTCGCAAATGCGCTTCAATTGGCTCGCATTGGCCGAGGGCCTGTTGGCTTTGGTTCTTATGTTGTTACTCATGCTGTGGGTTGCCCACTCGCGATGGCGGCCATGGCGAAGGCTCAGCGTTTTGATCCGACACCGGGTCGTGCCACTGTTCGCGGAATGCTCATATCTTGATCTGGCTCTGATTTCGGCCTTGGCGGGCTTGGGTGAAGAAGCCATGTTTCGCGGAGTGTTGCAGCCGGCATTAACCGCCTGGTGGGGGCCATGGCCGGCTCTTGCCGCCGTGAGCGTGCTGTTTGGATTGGCGCACATGATGACCCCCGGTTACTTCATTCTGGCCACGATCATGGGGGGGTATCTGGGCTGGTTGGCGATCGCCACCAATAATCTGCTGCCGTCGGTTGTCGCCCACGCCGCATATGATTTCTTGGCATTGATCTACTTGGCACGGTGGTCGCCGGCGAAAAGGAAGTTGGGACGCAAAGAGGGGTAAGGGTCGGCAGATACAGTCAGCCGATTCAGTGAATCAAACAGACTGGGGGTACGAGAGCCGTTGCGTCCACATTTCACCTTCCCAGGATGAATCACGTGACGTGCACTCGCGGGATGCGACCGTGCAGGCAATTCGCTCCGCGTTTCGAATTCCAACACTCGCGCTTCGTTGTTGGTGGCAAGCACGAGGTGCGCCCCTTACATTGGTGGAAGGAATATTTCGACTCTAGCTCCCAGATCTCATGCATACCGGCAGCGATGCTTTCATCCAGATGCTGGTCGACGCCGGCGTGAAATTCATCTTTGGCAATCCCGGCACCACCGAATTGCCGCTGATGGATGCACTCGCCGGCGACAAACGGCTCTCGTACATCTTGGGACTGCAAGAAGTACCTGTGGTTGCCATGGCCGACGGTTATGCCCAAGCCTCGCGCAGCCTGGGCGTTGTCAATTTGCATATCAGTTGCGGACTCGGCAACGCCATGGGCATGCTCTACAACGCCTTTCAGGAAGGAACTCCGTTGTTGGTGACCGCGGGGCAGCAGGATCGGAGGATCGCCTTGGAAGAACCGGTGCTTTGGTCCGACATGGTGGCATTGACGCGTCCCTGGACGAAGTGGTCGTGCGAAGTACAGCGTTTGGCCGATCTACCGCGCGCGGTTCGCCGGGCGGTGCAAACGGCGCTCACACCGCCGACCGGTCCGGTATTTCTTTCCATTCCTCTCGACGTGCAAATGGAGGCAGGAGAACTCGATCTTTCGCCGGCATCGCCGCTGGATTACCAATTCTGCCCGCCACCTGCCGCCGTCGAAAGCGCGGCGGCCTTGCTGGCGGCAGCGAAGAATCCAGTGATATTGTCCGGCAGTCGCGTGACCGAAGCCGACGCCGTTGCCCCGCTGATTCGTGTGGCCGAATTACTGGGGGCGACTGTGTTTTCGGAATCGGGCACCAGTCATGGGCGGCTGCCCTTCCCCTGCCAGCATGCCTTATATGGCGGCTGCTTGCCGCTGTGGTCGCCGGAGATGCACGAACGGCTTTCGCCGTACGACGTGGCGCTGGTTGCCGGAATGAATGTGCTCCGGCAATATCTTTACCACGAACCTGCACCGATTCCGCCGGGGCTTAAACTGGTGCACGTGGATTCCAATGCCTGGGAGTTGGGCAAGAACTATCCATTGACGGTTGGCGTTTGGGGCCATTTGCAGCCATCGCTGGTCGACTTGGCCGATCGCATTGAAGAACTCCAGTCCTCGGAGCAGCGGCAAGCAGCCCGACAGCGATTGGTGGACGGCGCCAGCGGCCGGGAAGCCGAACAAAGATCGCTGGATAGCGAGATCTTGAATCAGCGTGCCGAACGACCGCTCTCTCCCCTGACTGCCATGTCCAGCATTGCGAGGGCATTGCCGCATGACGTAGCCGTGGTTGAAGAGGCGGTAACAACTACCAACAACACCTTGGAAAGGCTGGGGGCAATTCGCGACGCAAGCGGTTATTTTGGCCACCGGGGGTGGGCTTTGGGGTGGGGGTTGGGCTGCGCATTGGGCGTAAAATTGGCTTGGCCCGAACGACCGGTGCTCGGAATTCTTGGAGACGGAGCCGCTTTGTACGGCATTCAAGGGCTATGGACAGCCGCTCATTACCGCCTGCCTGTCACTTTTGTGATTTGCAACAACGCGCAATATCAAATCCTCAAGGCAGGCGGTCGATCACTCCGTTTGCCGCAAGCAATGGCAGGCAACTTTCTGGGCCAGGATATCAACCAACCCCAGGTGGATTTTGTGAGCTTGGCCCGATCGCTGGGAGTCGACGCGGTTCGCGTGGAAGATCCCGATGAGTTAACAACTCGGCTGGAGGAATCGTTGCGTGGTGATCGTCCGAGACTGATCGATGTTCCAATTCAACGTCAGACACCGCAAAAAATTGTGTCGTGACGATAAGCATCGAAGGCTCCCGGGTTCTGATCGCAGTCAGAAGTTGCATTTCAGTCACCAACGCTGCATGATACATCCGCGAGTGTTCATTCCAGCGTTGTTCCCCGATGGATTCGCCCGGGCCCGAGCCGAAACATTAAGGTCCCCTCTTCTCCAGCCACTGTGTTGCTGCGATGCCGCACGCCTATGTTGCCGTATATACCGGTTCATTCGACCCGCTCACGTTGGGGCACCTCAATGTGATCGAGCGAAGTTCGCGCCTGGTGGATCGCCTCATTGTGGGAATCGGCGTGAACGCGGGAAAGCAACCCATGTTCACGCTCGAAGAGAGGGTGGAACTGGTGCGCCGGGTAACGGCCCGCTTCGACAACGTGGAAGTTCGATCGTTTTCGGGGCTCGCGGTCAAGTTTGTGCGGGACTGTCACGCGCGGGTGCTGGTCCGGGGCGTGCGACCATTGACCGATTTGGAATCGGAAATGACCATGATGCTGGCCAATCGCCAATTGGATCCGGATATTGAAACAGTGTTCTTAATGGCCGACACGCGTTATGCGCACGTTTCCAGTTCGTTGATCAAGGAAATTGCTCCCTTGGCCGACGATGAGGCGCTGGCGCGATTTGTACCTCCCGAGGTCGCCGCGGCGCTGCGTGCCAAGCTGGATGGCCGCCCATCGACAACATGAGTGTGCGAGGGATCGTGCCCCCACGACGTCAGAACCGGGGATTTTCTCGTCGGACCTTCACGATCAAGCTTCCGTGCATGCGGGCAATCTCGAACCAATGCACGCCAGACGCACGTTGAACGATGTATTGTGCTCGGCCTCTTGTGGTTAATGCGACGCTTCGAGCATCGCACTTAAACGCACCAGAAACTCAGCCTGTGCGGGGTTGATTTTCTCTTTTGCCGTGGCGAGTTCGAACCAGTCGCAGCGATCGATCTCGGGTACTTCGATCTGCCGGCCGGAACGAGGGGGCCACTCAATGCATGCAACGTTCGAGCAGACGCTGTTGGGATCGATCTCGCCGGCGCAGGCCCAGGCAGCAACAATCTTCCCGCCCTTTTGCTGCACATTCCCCAGCGGTTGGAATGGCCCCGACAGTCGCATGCCCGTCTCTTCTTCAAATTCGCGGCAAGCTGCAGCAAGCGGATCTTCGCCTGGTTTGACCAGGCCTTTGGGGATGGACCAAGCGCCGGTATCGCGGTTCTTCCAGAATGGCCCCCCCGGATGTGCCAAAAAGACCTCCAGCCGGGAATTACGACGGCGGTACACGAGCAACCCCGCACTTAGTGTAGCCATGGCGGACTTTGCGGATTAGAGATGGCAGATAGACTGCCAAGAGTTTACAGCGAGGTGGCTCCCCGACAACGACTGGTTTGGTATTCTAGACTTGTTGGCTATAGCCTTGGCTGTTGTTGGCACGCTACATTCGAGTTGGGCGGGGAAAGCAGTTCGGCCGAACGAGCGATTCGATAAAGGCCTCGGCAGCTTTCACGCTCGCCCCGCCCGGTCCTTTCCTCGATTCCGTGGGAACGGGGATGAGCATCCGCCATTTTCGACAGATTCCGTGACCTTTCGCCGACTTACCCGATACTTCCGGCTGTACGAAAAGAAGCGAGGCGACCGTCGCTCGGGTTCTGCTGCGCTGGGTACCGCCTGGATGACCGTATTTTTCGCGGGCCTGTTCTTTGTCGGTTGGTGTTTTTTGGCCGTGACGTTCACCATGACCGCCTTGCCCGAATGGCAGGCCTACCGGCGGTTTCGTGAGACCACCTGCGAGGTTATCGCCACGCGGATCGAAAACGGGGACCGCAGCGGTCGGACAACCTACCGACCGATGTTTCTGCTGAGTTACCAGGTCGGCGGCGAATCGTACCAGGGCTGGCAAACCTCGGATATTACCGGGGGCTTTTTCCTCGATCGTACGCGGTGCGACGATGTGCTGCAAAACTATCGACCCGGGAACACTTACCCTTGTTGGTTCGACCCCGACAAACCCCAAGTGGCCGTGCTCGAAGTGCGGCTCTCCAATTACGTGTGGTTGATGCTTCTGCTTCCGAGCGGGTTGATCATCGTGGGCGGAGCGGGATTGGCCTGGCGGCTGTTCAATTGGCGCACTTCCGCGGAGCGCCGAGCTTCTCTTGCCGGTCGGGCAACAGGTCTCTCACGCCGCGAGAACAGCGTTGTTGGTGGCGAGTTTCCGTACGTTCCGCCCGAGGGCAGCCTGACCGACAGTCCCGGCACCGCATTGGCATATCGACTGCCCCGCACAGGAACGGCGGTTGCCGCCAGTTGGGCGCTGGCCTTGGGAGGCCTGATCTGGAATGCCCTGGCCTGTGTGTTCATCACGCTGCTGGTGCACGGTTATTTGCAGGACCGGTTCGACTGGTCGTTGCTGCTGATCACGGTAGCCTACACGGCCGTCGGGGTTTGGCTGGCCAAAGTGTGCGCAGGCCAGTTGATACGAGCCACGCAGGTGGGACGCAGCCTGGTAGAAATTTCCGCGCATCCGTTGCGGCCGGGAAAGACGTGCCAGCTTTACGTGGCGCAATATGGTCGATCGCGGTTGAGATACCTGAAGGTGCTGCTGGTCAGCGACGAAAAGGCAACCTACCAGCAAGGGACCAACACCCGCACCGAATACTGTCGGGTTTATTCCCAAGAAATCATGTGCCAGCGGCATTTCGAAATTCGCCATGGGTCGCCATTTGAGTCGCAAGTGGAATTGGCGGTGCCGGCGACGGCGATGCATTCGTTTCGCTCTTCTCACAACGAGGTGATATGGAAGGTCGTAGTTCTCGGACGCGCACGGGGATGGCCCCGATTCGAACGCACGTTTCCGCTGGTAATCTATCCGGGACCAGGAAACGGCCTATGATTTCGAGTCCCATTGCCATCATGCTGGACGGCCGCCGCCGCGTGTACGAGCCCGGTGAAATGCTTTCTGGCGAGTATCGCTGGGACGCCGATCCCGGCAGCCAGGTCAAGGCGGTGGAAATCTCGGTGCTGTGGTACACCGAAGGCAAAGGGGACGAAGATTTTGGCGTGCACTTTTTCGATCGACTGAGCGTCGAAGAGGGCGACGAAGTCGGTCCTCGCCAGAGCTCGCGATTTAACACCCAGCTTCCCAAGAGCCCCTTGAGTTACGAGGGAGTGATCGTCAAGATTCGTTGGTGCGTGCGTGTCCGGTTGTTCTTGCGTCGAGGAAAAGTGTTTACCCGCGAGCGCACTTTTCAACTGGGGCATGTGCCGGCCATGCGACCTTTGGCCCACTCGGGGCGCCGCCACGTGCGACTGAACGTGCAAACGCCCGCGGAAGAATAGCCGAACCGGTGGCCCCCCAAGTTGATGCGACGCGCCGTTTCATTTACGCCGGCCGGGAATGGAATTGCCCCGGCGAAATTCCGCCCAATCATTTTCGGACACGAACCTTGGCTGCCGATTCTCCGTCGTTTTGCGCCTCGCCTCGGCAAGATTGGCCTCGACTTGAAACTGCGGCGTTGAGTTGGAGTGGACGAGGCGTCCTGAGGAATACGCAATATGAACAGCAAACGGAACGAACTCCCCCAGGTATTGGCTGGCCAGGTTGCCGTGGTGACCGGCGCGGGACGGGGGATCGGCAGGGCGGTCGCTATCGCTTTGGCCCAGGCTGGCGCCACGGTGGCCGTGAACGATTTGCCCTCCTCGGCCGACCTTGAGTCGACGATCGAAGCGATTCGCTCCGGCGGTGGCCGAGCGGTTGCGTCGGCCTTTGATGTGACCGACCAGGCGACGGTGGAACAGGAAATCGGGATATTGATTGAACGTGAAGGGCGACTCGATATCGCCGTTACAAACGCCGCGTACAGCGACCGCGAACCGTTTCATACCGCCAACATGGCCGGATTTCACCGCACGATCGACGTCACTATGTGGGGGTCGTTTTACGTGATGCGGGCAGCCGCCGCGCACATGGTGCGAACCGGAACGCGAGGTTCATTGGTGGCTATCAGCTCTCCACATGCCGATAACCCCATTCCTCGAGCCATGGCCTACAACATGGCCAAGGCTGCGGTCGATCAAATGGCCCGCACCGCGGCAATTGAGCTTGCGCCGCATGGAATTCGGGTGAACATTATTCACCCCGGTTGGATCGACACGCCCGGGGAACGCAAGTTTTTCTCGAACGAACAGATTCAAACATCGGCCACGCGCCTCCCCTGGGGACGACTGGGAAAACCGGAAGAAATTGGCCGCGGCGTGGTTTTCCTTTGCGATCCGGCCAGCGATTATATTACAGGAAGTACGTTCCGGATCGATGGCGGCATTAATTTGCCGTGGTGGGCCTCGCGAGGTTCGGGGGCTCCCTGATCGTTTGAAGTGGTCCACCAGGATTCCTGGCTACGACGAAAGACTTTGTACTCGTTCGAATATCCACGGTTTCGTTCCGCCCGCTTTTTGACCCGGCCCCATGACAATTTACAAACTGCCCTGCAAATCGGGTGACTGCGACGCGACCTTGAATGTTGACGCCAGCCAGGCAGGTCTCATGGTGCCTTGTCCTCGCTGCAGTACCCTGCAAGAAGTCCCCACCATCCGCGGTCTATCCCGCTTGGAAAAGGTTACAACCGGGGGAACGGCGGAGCGCCGATCGAAGTGGGGACCACCGCAATCGATCATGACGGCCGGCGCCGTCATCTTCCTGGTATTTGTCGCATCGGGATTGATGCTGCTGAGTATTTCACCCCCCCATCCGCACGACGATTTCGAACCCCCTGCTCCCTTGGCCAAAGACACCCCTGCCATTGTCCTGTTTCAGGAATGGCAAAAAGTTCATCAGGGATTGTCTGCTCCCAGCTTCGGCGAAACGGTCGACTACGAGCGCGCTAAAGTCGCCCGACGCAATTGGGCGATTGCCTGTTTCGTCATGGCCGGGTTGGGTTTGATTGTTGCCGGGACGGGTTGGTCGATGAAGCGAACTTGAGCCCGCGACGGTAGTAGAGCAACGATCGCAGCGAAGCACGTCTCAACTCGTGTCACTGCGGAACGTCCACCCAGGATTCAACGAGCGCCTGCAAGAAAAATCGGTTGAATTGCTGCTGCGTCGGCCACGGCCGAAGACAGTAACTCACGGGTGTCCTGCACTTGGCATATTAGGCGAAGTGAGGGTGCAAAATCTCGTCTCTCACGGAGTGCTCCAGAGCCGCCCGGGCTTTAACCGGAAGCGGCGACGGCGGGCAAAACAATTCGAAGATCAGCGTCGCGCTGATCAGACACGCTCCCTGCTCGAAGACGTGCAACGGATGGGTAACCCATGAACAACGTGCCAGCGCAGGCCCATGAGAGCTTTAGAATCTATCCGATAACCGCCACGGTACGTCGCGCGGCCGAGTAATCTCGATACGAGCTCAGGACTTCGGACCGGCTCTTAAGGCGCCGCGGGCTATACCCGCAGGCAGGTTCCCCCCCCATCTTCAGCATAGGGCTCCCCAGTCGCGAGAACTCTCGCCAGAAAGCGGAGAAAATATCGCCGGACTTTGCGGCGCATTGTCTTTGACACTGAACGTTGATCCGCTCAGAATTAAGCCGCATGCAGTCGAAGTCCCATCGCGAGCACCGCAAACTGCGACCAATTGAACCGAATCGGGATTGAAATGCCGGAGCGGTTCGCGTTGAGGGCCATCTGCGGCGCATTGCCTCCCACCTTCAAAACTGCGAATTCGGACAACGGAGTTGTTGCATGAACGATTTCACGATGAACCGGCGGCAAGCGCTTATCGTCGGCGGCCTGGGTGCGCTGAGCCTCGGCATGCCGGGAGCGGTAATGGGCAGCGATGAACTCGACTCCCAGGGCAACGCTATTGCCTCGGACAAATCTTGCATCTTCGTGCTGCTCTGTGGCGGACCGAGTCACATCGATACCTGGGATATGAAGCCCGAAGCGCCGTCGACGATTCGGGGGCCCTATCGCCCCATTGCCACCAAGGTGCCGGGGATGCGCATCAATGAGATGCACACGCACTTGGCGCGTCTGACCGACCAGTTCACGCTGATCAATTCGATGACGCATCCCGGCGCCATCAGCAATCACTTCGACGCGATGCACAATTTGCTCAGCGGCCAATCAGAAAAGCGTGCACAGCAGGGTGTGCCTGATGACCAGCCCTATCTCGGCTCGTTTGTTGCCAAGCGCAAGCCCAGCCAACGCAATCTCGTTTCCAATGCCTGGTTGATCAAATGCGTTGGACCGCCCGTCTTTTGTGCGCCGAACATCGGCATCGGCGGTTATCTCGGCTCGGCGTACGCGCCGGTGTTTGTCGGTTCTGCCGAAAACCATCCGGCAATGGAGAACTTTACACCACCGGAAATTTATGACCTTGGCGACGAGAAGGCCTTCGCCCGGCGCAAGGATTTGCTGAGCCGCATCGAGTCGAACATCTTGGCCAAAGATCCAATTGGCGAGGATTGGTCCGACCTGCGCAACAAGGCCTATGACGTGATGACGCGCCCCGAAGGACGGCAGGCGTTCGACATGAGCCGCGAGCCAGCGAAGTTGCGGGAACGGTACGGCATGCATCCGCTCGGGCAAAATTTGCTGCTCGCGCGGCGAATGGTCGAGTCCGGGGTGCGGTTTGTCACCGTCAACGGCTGGACCGGCCAGGCAGCGCACGAAAAGAACGGTCCGCCAAGTAGTAGCTGGGACATGCACGGTGGCAACATGGGGATGGGAGACGCCTTTGGCGATGGGTCCTACGGAATGGGCTTTTGTCTCCCGCGTTTGGATCAGGCGCTTGCCGCGCTGCTTTCTGATCTCAAGGATCGCGGCATGCTGGACAACACCCTGGTGGTGGTGACGGGGGAGTTCGGTCGCACGCCAAAAATCTTGACCCAACTACCCCCCGGCCGCCAGCACTGGCCACAATGTTTTTCAGCCATCATTGCCGGCTGCGGCATTCGCGGCGGGACCGTATATGGCAAGTCCAACAAGCACGGCGAGTATCCCATTAGCAACCCTGTTCGCCCAGAGGAACTGGCCGCGACTGTCTACCATGCCCTCGATATTCCGCTCAACGCGCCGCAGAACAATAGCGGCATTTCGCGCCCCATAACGACAGGCCAGCCATTGATGGAGTTGTTTGGGTAGACTTCACCATCGACGAAATGACCATCTGCCGGGTGGGGCTGCCCCAAGTCCACCCTAACGCGGCCAAACCGCAGTCGCTCGTTGCCTCTCGAAACTTCTCTGCAGTTTGCGAAGATGGCAACGAGTAAGAAACTAACAATCGGCGAGCGGCAATCCGCGAGCCCGGTTTCGCCCTGTGCTGAAAACTTGGTGGACGTCAGCTCATCGCGCAGCTGTGGCGGCGTGCGTCCTGAGTCGAAACTTGCCCCCATATTTGGCAGTGGCCGGCCATGGGAAGGATCATGAACATTTCGATGCCATGCAGATCCTTGTTTGTTCCATGGGGATGACGGTGGATCGCGGCAACGAATGTTTTATGCGAGTGCTCTATTTTCAAACGCGAACCGAAGGATTCCCTGGATGCCTATCCATATAACCGCCCCTTCTCGCCGCGAATTCCTGCTCGGGGTCGGTGTTTCCGTCTTTGCCTTGCCATCGCTCGCCCGCGGCGCCGTTCGCCCCGTTGATGATGCGATGGTCTACATCGCGAATGACACCCACATTGGTGAGAAACAGCCCGTCGATTCGCCGGTTCCAAGCCACCTGCGGCAACTCGTCACCGAACTCGTTGAGGCCAAGCGGAAACCAGCTTGTGTGCTGATCAATGGCGACCTGGCACTGAAGGATGGCCAGCCCGGCGACTATCGCCACCTGGCCAAACTCATCGGACCGTTGCAAGCCGCCAAGATCGAACTGCATCTGACGCTTGGAAATCACGACCATCGCGAGGTCTTTTTTGACGTATTGCGTGAGGAAAGCTCGCCAATGCCGCCGGTCGCGTCGCGGCACATTTCCGTCGTTGAAACGAAGTTCGCAAATTTCTTCCTGTTGGACTCGTTGAAAGAGACGATGGTGACCCAGGGCACGATCGGTTCAGTACAGTTGCATTGGTTGGCCCAGGCGCTGGACAAGCGAAAGGACAAGCCGGCGGTCATTGTGGCCCACCACAATCCGCGATTGGGCGGCGATCCGCTCCATTTTCCAGGCGGCCTGATCGATTCTGCGGCCTTATGGACGGTTCTCACGAAGCGCCGCCAGGTCAAGGCTTACATCCATGGCCACATTCACGACCGAAGTTATGCCATTCACCAGGACATTCACATCCTCAACACGCCCGCGACTTCCTACGTAGCGGACCCCAACACGTCGACCACGGGATGGACAATCGCCCGGCTGAGCGCCGAGGGCATGACACTGGAAACCCGCACCACCGATCCAGACCACCCTTGGAATGGCGAGATCAAAACCCTGGTATGGTGAAGGGTACTACCGGGTAACCGTGTCGCCAATGTCGCGTGTGCGGGCAGTAGGCTTCTTGGGAACGGAATCGGCGGCATGGCCGGAGTTCGACTTTCAACCCAATTGGAGCGTTATTCCCCAGGTTTGTTCCACTTTACTTGAAGACGACGATCCATGCGGAGAACGCGACTGCCTTTCTCGAACGGGGACAAATAAAAACCAAATATGTTTGGTAGACGGCATCTGCACCGATATCATCAATGCACACTTCCAGCAGGTGCGGATAAGGAGGTTGTACGTCGTGTTGCTCACGAATGTCTTTGCTCCGACCGTGATGAGATGGGCGTCACCCGCCGTGACAGCGGCTGCGGTGATGGCCTTTTCCCTCGGATTGGCCCCCGCATCCAATTTCGGGGCTGAGCCCGTGCCGCCGCAGGGAGCTCCGGCCGGCGATTCGCCAGCAATCTCCACTGTCCCCTCGCCGCTGGTATCGTTCTTCAAGCAGCACTGCACGAACTGCCATGGCGCCGAAGAGCAACAGGCAAAGGTGGCCGTGCATACCCTCGCCGGGTATCCCCGATCAGAGGTTGAGCTTGCACTGTGGAAACGCGTGGTGGGGCAACTCGAAAGCGGCCACATGCCGCCGGACGACGCCCCGCAGCCCTCTCGACAGCAACGTGAACAAGCGATCGCGGCATTGCACCAAGGGCTCGAGCAGGTAGGCATTCGCCGCGAAGGAAACGAAGTCGATCACGAGGCATTGTTTGCCAGCAAACTGCCTGCGGACTCTCCAGCACCGACAGACGGACGGATATGGCGTCTCTCCCAGCCTGCCTACGAGAACTTATTGAAAGAGGGCTTTCGTGGAGTCAAGTCGGCGTCGCGCGTTCGAGCGCCATGGGAAATGGTGCCCGATCCGAAGTCCGGCTTCAGCGATTTCGCCTCCTCGCACCGCATTGGCGAGGCTGAGTTGGAACATCACCTGCGCAACGTCTTGCCCATTGTCCGTGAGATGATGGCGGCCAAGTCACCCTTGCCTGAGTTCACCGCCCTGACCAGGTCGGGGAAGGCGGCCACTCCCGAGCAAGTCGCGGAAGGAATTAACGCCGTATTCCGCAAAGTGCTCCGTCGCGACCCGACAGAGCAAGAGCGGCAACGGTATGCCGGCTTCGTGCAGAAAAACCTGCAAGAAATCAAGCCCGATGCGGCGATCGAGCAATTGATTCTGGCCGTCCTGCTGCATCCAGAAGTACTGTATCGGGTTGAGGCGGCCAAGAAAGAACAGCAGCCGGTTCTGACTCCGCATCACTTAGCCAGGGCTATCGCGTATACCCTCACCGATGAGGCGCCCGATGCCGCGCTCCTCGAGGCGGTTGCCGAGCACAAGCTGGGCACACCGGACGAAGTTCGCGCGCACGTCCTTCGCATCCTGAACGATCCCCTAACTTCCAAGCTGCGAATCCTCCGCTTCTTCCAGGAGTATTTCGGCTACACCAATGCGCCAGACGTTTTCAAGGATGCCCCCACTCTCCAGGCCGCCCAGGTTGTGGAAGATGCCAAATACACCCGCAAAGAGACGGTTTGGGCCGAGGCCAGTTATACCTTTGTCCGCGACACAGACTGGTTGATCCTCGACATTCTCGAGCAGGATCGGGATGTCCTCCGCCAACTTTTGACCACGCGCGAAACGTTCACGCTGACCAAGCCGGAACGCGGGCCGCGCCCCTTGAGCGCGAGCGAAGTGCAGAAGGCCAAGGTGAAATACCGCGAGAACAGCACCACGCGAGGATTTTTCCGGACGATTCCCGTCGAATTGCGGATTTACGAACTGGATGAGTTGGCGATCCGCAGAGACGCCTGGGCGCCGGACCGGCGCTACGAAATGCCCGAGGGTCACCGATTAGGAATCCTGACGCATCCTAGCTGGCTCGTGTCCCAATCCGATAACTTTGACAACAGCCCCATTCACCGCGGCAAGTGGATCCGTGAAAAGCTGCTCGGCGAGAAGCTTCCCGAGATTCCAATCACGGTCGACGCCCAACTTCCAGACGAGCCCCACCATACCCTGCGAGAACGGATGCGCGTAACGCGCGAGGCGTACTGCTGGAAGTGCCACCAGCGCATGGACCCGTTGGGATTGCCGTTTGAAATGTACGACCATTTCGGCAGGTACCGAACGACCGAGCAAGGCAAGCCCGTCGATGCGACGGGGTATCTGGAGGGGACGGGCGATCCTCGCTTGGATGGACCCGTGAAAGACGCCGTTGATCTCATCGAGCGTTTGGCGGCCTCGCAGCGAGTGGAGCAGGTGTTTGTCCGACACGTGTTCCGTTACTTTGTCGGACGCAACGAGACGCTGGAGGATGGGCCGGCACTCGTGCAGGCGCATCGCGCCTATGCGGGGAGCGGCGGCAGTATGCGGGAATTGCTGGCGTCGATCCTCACGTCGCCGGCATTTCTCCAGCGTGCTGTCGATGTGGAATCAAGCAACCCATAAGCACCCATTTCAAGACTCAAGAAAAGGGGAGAATGCCATGATGAATCGGCGCCAGTGGCTTGCCGGAATGGCAGCGGGCAGCACGATGGTATCGCCTTTGGCGAGGTCCCTCATGGCGCAGGCGGCCGGCGCCGTCGATCCGCCCCCTCCCAAACGGTTCGTATTTGTCTTGTTCGAGAATGGTCTGCGGGAACACGAGGTGCAGCCGCTGGGTGTGCCGCTGGGAACTGAAAAAGTCCGCGTCAGTTCATTGCAATCGGCCAGGCTCCCCGAACTCGTCATCGATCCCTTTGCCCCTTTCAAGGACCGAATGACGCTCATCCAGGGTTTGCGGGGGACGCACCTGAATCCCAATCACGGGGCCGGTTACGGAGCGTTGTCCGGGCTGCCTCAGGCTCCCGCCGACAAGCGTCGCGTTCGCGCCGAATCGATCGACGCCGCCCTCTCGCAGGTTTCCCCCGGTCTCTTCCCCGTTGTTGTGTTGGGTATCAATGGAGGAGGGACCGAAACGTCCACCGCCTACGGCATTTCCGCCTGGGGACAGGGAAAACCGATCCCGATCCAATGCCGACCAGAACTGGCGTATGAAACACTTTTTGGCAGCGCGGGGACCGACCAGAACGACTTCCTCTCTCGTAAGAACCTGCTGGATTTTGTCGCTGGCGATCTGAAGCACATGCAATCGGGGCTGGGAAGCTCGGGACGCGAGCAATTGGAGTACCACCTCGACGCCCTGGAATCGTTGAGCAAACGTTGGGGGCAACTCGGCACGCTCAAGGAAGACGGCAAGCTGGCCCAGCATGCTCCGCAGCCGCTGGCCGCGCCCCCACAGTCGATGCCAGAGATAATCGCGGCCCAGTTCGACATTGCCACCGCGGCCTTGTCGGCCGGCTTGACCAACGTGGTGACCATCACCTCGGGACTGGGTGGACTGAGCCCCAACTACAAGGGCTTCTCGAACATGGGGCAGCACAGCGCGGGGCACGGCAATCCCGATCCCGAACTGGGTGTCCGTGGCACCGAGATTGTCCGCAGAGCGCACCGGTTCATGGCCGAACGGACCGCGGACCTGATGACACGCTTGGAAAGCATCCCCGAAGGCGGCGGCACCATGCTGGACAACACTTTGGTTGTCTTCATGAGTGACAGTGCCGAACGGCAGCACAGCCACGGCACGCAATGGCCGGTAGTGCTGATGGGCAGTCTCGGCGGCCAACTGAAAACGGGGCAGCTTGTCAGCTTTCCGATGCTGGCCAAGACGGTCGAAAACGACTACGGCGAATCCAGGGAAACCGGAACGGGTTATCCCACCAATCCTACGCTCAATCGGCTGTTTTGCACGCTGCTGCACGCGGCCGGCGCTCCCAGGGAGAACTTCAATCTCCTCACGCCCAACCTCGATCAAAACGGTCCTCTGGCAGAATTGCTCGCATGACAGGGGGCCAGCAACTGGGGGCAAACCACGGGAAACAGGCCATGCCGCTCCACCACCACACGCTCGCCATTCCGCGCACCCGTCAGCGCGGGGGATTCCTACTGGAATTCTGGCTGGCGACGCTTGGTTTGATTCTCATGCCAGCTTACGGCCGGGCAGATGGCGAGATGCAACTGATTGCCGGAGAGCCCACGGTCCTCAAGCATCCGCAAATCGACAAAAGTGTCGGCAACCCAGTCCACTGTCTGACATTTATCAATGGCGGCGCCTCACTAGCGACGGGCGCTACTTCCGGCATCCTTATCTGGGATGTCGGCAGCGGCGAATTGCGGCAAACCCTGGACGTGGACGAGCGCGCCGTGGATGCCCTGACACTGAATCCCAGCGGAACGCTGCTCGTTGCGGGCGGGGCCGCCGGGGTCATCAAGGTTTGGGATGCCCGAACCCTAAAACCCCTCCAAACCCTCGGAACCACGGCGGGCGCCGTGCGGGGGCTGTCGATTTCTGCCGATGGCAAGCTGCTGGCCAGTGCTAGTCCCAACGGCCATCTGGGAAAGGCCGATCAGGAGTTTGGCATTGTTCTCTGGGATCTGGCAACGGGAAGGCAGTTGCGAACGATTCCCCATGCACCGCCTTCTTTTGGAACCACCGCTCTGGCCTTCATGCCCGATGGAAAGCGCCTCGTTTCAGCGCAAGACCGCACCTTTCGCGTGTTCGATGTTGAAAAAGGGGAGGAACTCAAGACCATCGATCTGGCCGACCTGCCCCGGTCGCTGGGCTGCATCGCGCTTCGCGGCGACGGGCGGCGCCTGGTCACGGGAGCCTTTGAGCCTAAGCTCCGCCTCTGGGATACCCAAAACTGGACGCAAGTGCTTGCCTGGGACGCTCACGACCAGGAGCCGCCTCCTCGGAGCGGGGTGGGAACGGTGAGCTTTTCGCCTGACGGCAAGTATGTCCTCAGTGGTGGCATGGACGGCATGGTCTGCGTGTGGGAAGCCGCTACGGGGCGTCTCTTGCTCCAACTCGATGGCCGCGGCGACGCGTCGGGAAGATGGATTACCGGTGTCGCAATGACGCCGGATAATGGATTGCTCGCCGCCGCACATTACGGCGGAACCGCCACGATCTGGCGCATTACCGAAAAGAAATAGTGCCCCCGACGTATTGCGGGTACGCGAGGAGATTTGCAGGACAGCGTCCCCATACGGTTGCCCCGCTTATGTATTGGTTGGGTGACGCTGGAAGAGCGTCGCTTCCGGGGCGAACGCAACGTCAGAATCGAGCGGAAAAATGGGGCGAGGACAGCGGGTGTGGCCGAGGTAGGGCAGATTGGCGCTGGTCGATCCTGACGCATCGACGTTCACCGAGCGCGCACACCAATCGGCATACATATGGTGCTGGCAGTGTGGCGACTTGACCACCACGGCATCGAATCGCTTCGGATCTTGGCCGTGAGCATAGAAGAACGAGCGGTCATAGAGACTCACCGCGCGACTGCTGGCCACAAGTGTGAAATTGTCTGCCTCGAGCACCGCCGTCGGCCCGGCATACCACTGTTCGCCGAACGATTCACTGCAAAAGTAGCCATCGGACAACAGCCGCACTTTCGCAATGATTGGCAGCGGCGTGAATCGCTGCGGATCGAGCCTGCCGCCAACGGTGGTTTCGATCATGGCTCCGACTCCGGCAGCGAACGCCTGCTTTACCGCGGGTTCATCTACGATGGGAAGCAGCGTGCGGGCCTTGTAGCCAACTGCCATCAGTTGGCGCAGGATCGCGTTGCTGTCGCCCGAAGCGCCCGAACTCGTGGCATCGGCCGCATCGACCAGAGTGACCGTTCCCCCTGAGTGGGCTGTTACGATGCGGGCTATTTCATCCAGACTCGCCAGCGGAACTCGCATCTTGCCGTGATTCTCCCAGAAGCTTTCCGCGATGCGAATCGCCTCGCGCTTGGCCAGCGCCGGATCATTGTCGGTGAGGACAAAACTGTAGGTCTGCAAGGCTGGCACATCGGTGAACGGATTGCCGATGAACATTCCTGCGGAGAGTCCGCGTGGTCCGTTTTCGACCTCTTGCGCGATGCGAATGCTCTGGCCGAACAATCCGGTCTCCGTAATGAGTTCATCGCCGCGCACCAGTGCCGGGACCGCCACCTTCGCTGTTACCGGTTTCACTTCGCCTGCGATGATGCGCATCAGCAGGCGCGCGGCCCGCTCGCCTGTCTCGAAGAAATCAACATGCGGATAGGTGTGATAGGCCACGATGGCATCGCAGTGCTGGAGCATGCGATCCGTAAGAATGCCGTGCAGATCGAGCGATACGACGACGGGAATATCCTCGCCGAGAATTTTCCGCGTTTCGGCCAGCAGCCAGCCTTCAGGATCGAACTCCATTTCGCTTGCCATCGCCCCGTGCATGCAGAAGTACACGCCATCGACTGCCGGCGCGGCTCGCACGGCATTCAGATACTCCGCGGCGATGCGTTCCCAGGCCGCTTGCGCCAGCGTGCCGCCCGAGGTCGTGGAAACGGCGCTGTAGGTGGGCGCCAGTTCCATCCCCGGCGCCGCATCGAACACCCTGAGCGCCCCGCCCACCTCGTTCCGAACAGCACGATGATAATGCAGCAGTTCATCGCCGTGGCGAATGGCAAAATCTTCGTAGCTGCTCAGGTGCGGATTGAAGGTGGATACTTCCTGCTTGCATTCGGCGATGAGAATTCGGGGCATGGGAGGAAGGCGTCAGGGTTTCCGGGGTTGAACTTTCCACGCTTCGTCAAAATAGCCTGCGACGACAACTTCTTCGGGGAATGTGGGAGAAGCAGCTTGCCACTGGGCCGCACCGGGGCCGATCTTCATCACGGCCCAGTCGCCGAGCCGAGGAAACAACAGGTAATTGAACGACGCGAATTCCCGCTCGTGAAACGTGTGGCCGCTGTTGATGACCAGGTAGCGATTTGCCGCCAGCGGGCTGGCGCAGATTAGTACCGGCGCGTGATCGTGAGAAGTTTGCGTCTGGCCGCCAAGCTCGAACTCTTGGCGAGTCCAGGTGACCGGCAACTGCGGTAGCGCTTTGGCGATCCAGGAGTTGCTGCCGGGATCGCCAAACAAAATGAGGTGCTTGTCGCGCACGTCGGCCTCGGTAACTTCGGTGTCCCTTTTCACCGGCAAGTCACCGCGCATGTAACGGGCCCATTCGTACTCGAATCGACGCAGGCTGGCGTCCGCCCAGGCGCCGACAGCGGCATTCCACGGCGTCCCCGTGCCTCGCACGCAAAGAAAGGGCGTGGCGAAGGCGTCGTCGATGGGCCCTTGCAACCCAGGCCGTTTGCCCGCGAGCATGACTTGGCTGCGCAAGCCATCGCAGTGCCAGGCGTCGCCCATTCGAGCGAACACGAGCGCATCGCCCGGTTTGCGCGGCGGCAGGGCGACCGGGGCGCCAGCGATGCGTACCTTGGAAACTGGACGGTGAATGGCAAATCGGGTGATATTGCGAGGTTCGACAATTTCGATGCCGTCATCGGCGGCAACGGTCGCTTGGAATTCGGCCCGCTCGTAATGGCGGTCCAGACCGAGGATTTCCAGCCAGTGACAGCGATTGTACTTGAGCGTCCAGGTAATGAAGCGGATTTGCTGCGGGTCGCAATCGAGTCCTTTCCTGGCATGGTCCGCAATGCGACGGAGTTGCTCGCGATGCGTGACGGGATCAAGCACATGCCCAGTGCCCCGCGCGATAAGATTCACCAGGGGCAAACCCTCCTTCGACAGCGCCTCGCCCATGATGACATGCGCCTGGAAGAACACGTCCTTGTCGCCCATTGCGGCAATGGCGGGCACCATACCGGCGTTCGCGGCGTAGTCCACGGAATCGAGCATGTGCAACCCGAGTTCCTGGTGTGGCGGCAGCGTGCCAACCTTAATGAAATTGGGGATGGGCGTCTCAGAAAAACGGTGCGTGTCGACATAGCCGCAGTAGGGTCCGATGGCGACGAAGCGATCGGGATGCTTCAGGCCAAGATGCCAGGTTCCGGACGCCCCCATCGACATGCCACGCAGCACGATACGGTTGCGGTCGACTCGGTAATTGCGACAGACGGCCTCGATGGCTTCAAACACATCGGTTTCGCCGGCCCAGCGGTAGCAGTTTTCTACCCGACCCAACGGATGCAGTTCGATGTAATCGGTCTCCGGGCCGAGTTGATCGGCGTCGCCATCGTCAAAGCGGGCCATGAATTTCAGTTCGCTCATGCCCACGGGCTTCGAACTGCCGTGCAGCACAACATCGAGCCGCATGGGCCGCTTGCCGTCGTAACTTTGTGGAACGATCACGCCATAGGGTTGCGTGGAGCCATCGACCGCCGAGATGAATCCGCGTACAACCTTGCCTTTCTTGGTCGTCCACGGGGCCTTGCCGACAGACAGCGCTGCCACGCGTTCCGATCCACGAACCAGCGCTTTGTTGATGAGCGCGACGTCATCGGTCGCCAGGGAGGCGTCGTAGCGCAGTGCCCATTCGATGCCTTTGTGAAATACCGCTCCGTCGGCAAGCTGATCGGAATCGTCGGTCTTGAGCGCTTGGATGTGCGCCCCGAGGCGATTTGCGGCATCGTGCAGACCTTGCCGTTGGACGACGCCAGGACGGGCCTGTCGCAGCACGAATTCCAACGCCTCGCATGTGTCCTCGTAATTTGTTGAATGGCCGCCCGACTCGCGATGAATGCTCAGCACTCGGCGCTTGGCCTCCTTCAATTTTTCCACCAATCGGAGGACGCTTTGTGGCGGGACGACGGTGTCTTTGCCGCCGGTGGTGACGGCCACGGGCATCGTGAAGCGTTCCGGCCACAATTCGGCGCTGCGCTTCTTGTATTCGTCTGGAAGTTCGTCCTTCTTGCCACCGTAGGAGGCGGCGATGGCGTCCTGGAAACGCTCGTACTGGAGCATATTGGCCGTGCCGTTGAGGCTGCACACGCCCGCAATGAGTTCAGGATGCAGCGCGGCAAAAATCAGCGACGATGTGCCTCCCATCGAGCCACCGGCAATAAAGACGCGGTCGATTTTGTGCCGTTGTTTCAACTCGGCAATGATCTGCAGCACATCGGCTTCGGCGCTCGGTCCCATCCAGGACGTCTTGGCTCGGTAATCCGGCGAAACGACGATCAATCCATGCTTCACCGCGACATCGCGCACGCCTTGGCACTCCCCGCGCTCGTTCTTGATGAACTGCCAGCGATCCGAGCCGTGACCGTGCAGGGCAATAATGACGTCGTGCGGTTTTCCTGTATCAAACCCAGGCGGAAGCAACTCAACATAACGCTGCTCGGTGCCGTCGAGGTGGGAAGTGAAGGCAATGTCTTGCGGCTCCGCTGACCAGCCGGTGGCGGCAAGCAACATCAGCAGGCTCAGCGGCCTGGCGGTTCGGTTCATGATGAACTGCATCACTGTTTCAGCATCCAATCGATCGCCGAGTTTTCTTTTTCCGAGGGCTCGCCAGTGAAGGGAACCAGTTCGCTGAATTTGCCGGAAAAGATCTCGGGGTTGGCGCCCTCGCCCGCCACCCACAGGGGATGCGGTGAATTCAGCGTGATCATGCCGGGGAGGTCGAGATACTTAGCGCCGCCGGGGAGGAACAGGGGATCGCGGTAATCGAGCACCTTGCCGAAACGAAACCCGCCCGTGTCCACGGCGGCGCGATCGATCGCTCCACCGGCCAGGGCGCGAGCGGCGACTACGATCGGACCCGTGCCGCCCCACCCGGCGACAGCGACGCTTTTCGGGCTTGGATGCGAACCGATCTTGGCGTTGCGCAGAAAGGTTACGAGCGTCAACACGTCGTGCGTGCGCTGTGCGAACAGCGCGTGATTGTAGCCGTGCGTATAGCCGGCGAACTCGCGTGGGTTGGCGACGACGCGCGTTTGTTTCACCGGTTCATCGTTCTGGAAGAGCAAGTCCGCACCGAGCACCGCCGTTCCGCCTTGCACGATCTTCGTCACGCGTTCGTTTCGAATCGCGATCTTGCCGTTGTCATCGAGCCAGACGACCACCTGTCCGTTCCATTTCTTAGGATACAGCCACACCACGTTCACTTCCTCGGTGTGGGTCTTGTTGTGCAGCACTCCCGACATTTCCACGTGATCGCCGCGATCGATTTTATCCTGGAGTTTCCACTCGACCGTGCCGGCGCGGTTATAACTGCGGCCAATCAGTGTTTCGACGGCGGGACGAATGATGTTTTGCCAACCTTCGTTGGTGGCGGCGGCAACGCGAAGCTGGTTCTCCGCATCGTCGGTCAACCAGCGGAGCAAACTGCGTTCAAATTGCGGATTGCCGGGCTGGGGCGCGGGATGACGTTCGTCCCACACGGTGAGTTGTTCGCGCGTCAGCGGCTCGAAGTCGCGCTCGATCACGGGCGAGGGATGGCCGAGTTGAAAGTGCTTGTTGAGAAAGGTATAGAAAGCCGAGCGCGTGACGGCATTGTAATTATGCGGAAAATGCTCGCCGCGAAGGAGAAAGACATTGTCCTTCTTGCCGTGCAATGCGTAGAGCTTTTCCAAATCGGGGAAGCCCTTCGTGGCCAATTCCTTCGTCCAATCGTTGGCAGTATTCATGCCCTGCGGCTTCGGGGCAAACAATGCGGCGAATTCCACATTGCCCGTGTTGATTCGCAGCAGGCTGGCGTTCTCGCAGGTGCAGCCGCCTTGCATCGAAGTGCTCACCATGACGACGGGAAAGGACAATTGCACTCGGTCATCAATCGCCGCCAGCAGCATGGTCTGCGTGCCGCCGCCGCTCCCGCCGGTCATCGCGATGCGCTGAGGGTCCACTTCCGGCAAACTCAGGAGGAAATCAAGACCGCGCACAGAATTGAGCAACTGCAAGCCCAGCACGTTCTGGCAATGCGCCTCGGCCTGCGGGCTGAAAAGCCCCCAGTTTTCCGTCGTGTTCATTTCTGGTCGCTGCTTGGCAAAGCCGTGCACCAACTCCCGCGCAAGCTGGATCGAATCCGAATCGCCCAGCATATCCCACTGCCACACGACGCAGCCCATGCGCGCCAGTTGCACGCAACGGGACTGTTGGTTGGAAAGCCCGCCATTTTCAAACCGCTCGGCCCCCTGGGCGATCAAAGCTCGGGCGCGTTCGGGAGTGGATAGTTGCACCCGCGCGTCCTTGGCATGGCCGTGCGCGGAAAGGATGCCGGGAACTTTGCCCTGAATGTTTTTGGGTCGATATAGATTGCCTGTGACGAAGAAGCCAGGAGCGCTTTCGAAGTAAACCTTCTCCACCGTGTATTCGCCGCAGTCCATCTTGCCATGGATCACGGCATTGAGCGGCGTCTTGGTCGGCATCGGCCACAGGCCGGCCGCCACCAGAATCTGCCGCCGCACCTGCTCCTTACGCGGGGTCCATTCGTCCAACGACGACGGCGGATCAAACGGGAAGTAACCGTTTAGGTCCTTGGGGGGCTGCAGGCGAATATCTTCACCATGCGCAACCAGCGTGCAGGCGAACAACGCGACAACAATGGAGACAATCTTTTTCATGGTTGTGTAAATGGATGGTATTCGGTGCGATGAGTTGGTTTGACGAGATTAGAACACACATCGCATTTGCCTGCCACAACCGACAGCGCGGCACTCTACTCCCAGTTGCCTCGCAGCAACGCGCACGGACCTTCTTCGCTTCTTCTGGGCGAATGCGATTCTCGAGATCAGGGTATCGGCACGATCTTCCGAAGAATCAGCAGCATGTTCCGCTGTCTCATCTGGCGAGCGATCGACCGGTCGTCTGCATCAGTCGCCAGGCTTCTGCGCTTTCAGCACGCGGTCGACGAAGCGGTAGGCCTTCTCGCGGTCTTCGATTGGGAAGCCGTGGGGACCGGGTGGATAAACGGCCACCAGCCATTCGCCGGCGTTTAGCAGGCGGTACACGGCCGACGCGGCAGCAACGCATCGCTTTGCGCTTTCGACCTTAAAGTTGCTGTCGTCCTGGGGCGCCTGAATGTAAAGCGGCCGCGGAGCGATCGCGGCCAGCACTTCCGGGAAATCGAAGGGAACTCGCTTGGGATCCTTGCCATAAACCTCGGCGATGGCGGGCATGTATCGCTTCTGGCACCAGCCCGTGAGGTCACCATCCATGTAGTCGGAAAAAGAATCGAATCCCGAACTGCTCACGACAACCTTCATCCGCGGGTCGAAGGCGGCCAAAAAAAGCGAATTGTGACCGCCGAGCGAAACCCCGCAACAGCCAATCCGCTGTTTATCGACCTCGGCTAGCGACTCCAGAAGATCGACGGCCCGCATGTGATTCCAGATGCCTTTCATCGTGCCGCTGGTGTACCCCAGCGAGTCGGGATCGGTCTGATTATCCCCCAGCAACGTATAGTCCGGGGCAATGGTCACATAGCCTCGCTCGGCCAACTCCAGCGTGTAACGCGGATAGTCGGCGCCCAGTCCCGCCGTCCTGCCTCGCGGTCCGCTCGTGCCGTGCAGACAAACCATGGCCGGCGCGGGCTGCCGGAGATCGCGGGGAATGAGGAGGTAGGCGGGTACGCGGTCGCCTTTCCCTGCGACGTAAGTGATCTTCATGCGTGTGACCTTTTCCAACCGCTCGCTCTCGAGCACCTGGACATCGAGCGACACTGCGGGGTCACGGATCGGCAGTGGACCCATTACCAACTGCATGTTCTGAAGGATGTGCGTGCGTCGTCGTTGCCAATCCGTCGCGTTCTGGATCGGGTGGGACTGCCCTTGCCCATCCAGCCAAACCAAGAGGTTCATCTTGTCGGCATAGAAAGGCGGCTGAGGGAGCGATGAATCTTCGGCCCCGGCAATGGCTCGCATTTCGGGAGATTCGCCAGCCTGGGCCGACGCGATCGAGAGCATTGCAACTGCCAGGAAACCGAAAATACTGCGCGTCATGGGAGGCGACTCCTGTTCTTGCGGCGAACGGCCCCGCAGCCGAACGAAAGGACGAAAGCCCCGATGCTAATTGCCGTGCTTCACGGATGTCAAACCTTGCATCCTCAAATCCCGAGAGGAGCAAAGTCAGCCAGTGTGCCATTTGTTGGTGGTGTGGAGTTTGGCCCGCCACCGCGAGTAATCACCGGTCCCATTCCCGGCAGCCGCTGCTCTTCGCAGTCGATTGCCGCGAGCTATCGCCGGTCTGCGGCGAACCCGACCAACAGCTACGCGCAATGTTGTGGCGAATCAAGGCATCGACTATGGTTAATGACTTGATGGACTAGCTGGGCGGCCCAAGGCGATGATTGATCGTACCCTTGCCGCAACAGAGGGCAACTCGCCAGGGACCCGTGAGCATGCTCCGAAATTGGACAATTTGCACGCTGCTGCTCGGTTGCGTACCGGCAGTATCGGCCGCTGAGCCCAGCCCCGCCGCCGCGGTCGAATTCTTCGAGAAAACGATCCGCCCCCAACTGGTCGCTCATTGCTATGGGTGCCATTCGGCAGACAGCGGCAAGCAAAAAGGCTCGCTCAGCCTCGATACCCGCGACGGCTGGCAGCGTGGCGGCGAAAGCGGGCCTGCCATAGTTCCCGGCAAGCCGGAGGACAGCCTGCTGCTCCAAGCACTCCAACACCGAGCTGACGTCTCGGCCATGCCCCCTTCTGAAAAATTGCCGGCGGAGGTGATTGCCAACTTCGAACGATGGATCCGCGACGGAGCCGTGGATCCGCGCGACGGCCCGGCCGCATCGATCCGCCGTGGAATGTCGCTCGAGGAAGGGCGGCGTTTCTGGTCGTTCCGCGCTCCGCAAATGCCTGAGATTCCAACCACGCGGTCGGACTGGCCGCGGACTCCCATCGACCAATTCATACTATCGCGACAGTCCGCCGAAGAACTGAAACCCATAAGCGATGCCGAACCGGCAATACTCTTTCGTCGGCTCGCGTTCGATTTGACCGGGCTCCCCCCGGATCCCGAGCAGTCGAAGGATTTCGTCGCTCGTTGGACAGCCGCAGCGGCCGAGCAGGATCTTCTGGCACAAGATGCCGTTCTGGCTGAAGCCGCCGATCGAATGCTCGCATCAACGCATTTCGGGGAGCGTTGGGGGCGGCATTGGCTCGACATCGTTCGTTACGCCGACAGCAATGGCCGAGATCGAAACGTGTACTTTCATCACGCCTGGCGTTATCGCGATTACGTGATTCAATCGCTCAATGACGACAAGCCGTACGATCAATTCGTCCGAGAGCAGATTGCCGGAGACCTGCTCCCTAGCCATACGCCCGAGCAGCGTGACGAACAGCGCATCGCCACCGGCCTGCTGGCATTGGGTGCGAAAGCCTTCGAAGAACAGAATCCGGAAATTTTCCGCATGGATGTTATCGACGACCAGATCGAAGTCGTCGGCCGAGCATTTCTGGGGCTTTCCATTGGTTGTGCACGCTGCCACGACCACAAGTTCGACCCCATACCGACCGCCGATTATTATGCCCTCGCCGGCATATTTCGCAGCACGCAGCCGCTTTATGGATATGGTCCCAAGGGTATCCGCTCGAATATCCACACCCACACCGAGTTGATCCCGGTCGGGTCGGATGCCGAGAGACTGCGAGAAACGGGGCTCGAATACCTGCGGACGCTTCAAGCCCTGACACTCGAACAAAACGAGTCTCGCTCGAAGCGCTACCGCGTGGTGCGCAACCTGAACGACGCCAAGTTAAAACTCAAAGAGCTCGAAGCCGACACTGCGGCACTCGAAGCCGACATTGCCCGCATGGAAGCGGAGATCGCCGCGTGGGACGAAATCGTGAAGGCCGCTGAAATGGCGCTGCAACAGGCGATGGATTCCGCTCCTCCGCAACCGGGCTGGGCGATGGGCGTCCGGGATCGCGAGGCTCCCGAGGATTGCCGCATTCACCTTCGTGGCGAGACGACTACCCTTGGCGATGCCGTTCCCCGCGGCATGCTGCAAGTTATCGCCTTATCGGAAGCAATTCCCGCTTCGACGACGCAAAGTGGACGCCTTGAATTGGCCGCCTGGCTTACCCGCCGCGATCACCCGCTCACTGCCCGCGTTTACGTTAACCGGATTTGGCAGCATCTGCTGGGCCGGGGGCTCGTGGCCACGCCCGATGACTTCGGGGTCAGCGGGGCCCCCCCTTCCCATCCGGAACTGCTCGATTATCTGGCAGTCCGGTTCATGGATGAAGGCTGGTCGACCAAGCGGTTGATCCGCGCCATCGTGACCAGCCGCGTTTACCGGATGACCGCGGCCGTGAATGATCGGAATGCGGAACTCGTGGCGTCGCAGTTCAAAAAAGATCCGGACAACGAATTCTTGTGGCGCCGCGTTCCGCGGCGGCTCGAAGCCGAAGCCTTGCACGACGCCGTACTGTTCGTCGCCGGCAACCTTGACCTTCGTCCCCCGCATTCCGAGCAGCAGTTTTTAGCGCAGTTCAATCCCTATCGCGAGGACGAGTACCGGACTTTCAAGCCGTTGTTTGTGCCAGCGGACCTTCAGCATCGGCACCGCGCGGTCTATCTCCCCGTGATCCGCGGTGTCTTGCCCGAAATCTTTCAACTGTTCGATTTTGCCTCGCCCGAGCGCCCGGTCTCGCAAAGGGACGAAAGCATTGTCCCGGCGCAATCGCTGTACTTTCTGAACAGTCCCTGGATTGCGCGGCAGGCGGAGCAGTGCGCCGAGCGGCTCCTATCCCTCTCCGACTGCGATGATGCCGGCCGGGTTGACAGGCTATTTCAACTCGCCTTTGGACGGGCACCACAAAAGTCCGAACAGGAGCGCGCCCTGCGGTATTTATCCGCAGCCTTGCCTGCCGTCGCCGCTCAGCCGATCAAGCCGTCGCCCCCGCCCGCTAACGATCGCAATCTCGCCGAGTTGACCAATATCGATGCACAACGCCAGCGAATTGAATCTTGGACCAACCTGTGCCAAGCCGTGTTTGCATCTGCCGAATTTCGCTACGTGAAGTAGGGCTCGCCATGACTCACTCCGATTCCCTCGCGTCATCCCGACTACCAGCGACTCCACTTTGCTCGCGTCGCCGTGCTTTGCAAACCGTTTCCGCCGGTTTTGGTTATCTGGCGTTCGCTGGTCTCGCGACTGCTGCAGCCGCCGAAGAGGCGGATGCTGGCGCCAAGTCGGGGCCGCTGGTTCCGAAGCCACCGCATTTCGCGGCCAGGGCCAGACGCGTCATTTTCCTCTGCATGCGGGGCGGCCCATCCCACATGGAGACATTCGATCCCAAGCCCAAGCTCACTGCCGACCATGGCAAACCCGGCCGTCACGGGAACAGCAAACTTCTCGGGGCCCGCTGGAAGTTCGCTCGGGGCGGCGAAAGCGGCCTGGAAGTCGTCGAACTTCTGCCCGAAACCCTTAAGCAGGCAGATAAGCTTTGTGTTCTTCGCGGAATGCATACCGATAACGAAAATCACCCGCAAGCGCTCGAACAAATGCATACGGGCAGCTTCCAATTCATCCGTCCATCGCTCGGCGCGTGGACCCTTTACGGATTGGGCACAGAGAACCAGGATTTGCCTGGGTTCATCTCCATCAATCCGCTGACCGCACTGGGGGGCCTTCGCTATTACTCGAGTGCCTTCCTTCCGGCGGCGTGTTCGGCCTCGCTGCTGGGAGACGCCAGCCGGCCGAGCCGAGAAGCCACCGTCGGCAACCTCTCCAATGCTCGGCTCACACCCGCCGGCCAGAGGCAACAACTCGACCTGCTGCAATCGTTCAACCGTGACTTTTTTTCAGGCACGCCCGACCCTCGCGTCGAAGGCCTGATCGAATCGTACGAACTTGCTTTCCGCATGCAAGATGCCCTGCCTAAGGTTATGAACCTGGGCAACGAGACGAAGGATACGCTCGAACTTTACGGCGCCGATGCGGGGCCGACGATGAATTTTGGCCGCCAATGTTTGCTGGCCCGCCGCTTTGCCGAAGTTGGAGTGCGATTCATCGAGATCACGCATACCGACTGGGACCACCACGGCTTCTTGAACACCGGAATGGTGAATAACTGCCGGCAGATCGACCGGCCGATTGCGGGATTGCTCACCGACCTCGAACAGCGAGGCTTACTCAACGACACGCTCGTAATCTGGGGCGGAGAATTCGGACGCACTCCTGACGATCCCACCACGGACGGGCGAGGGCACAACAACAAAGGGTACTCGATGTGGTTGGCCGGCGGCGGTGTTCGCGGCGGTCTCGCCTACGGTGCGACAGACGACTACGGTTACGAGGCAGTCGAAGGCAAGGTGCATATCCACGACCTGCACGCCACGATCTTACACCTTATGGGACTCGACCATGAACGCCTCACGTACCGCCATGGCGGTCGCGACTTTCGCCTGACCGATATCCACGGCCGAGTGATCCGCTCCATCCTCTCGTAATTGTACCCGCTGTTAATGGCTAATCTTCCATCGCCATCACGGAGATGATAGTCATGGTTTGAATTCGTTGTCTCGTCATAGAGCCTGTGGGCTATTCGGTACCGATGCCGCTGGTTGAAGAAGCTGTCGAGAGCGATTGATGCTCGCCCCATCGGAACCGCCCCGGCGATTCGATACGCCGCTGCCGAATTGCGGTTCGGCAAGCGAGAGAGTGGCTGTTGGAGGATGGAATGCCGTGATCGCTCAAAAAGGAAATTACTCAGGCGCAGGTTTCTGCCAGTCTGGCCTGTCGGGCAAGACTAGTGTGGTGTGCCTACTGACCGCGCTTGTCGCCTGCGTGGGGTGCCAACAGTCATCACCAGAAACTCAAGCAGGAGGATCACCGTTGTCCATCGTGGTTACCAGCACGGCGTTTCAACAGGGAATGGCTATTCCGAAGCAATTCACCGGCGATGGAGCGGATGTGTCGCCGCCGCTTAGTTGGTCCGAGCCGCCTTCCGGAACCAAAAGTATCGCCCTGATCTGCGATGATCCCGACGCTCCCCGGGGAACTTGGGTTCATTGGGTTCTCTACAATTTGCCTGCCCAAACCCGAGCATTGGATGAGGGAGTGCCGACGACTACAACACTTGCGTCGGGTGCAAAGCAGGGGAAAAACGACTTCGGCAATATCGGTTACGGCGGCCCGTCCCCGCCCCAGGGCAAGCCGCACCGCTACTACTTCAAGCTGTATGCACTAGCGGTCGAAGTGGACTTGGCTCCAGGAGCAACCAAGGCCCAACTGTCCGACGCGATGAAGGGCCACGTGTTGGCCGAAGGAAGTCTGATGGGAACGTATCAACGATAGACGGTAACCGCTGTGCAAATCCATCGCGACACGCACCGTCCGGCCTGTGTGGGCAAAAGCGGTTCGTCTCCCGCGGCGCCAAAATTGCATCGCAACCTGGCTGATGAAATTCACTGGGTGCGCACCAGGGTGGCATACAGGCCATCTCGAGCTAATAGCTCCTCGTGGGTGCCGCGTTCCACGATGCGGCCCTCGTCCAGCACCAGAATCTGATCCGCGCTCCGGATGGTGCTCAGCCGGTGGGCGATCACAATTCGGGTCGTTGCCACCGTGTTCAGATTTGTGTCGACCTTTCGTTCGGTCACCACGTCGAGATGGCTCGTTGCCTCGTCGAGCAGCAGAATGGCCGGTTTGTGCGCTAATGCACGGGCGATCGACAGTCGTTGCCGCTGGCCGCCGGAGAGTCCGGCCCCGCCTTCCGCCACCAAGGTCTGATAGCCCATCGGCATGTCATTGATCTCCTGATCAATGGCCGCCAAGCGGGCGGCTTCGTCGATCGCTTCCAGGTCCAGGTCAGGATTCTGGAATGCGATGTTTTGACGGATCGAGCCACTGAACAAAAACGACTCTTGAAGGACGACGCCAAACTGGCGGCGGAGCGTCTGGTAATTCAACTTCTGCAGGGGGATTCCTTCCTGAGTGCGGGCACTCACATCGTGATACAGAATTTCGCCCTCGGTGGGCAGGTAGAGTCCCAGCAGCAGTTTGGCGAGGGTACTTTTTCCACAGCCCGACCGACCGACCACGGCGACTTTCTGTCCCGGCTCGATAACCAGCGAGATCTCCCTCAGCACAAAAGGCGCATTGGCGTCGTAGCGAAAGCTGACATTCCGTACGTCGATCCGGCCCGAAAGAGCGGGCGTTGTTCGGACCTGTTGCAAATCCTGCTCAGGCTCCGTGTGGAGAACGTCGGCGATGCGCTCGAGGTAGGCCCCGACCATTTGCAAACGTTGCCAGTTTGACATCAGCGCCGTCAGCGGAGACAGAAAGGCCAGCGCCAGGGCAGTCATGGCCAACATGGTACCCAGGGTCATGGAGCCACCGATGACTCGCCAGGCTCCCACCCATAAGAGCAGCATCGGCGCCGCCGTTCGCAGCCCTAGCAGGGCTGTCTCAATAACAGCGTCCAGGTGTCCGAGCCGCGAGGCCAGATTCAACTCCTTGGTGAACAGATTGCTCCAACGATTCAAGACCGTGTCCTCCGCCCCCGTGGCCTTGAGAGTGGCAATGCCGGACAGAGCCTCGATCAGGTAACCCTGCGCTTCTGCCTCGGCGACCAGTCGCTTCTGCGTCAGAGAGACCGTGCGCCTCAAGGTGGCGAGCAGCAGAATAATCTGGGCCGCGCCAATCCCCAGGCTGAGAGCACCCACCAGGGGGTCGCGCCAGAACAGTATCGCCAGGTAGGCCGTCACCAGGCCGCCATCCAAAAAGACCGAGAGCATCTGGCTGGTGAGGGTTGAGCGAATATGGGAGTTGCTCGCCAAACGCATGATGAGATCGCCGGACGATCGCTGTTGGAAGAAGCGGAAGGGCAACGAAAGCATTCGCTCGAAGAAGCCCAGCATCAACTGCGTGTCGAGTCGCGCTTGCAGATAGATCATCACGGTCGAGCGCAAATACCCCGCCACCATTTGGGCGAGGACGAGAATCGCCATCCCCAGCCCCAAAATGACGAGGATGTTGTTGATGCGGAAAGGCAAAACGCCGTCAACCAAAACCTGCGTGAATACGGGAACTCCCAAGCCCAGAACCTGCAGCACCACCGACGCGATCAGAATCTGTAGCAGTGCGCCGGGCGTGCCGGGCGTCCGCCACATCGCCCGGAGGAATTGCCGCCACAACGGCTGGCCTACAGCCCGGCGTCTCTCGAATTGTGCTCCTGGCTCCAGCACCAGCACCACGCCGGTGAATCCCTCGGCGAACTCCTCCGGGCTTAGTTGCTGCCGCCCGGCGGCGGGATCGACGACCTCCATCCCCTGCGACGTGATCCGTTCGAGGACCATGAAATGGTCGAAGTTCCAGTGAATGATGGCCGGCAGTGGGATGTCTTTTAGGATGGCAACGTCCTGGACCGTGTACGCTTTGACCTGCAATCCGTGGCTCCGCGCTGCGGTAACGAGGGTTCGCGCCGTTATCCCATCGCGGCCCGGGGCACAGGAATCGCGGCAATCGGCCAGGCTGGTTTCCCGGCCATGATAACCGAGAATCATGGCAAGGCAGGCAGTTCCACAATCAACCGAATTCATCTGAAGGACGACGGGAACCTGCCTTCGTCGCAATAGCGACTGTGACGGTGCTCGCGGAAAGAGAAAGGAAAACATGGGGGGGCACCTTTACCTGAACATCTCACCGACAAATGGCAGCAACGACAGGGCGCGACGCGATCCGATCTCAACTTCCACCGGAACGGTGCTTCCCAGATGGATCTCGGCCGGCAAATCTCGGGTGGCGGGAAGCACGCCCTCCGGGTCGGCCATGGCGATGATGACCGCGCCTGCAACGGCCTCGGAAGTAAGCCCGAACCGTTGCCGCACCTCGGCGGGGCTATGAATGCCGGACTCAACAAGAGTCAGTCGGGTTCGAACTGGTTCGCGTGCGCCGGGCCAGCGAATCCAAACCGTTTGTCCGAAACTCAGTTTTTCGACAGTTTCCGCCGGCACGAGAATATCCAGACTCACCTTCCCTTCAAATTCGGTTACGACCGCGATGCCCGAGGCATTGATCGGAACTCTCGCGGCCCAGGCCAGTACGCCAGCCAGGAGGAGAAGGCCGAGTAGGATCCATAAGCAGAGAAATGTTCGGGGACGGATGAACCGGGGCAGGACGGACTTTTCCTGCCCATGCAGTAGGTGCCACATCGCTTCACGGCGGAATATCTCAGGAGATTCAACTGGCATGTTCCTGCCCCTTCGTAGGAGGCGCCAGGGTCAGCACCGAAGGAACGCGGTTAGGCTCCGCCAGTCGCAGCAGTCCATAGCCAATGCCTGCCAATCCAGTCATCAGTCCCGGGGATTCAACTCCCTGAGGCACACCGCTAAGCCAGCCGTGCAATCGGATGTCCTCAAGAATCCGGGGCGCCAGGCGGTCGACGTGGGGACGATATTGAGATTCATCCATGACCTGGCTGGCCTGGAGCAGCAGTTCGACATTGCCTAGGTCTCCATGGCAGAGCGAATGGTTCGCCCCAAATCCGTTCCTGATTGTCGTTTGGATTGCCGCCTCGACTTCTGAGCGGGCGACCGGGTCATCAAAGTGCCGCAGAGAACTCAGACGGGCCAACCCAATCCCCGGCGCGCCGTGACACCAAGCCGTGACATAATCATTCCTTTGACCGGCCTGATCCAGACTCGGATTTTCGGGGTCGCGCAAGTCGGGCCAATTGCCTTCCTGCGGTGAGAACAAGCTGCGCTCATAGGCGACGGCGGCTCGAGCGGCCTCGCCGAAACGCTGCTCGCCAGTCAGTGCGGCCAATTCGAAGAGGGCCCATGCAACTCCGGCCGCACCGTGCGAAAACCCGGTCAACGGCCCGCTCGCTGGCAGCACCGCGGGCCAACCAATACCTGGCCCAGCGGGCAGGGCGCCGTTAAGAAGCCGGTCGCCGCACAGCGTTGCTGCCGCCAGCACCTGCCTGGACAAGGTGCAGCGATAAAGGCTAACCAAGGCTCCCAGGCAGCCGGCAGTACCGGAAACTATGTCGAATTCGTCGTCCTGCTCAATGATACGGGGGAGAAACTCCACCCTGGCCTGGGCTTCAGCAAGCAGCGAAGGTTCGCCCCACAATTCCCCCAGGTGAGTCAATGCGTAGATCACCCCGCCCCATCCGCTGAACGCGCCGACCGAGGTGATTTGGGAGTTGCCGCCGTTGACTTGGCGCCCTAGCGTCACCAGAGCCGCACGTGCCAGGCTGGTCCAGCGATCGTCGCCGGTGATTGCGCCCAGATAAGCGAGGAAGAATGCGACTCCCGGCAGGCCATCGTAGAGATCGGGCCCCAGAAGATCGAGCGAACAACGGCGCTCGTCGATCGCTGATAGGCCGACCCAAGAAACGCTGTCCGAATCGCGCAAAGCCAGTGCCTCCAGCCGCGCTCCTACCTCCCGGGCAGCGGCAAGTAGATGAGAGCGGTCGGCTTCGGCTACGCCCTTGCAGGAGAATCGCGCAGCTCGTTTCTTTCGGTCAACATTTCTTGCCAGCGTTGCCAGGGAAGCTCGGATGATCCAGGACTGCTGAGCCAAGTCTGCTTCGCCCAGGTGCTCAAGGCGGCGACGGACCAGTGCCATTCCCGGCTCCTCGAAGAAATCGACAATGCTTTCACCGGAACTGCTCCACAGGTCGCATGTGTCGGGACGCGTGGTAAACACTGGGACGTCCCCCCGCCACATGTCTTCGCGTTCCGCCCGGATAACCCGGGCTAGGCAAGGTATCTCATCCACCTTCACCCACAGCCTGTCAAACAACCGATCTCGGTCCAGCGCGTCGCGTAAGATGTCGGGATGAAAGCTCTCCCTTATCAGCACGCAATACGTCGTGGTGGGGCGAAGGATGACGCGCACCTCGTCCCCGGCAAAACGCGACACCGGCCCGCCCTTGGTCAGCAGCGCCGGCCGGTGTTGCATGAGCAGTCGGTAAACTTGGGTGAAACCGGCTACAACCGCATCGGCGTACTCAGACACCTCGACATCCTGGCCGGCGAGCGTGGGTCGATTCGGGGCGCCAGGAATGGTCACCCGCTTGAAGACCACCCGCATTTCATCGGTACCAGCGTCCTCCCAGCGGGGAACCCCAAAGGGAGTCTCCTGTTCCCATTCCGCGCCGAGCCCACTGATGTCAATCCCTTCGGATCCCGCACCCGACCAAAGCCGTTCGGGCAGAAGGCCGGTTCGCAGGACGGACCGATCAAGAAAAGTCTCGGCCTGCCCGCCGGGCCGGTCGAGTGTCGCTTCCGGCAGGGGCGGATGGAATAGTGTTTCGAGATCCACAAGAATCGGGTACTCGCCTGCCGCAATCAAGTTCTCCGAATGGAGGTCGGTCGCTTCCAGAGCGTACAGCAGCGCAAGCTGGCCTCCCTGGCGCTCGTAGAATCGCCGCACCTCTCCCTCCGATGCGCAGCCCCGCGCTTCGACGAATTCCACCCAGCCATAGGCGCCCCGGTCGATGATGTTCAAGGGACGAAACGGCGGCGTGTGACCGCGCTCGTTGAGCCAGATCAGCAGTTCCTGGAAGTGCTTGTCCGCGGCCAGCGACTTGGGTTTGTAGACGATCCGAAAGCCGGTGGCGAAAGTGGCGATCAATACGCTCCGTCCCCCGCGGTGGCTATCGCCAGCTTCTTTCACCTGAACAAGTGGACCCGGATCCAATTCCGGGCTGAAGGTTCCTCGCAGGTTTTCCCAGTCAGCACAGAGATGACCGAGAAACTCCACGCTATACCGTACCCAGTGATCGATCGTGGTCACCAATTGGCGCGCGAGAACCGGATACTCCTGCAACAAGGCGAGGGCTGTCTCGGGCTGGCGCAAGCGATCAACGAAACTCTGATACCGTTCGTGGGCCGTCTCCCCCAAGAGCTGTCCCTGCAACCGGGCAACATTCAACTCCAATATCATCGTCCGGCTCAACATCTGCGTCAGTTGCCAAGGCAAGTTCGTCGACAAGACCTCCGCAACAGTACCCAAATCAAAAGGCGGAGCGGGCCAAAGGGTAGTCAACTCTCGGATCTCCCGGGTCAGGCGATCCCGTGCATCTGCGATGAGAGGTTGTACTATTTCGAGGAATCCGAGCACCGCCTCAGACATCGGCTCTTCAGGAACGGGAAGGGAGGATTCCTGACGCGAGGTGGGGCGGGAAAAGGCCCGGGCAAGCGTTTTTAGCCACGGCGGAGTGGCTGAACAGCGGTCTCGCACCACTTCTGTCGACTCACCCAGGATGCGCAGCCATTCCTCCTCGGTCATGCCGTCTTGCGCGAGGCGTTTGGCGAAATGCGTGCTCGCCTCGAACGGCGGTTGCGCCTGCCACTGCTGCCGGCGCCGTTCAGCAAGTTTGTTGTCCGCTGAACCTGGCGATACGGGGCCATCGGCCGTACGGAGCGATGTTAGCCGTTCCACCAGTGCCAGTGCCCGATACCAGGCCGGCGTCCGAAACAAGGGAGAGTCCATCAAAGCACCTTGCGAACGAAAACAGACAGCGGGCCAATGGGTTTCGTGGAGGATCGCTGTTGTAGGGGATTCGGGGCTGGGGAAGATAATCGCGGAACGGCGGGCGGGTTGCCAATCATGGCGATGCTGGGGTGTTGCCCCCGGCGCCATAGCGGGAGAGCGGCATTGCGTGGTGCGGGCGGGGTCTGCGGCGGCAAGACGGTTCAAATTGGGCGGGATTCTCTGCCGATGGTCGCATCACGAAGTTCGTGCAGCTCGTGTTCGATGCCCGCCGAAGCGGGCGTCGCGATTGAGCTTTGCCGCGAAACGAAACCGGGGGTGCGTTGAAACCAACGCACCCGCCGGCACGCGAAGTCAGCTACGGCGAGCCTATTGGCGGCACCGTCGCGACAGGCAAAAATTGTCTAGCAACACAACCGCGGAGTGCAGCTATATCGCCGCGACGGCGGGATCTTGGGGCGTCCGCCGGCGACGTCCTGCAAATCTGCCGCGGTCAACTCGATCATCCCGGCCGGATTCGCCGGCAACGCGGCGCGCTGGGCGTCGCTCAGACTGAGACGGTACTCCTCGTCCTTCCAGGCGCGGACGATATCGAAGTGAGACATCTTACAACTCCTTGCGTGGGCCTTAATGATGGTATAGATGACAAAGGCGACATTGCCTTGCATTGGGAAGAGTGGCCCATTGCCTCTTCTATAAGCAAAATCGCAGAAGGAAGTCGGCTGTTACACGACTTGTGGACATCCGTAACTTTGGCGGGCCATGGCTGGCGCTGGAACTGATTCGCCGGCTGAAGCTGGACGAGTTTCTCGCAGCGGCGAGGCCGGCGGGAAACACGGCCGATGTGACGACCGTCGAGCAGATCGTCACCACCATGGAAAGCCGTTACGGCCAGAGCGATCGCATCTGGGTGATGAACCGCGGCATGGCCAGCGAGGAGAACATCGAGTTCCTCCAAGCGGACGGCCGCCGCTGCATCCTGGCCGCGACCAAATTGCATCTGAAGAAATTCGAGCGGCAACTGCTGGAAGAGGACTGGTCCACCATCCGCGCCGGGCTGGAAGTCAAACTCTGCCCCGCGCCGGATGGAGACGACGAAACGTTCATCCTCTGTCGCAGTAGCAATCGCGACTGGAGTGAAGAAGATCTGTGAAAGGCGTACATCCGCGAGCGTCGGCGTTTGTGCCCATTTTCGCTGCAACGGTGTGCGGCGTGTCAGGGCTTGAAAGCCGATCCGTTGATCCGAAGTTGGTGTGCCTTGAGTTCCGCGCCCAGCGGAATGAACGACACATTCTCGAACACACAGTCGGTGATGTTCAGCTTTCCCCCGTTGATCCGCACGCGAGCCGGATCCGTTCGATCCACAGTGGAGATCGACACCTGCTCCAGCGTGAGTTCAAAAGTTTGCTCCGCGCTGCGAGGTCCGGCGACGACCGCGGCCGCGGTCGTGGAATTGATGATTTTGCAGTCGACCAGGCGATGCGATTTGCCGACCAGCAGAACGTCGATATTCACGTTCCCGCGGAACTCCGATCGGTGGTACACGGTCTCGGCCGAGTTCACATCGGCAACGCCATTCTCGTTGCCCCAAAAACGGCCGTTAACAATCGTGCACTCGCACGTATCATGCGCTGAAAAGCCTTCGTCAAAGCAGTCGTAGCCGTCGATGTTTTCGCACAGCATTTCGCGCGTGTCGCCATGCACGTTGAAGCCGTCGTTGAGGAAGTTTCGTGCGTTGAGATTTCGGATGGTGATTTTGCGGCAAACTCCGCTGGTGGCAATGCCGTTGACCCGCGTGGCCCACTCCAGGCGATCGGTTGATCCGCGAACGTATAGCCAACCGTCGCGTTCATCGATGGGCTGGAAGCAAAACTGCCCCATTCTCAACTCCGATATGGGTGGAAACGCCGCCGAATTTGCACTCTGCGTCCGCCCCATCCGCTCCATCACGCCGCGCACCACCAGCAGATGCCGATCCATTGCGGTTCGCGGCAGCCGCCGCCGAAAAAGATTCTCTTCCACAGTCTCCCAACCGCCCTCGGGCAGGGGGTCTGCCCCGTCGAGAGTGACGCCGTTGCCTTCGATGGTGATGCCCGATTTGCCACGGATCGAACCGGACTGACGATAAACCGACCTGGCTGGGTGAAGATGTATGGTGTCCCCCGGCGATGCCGCATTGATGGCGGCCTGAATCGTCGCCAACGGCGAGTCAACGCTGCCGGAGTTTCTATCCGCCCCGGTTTGCAGATGAACATGCCACTCGGCGGCAACTCCCGCACGTCCGGCGACAAACCATGCCAGAGTCGTCAGCAGCAGAAGCGCCGCTTCGAATGAAAGTTGCTTTTTCATCAAAACCCTCTCGTTCTGAAGTTCGCTGCGGCGACCTTAGGATCGACGTTCGGAATTCGGCCGAAAATCCAGGCCGCTGGCTGCACTCTTACGCATGCGTCGTTGACGAGTACGATTGCGGTACACCCTATGGTTTATTGACTTCGAGTAACTCGACCGCTTTCAACCAGCAGTAAAAACTTGCGCCGATTTGCGCATAGCCTTCCGCGTTGGGATGCACGCCGTTGTTGACCGGATAGCCGTCGATAGGATCCAGATTCAACTCGGTGGGCACCAAATGAATCCCGTCCTTCTCGAGCCCCGAAAACTGCGAAAGCATTCGCTGGACCAGCCGATGTTGGATGCGCTTCCATCCCCAACGGGTGTAGCTCTGCTTGTAATTTGCTTCGAATGCCTCTTGCCGAGAGTTGGGGGGCGTGGTCAAGCCTACGGCCAGAATGGCATGGGGCGCGGCCTTGCGGAATTCTCCAAGCAGTTTTTCGGCGTGGATCAACACCTCGTTTATCTTGGGATCGGGATCGTCGGGGTTGGCGGAGAAGCAGTCGTTGATGCCTAGCAGGAACAGTACCACATCAGGCGGGCGATTGTCGCAATGCTCGCGGATGTAACGCGCCAAATCAAACTCGCCAGAGTTGCCGTCCGCTGTGGGAAATACAAAAGGGCTAGTGGTTCGTCGCCCCGATGGATTAGGCGCTCCTGGCGGCGCGTACCTGCTCAGAAAATCGCTCCACTTCCAGCCACCATACCCCTCGTGCGCTACCCCTGGTTTGGCCGAACCCGGTTTGTGCGTGCCAAGCATCATCCAGCGAGGGTTGGCGGGCTCGGAAAGCAATCGAGCCAACTCGTTCGGATATTGCGTCGCGTTTGTCAGGCTGTCGCCAATAATCAACAGTCGTAGCGATTTGCCGGCACTGGCGTTGCGCGGCGAGACACGAACCATGGTCTTCGCACGCTCTAACGATTTGCCGCTTGCATCCTTGACGACAACCTCCAACAGATGGTCGCCAACGTCGTCGTCCGTGGGTTTTGCGGTCCAGCGCCGAATCTCGTTCTTTCCCAACGAACAGATAACGTCGAATTGATATGCCTGCGGGGTTTGGGTGAGAACGACGTTGTCGTAATAGATACTGACCGGCACGCCAGGCACGGCATAGACGACCGGCGGCAACGTAAGTTGCAACTCGCCGGCCATTGCGGTGGCGGCAAAGGTCAGTGGAGCCAGGAACACAGCGGCAAATACAGTGGCGGCGGATTTCATGGCATGGATTTCGTGTTGGCGGGATTCGTCTTAAGAAGTTCGTCAACCATCGCATGAGCCCGCAAGCGGCGGATCAAAACACATGGGTGCCAGGATAGCATAACCTGTTCATTTCCGCCGCTTCGGCGCATGTCGCTACGGGGATGCGTGAACGCGTTTCACCGCACGGCGCGGCCCAGTGCATCGACGGGTTCGTCAATCATCACTTTGTCCGCGCCCGCAAGCGGCGCCAAATTCGCCAGGTCGTAATGACGGAGCGCGCCGTGCACTACGTTGACGAATTGATCGAACGTCTCGGAAGCGCCCACGACGGCCTCCCACGACGAGATCATCCGCCGCAACGACACGGTACGAAAGCTGCCCGGCGACAATGCCGCCGCATGCAACGCCGGAATGGCGGCTTCGCCGACAGCCACCAGATGCAGTTCGCTCGGTTCGCCGTTGGTCAGCGAACCTTCTTTCAAATACCGCAACCATTGATGCGCATCTTCGGTTCGCATGCCGACGAAGCTCTTTCCCATCAGGTAGGCGAGGAAAATCTCCAGGTTATCGGGTCCAAAACGACCTTTCCCCCATTCCCTTTTGTCGTGGCCGGTTTCGGTCTCTCCAATGCCGCGGAGTTCAGCGGCCAACACCACGTGCCCTTGCTTCACGAGCTGGTCAATCGGCCCGCCGGGCGCGGCATCGGCTTTCATGCTGACGCCGTGGAGATAGAGCGTTGCCGGCCCCTTCTGCCGCTTTGGTATGAATGCGAGCGCCGGCAAGCGAAGTCCCCCATCGACCGTGAGGACAAGTTTTGTCACGGTGCAATCTTCCCGTTCGATCTGCGAAACAACCTTTACCCGGGGCGCGGGCAATTCCGCCGGCGCCCTGGCGCCGATTGTTTCGCGAATGATTCGGCGTTTTTGGTCGCCTGAATGCGCCGCCCATGACTTCGCACGCTGCCTGCGAAGTTCGGCGGCCAATTCGGCGTTAAGCTGGAATGTCGATCGCTCGCCAGGCAACAGCAATACCTGTCCTCGGGGCGTGCATTGCAACTGTTCTTGAGTCCAATCGGGCGTGTTGTAGGCACGCAATTCTTCATCCGTTAGAGCATCGGGCAGCGATTCGACTTCACGAATCTGCTTGTCGCCGCCGATCAGCCAGCGATGCATCCAGCGGGCAGTCGCTTCGCGCTGCTGGATTGTGAAGCCGTGCGGAGCGTCGGGAGCATTGATCTCCATTTTGTCGGCCGCGCCAATCCGCGAATAAAAACGTTTGGCGTCGAGAAACAAATCCCACGTGCCGCTGAAATCGAACGTGGCGTCGCGTGTGCCGGCGCAAATCAGCGTGGGCTTGGGAGCCCGCATGATGCAGTAATCGGCCTCGTCCATGCCAAAGGCTATCTGGCCGAAGATATTCTGTTCGCCGTCTTGCGGCCCTTTGGTGTCAACCAACCGCCGGAACGTGGTGAGATAACATCCCGGTGCGGCGGCGACGATGCGATCGTCGAGCGCCATCAGGTACGCGGTTTCGGTTCCGCCGCCCGAGTTTCCGGCGCAACCGATCTTGTCTGCCTGAATGTCGTCGCGGCTTTGCAGGTAATCGATCGCCCGCATTCCGTCCCAGATGCGATACTGCGCGACGTTGGCGCCCAGTAAAGCACTGCTGAGGCCAATCATCGTGTGCTCGATTGTGCACAAAAATCGCACGTTGGGGTGCGGAGTGGTCACGTGCGCGGCGTCTTCGAAACTGGTGCGCTGCTGCGACAAATCCAGAATCTGATAGCGTTCGCCTTGGCCAATGGGATCGTAGCACATGGCGGCCATGCCGTTGCGGGCAAGCAAGATGCACGCCCGCTGATACTGTCCGGTTGCCTTGCCGTCGTGGCTGTGGCCGCAGGGAATCAAGACCGCCGGCCAGGGCGGGGTCGCTTCCGGCAAATACAGATTGGCCGTGACGTGAAAATTCGGCCGGCTTTCGAAAAGGATTTTTTCGACCCGATAGCCCTTACCCTTTAGAGTGCCCACGACCTTCGCGTTCAACGGAGTGCGCTCCGGCAGGCCGCCGATTTGCCGCAGAAAAAAGTCGCGCCGCTCGGCCTGCCACTGCCGGCAAGCGGCCTCGTCCTTGATCATCTTCTCGAACGCCTCGCTGCGGTGATCGGTGTGCCGGTAAAACTCTTGCTTGAGCCAAAGTTCGAGTTGCTTGCCGGGTGCCACGCCGTCGGCCGAAGTCGCAAGCACGTCGAGGTCCTCCGCCCCGCCCGCCGCAACCGCGTATCCAAGCGCCCAAATGAAGGTGAACGGCAGAAATCGCTTCATGATGTCTCCAGGGTGAACTTCTTGGAAGGTGTCGTAAACAGAGTACCTAACGCGGCTAAACCGCAGTCGCTCGTTGCCTCTCGAAACTTCTCTGTAATTTGCGAAGATGGCAACGAGTAAGAAACTATCGGCGTGAATTTTTCGTCGCGGGGGGAATTCGTTTATGCAAGCAGTTCATCCCTTAGGCGGCCGATGAGTACCGATGTTCGGGCGTCGTCGAGATGGAGCGGTTGAATGACCAATATTCCGCGATCGAGCGCGCCGTGGCCAACGTGAATCGATGGCGAGCCTTGGCGAAGGCGGCGGCACACCTCAACCGCCGTTCGTCCCAGCCTGGTTTCGTTAACCTCGATTTCCAGCAGCGGAGTCGACTGGCCATCGACGGGCGCGATCAGCCGGGTATATACCGCCGCGCCTTCCAGGTGCTGTGCGATGCGTTCGAGAAGTTCTCGCATCTTCGGCAGTTCTTGGTCGTACTCGCCAGCGGCAAACATTTGCAGCGCCTTCAGCAGGGCGACGATCTGCTCCTTCGAGACTTTCAAGGCGCGACCAATCCCATGGCGGGGAATACCTTTGAGCAATCGCTTGTCGATCAGTCGCGATGGCGGATCCCACAATTCAAAATGGTCGTCCAGGTCGAGCATTTGCAATGCGGCCGAGCCAATCAAGTCGCGGCGGCCGCAGAGGATTCCGCTTGCTTGCGGTCCGCGAATCGCCTTGCCTCCGCTGAAAGCCACCAGGTCGGCCCCAGCGGCGACAATACTTCGCAAATGCTCGCGCGGCGGTAATTCCCCGGCAGCGTCCACGAGCACCGGCAGTCCATTCGCCTGCGCCACGGCCACCACGTCGGCCAGTCTCGGACGAGCGTGAACGTCGTGCACGTATAAGATGCCGGCCGTGTTCGGCCCGATGGCCGCTTCCATCTCCCAGGCTTCGCAACGTCGGACTCCCGACCCCGCAACCGGTTCGTGGAACCCCACTTCGATCAGACTCGCGCCCGCTGCGCGCACCGCGTGGTCGTAGCCGTTGCGTTGTTCGCGCGCCACGATGAATTCATGGGGAAAGTCGCACCGCGGCAGTTGCTCGATCCGGCGCAGATCGTAGCCGGCGAGAATTGCCGCCGCGCCCATCATCAGGCCGGCCGCGGCGCCACAAGTGACGATGCCCGCCTCGGCCCCGGTGATTTGCGAAATAACGCTCGAGGCAGCGCCCTGTAGTTGGTCGAGAGGTACGCATTCACACGCCGCGGATTGAAATGCCTCGATCACTGCCGCCGGCATCGGCGCCCCGCCCAATCGAGTCACCGAGCCCGAAGCATTGATGATGGATTCAATCCCGAACTCGCCATAAACGTTCATTCACAAATCTCCGCGGTGATCCGTCAATGCGCCGAATCCTTCGCAGCACGCATCGTCCGAATATTGTCGTTCGCACGCGAGGAACGGGGCAACCCGCCGTCGTCGTGCTGTTTCGAAAAGAACCCGCGTCCGCGGCGAGCCCGTCCCGCTTCGCCGGGTTCGTGTCGGCAAGGAAAGCAGAAGATGCGAATGCGTCTCGGCAAGTTCGACACGCATTCCAACCTGGCATGGCTCTCGCATACAGTCCGAATTTCGACTGCAACATCCTACCACGACACATCAATGGCTGCGAATCCGTAATCGATCGAGCGGATAGAAACGGCGGGCAAGATGCGCGGCGTTTGGGCAGGCGGATATCGCAGCACCGGGATGAAACGAAAACCAGACCCCCATTACAAAAACCAGCCGGTCGTTGTCAGGTTATCTGGACATGCTGAGCGCATTCCTCGAAAAACAGCAGGCCAGGATTCCATAATCTCTTCCTGTCGCATCGCTTCCGGGCAGTACTGTTCGCCGCACAAACGCGTGCGATTCGTTGCCATTGTTCGTCTATGCAGCCCGAATGCCGATCGAGAAAGCCTTGGCGGGATTGATCAAGGTGAGCAGTCGGATTTCATCGTCGTCGAAGCCGGCATTCTTCAGGGCGGGCAGAAACTTGGCGAATAGCGTGTCAAAGCCGCGGACTTCGCCCCCTCTGGGCTCGCCAACGGAATACCAGCCGGCATCGTGAGAAACAAGCACGTGATCTAACAGGCCCGCGGTCCGCATCGCTTGGATCAACTCGACATGCCTTTCGATTGAAGTCGGGCTAACGCCATCGAACTCGAGCCAAGCCCCGGTCCTTGCAATGTTCAAGTGAACTTGAGGATCGCGTTCGTTCTGGGCATGCACCCAGATCCAGGCGCCGGGCGCTACGCCTTCCTTGCGGAGTACCTCAACCTGCTCCAATGCCGCCTTGCCATCACCGGTGTGCGCGGCATTCGTCAGACCGGTTTTCAAATGACAACGGGCAGCAGCTTGCACCAATTGGCGATTGACATCCGTCAGCGCCCCGGCATCAACGCCAACCTTGATAAAGCCAGGCCGAACGCCCGTACCTTCGATGCCGTGCATCCACTCGGCCGTCCATCGTTTGGCCAGTTCGTCGGCCGATTCCTGGCGTGCGTGCTCCGGCAAGAACTTTCCCTCTCGAGCACCGTAATATCCCGTATTCGTCAGGAAATTGACCCCCGTCGCCCGGGAAAGTCGTTGCAGCAGTTGGGGATCACGCCCCAGATACGCTGGCGTACATTCGGCAATCGTGGTGCAACCCGCTTCCTTCGCCTGCTTCACAAACGGAAGCATGATCTGGAAGACTTCGTCCGCGTCGTAGCGGTCGCTGCTGACCCGATCCGCGCCGACAAAATCCACGAGGATGTGCTCGTGGGGCAGCATCGCTCCGAGTTGATCAGCCGCCACTTCGCCGGCAACCGTCATCACGCGGGCTTGGGGTTCACTGCCGGCAAAGCTCGAAAAGCGTTGTGCCAACGGCCACGCCAATGCCGTCGCGAAAGAGTGAAGAAAGGTTCGACGGTCCATCGATTGCTCCTCATGAAAGGTGTCTCTCTATGCTACCAACTTCACTCCCAGCAAGCTAAAACCAGGGAAACAACCTCGCGGCCATTCAAGCGACGGAAACCGGAAACGCAGTGTCAACCACGCCGAACCCGCATTGTTCTCCATCACACCATTGGAAAAGGTTCAATGAATATGAAGCAAAACGCTCTCTCGATCTTGCTGACGTTGCTCATGGCCGTCGCGGCAGACGCGGCAGAACCGATCCGGCTGCGCGTCCTCTGTTACAACATCCATCACGGCCAGGGCGTCGATAACAAGTTGGACTTGGAACGGATCGCTCGCGTGATTTTGTCCGTCGAGCCCGATCTGGTAGCCCTGCAAGAGGTCGATCAGAAGGTGCAACGCACCCAGCGGGTCGACCAGCCTTCCGAGTTGGCTCGGATGACCAAGATGAACGTCATCTTCGGCGCCAACATCGATCTGCAGGGGGGGCATTATGGAAATGCGGTGTTGTCTCGTTTCACGATTGCCCGGCACAAGAATCACCTCCTACCCAACATCGACGCGAGCGAGCAACGGGGAGTGATCGAAGCCGAAATCGCGCTGCCGAATCTGAAACAGCCGCTGTTGCTGTTGGCAACGCACTTGGACTTTCGCGCCGATGATCGGGAACGGCTGGCTTCGGCCAAGGCTATCAACGAACTGGCCGCCAAGAATCCGCACCAACCAGCACTGCTGGCGGGCGACTTAAACGATACGCCCGAAAGCGAAACGCTGAAACGCCTCGCGTCGATGTGGACGAGGGCGAACGAGAAACCGATGGCGACCGTACCTGTCGAACAGCCGAAAAAGCAGATCGACTTCATCCTCTATCGACCCCAAAACCGCTGGAAGGTGGTTCAGGTACAAGTTCTCGATGAAGCCATGGCCTCCGACCACCGGGCAATCTTTGCTGTGCTGGAACTGCTGCCGGGTGAGAAGCCATGAACCGTATTCAAAACGTGATGACAAAAAGTGAGGCAAACCGGAACCGCAGGCTTGCGGACGGCCCCAGCGGCAACGAAGATCGTGTGGGGTTTGAACCCTGGCGGCCCAACCTCCCATAGTATTTGGATCGCCTTCGTCCACCAGAAACCTCTCAATGAGAGACGCATCCCCCGATTAGCGCCCGCGACCAATCCATGCCAATTCCCCAGCAACGCGCGCTGGGAATGTTGTCAAGATTCGCAGTTTCAGACGTTTCCTGTCATGTGACCGAACCAACTCTAAGGAACCAACCTCATGAAGCGACTCGCTTCCTTCACGGTCTTACTTCTTGTTTCGCAATGGTGTCATGCCGCCGAACCCAAGCAACTCTTGGACGTGCCGTATGGGAGCCATCCGCGACAGGTTCTCGATTTCTACCAGGCACCGTCGGACAAACCCACGCCGGTCGTGCTCTACATTCATGGGGGAGGCTGGCAGGGCGGAGACAAGAAAACCAATCCCAAGTCGTTCCTCGACAAGGGCATCTCGGTCGTCGCCATCAACTACCGCTACGTTCGCAACGGCGTTGAAGACAAGGTGGAACCGCCGGTAAAGGCGCCGCTGCACGACGCGGCCCGGGCCTTGCAATTCGTCCGCTCCAAGGCAACTGAATGGAACCTTGACAAGACGCGCATCGGCGCCACCGGTGGTTCGGCCGGCGCCTGCACTTCGCTCTGGCTTGCCTTTCACGACGACCTGGCCGATCCCAAGAGCGACGACGCCATCGCCCGCGAATCGACCCGGCTTTACTGCGCCGCCGTCAACGGAGCACAAGTTTCGCTCGATCCGAAGGAATTGCGCGAGTGGATGCCGAATTACGGCTACGGGGCCCACGCCTTTGGCCTGCCCAACTTTCAGAGTCTGATCGACAATCGCGAAAACGTTTTGAAATGGATCAAGGAGTATTCGCCGATCGAGCATGTCTCCAAAGACGATCCCCCGATCGCCATGTTCTACGGCGGCGAGGTTCCGGTCGTCGGCGCTTCGCCCAAGGATCCCACGCACTCCGGCATCATGGGACTCAAGCTTGAAGAGCGGCTTAAAGCCGCCAATGTCGACGTGGTCCTCGTGCATCCGGAGCGGCCGCATCCCATGTACCGCAACGCCGCGGATTATCTGATCGACCGCCTGACCAAATGAATCCCGGCTTGCCCGGCAGATCGCTCGCAATCCTCCGCGAATTCCCGTTGACCAGATTGCCCGTCTTGGAGTCATTCACCATGAAAACCGCTCTCGCCTTGCTGTTGCTCGTATCCACCGCGCAGGCGCAAAAACTCACGTCCAATGTCCCGTACGCCGATCCCGCCCATGAGCGGCAGGTGCTCGACATCTACGCGCCCGAAGACGCCAAGAAATTGCCGGTGATTTTCTGGATTCACGGCGGCGGCTGGCAGGCGGGCGACAAAACCAGCGTTCAACTTAAGCCGCGCGTGTTTACCGAGCGCGGCTTCGTGTTTGTCTCGACGAACTACCGGCTTCTGCCCCACGTCGAAATGGACGTCCTGATTCGCGACGTTGCCAAGTCCCTAGGCTGGGTACACAAAAACATCGCCAAGTACGGCGGCGATCCCGAGCGAATCTTCGTCATGGGACATTCCGCCGGGGCGCAACTCGCGGCCCTCATTTGCATCGACGATCGCTACCTCAAAGAGCAGGGAGTCTCGTTCGGAGTTCTCAAGGGCTGCGTTCCCGTCGATGGAGACACCTACGATCTGCCCGCCATGATCACCACGGCCGAAATCCGTCAAATGGCGCACGGCTTCCCGCTCCCCGAATTTGGCCACCGCGCCAAGTTTGGCAACGATCCCAAGAAGCACATCGATTTTTCCGCAGTCACGCACGTGGCCAAGAACAAGAATATTCCGCCGTTTTTGATTCTCCATGTCGCTGGGCATCCCGATGTATCCGCGCAAGCCAGGCGTCTCGGCGCCGTGCTCCAGGCAGCCGAAATTCCCGTTACCGTGTTTGGCGCCAGGGAGACCACCCACAACAAGCTCAATGCCGACCTCGGCCTGCCCGAAGACCCGGCCACCCAGGAACTGTACAAGTTTCTCGATGGCTTGACGAAATGAAGTTGCGGCACTCGATGACACGCGCGCCGCATGTGGCGCAGCCCACAGGAATCTTCGCATGGCAGACCCAATCCCCGTCGGCGTGATCACCAATGCGGAAGGGGCGCACCTGGGCGCATACTTCGAAGCGCTCGCCAGCATCCCCGAGGTCGCAGGCGTCGCCCTGGCCGATCCCAGCAAGCAAATTGTGGGCGACGCCCGCAAGACGCTGGGCAATCGGTTCACGACCGCCTATGCCGACACCGAGGAAATGCTCAAGCACGCGCATCCCAAGTTGGTGGTAGTGAGCTTGCCGGCCGATCAGTCGGTCGCGGCCATCGCCCTGGCGCAAAAGTATGGTTGCCACGTGATGGCGGAAAAGCCGGCCTGCACTCGTGTAGAAGAATTCCTCCCGCTGGTCAAAACGGCCGAGAGCAAGCACTTGCACCTGATGTTGGCGCTGGCCAACCGCATCCACGCCCCCGTGCAGTTCGCCCGGCAACTGGTTCGCGATGGCAAACTCGGCAAACTCTACGCCATGGAAGTGCATATCGTGGCCGATCAAACCCGGCTCACCCGGCCAGCCTACCACCAGACCTGGTTTGCCAAGAAAGCTCGGGCGGGCGGAGGTTTCCTCACCTGGATCGGCATCCACTGGCTCGACGCCGCCTTGTTGATCGCGGGCAAACGTGTCGAGCAGATGGCCGGATTCTCCGGCGTGGTCGGCGGACAGCCACTCGATACCGAAGATGCCACCGCCATGGCCATGAAGCTCGAAGATGGCATGCTTGGCACTTTTACCGCCGGATACTATCTCGAGCGCGGCTACCAATCCCACTTCCAACTTTGGGGATCCGATGGTTGGATGCGACTGGCCGCAATCGAGGAAGAACCACTCACCTGGTACAGCCGCCAGGTGGGCTCGGGAGTGCAAACCTTCGAATACCCCAAGGGACAACGAGGGTATACGCCCTGGCTCAAAGCATGTGTGCGGGCGGCGGCCGATCTCGAGCCAGCGCCAATCAGTCCCCGCGAAAGCCTGCACGTGCTCGAAGCCATCTTTGCACTTTACAAAGCGGCCGAAACCGGCATGACGCAACGAATCGGCTGACCGGCGCCCTACAATCGCTCGCCACGACAAGTTGGCTAACAACCACGTCCGACCATCCCCAACAGGTCGCACCCGGTCGGCGGGGCAATTATACTTTCTCTCAACCCTGTCGTGGTTCGTCACGCCGTTCAGGCCGACAAGGCCGGTTCAAACTGATATCCCAATCGGCAGGCGCGCAATGCAATTCATCGGTTAGGGGTGCGGCTTATCCCGCTCACTTTTTGTTGCCGGAAATTGGACCAAGCGGCTCCAACTTACAGAGCAGCTTGCATATTGAAGGGCAGCACTGCATGACCACGCTTCACGGCACGGCCGGTTCTACATCTTCCGGTTGGATTCGGCGGGTTAAGCAGCAGGAACCCGAAGCTTGGTTCCAGCTCTCCCGGCTGTACGCGCCGCTGGTGTGGCAGTGGTGCCAGCAAGCGGGGCTGCAGCCCGCCGATACGGCCGACATCGTGCAGGAAGTGTTCGCGGCGGTTCACAAGAATGTGTGCCGCTTCCGTCGTGAATCCCCTCAGGACAGCTTCCGGGGTTGGCTGTGGACCATCACCCGCAATGAGGTGCGGATGCACTTCCGCCGCCAACAGAACCGCCCCCAAGCCGCCGGCGGCACCGAGGCCCAGCAGGCACTGCAGGAGATTCCGCAGTTCTTTGCCGCCGAATCGCTTCCCGGCGAGAAGTCGGATCAGCATGCCTTGCCCCAGCGGGCCTTGAATCTGCTGCAGCACGAGTTTGAGGACCGCACTTGGCGAGCATTCTGGCGGACAACCATGGATGGGCAATCGAGCCGCGAGGCGGCAGACGAGTTGGGCATGTCGCCGGGAGCCGTCCGCCAGACCAAATACGCCGTCCTGCAACGGCTTCGCCATCTCCTGGCCGACGACTAGCAGACGAGAGACCGATCAAGCGAAAGCATTGCCACAGCATAAGTTGCGGCTGACCGCCAGAAAGTTTCCTCAAATGGTCTGACACTTCCGCATTGTACTTTATAGGAGGCAGTCTTCGCCGTGAGGCTGCCGCTCCGGAGTGCGAACCGCTGCAAAGCCTGAGGTTTTTCGATGTCCGACCAGTACTCAGCCGACCGCCTGCGAAATGTTGCCGAGGCCGTCGTCGATCAGCAACTGCCCGCCACTGGGGTGGAGGATTCCATCGATTCTCTCGAACAGGTCGAGCTCAGCACGCTGGAGAACCTGCTCCGGTGCCTGCCGCCGATGCGGGAAGCCGCGCTCGATCCCGAGTGCGAGCGGGTCGTTAAGCTGGTGGAGCAGATCGGTCTCCGACCGCGAGAGGAGTCGAATCTGTCGGTAGATTCGCCTACGCTGCCTACGCTCGACCTGCAGGAGCGGGGCCAATACAAGCTGCTGGCCAAGCTGGGCGAAGGCGGGATGGGCGCCGTCTACAAGGCCCGCCATACCAAGCTCGACAAGCTGGTGGCCCTCAAGGTGCTGTCTCCCTCGCGGATGTAGGATACCGGGGCCGTGGCCCGCTTCGAGCGGGAAATGCGCGCCGTTGGCAAGCTCACCCACGAGAACATCGTGGCAGCCCACGATGCGGGCGAGATCGACGGCACCCACTACCTGGTGATGGAACTGTTGCGGGGCGTGGATCTGAGCACGGTCCTCAAGCAGCAGCAAACACTGCCGGTGGCCGATGCTTGCGAGATCATCCGCCAGGCCGCCGAAGGGTTGCAGCACGCCTACGAAAACAACCTGGTCCACCGCGACATCAAGCCCAGCAATTTGATGTTGGCCGCCGGCGGCAAAGAGGTGCAGGTCAAAATTCTCGACATGGGCCTGGCCCTGCTCGAAGGACAGCAGGCAGAGAATGCCGATCTCACGGCGGCCGGCCAGATCATGGGCACGCTCGACTACATGGCCCCGGAGCAGGCCGGCGACACGCACGCCGTCGATATCCGCGCCGATAACTATAGCCTGGGGGCCACGCTCGACAAGCTGCTTTCTGGTCGGGTACCGTTTCACGGCAGCAATTACAACAGCACCATTGCCAAGCTCACAGCGCTGGCCACGCAGGACCCGCCGCGGATCGATAGCCTACGAGCGGATTTGCCGGCAGAGTTGGTGGAGATCGTGCAGCGGATGCTGGCCCGGCAGCCAGAGGATCGCTACGACACGCCGGGTGAGTTGGCTTTGGCGCTTGCGCCCTTCGCGGCGGGTGCCAACTTGGCGTCGTTATTGGAATCGGCGGCTGTCGCGGCAGAGGAAAACGTCGAGCGAACGGCCCTGCTCCATACGTCGGCCAAGGCGGGCGAAAGCGTGAGCGTGCGCAGCAGCCTGGTGGATACGCAGTCGCAAGTGCTGGCGCCGGGAATTCATCAGCCTGCCGCGCTGTCTGAGGTTTCCCACAGTTCCCAACCGGCCGCCCCTGCCGTACGGGAACACGACGTTCCTCGTCGCCGCCGTAACGTGCTATTAGCCTGTGCTGCCCTGCCGCTGGCGGTTGTGCTGGGTGTGGTGCTGCTTTCGCTCCGCACGCCTTACGGCGAAATCGTGGTGGAACTGGCCGAGGGCATCCCCGCCGAGGCGGCCGCAAATCTCAAGATCGAAGTCTCGGGCAATGGCCAGTTGAAAGTGGCCGATGAGAAAGTTGGTTGGACGATCGACATTGCGGAAGGCAAATATCAAGCCCGCCTCTCCGGGGGCAGCGATCGGTTTGAACTGGAACCGAACCAGGTCACTGTCACCCGCGGAGACAAGACGCTGCTCAAGGTGTGGCTGAAGCCGGCCGGGCAACAGCCGCCGTCAGCACATCAGGCGAGCCGGAGCCAACCCAAGACGCCGTCCAAACCAGGCGATTCGCTGCCGCCCACGTTCGTCAACAGTATCGGCATGGAGTTCGTGCTGGTGCCGCGGGGCGAATTCCTGATGGGCGGCGGCGGCACACCGGGCAAGGCAAAAGTCCACATCACACGCGACTATTACCTGGGCAAGTACGAGGTCACGCAGGAGACATGGGAGCAAATCATGGGGCACAATCCTAGTCACTTCTCTCGACTGCGAAGCGGGAAAGACACTGTGCAAGACATCGCCGACGACGATCTCAAGCAGTTCCCGGTTGAGAACGTATCGTGGAACGATTGCCAGTTGTTCTTGGAAGCCTTAAACCGTCGGGAACAAGAATCCGGCTGGCTGTATCGCCTGCCGACCGAGGCCGAGTGGGAGTACGCCTGTCGGGGCGGACCTAGCTCAAACGCCGATGACTTCTCGTGGCACTTCTATTTCGACGAGCCGAGCAACCAATTGCTGCCAACCCAGGCGAATTTCAACCTCAGCGGACTGATGCGGACCTGCAAGGTGGGCAGCTATCCGCCGAACCGGGTCGGTTTGTGCGACATGCACGGCAATATCCGTGAGTGGTGCGACGATGAGACCAGGACCCCTGCCGCGGCGTCTCTGCGCGTGCACCGGGGCGGAGTTTGGAGCTACGAATCGGAGCATTGCCAGGCGGCACATCATTTTGCAGACGCGCCCTTCCACCGGAGCAGCAAACTTGGCTTCCGTGTCGCCCGGGTTCCCCTCGGCAAGTAAGCCCACGCAGCCAAGGTGCAATCATTCAGCGTACTTCTTTCTTTGCACAGATCGAGGTCGACTTTCCAAGTTGCACGAGGCTCCGTGTTACCCAGGTTGGGCCTCAGCGGTCTAAACGACTTACGCCTTCGGCCGCGTCAATCGTGCTGGCCTGCATCTCCGGCCGGTTCGTTTCCCGCAAGTGCCTTGACCGAACCGGCTCCAGCGGTGATCCTAAAGACGCATCCCATCAACAGATGCTCATTCCTCAGCGAATCCTTCCGCCCTCCAAAAGGTTCCTCGTCAGCATGCCTTGCGATCCCCAATCGGCCCCACAACGTGCTCGCCGTCCGCATCGCCGTGTCGTCGCATGCTGGCTGGGTGTCGTGCTCGTCGCCGCAAGTTGTTTCGGAGCCAATGCTGCGGCCGATGAAGGCATCGAATTCTACGAGAAACGCATTCGACCGCTGCTCGTCGAACACTGCTATGCCTGCCACGCCGGAAAATCCGACGCACTCAAAGGCGGCCTGCGACTCGATACCGCCGAGGGAATTCGCGCCGGCGGAGATTCGGGCCCCGTTCTCGTGCCTGGCGATCCCCAAGAAAGCCTGCTGATAACTGCGGTTTCCTATTCCGGCGAGTTCGTCAACATGCCGCCCAAGCGTCGGTTGCCCGCCGCGGCCATTGCCGACCTGCGAAAGTGGGTATCGCTGGGCGCTCCGCTGCCCGGCGCCGCCGAAACCCAGTCCGCCGTCGCCGCCAAACCAGGCATCGATATCGAGCAGGGCCGAAAGTTCTGGTCGTTTCAGCCTGTCCGCGAGATGCCGCTCCCGGCGGTTTCTCAGGCCGCATGGCCGCAAACCCGGCTCGATTACTTTGTGTTGGCCAAGCTCGAAGAACGCGGACTGAATCCTTCGGCTGGTGCCGATCGGCGACGACTCATCCGCCGGTTGTATTTCGATCTGATCGGCTTGCCGCCAACTTTCGACGAGGTCGAGGCGTTCGTGGCAGACACCCGCCCCGATGCGTTCGAGCAACTGGTCGATCGCCTGCTCGCCTCGCCCCATTATGGCGAACGCTGGGCACGGCATTGGCTCGACGTGGCCCGCTATGCCGAAGACAATCCCACCAACGAATCGACTTGCAAGCCGCCGCGATTCGCCTTCCGCTATCGCGACTGGGTCATCGCGGCCCTCAACGACGATCTTGCCTACGATGATTTTGTGCGGCGCCAACTCGCCGCCGACTTGATGGAGCATTTGCCGCCGTCGGAATTCGCGGCCACCGGGTTTCTCGGCCTCTCTCCGATTTACCACAAGGAGCCGAAGCTTTCGGCCGAGGTCATCGCCACGATCGTGGCCGACGAGTGGGACGAGCGGCTCGATACCGTCACCCGCGCATTCCTCGGACTCACCGCCGCTTGTGCCCGCTGTCACAATCACAAGTTCGATCCGATCCGCACCGAAGACTACTACGCCTTGGCAGGCGTGATGGCGAGCACCCGCCTCGTCGAATGGCCGCTGGTGCCAACCGATGCTGCCGCGGCGGCAGCCCTGTCCGACACGCGCGAGGCGCTGGTCGATGCCGAATTGCGTTTGTCTTATGCCAGGGCGATGAAAAAAACCGCGGCCATGGCGGGCGAACCGACCGAGGCCTACGAAGCCCAGGCCGAGCAATATCAGCAGCAAGTAGACGAACTGCGAGCGCGCGAATTACTCGATGGTCCCATTGCCAACGGGGTTCGTGACGCCGCGCTGACCATCGACGGCAGCGATCCCGCCTGGACAGCGTTGCACTATCACCCTGGTCAGGGTCGAGATCTGCCGGTCTTTATTCGTGGCAATCCCTCGCGCCAAGGCGACCTGGTGCCGAGGCGGTTTTTGGAAGTCCTCTCCCCCGCAACGCCAACTCCGTTTGCATCCGGCAGCGGCCGGCGCGAACTGGCCGAAGCCATCGTCTCCGACGCCCAAGGGCTCACGGCCAGGGTGATCGTCAATCGCGTCTGGGGCTGGCACTTTGGCCAGCCGCTGGTCCGCACTCCCAGCAACTTCGGCGCGCTCGGCGAGCGACCCTCCCACCCCGAATTGCTCAACGACCTTGCGGCCCGTTTTGTTGCCCAGGGGTGGTCGCTTAAATGGCTGCACCGCGAAATCGTGCTCTCGGCAACCTGGCGGCAATCGGCCGACATTCGCCACGACGGTTCCGACGAAATCGATCCCGACAACCGCCTGCTGTGGCGAATGAATCGACGCCGTTTGGAGCCCGAGGTTTGGCGCGACGCCCTGCTGGCCGCCACCGGTGCGCTCGATACCCGCGCGGCGGGGCCTTCCCAAGACTTGGACGAACCGCACAACGGCCGGCGGTCGGTGTATGGCGTGATCAGCCGCCAGAAAGTCCCCGATGTGCTGCGGCTGTTTGACTTCCCCGACGCCAAACGCCACGCCGACGAGCGGCTGCCAACCACCACGCCGCTGCAGCAACTCTACCTGCTCAACAGCCCCTTGCTGAGAGATAGGGCGGCCGCTTTGGTCGCCCAAATGGGCACAGTTTGCGACGTCGATTCGGGTGTCGTCCGGCTATTTCGCCGCGTCTTGCTGCGCCAGCCCACCGAGGTCGAACTCCAGGCGGCACGGCGTCTGCTCTCCCAGACGTCATCGTCCTCGCCGGAGGATTGGCAGTTGTTGGCCCATGGCCTGCTGGCCAGCAACGAGTTTCTGTTTGTCGATTGATCGCAAGAACTCACCGGATGCGACACGTGTCGAATCGAAAGGCTTCCATGTCCGATCTCCAGTTCACTCGCCGAAACCTGCTCAAATCCCTCGGAGCAGGGTTCGGCACGCTGGCCCTGGCCGACCTGCTGCGCGATCAAGCCCTGGCCGCGCCGCATTTCGCCCCCAAGGCAAAGCACGTCATCTTCCTCTTCATGAGCGGGGGCCCGTCGCATGTCGACCTCTTCGACCCCAAGCCCGAAATCGCCCGGCATGCGGGTCAGCGACCCCAAAGCGTCGATCTCCGCACCGAACGAGTCACCGCCGGCTTATTCCCCTCGCCCTTCCGGTTTGAACGCTGTGGCGAAAGCGGTCTGGAAATCAGCGAGTTGCTCCCCCATTTGCAAGCGTGTGCCGACGACCTCTGCCTCGTCCGTTCCATCCACGCCGTGAATCCCAACCACGCGCCCGCGGCCAATTTCCTCTTTTCCGGCCGGATCGATCAAATCCACCCCTCGCTCGGGGCCTGGATCTCGTATGGGCTCGGTAATACCAACGAGAATTTGCCCGGCTTCGTGTCGCTCAAGAATTCGGACTCCCCGTCCCGCTACGTCCGCAACGGCTACTTGCCCGGCGAGCACCTGGCGACTCCCATCGACACCACCACCGACGTCCCGGTCAAGATGGTTCGCCACCTGAACAACCCCGCCGTGGCGCCCCACCGGCAGCGCGAGCAACTGGAATTCCTCCGTACGCTCAATGCCGCGCACCAGGCCGATCGCGGCGCCGACGACGCGCTCGAGGCCCGCATCCGCGCCATGGAAACCGCGTTCCGCATGCAGTTCTCGGCGGGCGAGGCGCTCGACCTCGGCAGCGAAACCCAGTCTACCCGCCAAGCCTACGGCGATGGCTGGTTTGCCAATGCGTGCTTGCTTTCGCGGCGACTCGTCGAGCGGGGCGTTCGCTACATTCACCTCGACCACGGCGGATGGGACCATCACGACGACATCGGCAAGAACATTCGCAACAGTTGCCGAGAGATCGACCGTCCGATCGCCGCCCTCTTAACAGACTTGAAACAGCGGGGATTGCTCGACGAAACCCTCGTCGTCTGGGGAGGCGAATTCGGCCGCACGCCGGTCTCCGAAAACGGCAATGGCCGCGACCACAACCATTACGGCTTCACCATCTGGATGGCGGGCGGCGGGGTCAAAGGTGGTTACGCCCACGGAGCGACCGACGAATTTGGCTTTCGCGCCGTCGACGATCGCGTCAGCGTGCACGATCTGCACGCCACCATCCTGCACCTTCTCGGACTCGATCACCAGAAACTCACCTACCGCTACTCCGGCCGCGACTTCCGCCTGACCGACGTCCACGGCGAAGTGGTGCAACAACTCATTGCGTAACCGCCAGCCAAAAATGGCCCCGATGGGCGCTTACTATTTTCCGTTACGCAGCCAAGGTTGTCGTGGCCGACTCGTGTTTACGGGTTCATCAGCCCCGCAATCGACGACTTTGGGATCGTTTGGACGGGCAGAACGTATCCATAGTCCGTCGTACTGGACATCTCGTACATTTCCAGCCCTTCGGTGTCGCCGGTTTCCTTGAAATATTCAATGATGGCGGCAGAGCCATCCATCAGCGGCGCGTCCCAGCGCGGCGCTTCGATTTTTGCGCCATGCTTGACGAACAGCGCCACAATGCCCTTTTGTCCATGGACGATGTGCGTTTCAATGCACAGCTCGCCCGTGTCGTTCACGGCGTTCACGTCCGCACCCGCCCGAATCAGCACTTCGGCGACTTCAACGGACTCGACGTAAAATAGTGGCGTCCTTTCGCCAATGTCACGTATATTGGGGTCCGCGCCGTGCTTGAGCAAGAGACGCACGATTTCAAGATGGTTCCACATGGTCGCTTGCTGCAATGGACTCGTACTGAGGTCGTCCTTGCAGTTAGGGTCGAAGCCAAGCTCAAGCAACCGCGTGGTCGTTTCCAGGTTGCCTTTCTGGGCGCCGTCTTTGAGCGGTGAAAACTCGCCCGGCTTTTCCTCCAAGGCACCTTGCTGGAAGAGATAGTCGATCATCCGTGCGTCCCCATAGCTTGCCGCATATTCAGTAATGGTAAATGGAAGAACGATGACTCGACGCCCGATGTCAAATGTTATGGTCGGCATATTTCCTTTAATGCCGGAAAGCTTGAGATCTTCAACGGGAAGCGTTTGAATCCGCTCAAGCCGGCCGTTCGCGATGTCGCGAAAGATTCGCCGCGTCCGCTCGTCGATTTGTCTGTCATTCTTGCGAAGCAGCAAAAAAGGCGTCAAATCGCCAATGTCGAACTGCAGCCTCTCGCGTTGACGATCATATAGTTCTCGATAGAGCAGGCCGCCCTCCATTTCGAACGCGTCCACGTAACGCCAGTCCACGATGTTCGATACGTTGCATGTTATCGGTGCGCCGGCCTTGGCGCCCCACGTGTGTTCTGCAAGCGTGTTCTCAACCGCCCGGCCCGAGATCGTGTCGCCGTTGATGGCGTCCACGAGAATCCCCATTGGTACGTAGAAATCGCCCTCTTCCCGCAAAGTCACGACCATAAAATCCGATTGCGCGCGTTCCCGATTCCGGAAGGCCGCCGCGAACCGGTCGAATGTGTTTCGCGATTCGGCAATCGCCCGGCACAACGCTTTATCCGCCATTTTTGTATCCACTTGTCGTTGCGCGTCGGTTGAAGACGGAGAACAGCCGCCCAGGAGCAGCAGCGCCGCATGAAGGGTTCGCAAGAATATGGGAGAGCGATGGAGCATGGCTGAAGTCATTTGAGAGCGCGTCTCCCGGATGCTCGAATCCGGTTCTTGCGGGCGGCCTCGTTCAACGCGAGGGCTATCCTCACTCAGCAACTGTAGCTCGCAGCCACCATTGAACGTTAACGCCCTTCCATTCGCAACGAACCGCCGCGCGCAAGCGGCTGCTTCTGCATCGCGGAATGATCGCGGATTGCGCCGCCAAACCAACCCCGCCCCGCGTGAAACAGCCTTTCATCCCACGAAACAGGGTGGCCACATTTGCCTCATAGCGTGCCTTCGGCTGGGCGAACATTTCTGGTAGCTTTGGTGGCGATCACGCCGACAGTGGGTACCTTCTGCCGGAAGGTACGTCGACCTGTTGAAAGACACCACGCCGCCAAATCGTTCCAATATGCCACCCGCCGACGTTCTCCAAATCACGTTTCAATTGTAGCAACCGCTGCCGCAGAGGGACCGGATTTGGCGAACTTCCTGGCCCTCGCTTCTCGTTTCTCGCTTATCGCCTCTTGCAGTTCCCAACTTTCCCCGCAGTGCTCCCAACTCTCTCCGCGACGCTCCCGCGCAGCTCCGTTCCGTTACAGGTTCCGTAACACGCCTGCCAAACGCAAAAACCATCATCGCTTGACAGACTTCATGCTCAACAGAGCTCGTTTAGCGTCGCCGCAAGCCACGCCCATTTTCCCTGTCACGGAACGAGTAACGCAACAACTCTAAATTTACCGTCCCGAAGCGCTTGCCGACACGTTCTTTGCCTCGCCCGATCGTTTCCAGCGGCTTGCCGGTTGCTTCCGGTTTTGTCACGCCGCGTTCATTTCGTAGCGCATTCGACCGTCCCGTACGTCTCCACGGAAAGTGCCTCCCAAGCCATTTCCCATCGTCCTCAAGGCGCGCCAGATTTCGCAACTTGCCCCACTCTCTCTGCTGTGACAGACTGTAGGAACGTTCCCCTCCCCGAACCCAGGGTAACGGTTCAAGGTTCCCACTACGGGGCATTTCTCCCATTTGCGAGCGAAGGCGATCCGGCATGAAGTTCTTCTGCTTTCACTTGATGCCCTGGGACCAATTGCCCGACGACTTCGAACAGAAATACCGCTCGGCCTGGACGTGGCTTCCCAACACGCTGTATGAACCGCGGCACGGCGGCGAATTGTACAACCGCTACATCGACGAGTTGATCTTGGCCGAAGAACTGGGATTCGATGGCGTGTGCGTGAACGAGCATCACCAAAATGCCTACGGAACCATGCCCAGCCCCAATCTGATTGCCGCGATCCTCGCGAGGCAAACCAAGAGAGTCAAGATCGCCGTGGTTGGCAACGCGCTGCCGTTCTACAATCCTCCCACGCGCGTGGCCGAAGAATTCGCCATGCTCGATTGCATTAGCGGCGGCCGGTTGATCGCTGGCATGGTGGTGGGTGGAGGACCAGAGTATTACAGTTTTAGCGTGAATCCCACATTCGCGCGCAGCATGTATCACGAGGCGTTGGATTTGATCTTGCGAGCCTGGACGGAGCCCGGTCCCTTCGAACACTACGGCCAGCACTGGAAACTGCAAAACGTGAATCCCTGGCCGCGGCCCATCCAACAACCGCATCCGCCCATTTGGGTGCCCGGCGCCGGCAGTCAAGAAACCATCGATTTTGTCGCCGAGCGCCGCTATGGCTACATGGGCATCCCCTATTTCCATCGCGACTTTTTCAAGCGCAACTTCGATTCATTTCGCGAGGCCTGTCAGAAAAATGGCTATGAAGCCGATCCGGAGCAAACCGGTTGGCTGTTGCCCATTTACGTGGCCGACACCGATGAACAGGCCTGGGATGAGTACGAAAAGCACCTTTGGTATTTCGCCCACAAACTGCTCAAGGGATTGCTGATTTTTCCGCCAGGTTATACCAGCGCCCGCTCGATGGCCCGGATTGGAAATGCGCTGAAGAAGTTTATGTCGTCGCTGACCACGCGAGCCCAAATTGAAGAAGGCGCCTACGCCATTGTCGGCAGTCCCGCCACCGTCCGCGATCGGTTGATTGAGTCGCTCAAGTATTTGGGCGCCGGCAACCTGCTGGGCCTGTTCCAATTGGGCACGCTGCCTGCCGACCTGACGCAAAACAGCATGCGTCTGTTTGCCGAGCAAGTGATGCCTGCCGTGCGAACCGCGCTGATACCTGCTACGGCAACGGATGCTGCTTCACGTTGAAGACACGCCAAATGTTCGCGTGCCAAACCTTATCGAAAGTGGGACGACACACCAACTCGGCACCGCCGATCTTCATCGAATAGGTTGCAACACCAGACTATGAAGCCCAAGACCGAATTCGTTCGCGTACGCGGCCGCAAAACGCAACTGACCTGGGGAGGCAACGGTCCTCCGCTGTTGTACTTGCACAGCGCCGGCGGCGAAACCGAGTGGATGCCGTTCCACGAAAGCCTGGCCGAGCATTTCACCCTCTACGTTCCGGCGCACCCAGGCTTTGCCCTGTCGGAAGGTCTCGATTCGATCCACGACATTGCCGACATGGCCTGGCACTATGTCGACCTGCACCAGGAATTGGGCCTGCCCGAACCGACTCCGGTGGTGGGCTTCTCGCTGGGCGCCTGGTTGGCCCTGGAAGTCGCGATATTGCGTCCCCGACTCTATTCGCGATTGGTGCTCACGGCGGCCGCGGGCATTCGCCTGGAAAATGCCCCGCTGGGAGAATTGTTCGTCGAAGATTTTTCGGAACTTCGTGACCTGTTGTTCTTCGACCCCGATTGCCCTTTGGCTTCGTTGGCCCTGCCGACGGATTTCGACGACCCACGCATGTTGCTGCTGCTCCGGGCGCGGGAAGCCACCGCTCGAGTAGCCTGGAACCCATACTTGCACAATCCCAAGTTGGGCGACCACCTGTTCCGCGTCGGCCAACCAGCGCTCGTATTATGGGGGCGACACGATCGGCTCATTCCCCTTGCCAACGGCGAGCACCTCGCAGAGCAACTTCCCCAGGCCACGCTCAAGGTGTTCGAAAATTGCGGGCACATGGTGCCTTTTGAGGTGCCGGATGACTTTGCCGCAGAATCGCTCAAGTTTCTCGGCGCAACATAGCCGTTTCAGTTTTACCCCAATCAAATGGGTGAGCCCCTGCGAGATGGCTTGACGTGACGACCGGGGGGCATCGTTGACACAATGGGACATATCCCGGTACGATCAATCAATCCCACCTCTAGGGCGGTTAGCTCAGTTGATTAGAGCGTCTGGTTTACACCCAGAAGGTCACAGGTTTGAGTCCTGTACCGCCCACTTTTATAAGTCGTGCCGAACGCAGTACTTGCGTACCTGCCGAGCCCCGGCAGTGCGGCCTCTAACACCTTGCGAAAGTAGTACATGTACTATTTTCCTTGGACAGGAGCCGCTAATGCCTGCACAACTTCGCCCTCCAAAGTACCGCCACTTCAAGCCCCGAGACTTGGCGGTGACCCGGCTCGAGGGGAAGGACATCTACCTCGGCAAATACAACTCACCAGAAAGTTGGGAAACGTACTACCGACTGATCGCGGAGTGGCTGGCGAACCGGGCCCACCAAGTTGCCCGCTCGACAGCACCTCCACAGGCCTCCCTCACGTCCCGGACAGGAGCGGCCACCGTGAACCACATCCTGCTCGCATTTCTGAAGCACGCCCGCGAGTACTACGTGGATCCGCAGGGCAAGGCCACGTC